>VOFG01003167.1_pt1 | contig 11727 bp, 19 predicted proteins | sample 5384171 | NCBI WGS metagenome assembly VOFG01 (sample SAMN12384726, study PRJNA508395) | human gut metagenome | isolation source: healthy gut F | host: Homo sapiens | reverse complement strand
GCTGCGCCGGATGGAACAGGCGCGCGAGGAAGGATGTGGAGATTTACTGCGACGCATACCCCTACACGGCAGGGCTCGACGCAGCTGATTCATATTCTGCCCGCCGGAATGCCAGGAGGGCAGGCTCGGCGTTCTGAGCGAAAATCTCAGGGAGCCTTCGTTCCGCGCGCACATCCGGCATCGCAAATATCTCGCTGCTGGTCGGCTGGGAGAACATTGTCGCGTCTAGCGTCACGAGGCCGGAAAACAAAATTTACGAGGAAGGTCGATTGCGGAAATTGCCGCCATGCAGCAAAAGACCCCTTTGACTGCGCGTTTGATTTGCTTGCCGACGAGCGGTGCGCGGTGAGCATGATCGATTTTATTACCGCCGAGGAGGATATTGCGGCAATTTTGCAGGACGATACGACCTGCGTCATTTCCGATGCGACATATCCACCGAGGGCTTGGTGCATCCGCGGTGTACGGAACGTTCGTGCGGCTGTTTGAGCGGTACGTGCGCGCGGGGGTGCTGCCGGTACATAAGGCAGTGCAGAAGGTAACGAGGCTGCCGGCTGCGCGGCTGCGTCTTTCCGTCAGGGCAGACTTCAGCCAGGAATGGACGCGGATATCAATGTTCGCGCTGGAAGGACTTCATGAGGCGGGAACGTATCAGCAGCCGCGGCAGCTCGCGCAGGGAATGGAGCATGTATTTGTTGCAGGAGAACCTGCAATTCTTCATGGAAAGCGCAGGCCCTCATTTTGTGGGAAGGTGTTGGAACGGGTGAAATTCTGACATTGGAAGGCGCAAGCCTGAAATTTGGAAGTCCAACCGCTAAAATGTTCGAAACTATGAAAAATGTAAATATAACAGCGCATAGAGCGGCTCTTTTTGGCAAAAATAATACTGGACACCTGCTTTCAAATGGACTATAATTTGAAAGAATGATGAATGAATGTGTAGTTTCGTGTCCGGTTTGCCGCTTGGCGCGCCGGCGATAAAATAAGGAGGAAATTATTCATGTCTGTTAAAGTTGCGATCAATGGTTTTGGACGTATCGGCCGTCTGGCATTCCGTCAGATGTTCGGCGCGGAAGGCTACGAGGTTGTCGCCATCAACGACCTGACTTCCCGCCAAGATGCTGGCGCATCTGCTGAAGTACGACTCCACGCAGGGCAACTATGTTGCGCGCAGGGTCATACCGTTGATTTCCACGAGGGCGAAGGCGAAGACAACTACATCGTTGTCGACGGCAAGAAGATCGTCATCTACAAGGTGCCGAATGCTGCGGAACTGCCCTGGGGCAAGCTGGGCGTTGACGTTGCTCGAGTGCACCGGCTTCTACACCAGCAAGGCAAAGGCACAGGCTCATATCGACGCAGGCGCCCGCAAGGTCGTTATCTCCGCTCCGGCTGGCAACGATCTGCCCACCACCATCGTCTATAACGTCAACCACAACACCCTGACCAAGGAAGACAAGATCATCTCCGCTGCTTCCTGCACCACCAACTGCCTGGCTCCGATGGCGAAGGCTCTGAACGATCTGGCTCCGATCGAGTCCGGCATTATGTGCACCATTCACGCTTACACCGGCGACCAGATGCCGCTCGACGGCCCGCAGAAGAAGGGCGACCTTCGCCGCTCCCGCGCCTGCGCTGTCAACATCGTTCCGAACTCCACCGGCGCTGCAAAGGCCATCGGCCTGGTCATCCCGGAGCTGAACGGCAAGCTGATCGGCGCTGCCCAGCGTGTTCCTACCCCCACCGGCTCCACCACGATCCTGAACGCCGTCGTCAAGGGCACTGTCACCGTTGAGCAGGTCAACGCACAGATGAAGGCTGAGGCTACCGAGTCCTTCGGCTACAACACCGACGAGATCGTCTCCTCCGACATCATCGGCATGCGCTTCGGCTCCTGTTCGATGCAACGCAGACCATGGTTCTGCCGCTGCCGAACGGCGACACGCAGGTTCAGGTCGTCTCCTGGTACGACAACGAGAACTCCTACACCAGCCAGATGGTCCGCCGGATAACATGGATTTCCATTTTATTTCGCCCTGCGGGCGAAACTCTGCGAGGCGGACACGAAAAAGGGACGTCAACTGGCAATAGCGACAAAGCTTTTGGGCGGATTTTCTGCTTGCGAAGCGAGCTGAAACGTGGTAAAATCTTACCATAGACCAATGGCAGCAAGGAGGACGACGGATGCAGCGGTTTTTGTTTCCGAGATGGAATACCGGAGCATCGAAGGGCGCGTGCGCGGCGTGCGTCCGGGGCTCGTTCGGCCTTGGACAAATGGGTCTTTTTGTGCTTTTGATGCAGCCGATTCCCGTAGGCGGGGAGTTGGCTGTTTGCGTTTCTAGGGGCGCGTAGGGCTTGGCTATGCCCCTAAACAAGAGAAAGAGGTCAGTCTATGGAGCAGTTTCAGGTGTTTTTGGAGCAATTTCACACGAGCGGCGCGGCGGACGCGTACAGGTATCTCGGGTGCCACCCGGAGGTGCGCGAAGGCGTAAACGGATTTGTCTTCCGGACTTGGGCGCCGCAGGCGCACGGTTCGCGTGACGGGAGATTTCAACTTCTGGAATGAGGAGGACCTTCCGATGCAGCCGGTCGGCTGCGGCGTGTGGGAGGTGTTTTCCAAATTCGCGAAGGCAGGCCAGCGCTATAAGCTCTGCGTCAAGACAAAAGACGGCCGGACGATCTATAAGACGGACCCCTACGGAAACCGCTGCGGGGTGCTGCCGGATACGGCGAGTATCATTGAGGCGGAAGATGGCTTTGTGTGGCACGACAGCCTGTATAGAGCCCGGCGCAGAAAGGAAAACGTCCTTCGGCGGCCGGTCAATATTTACGAGGTGCACGCGGGCTCGTGGAAGCGGCACGAGGACGGGAGTGTTCTGAGCTTCCGGGAGCTGGCCGGCGAGCTTCTTCCCTACGTGAAGGGATATGGGCTACACGCACGTTGAGCTGCTGCCGATTATGGAATATCCCTACGACCCCTCGTGGGGCTATCAGATCACGTGCTACTACGCGCCGACGCACCGGTACGGCACACCGCAGGACCTCAAGTATTTCATCGACGAGGCGCACAAGCGGGACATCGGCGTGATTCTCGATTAAAGGCGCATTTTTCCGAAGGATGGGAACGGCTGCTACGGTGTGCTGCTATGAGCTCGACCCCGCGATGAACGAGCACCCCGACTGGACGACGCGGATCTATGATTGCGGCAAGCCCGAGGTGCGCTCGTTTTTTGATCTCGAATGCCTGCTACTGGCTCACGCAGTTTCGCGGGTATCCGGCGACGCGGTGGCTCGATGCTGTATCTCGACTATAACCGGCCGAAACTACAAAGCCGAACCGGTTCGGCGGGCGGGAGAAACCTGGAGGCATCGACTTTCTGCGGCAGCTGAACGCGGCGGCGTTTCAGGCGGAAACCGTCGGTCATGATGATTGCCGAGGAGTCGACCCTGCGTTCCCGCTCATCACAAAGCCCGACTACGACGGGGACTGGGGTTCCTGTTCAAGTGGAACATGGGCTGGATGAACGATATGCTGCGGTATATGTCGCTCGATCCGCTGTACCGTAAGGGAGAGCCACAACGCGCTCACGTTCTCCATGACCTACGCGTTTTCCGAGAATTTTATTTTGCCCTTGAGCCACGACGAGGTGGTGCACGGAAAATGTTCGCTGATCGGGAAAATGCCCGGCAATTACGACGATAAATTCAACAACCTTCGTGTACTCTATGCCTATCAGATGGCACACCCGGGGAAGAAGCTCAACTTCATGGGAAGCGAATTTGCGCAGTTCATCGAATGGAACTTCAAGCAGGGCCTTGACTGGCTCCTGCTCGGCTATGAGAAGCACGAGAAGATGCAGCATTTTGTCAGGACACTCAACCAGTTTTATCTGGAGCACCGCGAGCTGTGGGAGAACGACTCCGACTGGGGCGGGTATGAATGGATTGAGCCGGACGACCGGGACAACTCCGTCATCGCCTTCCGCCGGAAGGACCGGAAGGGACGGGAGCTGGTCGTCGTCTGCAATTTCTGCCCCGTGCTGCGGAAAACTACCGGCTGGGCCTTCCGAAGCAGGGCTGGTATATTCCGGTGCTCAACACCGACGAGGCATTCGGCGGATACGGGTTTAAACCCGAGATCGTCCGCACAGAGAAAACGCCTTCGCACAATCCAGAAGCAGAGCGGTCTGTTCCCGCATTCCGCCGATGAGCGTCTGCTTCTATCGATACACGCGCGCCAGACCCCAAACGAAACCGTAACGCAAGAGGAGGAAACAGAAATGCAATTTCAGAAAAAGCGTTGTGTCGCGATGCTGCTGGCAGGCGGGCAGGGAAGCCGCCTGATGGTTCTGACGGAAACACGGCAAAGCCCGCGGTTCCCTTCGGCGGCAAATACCGGATCATTGATTTCCCGCTGTCCAACTGCGTCAACTCCAAGATCGATACCGTCGGTATTCTGACGCAGTATCAGCCGCTGGAGCTGAACGAATATATCGGAAACGGCCAGCCGTGGGGCCTCAACTCTTCGCACGGCGGCGTGCAGGTGCTGCCGCCCTACGCCAAAGCAAGAACTCCGAGTGGTACAAGGGTACGGCGAACGCCATCTATCAGAACATTGGCTTTATTCAGCGCTACAACCCGGATAATGTGCTCATCCTCTCGGGCGACCATATCTACAAGATGGACTACGCGGCGATGCTGAAGTTCCACGAGAGCATGGAGTCGGACTGCACGATCGCCGTGCGCGACGTGCCCTTAAAGGAAGCGTCCCGCTTCGGCATTATGAACACGCGCGAGGACGGCTCAATCTACGAGTTTGAAGAGAAACCGAAGCACCCGAAATCCACGAACGCATCGATGGGCATTTACGTCTTCAAGTGGAGCGTATTGAAGGAATTTCTGAGGCGGATGAAGCTGACCCCACGAGCGAAAACGACTTCGGCAAGAACATCATCCCGGCGCTGCTTTATTCCGGGCACCGGCTGTTTGCTCTATCAGTTTGACGGGTACTGGAAGGACGTGGGCACGATCTCGAGCCTCTGGGAGGCGAACATGGACCTGCTCGGCAAGCACCCGGCATTCGATATCTACGGTCCGGAAGGGCACAAGATCTACGCCAGAAATGCAACGAAGCCCGCAAGCTACATTGCAAAATCGGCGGAGCTGCACGAGAGCTTCGTAGCCGACGGATGTGAAATTTTCGGCATGATTGACCACTCGGTCATCTCGACCGGCTGCACGGTCGGCAAGGGCGCAGAGGTCATCGACAGCGTGATCATGCCGGACGTGGTGATTGAAAAACGGCGCATCCATCCGCAACGCGATCATTGCCGAGGGCTGCGTTATTCGCGCGGGGGCGAAGATCGGCGGAGACATCGAAAACGGCGAGCGGCGCATCAGCGTCATCGGCAAGGAGAAGGAAATTTCCGAGGGCACGGTCATTGAGCCGGGCGCGATCGTCTGATGAAAGGGGGACGCGAACATGGAAGCAATGGGCATTATTTTCTCGAACATCTATGACAGCAAGATGGGAAACCTCACCTGGGAGCGCACCTCGGGCTCAATCCCGTTCGGCGGGCGCTACCGGCAGATCGACTTCGTGCTCTCGAATATGAGCAATTCCGGCATCCGGAACAGTGGCATCATCACAAAATATAATTACCAGTCGCTGATGGACCATCTGGCGAATTGCGAGGACTGGGACCGCATCTGGGCGAAAACGTGCGATTTTTGCCGCCGTACGCAACAGGACACACGGGCGCGTACCGCGGAAAGCTCGAGGCGCTGCAAACGGCGCTGCCGGTTTTAGAGCGAAGCGACGCCCAGGAATATGTCATTTTGTCGGATACGACGGTTCTGTGTGCGATCGACTTCGCGGAGGTCGTTGACGCGCATGTGGCTTCCGGGTGTGATCTGACAGTGGTAGCAAAGGCGGGAAGAGCCGACGGACGGCACGCAGACGCTGGCCCTGAAGGTGGACGATAGCGGAAAGGTCGTCGATCTGGCGGTTGACTACTGCGCGCCGAAGGATTATCTTTCCGGTATGAGCATGTTCGTCATCGAGCGCAAAAGCTGCTGAACGTCATTCAGGAGCTGGTGCCGCACGGAAAGTGCTATTTTGAGCGGGATTTTGTGCTGCCGCAGTACAACGAGGGAAAGCTCTCCGTGAACGTCTATTCGTTCCAGAATATTGCGCTCTTTAACGAGAGCTTACAGGAATTCTATGAGAACAATCTGAAGCTTCTCGATCAGGACGTGCGGCACAGCCTGTTCCGGACGAATCTTCCGATCTATACGAAGGTCCGCGACTCGGTGCCGACACTGTTTGGCGAGCATGGACAGGCCTCCGACTGCCTTGTGGCCGACGGCTGCCATATCTTCGGAAACGCGAACCATTCGGTCATTTTCCGCGAGGTCGATCTGGACGAGGATACGCAGGTGGAGAGCTCGGTTCTGATGCAGGGAAGCAAGGTCGGCGCGCGGTCGCAGCTGCGCTATGTGATTTTGGATAAGAACGTTACCGTCAAACCGGATACCAGACTCCAGGGTACGCCGGAACATCCGCTTTATATCAGCAAAGGAGTTACCGTATGAAAATCGCAATGGTCGCTCTCCGAGGCCGCCCCGTTTGTCAAGACGGGCGGCCTTGGCGATGTCTTTGCAGGCGCTGCCGCAGGCATTATCGGAAATCAAGAATAACGAAGTGAGCGTGTTTATCCTGTTCTATGACCGGATCAAATATTCCGGGAAATACGACGTGGAGGTTCGGTTATTTTGACGTGCCGCTGGCTTGGCGGCGGGAATACGTCGGCTTTTGCGCTCAAGAGCCGGAGAAAGAAGCTCAAGGTCTATTTTATCGACAACGAGCACTATTTCGGCAACCGCTGGACGGTCTACGGCGACTTTGACGACGGCGAGCGGTTGCCTATTTCTGCAAAGGCGGCCTTGGCTTCGATGGCGTTCATCGGCTTGCAAGCCCGGATATCATCCACTGCCACGACTGGCAGAGCGCCATGGGCGTGGTCTACTGCCGCGCGCTTATAACCAGTGGTGCCCCTATACGTCAAGAGCGGTCTTCACAATCCACAACGTGGAATATCAGGGCTGGGCGGAATCGTCCTTCAATTACAACACCCTCGGCCTTCCCAGAGCGTGCGACGAGGTTTTGACCTTCGACGGCTGCGATCAACATGATGAAGGGCGCGATCGTCACGGCCGACATCGTTACGACCGTCTCGCAGACCCTATGCCAACGAGCTGCGCTATCCGTATTACGCACACCGTCTCGACGGCGTGCTGCGCGAGGCGTGGCGGGTCTGGGGCATCACGAACGGCATCGACACGAATGTCTTCAACCCCAGACCGATCCGGCGCTCGCGCACCATTACAGCGCGGACAACATGCTCGGAAAATGGGAAAATAAGAAGGAGCTGCGCGGCGAGCTGGGTCTGCGCACCGACACCGACGCGCCGATCCTTGCAATGGTCACGCGCCTCGCCGGTCACAAGGGCATTGATCTGCTCTGCTACATTGCGCGGCGTCTGCTCGAGCACGAGGTGCAGCTGGTCATCGTCGGCACGGGCGAGAAGCAGTATGAATATGCCCTGAGCGCGCTGGCGCGGGATTATCCCGGCAGGTGTCGGTCAATCTGCGCTTCGATCCGGCGTTTGCCTCGCGCGTCTATGCCGGCTCGGATATTTATCTGATGCCGTCGAAGTCGAGCCGTGCGGCCTGTCGCAGCTCATCGCGATGCACTACGGCACGGTCCGTCGTCGCCTCGACCGGCGGCCTGCGCGACACCGTCCCGCCCTATAACCACGAAAATGAGGAGGGCAGGGGCTTCACGTTCCAGTCCTACAACGCCGACGATTTCCTCGGCGCGATCGACCGCGCCATCGGGCTGTATTTCGGCAACCGCGACAAGTGGAACCGGCTTGCGCAGAACGATATGCGCTGCGACGTGAGCTGGAGATTCCGGCGCAGGAATATCAGCGGCTCTACCACGGCGACGCTCTAAAATAAAGGAAGCAGTGGTCAGCGAGGGATTTTGTTCGAGGTTTGGAAATGCACGGGAATACTTTGTGTATTTCAAGATTTTCAAACCGATAGGGACCCCATGAACAAGAATGGGCTCTAAAAATCATATACTATAAAAAGCAATTGGGGACAAGGACGCCCGTGAAAACACCCAAGCAAACCAAACTGAACACCACCGAGCCCAAGCAGCTGAACGAGTCTGTGCGCCGTCTTTTCGGCTGTGAGCTGGAGAGTCGCTACGGAGAAGCAGGTCTACCGCGCGCTCTGTGCACGCTCGTGCGCGAAAAGCTGACCGAGCAGAACCGCCTCTTCAACCACAACGCGGCCAAGAGAGCGCAAGGGAAGTCTATTATATGTCCATGGAATTCCTTGTCGGCACGAGCCTGCATAACAATCTGTTCAATCTCGGCATTGAGGAGCAGTACCGCGAGGCGCTGCACGAGGTCGGCTTCGATCTCGACGCGCTTTATAAAATGGAGCCGGACGCCGGCCTCCGGAAACGGCGGCCTCGGCCGTCTTGCCTCGTGCTATATGGATGCGGCGACCGGCATGGCGCTGCCCGTGACCGGCTATTCCATCCGCTATGAGTTCGGCATTTTCCGCCAGAAGATCGTCGACGGCTGGCAGATGGAATTCCCCGACACATGGCTCGACATGGGCGACGTTTGGCTGCGCACGCGCGAGGACGACGCCGTCGAGGTCAAGTTCGGCGGCGAGGTGCGCGAGTGGGTCGACGAGATGGGGCGCTTCAAGGTCGCGCAGGTCGGCTATAACTCCGTTATTGCCGTGCCGCACGATATGTTCATCTCCGGCTATGGCAGCAAGGCGTCCAACCGCCTGATCCTCTGGAGCGCCAAGCTGCCGCAGAGCTTCGATATGGCCGCGTTCTCCCGCGGCGATTATGTCCGCGCGCTCGAGCGCAACGCCATGGCCGAGACGATCTCCAAGGTGCTCTACCCGGCCGACGACCACATTCAGGGCAAGCGCCTGCGCCTGAAGCAGCAGTATCTGCTGGTTTCGGCCTCTCTGCAATCCATCCTCAAGCGCCACTATAAAAAATATCGCACCTATGAAAATCTGGCCGACAAGGTTGCCATCCATATCAACGACACCCACCCGGCGCTCTGCGTGCCGGAGCTGATGCGTCTGCTGATCGACGAGCATGACTTCTCTTGGGACGCCGCGTGGGACATCTGCTGCCGCACCCTGTCCTACACGAACCACACCGTCATGAGCGAGGCGCTGGAGCGCTGGAACGTCGATCTGTTCCGCGAGCAGCTTCCGCGGGTCTACTCCATCTGTGTGGAGATCAACCGCCGCCTGATCGACCAGCTCAGCCGCGACTACCCGAACGACTGGGGCAAGATCAACTATATGGCCGTTATCGCCAACAACGAGATCCGCATGGCGAACCTCTGCCTGGCCTGCTGCCACAAGATCAACGGCGTCAGCAAGCTGCACACCGGATCCTCCGCAACGGCATCTTCCGCGACTACTGCAACCTCACGCCCGACCGGTTCATCAACGTCACGAACGGCATCGCCTACCGCCGCTGGCTGGCGCAGTCCAATCCGCTGCTGACCGAGTATCTCAAGACCCTCATCGGCGACGGCTTCCTGCGCGACGCCAACGAGCTGGAGAAGCTCATGGCCTTCCACGATAACGAGGAAGTGCTCGAGAACCTCATGGCCATCAAGCGCAAGAACAAGGAACGCCTTGCCGCGCTGATCGCCGACCGCAACGGCGTCCGTGTCGACCCGGATTCGATCTTCGACATTCAGATCAAGCGCCTGCACGAGTATAAGCGCCAGCTGCTCAATGTGCTGCACATCCTCTATCAGTATTGCCAGCTCAAGGATCATCCCGATATGCCGTTCGTGCCGCACACCTATATCTTCGCGGCCAAGGCCTCTGCGGGCTATATCCGCGCCAAGCAGACCATCAGCCTGATCGTTGCGGCCTCCAAGCTCATCAACAACGACCCCCGACGTCCGCGACAAGCTGAAGGTCGTCTTCCTTGAGGACTACAAGGTCTCCCTTGCGGAGATCATCATCCCGGCCGCCGATATCTCCGAGCAGATCTCCATCGCGGGCAAGGAGGCCTCCGGCACCGGTAACATGAAGCTCATGATCAACGGCGCCGTGACCATCGGCACGCTCGACGGCGCGAACGTCGAGATCCACGAGCAGGTCGGCGACGAGAACATCTTCCTCTTCGGCATGAAGGCCCACGAGGTCGAGGAGCTGTGGCAGAAGGGCTATAACCCCAACGACTTTATGACGCCCGGAGCTTCAGCGCGTGTTCGATATGCTCACGAGCGGCGTGCTCGGCCAGCATTACGACGATCTGGTCGCCAGCCTGCTGACCAACCGCTTCGGCGTGGCCGATCCGTATATGACCGTGGCCGATTTCAGCGATTATTGCCGCGAGCAGGAGGTCGTCGCAAAGACCTACACCGACCGCCGCAAATTCGCCGAGATGTCGCTGGTCAACATTGCCAAGGCCGGCATCTTCTCATCCGACCGCTCCGTCCGCGAATACGCCGACAAGATCTGGGATCTGAAGTAACACATGGATCGGATCTTATTCAACAGCCGAGATCCGCAGCACAAAACCCCGTTCGGAACCGTCCGAACGGGGGACTGCTGTGTTTTACGCCTGCTCACGCCGCACGTCAGCGGCGCCACGGGCGTGACCCTGATGCTGGAAGACTGCGACGAGCAGCCCCTGCGCGAGCTGCCCTTCGTGCCGGAGTCCGAGGACGCCGACGTCCGCTGGTGGCGCTGCGAATTCTCGCTTCCGCGCGGCCTGTATTTTTACTGGTTCCGCGTGGAGAAGGCCGGCGGCTCGTTCCGCCTGTTCCGGCAGGGGGAGCAGACCAACATGGAGTCCGGCGAGAAGTGGCAGCTCAGCTTCGTGCCCGCTGACCACACGATCCCGGACTTCGCCTGCGGTGCAGTCATGTATCAGATCATGCCGGACCGCTTCTGGCAGTCCGGCGAATGCGACCTGAGCGAGAAGCTGCGTCCGTTTTCCGTCCACGCGAGCCACGCCGAGCAGCCGTGCTATACCGCCGACGCCGGAGGCAACTGGTGCGGCGATTTTTACGGCGGCAATCTGCGCGGCATTCAGGAAAAGCTGCCCTATCTGCGGGAGCTGGGCGTCGGGATACTATATTTAAATCCCGTTTTCATGGCCTATTCCAACCACCGCTACGACACTGCGGATTATAAGCGCGTCGACCCGATGCTCGGCACGGAGGACGACTTCCGCGCCCTCTGCGACGCGGCGCATGAAAACGGGATGCGCGTGATCCTGGACGGCGTGTTCTCCCACACCGGCAGCAACAGTGTCTATTTTGACGCGAAGCATCTTCGGCCACGGCGCGGTGTCCGACCCGGCCTCGCCCTACCGCGAGTGGTATCACTTCCGCCACTACCCGGACAGCTACGACTGCTGGTGGAACATGCCGACTCTGCCGAATGTCGAGGAGCTGACGCCGAGCTATGTCAACTATATCATCGAGGATGAGGATTCCGTGATCGCCCACTGGCTGCGGCTGGGCGCCGACGGCTACCGGCTCGACGTGGTCGACGAGCTGCCCGACGAATTCGTCGCGAAGCTCAAGCGCAGGATGCGCGCCGTCAAGCCGGAGTCCATCCTGCTCGGCGAGGTCTGGGAGGATGCGT
>VOFG01004398.1_pt1 | contig 11729 bp, 22 predicted proteins | sample 5384171 | NCBI WGS metagenome assembly VOFG01 (sample SAMN12384726, study PRJNA508395) | human gut metagenome | isolation source: healthy gut F | host: Homo sapiens | reverse complement strand
GATCCAGGCCCTGCTCGATGGAAGTGATGCAGCGTGGGTTCTTGCATTTGATAACATTTGTGATCCGCTTTGAAGCTTCAGGATTCTTTTTGCAACGATTTTCTCGTCTTTGATGATATTTACAGTGATATTGTGATCAATGAATCCAAGAATATCCAGATCCAGATTTTCAATAGGGCATTCTACCTTGATGATATCCTTAACACCCATTTTGTTGCTCTTGGCATTCTTGATGATGGCAACGGTGCAGTCAAGCTTATCAAGTTTCAGATCATGATAGATAGTCATGGCCTTGCCTGCCTTGATGTGGTCGAAGTACATAACCTTCGTGAAGTGCTCCAACATTTAACATTATACTTTTACCTCCAGTAATCTGAGAATCAGTGCCATACGGACATATACACCGTACTGTGCCTGTCTGAAGTAAGCAGCTCTTGGATCAGAGTCTACTTCTACGGCAATCTCGTTTACACGGGAAGCGGATGAAGAATGTACATATCATCTTTGGAGCAAGTTCCATTTTCTGTTTGTCCAGAATGTAGAAATCCTTTCATACGGACATAGTCTTCTTCGTTGAAGAAACGTTCTTTCTGTACACGAGTCATGTAGAGGATGTCAAGGTTAGGAAGAGCATCCTCGAGTCTTTCAACTTCCTGGAACTCAATGTTGTTCTTTTTCAGGACATCTTCGCGGATATAGCTTGGGATACGCAGTTCTTCTGGGGAGATCAGTACAAATTTTACATTTGTGTAACGTACAAGAGCCTCGATCAGAGAGATGAACGGTACGTCCGAATTTCAGGTCACCGCACAGACCAATGGTAAGGTTGTCAAACGTTCCCTTTTAAAGAACGGATGGTAAGTAAATCAGTTAATGTCTGGAGTAGGATGTTGATGACCACCGTCGCCGGCGTTGATAACAGGAATTGAAGAAGCCATAGAAGCTACTAACGGAGCGCCCTCTTTCGGGTGACGCATAGCACAGATATCTGCATAACAGGATACAACACGAATGGTATCGGCAACACTTTCGCCTTTGGAAGCGGAACTGGAATCCGGCAGAAGAGAAACCTAAAACCTTGCCGCCAAGATTCATCATGGCTGCTTCAAAACTTAAACGTGTACGTGTACTTGGTTCATAAAAAAGGTGGCAAGTCGCTTATCATCGCAGGTATGCGCGTATTTTGACGGATTTTTCTCAATATCGCTGGCAAGATCCAGAAGATCATCAAGTTCTTCTTTTTGGAAAGATCCAGCGGGCTCATTAAATGTCTCATGTATAACCTCCCTTTGATACGGAAAATTTACAAATTTTCTCTCTTGCAAAATCAATCATATACTAGAAGAATCGATTTTTCAAGCAGATTTCTGCAAGTATTTTTTCAAAAAATAAGTCCGGCGGCGAACCAGAGAGGCGCATAATCCAGCCGTATGATTCCTCTGTACTGAAAACGGGCGGCTGAATAATCCCAGGGACAGATGCCGAATGCCCTGAAAAACTGCCGCTTATGAATTCAATCAGATAAAATCCTGTCATATAGAGGATTCCCCGGTATACAAAAGAGAGCGAAGATATCCGGGAATATAAAGGTCGCGATAATGGCAGCGCAGCCGTAGATCGGAAACATGAGAAGAGAACTTTTGCCCGTCAGGGTCCACTTACTGGATAAGAGTGAATGAAATCCGGTCCACAAGATTTCCATATTCCATCCGACAGAGCCGCAGAGAAAAAAGTTTGCCAGATTCTGGTTCATAAAAGAAAACTCCTTGTAACTTACAATAATTTTAGTTACAGATAGTATGCACGACTCTTGAAAAACGATACACAGATGGTATTTAGTTTAACTTAATGAAATCGTCCCTTACTGGGGCGGAATATACTTAAGAAACAGGAGCATAAAAGATGGATTATCAGCAAAGCAGGGCATACATAGAGACGCGGAGCAGTACGCAGGCGGAGCCATGGATCTTACAAATATAAAGGAACTCATGAAACGTCTTGGGAATCCCCAGGATCAGCTTAAATATGTTCATGTGGCAGGAACCAACGGCAAAGGGATCTGTGATCGCGTATTTATATACGACGCTGATGAAAAGCCGGATATCACGTTGGACGGTATATTTCCCCATCGGTATATTCCTACAGAGAAAAGATCGAAACAGAAGGAACACCGATCAACAGGGAAAGTTTGCCGAGCATACGACCAGGGTTGCCGCAGTGATCGAAGAAATGACCGCAGAAGGTCTTGCGCATCCCACCCCATTTGAAATCGAAACGGCGGTGGCATTTTTTTTTTTTTGCAGAAGAAAAATGTGATCTTGTCATTCTGGAAGTCGGAATGGGCGGTATCACAGATGCCACAAATATGATCCGGACGACAGAACTTGCAGTGCTCGTACCGATCAGTATGGATCATCAATCGGCTTCTTGGAAATACGATCGCACAGATCGCCGAGAAAAAGGCCGGTATCATCAAACCGGGCTGCAGTGTTGTGACGGTCGGACAGGAACCGGAGGCACTGGAGGTGATAGAGAACGACAGGGGCAGAGGCAGGACGACCGATGTCTGTGTGGCAGATGTATCCGAAGCAGAGGTTCTGGAGGCGGATTTTACCGGACAGCGTTTCTGCTATAAAGGAGAGGAATATACCCTTTCGCTTGCCGGCTCCTACCAGACGGAGAATGCAGTTCTTGCACTGGAAGCCTTCGCATCCTGGATGAGAGAGGCTATCATACGACTCTGGAACAGCGCAATGAAGGACTTTGGGCAACCCGCTGGAACGGAAGACTTACCATTCATCCACAAGGATCCGTTGTTTATCGTGGATGGTGCGCACAATCCTGCAGCGGCAGACATGCTTGAGGACTCTGTAAGAAAATATTTCAAAGACCGCAGGCTGTTCTTTCATCATGGGAGTTTTTTAAGGATAAGGACTACCCGTATATTATTCGGAAACTCTGCCCTTATGCAGAACAGATCATTGCGATCGAGACACCGGATAACCCGAGGGCACTTCCGGCGGAGGAACTCGCCAAGGCGATCCGTCCGTACAATGCAAATGTCCGGGCAGAGAAAAACATTCCAAAAGAGCAGTAGAGGAACTGTTTGAGATGGCGGGGAAGGACGATGTGATCCTGTCTTTTGGTTCACTGTCTTTATCGGGGAGATCACCCGGATCGTAAATACAAGAAAAGAGGTGTCAGAGGTATCGTCACCGGAAGGGAAATAACGAATGATAGATTTACAGGAATGCCGCAAAGAGATCGATGTCATCGACAAAGAGATCTTACGGTTGTTTGAGAAACGAATGGAAGTCTGTGAGGATGTTGCAGAATACAAGATACATACAGGAAAACAGGTTCTGGATCCCAAAGAGAGAGACAGGATAACTGGATGTCCTGAAGAATCAGGCACATGGAAGCTTTAACAGCCTTGCGTGCGCAGGAACTGTTTCAGCAGATCATGGCGATCAGCCGTAAACGTCAGTACCAGCTTCTGACCAAGAATGGCATTGATGAGAAAAACTACGAAATGGTAGATGAGCTTCCACTTAAGAATGTCAATGTGGTTTTTCAGGGCTGGAAGGTGCATACAGCTATGCAGCCATGCGGGCATATTTTCCGGTTGAGATCAACAGCTACCATGTCAGAACCTTTCGGGCGGCGATGGAAGAGGTCGCTTTTGGAAAAGCCCAGATTATGCGGTGCTTCCGATCGAGAATTCCACAGAAGGGATTGTAACAGATATTTATGATCTTTTGACAGAATATCAGCTTTATATTGTGGGAGAGCAGGGTGAGAGTACAGCATGTGCTCCTGGGACTTCCGGGAGTTTCTGTGGAGATTCGATACCGTCTATTCCCATCCACAGGCACTTGCACAGTGTAAGCATTACCTCGAAGAACATCCGTCATGGAAAACCGTCAAGGCAGAAAACACAGCTGCTTCAGCCAAGAGGATCCAAAGGAAGAGCAGAAGAGAAACCAGGCGGCGATCGCAAGCCGTGCAGGCAGGCGAGCTCTACGGACTTTCTATCCTTGCCAGAAAACATCTGCCACAATGATCAGAATGTGACACGTTTCATCATTGTCAGCAAAGTAAACCGATCTATGAGAAAAATGCAGGAAAGATCAGCGTATGCTTCGAACTGCCGCATGCAAGCGGTACTCTGTATCACATGCTTGTCACATTTTATCTACAACAGCCTGAGCATGACAAAGATCGAGTCCAGACCGATCCCGGGACAGAACTGGAAATACCGTTTCTTTGTAGATTTCGAAGGAAACCTGGAAGATCCGGCGGTCAAAAATGCACTTCGAGGTCTTGAAGCAGAGGCGATCGGGGTACGTGTACTTGGGAAATTACGGACAGCAGGAGGAAGATATAAAAATGACCAGAGTAAAAGAATGCGTATTATACAGAGGATTTGAACATGGAGAGATCCTTGACAAAATGACAGCACTTATGGATGCCTGTGAGAAGTCAGCCGTAAAACGCAAAAGGAGATGGAAGAAGATTTTTATGAATGTGTCAACGGTCTGATCGAGATGCAGGTTCCTATGGATTTGCAGGGGAAACCTGTGGCACAATTATCTGACACTGCTTCTTGTAAATAATGAGAAATGCATTCAGCACGGCAAGCGAGATCCGAGGACATATTGATGGCAGCATCAATGAGCTTGCACGGCATGATTTTGCAATCTTTAAAGAACTGTATGATTTTGATCTGAACATGCTGGACAAGATTTTTTCATACTTCCTGCTGCAGTATTCTCTGCAATTATCAGGCACCGCAGGATACAGGAAAAGATGTTTAATAAACGAATCCGCGACCGTATCTGTGAGATGAGCTGTACTCTGGCAGCAGCACAGGATACAGAGGAATTTATGGAGGATATGGTTCCAGTTCTATAAGGATTTTTGCGTAGGCAAGCTGGGACTTCATAAGGCATTCCGTATTGAGCGTGATGAGAAAGGAAAGGCACAGATCGTTCCGATCACAAGGATTGCCCATGTGCGTCTGGATGACCTTGTAGGATATGAGATCCCGAAACAGAAACTGATCGAGAATACGGAGGCTTTTGTCCATGGAAGAAAAAAGCAAACAACTGTCTTCTGTTTGGTGATGCAGGTACAGGTAAATCTTCCAGCATCAAGGGAATCCTGAATCAGTATTATGACGAGGGACTTCGTATTATCGAGGTGTATAAGCATCAGTTCCAGGATCTGAATGATGTGATCGCCCAGATCAAAGACCGCAATTACAAATTTATTATCTACATGGATGATCTTTCTTTTGAGGAATTTGAGATCGAATATAAATATCTGAAGGCCGTGATCGAGGGTGGTGGAACGCAAGCCGGAGAACATTCTGATCTATGCGACAAGCAACCGGCGCCATCTGGTTCGGGAGAGAGAATCCGGGGATAAGCTGGAGGTCGGATGATGACGATATTCATTCCTCTGATACCGTACAGGAGAAACTCTCTCTGGTATACCGTTTTGGTGTTCGTATTTACTTTGGCGCACCGGACCGCAAAGAATTCCACACGATCGTGAAGACACTGGCTGCCCGCCATGGCATCCAGATGCCTGAAGACCAGCTCCTTGCGGAAGCTGGCAAATGGGAGATCTCTCATGGAGGACTTACCGGAAGAACTGCACAGCAGTTTATTGATCACCTTCTCGGAAAAGAGGAATCCAAATAACAAAAATAATTGGGAAGGGGTATGGGATATGGCAATGACAACATTTGCAGCGATTGACATCGGATCCTATGAGGTCAGCATGAAAATCTTTGAACTGTCGAAGAAGATTGGTTTTCGTCAGCTGAACGATGTAAGATACCGCCTGGAGATCGGAAAGGGAGCCTATTCATCAGGACGTCTCGAGCCAGAGATCGTGGATTCTATCTGCATGATCCTCAATGATTTTAGCAAGATGATGAAGGAGTTCGGAGTTTCGGATTATCGTGCCTGTGCGACCAGTGCGTTTCGTGAGATGATAAATCCTCTGATCGTACAGGAACAGATTTTTGCCGAACCGGAATTCGGGTTGAAATCCTCAGCAATGCCGAGCAGCATTTCCTGGGCTACAAATCGATCGCAGCCATCGAAAACGGCTTCAAAAATGATCCAGAAAGGAACTGCCATCCTGGATGTAGGCGGAGGAAACCTGCAGATTTCCCTGTTTGACAAGGATGCCCTTGTGACTACCCAGAGCCTGAAAATGGGAAGCGTGCGTATCCGTGAACGGCTCAAAGAACTCGAAAAACTACGACACACTATGACCAGCTGATCCTGGAGTTTATCCGAAATGACCTGACTGCATTTCAAGAGACTGTATCTGAAAGACCGGGAGATCAAAATGTGATCCTGATGGGGGATTTTTCTTGCAGATACGATTCTTCAGGGACATAACGGCGAACATATTCTTACGATGGATGAATTTAGGACATACTATGAAGATACACTACAACAAGACGGAACAGACGCTGGCGGATGATATGGGTGTAGATCTGGAATATGCGTCCCTGATCGTTCCGACGATGGTCATCTGCAAAAACTTTCTGGATATTTTTCAGGCAGAGGCTGTCTGGGTTCCCAGGTTTCTCTTCTTGACGGAATTGCCTATGATTATGGTGAGAAGAAAAAAAATTTATCAAGAGTGTCCATAATTTCGAAAATGATATTCTGGTAGCTTCCAGAAATATTGCAAAACGTTATTCCAGCGGCAAAAACCATATCCAGGGTACAACAGAATCGCACTGGCAATCTTTTTGACAGCATGAAGAAAGTCCACGGTATGGGTGCAAGAGAACGTCTTTTCTCCAGATCGCCGTACAGCTCCATGACTGCGGTAAATACATCAGCATGGGCGATGTTGCGGAATGCTCTTATCGTATCATCATGGCAACAGAGATCATCGGACTTTCTACAGAGGAGCGGCAGTGTGATCGCCAGTGCGGTGAGATATAACACGACGGAATTTGTCTATTATGGAAATTATGACGATGGTCCGGGGCTTGACAAGGAACGTTATCTTCTGGTAGCGAAACTGACCGCGATCCTTCGCCTTGCGAATGCCATGGACCGAAGCCATTATCAGAAGGTGCAAGGGCTCAAAGCCGTGCTGAAAGACAGAGAACTGCAGGTTATGATCGATTCCAGCAGGATATTTCACTGGAGCTTGGACTTCTTAAGGATAAAGTAAATTTTTTTGAAGAAGTCTTTGGAATACGCCTGGTGCTCAAACGCAAGACACGCAGAGCGTAGAGGAGGAAAAATATGGATTTAAGTAAATTTGAAAAACCGGAATACTATGTAAACAGAGAGCTGAGCTGGCTGAAATTTGATGAGAGAGTTCTGAGTGAAGCACGGGACAAAAAGCCTTCCGTTGTTTGAGAGACTGAAATTTACCAGCATTGTATCTTCCAATCTGGATGAGTTTTTATGGTTCGTGTTGCATCTCTGAAAAGACCAGGTGCATGCAGGCTATAAGAAGAGATATTGCAGGAATGAGCCTCAGAGGAACAGCTCAAGGAGATCAGCAGACAGACACATGAACTGGTGAAGTTCCCAGTACAGCACCCTGAACCGTTCCCTTCTGCCTGCACTTGAAAAGGTAGGGCTTCACCTTGTGATGGAGCATGAGAAACCTGAATGAGGAGCAGCAGGAGTATGTGGACCGTTATTTCGAGGATAATGTTTATCCGGTTCTTACCCCTATGGCAATGGATTCTTCCAGACCGTTTCCCTGATTCGAAATAAGACATTGAACATCGGACCTGATTTCCAAAAAGGATAAGAAAAAGGCAAGGAGGTTCTGGTGTTTGCCACCGTTCAGGTTCCTTCTGTGCTGCCCCGTGTGATCGTGATTCCTTCTGCAAAGAAAGAGGATACTACCGTGATCCTTCTGGAGGAGATTATCGAGCGCAATATTGACAAGCTTTTCCTTGGATATGATGTGGTTTGTGCATCCTTACCGTATTATGAGAAATGCGGATCTTTCCATAGATGAGGATGAAGCAGAAGATCTGCTGGTTGAGATCCAGAAACAGCTGAAAAAGCGTCAGTGGGGCGAGGTGATCCGCCTGGAAGTGGAGGATAAAACGGATTCAGACTTCTTGGCATTCTGAAAAAAGGAATTTGACATTAAGGAAGAGGATATTTTCTACATCAACGGGCCTCTGGATCTGACTATGCTGATGAAGGTGTACGGCCAGGATGGCTTCGACCAGTATAAAGAGCCCGAAATATACCCGGCTCCTGTAGTTCCTGCATTTGCGGATGACCGGCAAGGACATTTTCCGAGGTGATCCGGGAGGGAGATGTCTTTCTGCACCATCCATACATGAGCTTTGATCCGGTTGTTGATTTCGTGCGTCAGGCAGCCAAGGATCCGGGAGTACTTGCCATCAAACAGACGCTTTATCGAGTTAGCGGACACTCGCCTATTATTGCGGCACTTGCGCAGGCAGCAGCAAACGGCAAGCAGGTATCGGTACTGGTGGAATTGAAGGCGAGGTTCTGATGAGGAAAATAACATCGTCTGGGCAAAAATGCTCGAAAAAAAAGCCGGCTGCCATGTAATCTACGGTCTGGTTGGCCTGAAGACACACAGCAAGATTACTCTTGGTAGTGCGCCGTGAAGATACAGGGAATCCGCCGATATGTCCATCTGGCGACAGGAAACTACAACGATTCCACTGCCAAACTTTATACAGACTGTGGTATCTTTACCTGTGACGAACGTTTTGGTGAGGATGCAACTGCTGTATTTAACATGCTTTCCGGTTATTCTGAGCCGAAAGCTGGAACCGTCTGATCGTCGCACCGATCTGGATGAAAAACCGTTTCCTGAAAATGATCGAAAGAGAAGCGGAGCATGCCAAGAAGGGAATGCCTGCCCTGATCGTGGCGAAGATGAACTCCCTTTGTGATCCCAAGATCATTGCGGCACTGTATCATGCATCCTCCTGCGGCGTGCAGATCTATCTTCTGATCCGTGGAATCTGCTGTTTGCGAGTGGGAATTCCAGGAGTCAGCGAGAACATTCACGTGCGCTCCATTGTAGGAAATTTCCTGGAACACAGCCGTATTTTCTACTTCAAAAACGGCGAGAGTGATGAGATTTACATGGGAAGTGCAGACTGGATGCCCCGTAACCTGGACCGTCGTGTGGAGATTGTTTTCCCGGTTGAGGACGAAAAGATCAAGAATGAGATCAAGCATGTTCTGGATCTGGAGTTCCGTGATAATGTAAAGCACATATTCTTCAGCCTGACGGAACTTATGAGAAGCAGGACAAGAGGGGTAAGGTCAGATCAATTCCCAGATGGAATTCTGCGCATGAGGCACAGAAAAAAGCCAGGAAACAGAAAAAAGCAGAAAAAACCATTCCAGAGTGTTTGTCCCGGCAGAACCGGTCAAAGATCGGAAGAATAAAATTCTGGATAACAAATAAACTTTACGAGGAAAGTTATTATGAGCAACGAAAAACAAAGCTTTCTGAAGCGGAAGAATGTGATCATATCGTTCAAACGCTACGGATTGATGCGATGGGATCCATGGCACTGGGACTTTTGCGTCACTGTTGATCGGTACGATCATCAATACGATCGGGCAGAATGTGTGTCCGGGAAGCTTCGTCTCAGAAAAACTTCTGGAGATCGGTGGTTATGCAACCAGTGTGACAGGTGCTGCAATGGCACTGCGATCGGTCATGCCCTGCAGGCACCGCCGCTGGTCATGTATTCTTTGTGTGCAGTAGGGAGCAGCCTGCAATGCGATCGGCAGGTTCCGGCGGACACTGGCGGTATTTTTTGTGGCAGTCATCACCTGTGAGATCGGAAAACTGGTTTCAAGGAGACGAAGATCGACATCATCGTGACACCGGCAGTCACCGTGATCGTTGGCGTAGTTCTGGCGATGCTTCTGGCACGTGTATGCAAAGAGTGTCTGCGATGCACTTGGTTCTTTATCGGATGGGCAACAGATCTAAGACCGTTCTGGATGGGGATCATCGTATCGGTAGTAGTTGGAGTTGTCCTGACACTTCCGATCAGCTTCGGCGGCGATCTGTGCTGCGATCGGAATCAGTGGCAGGCGCGGTTCTTGCAGGATCGCGGATGGAAGCGTGACGATGGAGGTCTGGAACGGACTGGCACTGGCAGGCGGAGCAGCAACTGCAGGATGCTGTGCATATGCTCCCGGCTTTGCAATCTTAAGTTTTCGGATAACGGGATCGGCGGTTTGTTGCACAGGGACTGGGAACTTCCATGCTCCAGGTCCCGAACCTGATGAAAAACCAGTTCTCTGGCTCCCTCCGGTCATCACTTCTGCGATCACCGGTCCGATCACCCACATGCGTGTTCCATATGCGCAACAATGGCCATCTCCTCCGGAATGGGAACTTCCGGGCTGGTAGATAAATCCGGCGTTATTACCGGCTGGACACAGATGCCGGAAGGTTATACCACGGGAGCGTTTGACTGGGTCGGAATGATTCTGATCTGTTTTGTGCTTCCGCTGGCGATTACCTGGGCAATCGGCAAGATTTTCGTGCCAAAGGAATTATCAAGACGGAGGTGACCTCAAGATCGATCTTGGCTGATTTTTCAAAGGAATAAAAAAAAACAGGTCTGCAGTGGGTTTTTACGGAAAAACAGAGTATGCTTTTCTCCTTTTTAAAAAATTTAAAAAATTAAAAAAGTACTTGCATTTTTTGAAAACAGCTGGTATATACTAAGCAAGTCGGTTGCGAACAGAGATCGACAGAGCAGTATGGCCAGTTGGTCAAGGGGGTTAAGACGTCGCCCTCTCACGGCGAAAACACGGGTTCGATTCCCGTACTGGCTGCTAAGTTTTACTTCTCGAATCAAACTACATATACATCTGTCGAGTGAGAATGAAGAATCGGCAGAGCAGCGTGCCAGTTGGTCAAGGGGTTAAGACGTCGCCTCTCACGGCGAAAACACGGGTTCGATTCCCGTACTGGCTGCTTAAGAATAATCAGAGTTTTCTCTGGTTATTTTTTTTTCAATGCTTCGAAGTATTCCCAAAATTCCCAAAACTGTCTTGAAAAATTCAGAAGGATACGGTATGATATAGAACAAATGTTTGAATCAGGCGTTACTGTTCGCTCCGTTCACAGTAACTATCAGTCATAAGAAGAAAGGAAATGACTATACCCATGGCAAAAAAGCAAACCTATGATGCTGGCAGTATCTCGGTTCTGGAAGGACTGGAGGCAGTCCGGAAACGACCGGGTATGTATATTGGAAGTGTATCCCGCAAGGGACTGAATCATCTGATCTGAGATCGTAGACAATGCAGTAGATGAGCACCTTGCCGGATATTGCAGTGAGATCCATGTGACACTGGAGAAGGACGGTTCCGCGACCGTAACAGATAACGGACGAGGAAATCCCGGTAGATATGGCGAGAAAGGAAATGTCGCGGAGCGTCTTGTTTACGACCCTGCATGCACGGGCGGCAAGTTCGACAATGCCGCATACAAGACCAGCGGCGGTCTCCCACGGTGTCGGTTCCTCTGTTGTCAATGCGCTTTCTTATCTGGATATCAAGATCAGCAAGGGATGGATATGTACATCATGACCACTATGAAAGAATCCCGACCATCGAACTGGAGGGCTTCTCCCGAAACTTGGACGCCTGGCGACCGGAACCTGCATCAATTTCCTTCCGGGCCGAGATCTTTGAGAAGAC
>VOFG01005040.1_pt1 | contig 11745 bp, 13 predicted proteins | sample 5384171 | NCBI WGS metagenome assembly VOFG01 (sample SAMN12384726, study PRJNA508395) | human gut metagenome | isolation source: healthy gut F | host: Homo sapiens | reverse complement strand
CCGCTGCCTCATGCTGTTTTTCTTTATGAAAAGAGAGGTATCTCAGTTCATACTGCGGGAATTTTCGTAGCCGCCCTCGCGCGAAAGGCTCATCGCGCGGATGCGGTCATAAACATCGGCTTCGAGCTCGACCGTGCCGCGCGCAAGCTGCTCGCTGCGGCGCTGGGCGGAACGTTCGCCGGGGACGAAGACCTGTGCATTTCCTGCGGCGGGTGCGCTGGTGCGTACAGCCTCGGCCAGCGCCGATGTCTGCGCGATGAAATCGTCTGCGGAAGAAAACATTTCCGGCGACAGGGCGCAGAACAGGTAGCCGAGGTCGTATTCATCGCGGATCTCGCCGCCCATCTTTGCGCCGACGAACGCGCCGGTCAGAATTTCGAGCGCCATGCACAGCGCCGCGCCGCGCGCCCCGCCGAAGGGGAGCACGCCCTGCACGCGCTGTGGATCGGTGGTGAAAGCGCCGGCAGCATCGAGAAAAAGTCCTCTCGGGGAGGGAACGCTCCTCGACAATGGCCTGCCGCAGCTCGCCCCACACCCCTGCGCGGTGGCAAAGTCAAAGAGGAGGGGGCTTTTCGCCCTGCGGGAAGCCGAAGGAAAGCGGATTTGTGCCGAACATCGGCGCGCTGCCGCCAAACGGAACCACGTGCGCGGGACCACCGTTGTTCGTGACGATGCCGATGCAGCCACGCTCGGCGATCAGGCGGGAATAGGGGACAAGGCGGGCATAGCGGCTGACGTTGGTCAGCGCGACAAGGCCGACGCCATATTCCTTTGGCGAGCTCTACGCTGAACGCGGCAGCCTGCCGCGCGGCGATGTGGCCGAGCTCGCGGTGGCCGTCGATCTTGGCGTGGCCGCCGGTTTGTCTCACAATTTCAATGCCGCTCTCGCGGCCTGAAAGACCGATGTCGAGGGTCAGGAATTTGGAGACGCCGTGGGTCTTGTGGCCCTCGAGCTCAGCATCCAGAAAATCATCGACGATGAAATCGGCGTCCTCGCTGCCGATGCCGCGCAGCGTGAGCGCGTCGAGCATCATGACGCGGAGCTCGTCGATACGGATCTCTTTTTTCATAGGCCGCGCTCCTGCGCCAGCGCGATCAGACGGGCGAACACGTCCTGTGCAAGGCCACGGACGGCCTCACGCTTGTAGGGCATGGAGCCGCGCCCCGCGATGACGCGCTCGACCTCGGAAGAGAGCAGGTCGCCGAGCGCGGCGCCGGTCTCCGCCGTGAGTGGCTTTCCGCCAAGGAACGCCGCGGCGTCTTCTGAAAGGTAGGCGTGCGGCGCGACCGCGCCGAGCGCGGCGCGCGCGCTCTGGATGCAGCCGTTTTCGACAACCGCGCTGACGGCGAGGTTGATCTTGGAGATCGTGACCTGGTGCCGCTCGCCGATCTTGTCGAACGCGCTGATCTCATGTTCGGTGGGCAGGGGGAGGAGGAAGCGCAGAATGGCCTCGTCGCTCGCGAGCGCGGTCTTGCCCTTGCCGAGCACGAGCTCGCGTGCGGGGATGGTGCGCACCGCGCCGCGGCTGTTCATCACCTCGGCCGCGCCGCAGAGCGCGAGCAGGGGCGGGTAGACGTCGCCCGCGGGGGAAGAGGTGCCGATGCTGCCGCCGAGCGTGCCGCGGTTGCGGATCTGCGCGCAGCCGACCTGGCTGCACGCCATGGCGAGTGCGGGAAAATACTGCCGCACAACGGGGGACTGTGCGACCTGCGAATGCACGCACACCGCGCCGACGGCGAGAGAATCGCCGGTCAATTCAATTTGCTTGAGCTCCTGCATCTCCGTCAGGCTCAAAATAGCGTCCGCGTGCCAGACCTTGCCGTTGCGCTGAGCCAAAAAGTCTGTGCACCCGGCGACAATGGAGCCGCCGGAGAGGGACGCGAGGGCAGAGGCGAGCTCTTCGCGGTTTGTTGGCTGAAAGAAGTTCATTTGGCCGCCTCCTTCATGTCGTGCGCGGCCTGCTGGATGGCGCGCAGGATCTGTTCATAGCAGCTGCACCGGCAGATATTGCCGGAGATCGCGGTGCGGATCTCGTCTTCGGTGGGATCGGGATTGTTGAGCAGCAGGCCCGCGGCGCTCATCACCATGCCGGGCGTGCAGTAGCCGCACTGAATGGCCATGTTGTTCACAAAGGCGGGGATGATGGGTGCGATGCGAGGGTCGGATTCGACACCCTCGGACGTGATGATGCGATGTCCGTTCACCTGCGCGATCATCGTCATGCAGGCGTGGACGGCCTTATCGTCGAGCAGCACCGTGCAGGTGCCGCACTCGCCCTCGCCGCAGCCGCGCTTCGTGCCCGTCAGATGCAGATCTTCGCGCAGCACATCGACAAGCAGGCGCTCTGGCGAGGCGTTCACAACGGTTTCTTTCCCGTTCAAATAAAAAGCGAATTTCCATCAGAGCGACGCCTCCTTGCGTTTTTCCTGCACGGCGCGGATGATTTTCTCCGGCGTCAGCGGCAGGGTGGTCAGATCGGTTTGCAGTGCGTCATTGACGGCGGCAAGCAGCGCCGGCGCGACCGGCACAAAGCAGGATTCGCCGATGGACTTGGCGCCGTAGGGCCCCTCGGGGCTGCCGTTTTCGACAAGCACTGTCTCAATGTGTGGAAGTCGCACGCGCGTGCCACGTGATAGCGCTGCAGGGTGGCGTTGAGCGGCTGGCCGGTCTTCGGGTCGATTTTGACCTGCTCGCAAAAGACAAGCCCCATGCCCTGCTGCAAGGCGCTGCCGACCTGTCCGCGGCAGATCTCGGGATTGATGGCTTTGCCAACGTCGTGCGCGGCGGTGAATGCCGTCAGGCGGCAGAGACCGGTCAGCGTGTCGACCTCGACCTCGGCAAAGTGGGCAGAGGCAGGGGCCGGGGGTTGGACGAGGGCTGGTAGGTGTGGGAGACGAAGATCGCGCCGCTGCCGCCGTACTGGTCGGCGGAATAGTAGACGACGTCGCTGTAGGTTTTGCGGCGCGAGGGATCGGCGGTGACGAACACCATGCCGTCCTGACAGGAGAGCTCGCATGCGTCGCAGTCCATGAGCTTTGCCGCGTTTTCAAGCAGCAGGGCCTTGAGCTTCTGCGCCGTTTCCTGTACGGCGCGGCCGGTGACGTAGATCGTGCGGCTCGTGTAGCAGCCGTTGTCAAGGCCGTTGTACTCTGTGTCGCCCTCGGGAAAGTCAATGGTGTCAGGGGGGATGGAGAGTTCTTCTGCGGCAATATTCTTCAGCGCGGCAACCGTGCCGCAGCCATGGTCGTGGATGTTGCAGTTGAAGCTCGCCGAGCCGTCCTCTTCAAACTTGGCCGTGACAGTGCACCAGTCAAGACGGCGAGGATAGTAGCCTGAGGTATGGGTGGACACGGCGAGGCCGACGCCCTTGAGATAGCGGCTGCTTCGATCCTGCGCCTGCGCGGCGGCGCGGCGCTCGGACCAGCGGAAACGTTCACTGCCAAGGCGCAGCACGTCCTCAAGGCGGACATCGCCGAGCGGGAAATTGCCAATTTTGCTGATTGCGTCGGGCGGCAGGATATTTTTGAGCCGCAACTCGAGCGGGTCACAGCGGAATTTCTGCGCGGCGGCGTTCATCATGTTTTCCATGATGAACGCGGTCTCAGGTCCGCCCCAGCCGCGGTAGCTGCCGGAGACGGGCGTATTCGTACAGGTGGAGGTCGCATGGTACGCTACATCCTCCACGCCGTAGACCCAGGAGAGCTTTTTGAACATGGATCCCATGTAATCCGGCGAAACACCCTGATAACCGCCCGCGTCGAGCTCAGCGGTCAGGTCGAGCGCTTTGAGAATATGGCCTTTGTCGAATTTGGCGCGAATTTCACTTTTGATGGGATGGCGCAGCACAGTGCAGAGGATGGTCTCGCGCCGGTCGAGCTGAAGCTTGACGGGGCGTCCCGTCATTTTTGCGCCGACGGCGGCCAGCGGTTCCAGGATCATCTCCTGCTTGCAGCCGAACGAGCCGCCCATCGGTGTTTTGATGGCGCGCACATGGCTCATCGGCATTCCAAGCAGCGCTGCAACACACGAGCGCACGCCAAATGTCGACTGTGTGGGAGACCAGACGGTCATGCGGTCGGTGCCGGGGTTATAGTCTGCCACGGCGCAGTGCGTTTCCATGGCGATATGCGAGACACGCTGCGTCTGTGAGCGGTGGATGAACTCTTCGCCCTGCACATCGGCATATCTGCCGCCGAAGCCACATTCGGGCAGTGTGACCGTGTTGCCGTCCTCGTGCAGCTGCGGCGCGCCCTCTTTCATCGCATCTTCAACAGTGAAAACGGCGGGAAGCTCTTCAATCTCGAGCTTGATCTTCTCCGCCGCGGCAGCGGCGATCTCCGGCGAATCGGCCAGCACGGCAGCCACGCGGTCGCCGACAAAACGGACGTGACGGCTGAAGAGCGTTTCCTGGTCCATGACATCCTCGCTGATGCGGACGCGGCCGCGGTTGTATTTGGTGTCGGGCGTGTTTTCAAACGACAGCACCGCTGCGACGCCGGGCGTCGCAAGCGCGGCGGAGGCGTCGATCGCTTTGACGATCCCGTGGGCAACGGGACTGAGCACGAGCTTCATGTGCAGCATGTTCGGCAGCTGCATGTCACCCGCGTAGCGCAGAAGACCGCTGGCCTTGGCGCGGGAATTGTTGACAGGCGTGCTCTTGCCGATGTATTGATAGTTCATAATGGATTCTCCCAGAATGTTTATCGGAACGAATGCAGCCGCAAAATGCGGCGGCAAAACCCTTTATTGATACCCTATAATGAACCACAACCGTCAAAGGAGCGTCAAGAAAAACGCATTTCGACAGGCTGTGTCAAAAAAATTTTAAGCGTCAAATCGATTTTACAAAAAATTTGACGATTTTTTGATTTTTGATGCTTACAGTTGCGTTGTGTCAATGATACTGCTGCCGCGTTAAAGTTCCGCGAAAGGGATAAAAGGCGGCCGAGCGCTGGGAGGTGCGAGTCATAAGCCATGGAACCCTCACAACATTACCGCGAGAAAGCAAAGTCCCCATAACGAATACCATTACATTTTTTGGGAGGAATAGAAAATGAACTCTGCAACAGAAACAAAAAAGACCGTTGGCTTCGGAAAAGCGCTTGTCGTTTTTATCTGTGTGTTTGCGCTGATCCTCTGCGGCATCAACGTGCTCGGCACCTCGGCACACATCCCTCTGGTCATCGCCACGATCGTCGCCGCCATTGCGGGCGTTTCGAGCGGCTTTACCTGGGATGAAATGGAAAAGGGCATGAGCGAGACCATTAAGGCCTCCGCCCCCGCCATCCTCATCATGCTCATCATCGGTATGGTCGTCGGCACCTGGATGCTCGGCGGCATCATCCCCACAATGATCTACTACGGCCTAACCTGGCTGTCCCCGAAAATCTTTCTCTTCGCCGCCTGTGCCCTGTGCGTTATGGTTTCGACCTTCACGGGTTCTTCCTGGACGACGATGGGCACCGTCGGTGTGGCGCTGGTCGGCGTCGGCACCGCGCTTCAGGTTCCCCTCGGCATGACAGTCGGCGCGATCATCTCCGGCGCTTACTTCGGCGATAAGATGAGCCCCCTGTCCGATACCACGAACCTCGCTCCCGCCATGGCCGGTACCACGGTGTTCACCCACGTCAAGCACATGGTCGTTACCGCAGGCCGTCCATCATTATTTCCCTGATCATCTACGCCATCATGGGCTTCACAGTCGTCAAGGGTACGGCCAGCATGGAGACGATTGACCTCTACATGGGCACGCTCAAGGAGTTCTTCACCATCAGCCCTGTGATGCTCATTCCCCCGCTGTGCGTTCTGCTCATGGTTATCTTCAAGGTGCCCGCCATCTCCGGCCTGATCGGCGTCTCCGCTCTCGGCGGCATCTTCGCGGCCATTTTCCAGAAGGCAAACCTCGCGACGATCCTCGCCTCCATGTACACCGGTGTGAGCATGGATACCGGCGTTGCCGAGATCAACCGTCTCGTTAACCGCGGCGGCCTCTCCAGCATGCTCGATACCGTTGCCCTGATCCTGATCGCCCTGGCGTTTGCCGGTGTGGTCGAGACCACCGGTGCTGTCCACGCCATCATCGAAAAGATCCTCAGCAAGGCCAAGAGCGACAAGGCCATGATGACCACCGCTATCTTTGCCACGCTCTTCACCAACTTCGCCACCGCCGCGCAGTATGTCGCGATCGTGCTTCCCGGCCGTATGTTCCGCGAGGCTTTCCGTGAGCGCGGTCTGCACCCCAAGAACCTGTCCCGTATCCTTGAGGACGTCGGCACGATCTGCGCGCCGTTCTGCCCCTGGAGTACTGACGGTGTTTATATCCTCGCAACGCTCGGCTGCGCCACCGCGGCCTATGCGCCCTACATGTTCTTCTCCATGCTCTGCCCCATTGTCTCGCTGATCTGCATCTGGACCGGCTGGACCATCACTCGCATCACCCCCGAGCAGGCCAAGGAAGACATCATCCCATAAGCTGTTAATTTGAGCAGGGGGAGCGCGAGTTCCCCCTGACTCCAACAAAGAATCGAGAAAAAGGAGAAAGCAAATGAACAAGGTTATTCTCAACGGCGTGGATCTTTCCATTGAAGACGTCGTCAACGTTGCCCGCAACGGTTATCAGGTCGAGATCGACAAGGACTGCATGGCACATATCGCCGAAGTCCGCAACTACATGGAGAGTGAATGGATGCGCGATGACGCGCCCGCCGTTTACGGCTTCAACACCGGCCTTGGCAAGCACAAGGATCACAAGGTCACGATCGAAGAGAGCGATCTGCATCAGTATCGCACCGTTTTGTCCCACTGCGGCGGCGTCGGTGATCCGGCTCCCGAGGAAGTGGTCCGCGCGGCCATGTGCGTCCGTCTGAACGCCTTCTGCCGCGGCGTTTCCGGCCTGCGTCCGGTCGTCGTTGAGCGCCTTGTCGAGCTGCTCAACAAGGGTGTGCATCCCGTCGTGCCCTGGCAGGGCAGCGTGGGCGCCTGCGGCGACCTTGCCCCCATGGCTCACATCGTCTCCGTTCTCATCGGCGTGCCCCAGGCCGAGGCCTTCTATCAGGGCGAGCGCATGCCCGCACAGGAAGCGCTGAAAAAGGCCGGCATTACCCCCGTCGAGTTCCAGCTCAAGGCCAAGGACTGCCTGGCGCTGCTCAATGGCACCACAATGTTCGCCGGTATGGCGTGCCTGAACGTGCACGACGCCGAGCGCCTGTACAAGCTCTCCGAGATCACGACCGCGCTGTCTCTTGAAGCCATCCGCGGCGAGACCCGCGCGTTTGACAAGCGCATCCAGGAGGCCCGCCCCTACGCTGGCCAGATCAAGGCCGCTGCCAACGTGATGAAGCTCGTCGAGGGTTCCACCCGCGTCACCGAGGACGCCCGCAAGGTGCATCTCGAGCATGATGTCCTGCATCCGGTCTATCAGGAGCGCGTGCAGGATAACTACTGCTTCCGCTGCATGCCGCAGGTGCAGGGCGTCTGCCGCGAGAACCTTGACTATGTCAAGCACCTCGTCGAGGTCGAGATCAACGCCGCCACCGATAACCCGCTGATCTTCCCCAAGGGCGACGGTCACTACGAGTTCCTCTCCGGCGGCAACTTCCACGGCGAGCCCACCGGCTTCGCGATGGATATCCTGACGATGTCCCTCGTCGAGATCGGCAACGTCTCCGACCGCCGCTGCTTCACGATGTGCGATCCTACCATCAGCTACGGTCTGCCTCTGGCGCTCGCCGGCGAGCCCATCGGCCTGAACTATGGCTACAACATCATTTGCTGCTCCACCTCCGCCCTCGCGTCTGAGAACAAGACGCTGGCGTTCCCTCCGTCTGCGACACCATCCCGACCAAGGCCAACCAGGAAGACCACGTCTCCATGGCGCCCTGGGCCGCCCGCAAGGCCAAGCTCGTCATCAAGAACCTCGAGAAGATCCTCGGCATCGAGCTGCTGCTGGCCTCCCGCGGCATCTGGATCACGCAGGACCAGCTCGGCGAGTTCAAGCTGGGCAAGGGCACTTCTATCGCCTATGAGAAGGTCAACGAACTCATCAAGTTCCAGAAAGAAGATATCTACATGGGCAACCAGTCCAAGGCTACGATCAGCCTCATCGAGTCTGACGAGCTGCTGAGCGCTGTGGAAGCAGCGGTCGGCGAGCTGTAAGCATCCCTCTTCTCCACACAACCCAAAGCGACCGGTGCGTTCCCGCGTACCGGTCGCTTTGGGGCATGATGCACAAAAGTTGAATGGATTCGACGCGAATTAAACGCTTGCTTCTGCCGAAAACGGCCATTATACTGTAATCAATACGTCGCTCTTTTTTGGAGAGGGCAGAGGCAAGCATCCAACTTTTGGAAAAGAAAGGAGAAAGTCTGATGCAAAAGATTACAGCCGAACTTCTTGGCTCAGGACGGATCCTGCTCGACGGGAAACAGGTCAACCTGCCGTTCAAGCAGGCCGAGGCACTGGTGTACTATCTTCTTGTCGAAAAGGAGACCTTTCGCCCCAAGCTCGCCGACATCATCTGGGGCGACAGTGCGGACGAGCATAAGGTGCAGTCCAACATGCGCAACGCCATCTATGTGATCCGGCGCGAGTTCGGCCGCGATTTTCTTGTCGGCGCGTCGAAAAATGTCATTCAGATCAACCCTGAGATCAGAATCGATCTGGACATCGATCGCTTTAACGACAAAAATCTGACGGATTTCAGCTTTTACGCGGGCGACTTTCTCGGAAACTTTTATCTCAAGGACAACGAATACTACAACGAATGGCTGCTCAACAACCGCCAGCACTATCGAGGGCTGCTGCAGGAGCGGCTCAAGGAGTCCATCGTCGCGGCGTTTCAGGACGAGCGCTACAAGGACTGCGAGCTGGAATGCCAGAAGCTCATGGCGCTCGACGAGTTTGATGAGTTCGGCTATGTCTATTTAATTGAAATTTACCGCGCACGGGGCGAGTATTCCTCGGCAGTGGCGCTGTACGACAGGCTCGAAAAGCTGCTTTCCGAAGAGCTGTTCCAGTCGCCGAGCGAAGAGATCACAGCTCTCGTGCAGAACATCCGGCAGGAGCGCAACAAGAGCGTGCTGCACGTGCTCTCGCAGAAGGAGAGCATCACCTCGCCGGAGAGCGAAAAGGACAGCGGCCCGTTCATGGGCCGCGAGGAGGAGCGCGGGAAGCTCGTAGACGACATCCTGCAATTTTCCGGGGGCCGCGGCGCGATCAGCCTTGCCGTGACCGGCGAGGCCGGCATCGGCAAGACGCAGCTCTTTCAAACGGTGCTCTCCTCACTGGGGAAAACGCAGGCGGCGATCTATCAGACCTGTTGCTACCGCGCCGAGGAGAACTACGTCTTAAAGCCCTGGCAGAACATCTTCGAGCAGCTGGGGCGCGACCTTAAAAATCGCGCGAGCGGCGCGGACGCGACGCTCTTTCGTGCGGCGGTGTCGCGCGCGTTCCCGTATCTCTGGCAGGTCGACCTGGAAAAAGCCATCGACCAGGACGACATCACGACCGAGAGCGGCAGCAGCAACCTGCGCGCGATCACCTACGCGCTGATGCGCCTGTCACACGCGCAGCGGATGATCTTCTACTTTGACGATCTCCAGTGGGCAGACAGTGTGTCGATCTCGCTGATCCGCGATATCCTGACCTCGGACAAAAACCACCGCATCCTGTTCCTTTTCGGCGTCCGCGACGAGCGGCACCAGTATGTGGGCAGCTTTTTGGAGGAGATGAAGGCTGCGCGCTTTCTGTCGGAGCTCCAGCTGCCGCGCTTTTCTGTGGACGAGACGGGGCAGCTTGCAGACCTTCTGCTGCCGGACCGCTTTTCCACGCCTGCGCTGCGCCAGCAGCTCTTCCGCGAGACTGAGGGCAACCCTTTTTCATCATCGAAACGGTCAACAACCTCAAGTTCAACGGCTCGGTGGCCGACATCACGCCGAACATGCGCGACACGATCCGCATCCGCATCATGTCGCTGCCGTCGGAAGAGCGCAGCATTCTTGATCTGCTCTCGTTCTTCTTCGACGGCGCATCGTTCGACATGATGCGATCGCTCTCGGGAAAAGAGGAGTACGAGCTCATCACGATTTTGGAAAAGCTCATCGACAAAAAGCTCATCCGCGAGGTCATCCGCGCCGAGAGCGTCGCCTTCCAGTTCAGCCACCAGAAAATTCTCGAGTATGTTTACGGCGAGCTTTCGCTCACCAAGCGGCGCATCCTGCACGAAAAGATATCCTGCTGCCTCGAGCGCAGGCTCAGCGGCACGAGCGCGGACAATGCGCTTTATACCATGCTGCGCGAGCGCGCGCACCTGACGGGCGCGAAGAAGGGCTGTGACCTTGGCGAATGCGGCGCCTGCACGGTCATCATGGACGGGCGCGCGGTCAACTCGTGCTGTGTGTTCGCCATCGAGGCGGACGGCAGTACGGTCGAGACCATCGAGGGCATCGGCACCGCCGACGAGCCGCACCCGCTGCAGCAGGCGTTGCTCGACCGCGATCCCCATTCCACGCGCGGGGAGATCCACGCCGCCATGTCCGGCAACCTCTGCCGCTGCACGGGCTACACGAAGATCGAGGAGGCCATCGTCGCGGCCTCCAGGGTCATTGAACAGTACGCGAACGGAAAGGGGGCGCAGCAGTGATGGAGCAGCATCATTTCGACATTGTCAACCACGCCACGCCGCGCCTTGAGTCCATGGATAAGGCGCTGGGCCGCGGCAAGTACACCGACGACTTAGAGCTCCCCAACATGGCCTACGCCGCGCTGGTGCGCTGCCCGTATTCCCACGCCAAGGTGCTGAGCATCGATGTGAGCGAGGCGGAAAAGGTTCCCGGTTTTCTTGGCTGCGCCCTGCCGGAGGAGACCCCGCAGGTCTACTTCAACTGCTCGGGCAACCCGCCCTCTCCGCTTCTGATGGCGGATGAAAAGGTGCTGACGACCGAGCCGCTGACCATCGGCGACCGCGTGGCCGTCGTCGCTGACGGCACCCCCGCAGATCAGAAACATCGCCACCGTCGGCGGCAACATCATGCAGGACCGCCGCTGCATCTACTTCAACCACCGCACCTGTGGCGCAGCGGCCTTGCCTACTGCTTCAAGACCGGCGGCAGCATTTGCCACCAGATCCCGAACTCGCCGGTCTGCCGCGCGATCTACTATTCCGACGTCGCCACCGCGCTCATCGCTTACGAGGCGGAGGTCGAGTACATCGAAGACGGCGAGACGCACCGCACCGACCTCAAGTCCCTCATCGAGCGCCACAGCGTGGCCAACGGCCTTGCCTGCCACGAGCACCTGCCCATCCTCGTCACGCGCTTTTTCGTCCCCGCGGCGGCAAGCGCCCCGCGCGTCTGGCTGCGGGCGCGGTCGCGCCCCATCCGGTCGTGATGGCCGAGACGGCGGCGAAGATCGACTCCGACGCCACGGATGACGAGGTCATCGCGCAGGCCGAGGCCGAGCTCAGAAAGCTCGCCATGCCCATCAAGGAGGCCTGCATGACCCCCGCCATCAAGCGAAGCCTCTATCGCCACGTCGCAATGCTGCTGGATTTGAGAAAATAAGCAAAAAAAGAACCGTCCGATCGGACGGTTCTTTTTTGTCGTAGAAATTTACTTCGCGGCGCGGGCCAGAACGGCCTCGGCGCTCATGTTCGGATTGATGGTCTCTTCGCTCTCGACTGCGATGGCCGCGGCGGCGGTGCCGGCGGCGCAGCTTTCGGCAAGGTTGCGGCCCGCGAGGAACGACCA
>VOFG01001582.1_pt1 | contig 11746 bp, 20 predicted proteins | sample 5384171 | NCBI WGS metagenome assembly VOFG01 (sample SAMN12384726, study PRJNA508395) | human gut metagenome | isolation source: healthy gut F | host: Homo sapiens | reverse complement strand
AAATCTGTCCGTCTTTTTCCTCCAGTTCGCCCATTTTCTGTTCAAATTCTGTGTAACTCAGACCATATCCAAATGGATACTGTACAGTCTTATCGTAATCAATCGCACCTTCCTGTGCAGCTGTTTCATAGTACTTGTATCCTACATAAATGCCTTCCACATAATTGGTAAATGCCGGAGCATACACCTGCGCAGTTCCTGCGTTCATTCCTTCAACGGCCATATCTGCCAGATTTGTATACATCTGTTTTTTCTGCATTATTCCACCACGGAGCAGTTGTCATATCATAAATAAATGTATCCGGTGTTTTTCCGGAAGGATTGACTTCACCTGAAAATACTTTACCAAGTGCATTAAATCCCACATTTCCTGTTCCCGGCACCATACAACAGATTTAATCTGAGGATATTCATCTGCGAAACCAAGTTCAAACTGATTTGCTCCATTATAAATTACAATCACATTCTCAAAGTTTGAGCAAACCATATCCACCATATCTCTCTCAGTTTGTGAAAGCTGTAAATAATGCTCTCCCTCAGAAAAATCATCATATTCATCTGAATTATTATCATAGGCTGCTTTTTACATCCATAGGAATATCATTATGACCTTCACCTGCTTTTCTGGAAAGAACCACAACTGCCACATCAGAATACTCTTTTGCACCTTTAATAAGCTCATCACTGTAAGTATCTACAGGTGGCTCAGGTAATGTCCAGCTCTGTTTCTGAATTGACATTTCCGGATTATCTGCACCATAATTATTATAAAAAATCAACAAGATCCTGATTAATAGAAAATCCTGCATTTTCAAGTCCCTGATTCAGACTTAAATAGAAAGTAGAAATTCTGTTAAGTTTTCAATAGCATCTGGTTTTTCTGATAGTTCTTTCCCCATCAGTCCCTCTCCCATAATACTAGGATCCGCACTAAGAGATACAGCGACTCGACTTGAATTCCATACAGCTTCATACATCATTTCCTGATTCTCTTTTGTTACTTTATTGAGAACGTAATAAAATGGTTTTCGAATACTTTCCGATAATTCCCCGATTTTTTTGGAAAGCTGTAGGGATTCATAGGATGGATCTATAATTATCAATATCAAATCTACACCGTTATCAATTCCACGTCCAAAGTGTTCAATACCAGCCTCCATATCCATTAGCGCAAATTGGTCTTCTGTAAGCCTGAAGATTTTGGATAAATTGAGTCATAACAGTTCCCATAGCACATGAACACCCTTCATTTGCTTGATGAATTTTTCCACTGCTCATCAGTTTTACACCGTCCTTCAGACTATAATAATCTTCCGGTATATCATCTATAGTCCAGGTTTCCTCAAAAACTGATGAGTAAATTTTGATAACATCATATCATTTAAAACATTTTGCTTACCACCGAAATAGTCTGTAAAATCTCTGGGAAGCTTCATACCTAGCTGTCGGTGTAGACCATAATTAGATTCATCGGAATCAATTACCAAAATTTCTTTTCCGCGTCTGGCTAAAGCCTTAGCCAAAAGACTGGTTACTGTACTTTTCCACATCCACCTTTTCCAAACTGCTATTTTCATCTCTTATCCTTAAATGCTTCTTACTTCACTTCCTCCAGTTCTGTTCCTTCTGGAAGAATATATCCGCAGTTATCACATACTCCGTCCTCTGCAAGTATCCTGTCTTTCACAAAGGCTTCAATGCCTCCCGGTTCATGACAGCGTGGACAATCTAATTCCTGTATCTTTTTCTGATTTCTTACATCCTGACAATTGGAAAATTCAATTTTACCCATAGTGATTTCTCCATTTTCATTCCATATCAATTTGTCTTCGCAAAAAAGTTCCTACTATACGGGAAAAATTGCTGATATTACGAATATAGGCAAAGTCTTTTCCATAGATTCTCTTTTCCACGGAGAGCTCTTCTTCATTCCCTACAAAAATACCAATTACGAAAATTCCCTGATTTCTGGCCCGACGCACCTCATATGCAGTATCTTTCACAGCTTTTTCTCCGTCATAGATCTTGGGCTGGCGAGTTCCTGGTCATTGTATGCTCATATCACAGGGTTTTTCCATCACTTAATACGATTAAAATCTTATTTTTTTCCGGTCGCTCCATGAGAGAGGAACAGACTGTTTTCAGTGCAAGCCCATCTCTGTTATTGGCATACGCCCGAAATTGAAAGATTCTTTCATTTGTTTCCCTTTGGATCTTCATAATCCCGAAATCTCTGAAGTACTGTATATCCCCAGAAAGCACAGTATCCTGTCACCCGATGAGGAATTCCTGCCTGGCTTAATGCTTCACTGATAATATATCCCTGCGCCGCTACCTGAGCCTGTCTGCCAGCCTGGGAACCACTGGAATCAATCAGGACGTCTATTACAGACTCAGAATCTTCTGCTCTCTTTTTTCTATTAAATAACTTGTCATCGTCTGTTCTTCCAATTTTCCATAATCTCTCAGGAACAAGCTGCCCTGCATCAGATCTGCTGACAAAATCATCCTTTCGGATTATAAATGCCCGTTTCAGTGACTCTGCCAACACAGAAATATTTCTTTTGATGATCCAGTGATTATTTCCATAATAGGCTTTATTTTTTTCAAACTGCAGCTGAGAAAAACGGTATTGATTATTTTTAATCACAGGGCTCTGTAATATTCCATCTGTAAGATACAGGTTACAGTTTTTATGTGGATTCCTGTACAAAATTTCCGGTTGACTCTGGCCTGCTCCGCTTCACTTAGATACGATTTTCCGTAATTCAGTTCCACATATTCCCGTATCCGTCGCACTGCCTGTGGATTTATATTCTCCGAGCTTTCCGGAACTTCTTCATTTTCCGGAGAGAAATAAAATCTTTTTTTCTTTTTTGTTTCTGATATCCAGACTCATCATCTTTTTTGAGATTAGAAAGATATTTTTGAATGATGTCTTCCATCTGTTCATCCGTCATGCATTCCTGCCACGCGTCATTGGCCAATGCCATATCCGGTAAATTCAGAATCTTCTCCAGATTTCCATTCTTTTTTTCAAAAGAAGGATCCAGAACATGATTATAAATCTCATCTATCACGTTTATGACATCTTCCGTATTTTCCGCATCCTTCAGAGAAAGAATCTTGTACAATGCAATCTCTGCCTGTGGATCCATCCCCTTATCGTCTGTGTTCTCCAGAACATGCCTTATATACAGAAGCCTAATCCTGTGAATCAGGTCTGTTCCAGCATTATCTGATACCTGTTCTTCCTCGGCCTTTTCCAATTCTCCGAATGCCTGTTCTCTGATTTCCTTTGTTCCCAAACGTTCTCGAATGATAAAACGATTCACTGCAGCATCCATGCATAATCCAGCAAGAGGCAAAAGCATATCTTCTCCAGCAGAAAAATGTATTTTTTTCATCAAATACATGCCAAGTTTCTTCTGGTCAAAATATCGTGCAAAGGCACCCTGCTTCACTGCCTCATACAGAACCGTTTGTTTTGAATAAACATATTTTTCTGTGTCCGGTTCAAATTCTATATCATAATCACCACTGACTGTCCAAAAAGATTTCTGATACGATTGCTAATCTCCAGACGATGTTCTTCCAGTTGTTCCGCCGGCCATCTGACATCCTCCATACAAGTTTACCCCCATATGTCTTTTCCGGTCCAGGAAGATGGGATTCTGGTAGAAACCACATCTTCTACGATCTCTTTTTCAAATACATCAAAACTTTTATTTATGATTCCCATCTGGATTGCTTCAATTGGAGAAAGTCCGCTTCTTGTTGCTTTTACAGCAGAAACCAATCCTCTCAGGTCGAGAGATTTTGTTAAGATTTCTCCATGGTAAGCTTTGATCTGCAAATCCAGAAACAGCCCTGCAAAAAGCTTTCAGTGCACTTTTTTTCCCCATCTGGAAAATGTTGCCTTAATACAAAAAGAACACTATCCTCATCCATTTCAGGCATATCGATTACCATAAACCTTGAAACCAATGCTTCATTTAGCTCTCTGGTACCTGCGTAACCATAATTCATCGTGCCGATAAATCGTGTTGCCGGATGAAGTAAAATCCTGTTATATCCTGGAATATCGATTCTGCGCCGATGATCCAGCGTGGCATGCAGTACAGAAACCGCATCATTTTTTGCCATATTGATTTCGTCCAGGATTCCAAATCCTCCAAATTCCGCTCATTGGTAGATGGAGCCTTTCCGAAGGCGAACCTCATTATTTATAAAGGTATCCGTTCCAATCAGATCGGCACTGTCTGTATTTACATGAAAAGAAATGTCGTATTCCGGTCTTCCGAATATCCATGCCAGTGTCTCACATAGTACATTTTTTCCTGTAGCTTTCGCACCGGAAAGTAACAGGTTATCTCCCTGAAGAAGCGCTGCTATTGACATTTCCAGAATCTTTTTCCCATAAAATAGGATATCCGGTTTTTCTACCCGTTCCTTTACCTGATCCTCTACCTCATAACGCATGTGAAAATCTCTCAGCTCTCCAATCAGTTCCTGCGCTATCTTCTGGTCTTCTAAATATTTTTCTATTTCTGTCCAATGATTTCTCATGAAGATTTTCCTTTCTTTGCAATTGGTTATACCAAATCAGATAATATTTCTGTTTACTCAATCTTCATACTTTCAATCCTCCAACTCACAATCCTAACTTCTTTACAATTTCTCCCAGTGCACTTCTTACAGGAGAATCTTTCGGAAGCCGTATGATCGGCTTTCCATCACAATCATACTGATATACCTGGTCATCATGTGGTACAACCCCTAACAGTTCCAATCCCTGATTTCGGATTTCTTCCAGAGTTCCGGCATCCAGTTTTCCATCCGGAACACGATTCACGATTAATCCAGTTTTCTGTGGTTTAAAGTTTAACTCATTCATCAGCTTTGCAATACGTCCAGCTGCCTGAACACCTCTTCTGGAACAGTCACTTACAAGAATGGCAACTTCCATCATTGGCAGAATTCCCCTGCTGATATGTTCCATACCTGCTTCGTTATCGACCACAATGTACGGATACTGGCTCTGTAATTTTTGTACCTGGGTCTGCACAAGACCATTTACAAAACAATAGCAGCCTTGTCCCTGGGTTCGCCCCATTACCATCAAATCATAATCGTCTTCTTCTGCAATCGCATCAGAAAGACGCATTTCCAGATATGCCTGTTTCGTCATACCGGAGGGAATCTGATATCGTGGGTCTATGCCTGCCCGCTCAATTTCTTCTCTCAGCTCTCCAAGTGTGATCTCCGGCTCCACACCAAGCACTTCATTTAAATTTGCATTCGCATCTGCATCCACGGCCAGGACCGGACGTTTTCCGACTTTCACATAAATACTGGATCAACAATCCACAAAGAGTAGTTTTTCCTACGCCGCCTTTTCCTGATACCGCAATTACATGTCCCATATTTTTCCTCCTAAATTTCTGAACAATCCTGTTGACTTTTTCTTTAAACCTCATTATAGTTGTTACTATATAAATTACAATAATCAGTCTGTGAGATTTGTATGGTTACTCGACACATCAGAAAAATTGTTGAGGAATCATATGATCCCAAATAATACAGGAGTATATCATGTCAGAAAAAACGAGAAAACAAGATCGCCGTACCCGCTATACCAGGCAGACCATAAAAGATACGTTCTTAGAATTGCTAAATCAGAAAAGTTTCACGAAAATTACAGTTACAGAGATCTGCAAAATGCTGAAATCAACCGTGGCACTTTTTATCTTCATTACTACGATATCCATGATGTATTATCAGATATTTTTAATGATATGACTCAGGATATGTTAACAACTGTAGATCATTTATTCTGTCTAAATCAAAAAAGCTGTTCCTATCCGTTCTGTCAGAAAATACAGATGGAATCACAATACAGGGCACTGTTTCTGGATGATGCAATTGCCCCTATTCTTCTGGAAAAAATAGCAGAAAATACAAAAGAAGGCTATGTGACCTGGCTTATGTCACACAGCCTCCTGACCTTTGAGCAGGCAGAATCGGTTTTTTATTTTCAAATGAATGGCTGCCTTTCCATCAACAGACTGATGCTCCGCAATCACTGTAATGACTGGAAACAGATTCAGACAGTAATCGACAAATTTATCAAAGCCGGGCTGGAAAGTTTTCTGATTCATGATCAGAGGGAAGAAAAGGCTTCCGATAATTTTTGCAGCAAAATTTCTCCAACTGTTACCGCATCTTCTACGCTCAGATAATGATCAGCATGATCCTGAAGAAATAGTTTGCCAGATGCAGGAAATTCTTCATCCGCAAACCATATCTTTAAAGTTACCGGATATCTTGGCAGAACTGGAAAAACAGCACACAGATCCGCCTTTGTCTCTGTGAATTCTGCACCCAGACTTGTACATGCTTTCTGAATTTTCTCAGGCTCTTTGTCCTGCAAAAGTTTTTCCAGTTTCTGCTCTGCAGTCCGGTCAAACTTGGTTCCCCGTATCAATCCATCTTTCAGGTTACCAAAAGTAATGAGCTTCTGTGAGCCTTCTATGCCATCGGCCATATCCAGATAATGCAGCAATGTCAGATAATGCCATTCGTCCATGTCTGAGTTAATGCAAAACTCAGGGAGTTGAATTTCAATCGTTTCATAAAAACTCAGTACTTCAAGTACATTCCGGTCGCTATAAAAAACAGCTCCGCTTTTTGCAGCAATCTCCTCTCCGGAACGATTTTGCAGCCGTTTTACTGCTGCCTGCAACATTTCCTGAAATGCACGATTTTCTGTTTGATTTTTATATTCCATAAGGTCACGTCCGGCAAAATGCATATGCAAACAAAAACCTTTTTCGGAGATAACTCTGCATTTTCCTGAATATATTCCGGAGATAAACCAGACTTTTTCTGCAATCTGACTGATGATATTTTTATCATAATAAGCAATTCCAAGTTTTTTTGCAACTTCTTCTCCTATAAAACGTCCACCGCTTCCAAATTCTCTGCTGATCGTAATAATTCTTTTCGCCATCTCTGAATCCTCCTTAACGCAAGGACATTAACCTTATTTTTTTTCTGATTTTCTTTAAAAACATATATCCTACAAACATGAAATTATTTCAGTAATCGGAAATGCCCACCAGATCAGCGAAACTCCCATCTGACCATTTCTTACAAATATAGAAAAAATTCCGCCAATGGTAAAATAATCACAAGCTGTCTCAAAAGTGAAATAACCAGCGATTCCATACCACCATCCAGTGCCTGATAAATACCCTGATAAGCAACATTGATTCCAGCAAACAAGAAAGCTTACTGAAATCACTCTCATCGCACTGATAAAATACTCTCTGGACTGCCCGGCATTAAACAGTGTCGCAAATGCTCCCGGGAAAATCTCTGTGATTGCAATTCCCAGAATCATTAATATAATCGTATAGGTCAGACCATATTTGATTCCGTCCTGAATTCTCTTTTTGCTTCTCATTCCATAAGCAAACGCAATGATCGGGGTGATTGCATCTCGCAGACCAAATGCAAGGAAGAGAACAAACTGCTGTACCTTATAGAACAAACCATATGCTGTCTGTGCAGAAGGGCTGAACTTCAGAATCAGATTCATTACATAAACCATGATCGACATCAATGCCTGTGCAATGATCGCCGGAAGTCCGATCGAATAAATCTCTTTTATAATTCCACCCTCCGGTTTCATGTATTTTGTTCCATGCGCAAATTCTTTATTTAATTTCGTATGGAAAATGAATAATAAAACTGCTGATGCTACCTGACCAATTACAGTTGCGTAGGCTGCACCTTTCACGCCCATTTCAGGGCAGGGTCCAATACCATAGATCATGATCGGATCAAGGATAATATTTACAACCGCACCTACTACCTGACCAATTGTAGAATAAAGAGAACGACCTGTTGCCTGAGTAACTTTTCAAATAGAGAAAAGAAAATAATTCCAAAAGAAATCACACAGCATATCTGCAGATAGCTGACTCCCATCTCCAGTACTTCTGCATCTACTGTCTGTGATGAAATATATGCTTTCACCCCAAAGATAGCAAATAATAAGCAGACCACATAAATGATCACGCCCAGGAACAGACTGTTACCTGCTACTTTTGCAGCTTTTTTACTATTCCCCTGTCCAAGTGTCCTTGCAAGAAGTGCATTCGTTCCGACACCGGTTCCGATTCCAACTGCTACCATAAGCATCTGAACCGGAAATACCAGTGTCAAATGCATTTAATGCCGCTTCACTGCCCGTTCTCATATTTCCTACAAATGCACTGTCTACAATGTTATAGACCGCCTGCAATGCCATGGATAAGATCATTGGGATTCCCATCTGAATCATCAATTTATTCACCGGCATATCCTTCATCTCTATTACCTTCATGAAATGCTGAATATTTTCTTTTCTCTTCTCAAGATTCTCATCCATTAGATTTGCATAAAAACCAAGTGCAGAAATAAAAAATCTTTTTTTCTTCACATTTATTTATGATAGTATGTGCTTCTTTATCTGTAAAATTTTCACAATCAATATATGGCATACACCTGCATATCGTCTTTCGCCTTCACCCTGAGGTAAGCAAGCCACCTCCATACATTCCAATCCAAATTCGGATGTCATATCCAGCACTTGCTCAAAATTATAATTACCAAAATACTTGTTAAATTCCAAGCTTCATATAATCAGTCCTCCTCTGTAATCTCCACCCGTCTGCCCACTTTCAGAGGATTCCAATGCAGCAAAAATTGCTTTCATTGCATCCAGTGCATCCTTACCGTTTACCTCAGGGACTGTATCATTTTTATAGCTGCTACCCAACTGTCAATGATTCCTGATTTTGTCTGATTATCATTTGTTTGCATTTTATCCAATTCATAATATATTTTCGTACCATCTTTTCCAATTCGTACAATTGAATAATTAGGATCATCATAAATTTTCAAAATACCTTCTGAACCATAAATAATTGTTGAGTTATCTTCTTCTCCATAATAGGTCCAGCTTGCTGTCATTGTACCCTACTGCCCCATTTTCCATCATAAATGCAAATCGCATTATCATCCACATTTATCAGATTGCCTTCTGCATCTTTTTTTATCCAGAGTTTTTAATACAGCTGTTACTTTTTTACCTTCGTTTCCAGCAAAAATATGAGTAAATCTGTTTTATGTACTCCCAGATCTGCCATTGCTCCAAATGCAGAGAACCTTTTATCAAAAAACCAGACATTTTTTTTATCAACTGTCCATGTTTCTGGTCCGCCATGACCAAATGTTGTCTTAAATGACAGCACTTTTCCGATTGCACCATTTTTAATTAGTTCTTTTGCTTTCATGTGAGTCCGTTAAATCTCTGATTGTGACCAATCATCAGCTTTTTCCCTGTTTTTCAGCTGTTTTAACCATTTCCTTACACTCATCCAATGAAACTGCCATCGGCTTTTCGCATAAAACATGTTTTCCGGCGCGTAGCGCATCCACTGTCACTTTGCTATGATCTGAATTTCTTACACAAACACTTACAGCTTCAATCTGTGGATCATTTAACATTTCTTCTACTGATTCATATGCCCTTGTCTGATACTGTTCTGCAACCTCTTTCGCACGTTCCAGATTGAAGTCATAAACACCGGCAATTTCTACGTCCGGATTAGACGCATACTCTGGAAGATGACGGGTAATTGCTATTTTTCCACACCCAATCACACCAACTTTTACCATTATCATTTCCCCTGTCTGTTTGCAATTATTTTAAACTATTTTCAATTGCTTTCAAATTTTCAAGTGATTGACGAGCAACAACAAATGGATGTGAGGGCGTGATTCAAATCCGTTTTCCATAGTAATATATCCATCATAATTGATATCTTTCAGAGCCTGCATAATTTCTACAAAATCACATCCATTTGTGCCAGGTGCCTTTCTGTTATAGTCTGCCATATGAATATGTTTTAAATTTTCATTCATCAGATATACATAATCAGATGGTACCTCATTGCGATATAAAGCATGTGTAGTATCAAACATAAGTTTTACATTCTCCATATCAATATCTTCCATCATATTAATGGCATCTTCGCATGACTCTACTAAATTGGAATCTGTTGCGGTTGGTTCCAGCATAAAGGGTCACGCCATTTTTTTGCTCCATATTCTGCAACTTCTGAGATGCTTTCCATGGTACATTTCCATGCATCCCTCTTTCTTGTTCCATAAATATACCATCCACATACACAAAAGAAGTGTTTTACAGTCATCCATCTCTAAACCCATATCAATACAGTCTTTCCAGTACTGTTTGGTCCATTCTCGTTCCAAAACATTTGCTGAAGCAATGTTTCCACCAGGTCCACCTCCTGGTGCCGGAAGCACAAATTTTATCGGCAGATACGCCTGTAGCTTAGGATATGTGCAGTCATGCACTTTTCCCGTGCCGGATACGGCAGGTTCCCACATGGCAGGTAGTCCGCTGTATATCTGCTTGCATTTATGCTGCTCTTAAGAGTTCCATTTCTGAAAATAGTTCTCTTAAGTCCACATAAACACATGAGGTTCTACGCTTTACTGCAGGGACTTTTGCCTCCAGCAAAGACCTTTCCGTTACCGGAAGGGGTTTTAAAAGTTCTCTGATAAAGTATCTTGCTCCTATATTGTACGATGCTGACAGATCGCAATTATATCGTTTTCCATTCTGGAATGTACAGAGGCTGTGGTTTCCCGGATCACGGATAACTGTTCCGGTTCCATCATACGCAAGCCTGCTGGTATTCCACGCACAGATCCTCGATATCCGTATCCCACTTCTATGTGCCTGATGTTCACAGCGTTTCTGGATATCCCGTTTTCTCCACAGATGCAGTTTCTGTTTCTTTTTCCCGGATATCTTTCCTTTTATCTCCAGATACTCGAACACAATCACATCTACATGGTTTTCTTCTGCATATCCTGTGACTGCTCCTGCAATCTTCCTGCCCAGTTCTGTGTTCAGGCGTTTTGCATACGCCCATCTGCTCTTTGCCTGTGCAGATCCATGTTCTCTCTGGAATTTCCGTATCCGTCCCAGTACACGGTACATCCGGTCTTTTTCACTGTGAAAGTCAATAAACTTTCTTCCCAGGACAGTTCCATCCGACCGCATAATGGTACAGACTGCATCGGTGTTGATTCCTAGATCCACACTGCAGATGATCTGTTCTTTGGCTGGTATTTTCGCAAGTATCACATCTTCTGTATAAGAAAAACGCAGAAAATATTTCCTGTGCCTTTTCTCCAGTGTCGGAGCGGATGCCTTTTCCCCGGACCAGTTCTTTCTCAGATACTCCATGTCGGTATGCCTTAACCGTACATGGAACCATTTCCAGTCATGCCCATCATATAATTTCAGATAAGCAGCATCCTTCCCTTCCTTATCCTCCCGGTACATCACATCACGGTAAAAGACCGGCATGGCATGGTTCTCATATACAAGTTTCGGTTTTCCTGCCCTTTCTGATCCGTTTTTTCCCACAGTCCCAGTCCTTGTCTTGTATGAGGATACACTTCCCAGCGCATGCTGGATGGCAGCCCTTCTCAGGTAAGAAGGCATCTTTTGAAAAAGAACATCAAAATCAAAACGGGCCTGATTCTTTTTGGTTGTATGTATCAGGTGTTCTGCTTCATTGAAACGTTTCTTTGTTTCCGGGATCCTTTCCAGCTCTTCCCATACCTGTTCATAGATCTCTGTCAGATAGCTGACAGC
>VOFG01002602.1_pt1 | contig 11748 bp, 16 predicted proteins | sample 5384171 | NCBI WGS metagenome assembly VOFG01 (sample SAMN12384726, study PRJNA508395) | human gut metagenome | isolation source: healthy gut F | host: Homo sapiens | reverse complement strand
CATTGCCGTATAGAACGTTTTTTCATAGCGGCTCCTTTCATGCAAGATGAGCACAGCGGACGGGCGTATGCCCGCCCGCTGAATATCGCTCGGTTTCACGGTGTTACATATTCTTCAAGGACGCCGGTCTCCTCGTTGAAGGCGTTGATCAGCTCATCAGATCCTTAGCCTGAGCGTGAACGGCGTCCCAGGTTCCCTCGGTGTCATACCACAGGGCGTTCAGCTCTTCGCTGGTCTTGCCCTGCTGCTCCACCCATGTGTAGTACTTCAGGTTGTGAGGAACCGCTTGCGCTCCTGATAGGTCAGCTCCATCATGCTGTCGGTTTTCAGGTTCAGCATATGGATGGCGTGATCCAGCGCAGCTTCCCGCTGGCTGTAAGCGCCGTACTGCTCGTTCAGCTCTGAATCCGGCTGCCGTACATCACGGCGGAGTCGGTGAGGACAGTCCCAACCACGTCCCATCGGTCAGCTCATAGTACTTGGCCCATCTTGATGCAGCACAGTACGTTGGCAATGCCGGAAATGCCCAGCCACGTCAGCTTTTCGATCAACTCATCGGAGAGATGCAGCTCCTCTTTCAGATCTTCTGCCCTTCCGGGGTGTTGAACAGCCGCAGCAGCCGCTGGGAATCCTCGTCGTCAATGGCAATGGCCATGTCGGTGTTCTTCACGTTGTGGATCAGGGAATGTGCTTGTCGCCGATGCCCTCAATGCGGTGGCCGCCGAAGCCGTTATTCAGGATGGTGGGACACTGGAGCGCCTCGCCCACTCCCAGCTTCAGATGAGGATACAGTTCCTTCCAGGCGGTCGCCGGTGGACATGGTACCGGCGGAGCCGGAGGTAAGGCGCCCGCAAAAGCGGTCGCCGGGGCGCTTGATGGCCTCAAACACGTCCGCCAGCGCGTTGCCGGTGACGTTGTAATGCCACAGGGGTTGCCATCTCCTCAAACTGGTTGAAGATCATGTACTGGGGATCCTGCTTGAGCTCGTTGGTCTTGTCAAAGATCTCCTTGACGTTGGACTCACAGCCCGGGGTGGCAATGACCTCTGCGCCGATCTCATGGAGCCAGTCAAAGCGCTCCTTGCTCATTTCCGCAGGCAGGATGGCCACGCCCTGCGCCCCCAGCAGCCGGGAGTTGAAGGCGCCGCCCCGGCAGTAGTTGCCGGTGGAGGGCCAGACGGCCTTATGCTTATCCACGTCGAACTGGCCGGTGACCAGACGGGGGGGCAAGGCAGCAAAGGACGCGCCCCACCTTGTGGCAGCCAGTGGGAACCACTTGCCCACCATGGCCACGATCCGGCAGGGGACGCCGGTCACGCTCGGAGGGCAGTTCGATGTAGAATTGGGACAGCCTGATAGGTCCGCCGGACTCCTTCGGCTCGTTTTCCATGTGATGCGGAACAGGTTCAGGGGTCTACATCCCACAATCCCACATTTTCAGCTTGCTCTGGATCTTTTCGGGAATGGTTTCTGGATGCTGCATCTGGGCGATGGTGGGGATCACGATGCCGTTTTCCTTCGCCTTTTTCAGATTGTGTTCCAGACCCTGCTTGTTGATAGTCAGATCAATCATGTGCTTTGCCCTCCTGTTGATTTATCAAGATAGGAATATAAGGTATATTTGGAAATTCCGAAGTATTTCGCAACTTTGTCGCCGGAACGGGTCACAAGAAACGCCCCGTTCTCGTTGAAAACCGAATGGCCCGGATCTTGTCCTCCTTATTCATCAGCGCCGCAGGCTTCCCAACCAGCGCCACCGACTGCTGGATCAGCTCCTCAGAACATCGTTGATGTTGACGATCTTCCGGCTCCGCCGGCTGCGGCTCTGGCACAGAGATGAAGTCCCCCGCACGGCGGCTCCGCCGCCATCATCAGCACCGAGATGTCAAAATTGATGGCGAGGATCGCTGTCACCTGCCCCGGCTGTTCTGAATGTAAATGGTGGAGGATTTCAGCACCTTGCCGTCCGGCGTGCGGGTCAGGTAGCTGGTGATCCTGTGCCTCCTGATCCTGATGCTCCATCCGTTCCAGCACCACGTTGGACGCGCCGTCCCCCACCTTCCGGCCGGAGACATGGCCCCACCACCTCGCAGTTGGGGCCGAACTGGGCGGCGATCCTCTGGCAATATGCCGCAATTCCTCTAACTTTCCGCTCTCCATGAACGCCCCCTTTTCCCGGATTCTGCTTTCATCATATCATAGTTTTTGAAATCAACCGCTTTTCAAAAAATTTTCAGGTTTGCGCAAATTTTGTTTGACACCGTACGGAATCGTGCTATGATAAGGGTGAAAACACCCTGAACACACATTTGTAAAATACAGGTTATGGAGGGTAACGATATGGATTTTGAAGCGATCAAGGCGGCGGCCAGAGGGTATCAGGGCGGACATGACCCGCTTCCTGCGGAAATGATCTCCCACCCCAGCGAAAGCTGCGAGGAGCGGGAAGTCGTTCACTGCATCAAGGCCGAGATGGAGCGTCTGGGCTATGATAAGGTGGAAGTGGACGGTCTGGGCAACGTCATCGGCTGGATGGGCGACGGCGAAAAGATCATCGCCATCGACTCCCACATCGATACCGTGGGCATCGGCAACCTCTCCAACTGGGAGGCCGACCCCCTATGAGGGCTACGAAACTGAGGACGTGATCTACGGCCGGGGCGGCTCTGATCAGGAGGGCGGCATGGCCTCCGCCGTGTACGGCGTGAAGATCATGAAGGAGCTGAACCTGATCCCTGAGGGCTACAAGATCATGGTGGTCGGCTCCGTGCAGGAAGAGGACTGCGACGGGATGTGCTGGCAGTACATCGTCAACAAGGACTTCAACGGCCCGGAGGACGCCCGCAGCAAGATCGAATTCGTCATCTCCACGGAACCTACCGACGGCGGCATCTACCGCGGTCACCGGGCCGCATGGAGATCCGGGTAGACGTAAAGGGCATCTCCTGCCACGGCTCCGCCCCCGAACGGGGCGACAATGCCATTTACAAGATGGCGGACATCAGCCAGAATATCCGCTCCCTCAATGAAAACGGCGACGGCGCCTCCAACGAGATCAAGGGCCTTGTAAAGATGCTGAACCCGGAATTCAACCCGGAGCACGCTGAGGACGCGCAGTTCTTGGGCCGGGGTACCTGCACGGTCTCCCAGATTTTTACACCTCTCCCCTCTCGCTGCGCCGTGGCGGATGGCTGCTCCATTTCCGTTGACCGCCGCATGACCGCCGGAGAAACGTGGGACTCCTGCCTGAAAGAAATCGAGGCCCTGCCCGCCGTTCAGAAGTACAGGGACGATGTGAAGGTCAGTATGTATATATGTACGACCGTCCCGCATGGACCGGCGAGGTCTATGAGACGGAGTGCTTCTTCCCCACATGGATCAACAAAGAAAACGCCGCTCATGTGCAGGCGCTGGCCGACGCCCACAAGGCGCTTTGGGGCGAGCAGCGCATCGGCCACGCCGATGCCGATCCCAAATATGATGCCATGCACCTGCGGCAGCGGCCCCTTATCGACAAGTGGACGTTCTCCACAAACTGCGTATCCATTCAGGGCCGCTACGGCATCCCCTGCGTGGGCTTCGGCCCCGGTGCTGGAGTCTCAGGCCCACGCTCCCAACGAGATCACATGGAAGCAGGATCTGGTGACCTGCGCCGCGCTGTACGCCGCCGTTCCCGGCCTCTATAAGCCGGAAAACAAAACCGGGGACGTCACCGAGTTCCGCCAGAGCCTGACGGACAATGACATTCAGTAAATATACATTATATAGGAGAGAAAATTATGTCTAAGACCATCGAATTGGCGCGGCATCTGGAGCGCCTGCACATCAACAATATGTACAAGTCCGACTTCTACTGGACATGGGACAAGACGGACGAGGAGCTGGAAGCCATCTTCACGGTGGCGGACGCCCTGCGGGATCTGCGGGAGCGGAACAAGTCCACCCGGATCTTCGATTCCGGCCTGGGCATCTCCATCTTCCGGGATAACTCCACCCGCACCCGCTTCTCCTTCGCCTCCGCCTGCAACCAGCTGGGGCTGCGGACGCAGGATCTGGACGAGAAGAGGTCCCAGATCGCCCACGGCGAGACCGTGCGGGAGACCGCCAATATGATCTCTTTCATGGACGATGTCATCGGTATCCGGGAAGATATGTACATTGGCAAGGGCCACAAATATCAGAAACCCTTCATGGACGCGCTGGACGAGGGCTATCGGGATGGGATTCTGGAGCAGCGTCCCACGCTGGTAAACCTCCAGTGCGACGTGGATCACCCCACCCAGTGCATGGCCGACATGCTGCACATCATTCACCAGTTCGGCGGTGTGGAGAACCTGAAGGGCAAGAAGATCGCCATGACCTGGGCTTACTCCCCTCCTACGGCAAGCCCCTGTCCGTGCCCCAGGGCGTCATCGGCCTGATGAGCCGTTTCGGCATGGACGTGGTGCTGGCTCACCCCGAGGGATACGAGGTCATGCCCGAGGTGGAGGAGGTCGCCAAAGAACGCGGCGGCCACCGGCGGCTCCTACAAGAAGGTCTCCACCATGGAGGAGGCCTTCGACGGCGCCGACATCGTCTATCCCAAGAGCTGGGCGCCCTTTGCCGCCATGGAGCAGCGCACCAAGCTGCATTCCGCCGGCGATCAGGCGGGCATCGACGCGCTGGAGCAGCAGCTGCTGGCCCAGAATGCCCAGTTCAAAACTGGACCTGCTCCGAGGACATGATGAAGCGCACCAGAGGACGGTAAGGCCCTGTATCTCCACTGCCTCCCTGCCGACATCAACGATGTCAGCTGCAAGGACGGCGAGGTAGAGGCCTCCGTATTCGACCGGTATCTGGTTCCCCCTGTACAAGCAGGCCAGCTTCAAGCCCTATATCATCGCCGCCATGATCCTCATGAGTCAGGTGAAGGATCCCGTAAGCTGCCTGCGCGCTCTGGACGCCGCCGGCGGCAGCCGCAAAAGCAGTTTTTAAGGAACGCAGCTCGGTCCGCAACTCATAAAAAAGTAATAGCGGGGATACTGAATGCATCTGTATTCCCGCTATTACTGTCAGAAATGAGGAAGAACGATATGGGTAAACGCATTGTCATTGCTTTGGGCGGCAACGCCCTTGGAAAAAAATCTGCCGGAGCAGATGCAGGCCGTGAAGGAGACCTCCAAGGCCATCGCGGATCTGATCGAAGCCGGACATCAAGTGGTTATTGCCCACGGCAACGGCCCGGGTGGGCATGATTCAAAACGCCTTTGCCGCTTACCGCAAGCAGGAGCCTTCCCGCTGACGTCATGCCGCTTTCCATGTGCGTTGCCATGAGTCAGGGCTATATCGGCTACGATCTGCAAAATGCCCTGAAGGAAGAGCTTCTGAACCGGGGGCTTCAGCAGGGCGTGGCCACGGTGCTGACGCAGGTGGTGGTAGACGCTGACGATCCGGCGTTCAAGACCCCCACCAAAGCCCATCGGCGCGTTTATGACAAAGGAAGAGGCCGAAAAAATGGCCCGTGGTGGTGGCCCCCCAAAGGGCTGGAACGTGACAGAGGACGCCGGCAGTGCCAAACAAGAAATACACACCAGAATTCAAGAAGCTGGTGGTAGAAACAATGCTGAAAGGAAAACTTGGGTATAGTGAAACGGCAGAGAGATTCGAAATTCGTCACAAACGAGTACAAGACTGGGAACGAATCTATCTGGAAGAAGGTCCGGAAGGCTTGGCAATTGAACATCGAGGCCGTGGCAGTACTGGCCGGCCGAAGAAGTTGCCCAAGGCGGTGGAAGAAGATCTGCTGACCGAAGTGCAGCGACTGCGTGCGGAGAATGAATACCTAAAAAACTTGCAAGCCTTGGTTTTGGAGGGTACAGGGCTGGAACACCGGATCGCCGATGTTCAGCCGCCCCACGTTGTAGGGATGGAAGCAGTCCACATCCTTTTCCGGGGCGATAGCAGCGATCACCGCCGCCGCCTCCAAGGGCTTGGGCAGAGGGAGCTGCACCAGAATACCGTCCACCGCCGGGTCACGATTCAGTTTTTCAATGAGGTCCAACAGCTCCCGTTGGGTGGTCTCCGTCGGAAGCCGGTAGGGAAAGCTGCGGATGCCGCACTCTCCACAGTCCGCTTCCTTACCCCGGACGTAGACCTGCGAGGCGGAGGTCCTCCCCTACCAGCACCACCGCCAGCCCCGGCTGACGGGGCAGCTTGGCGGCTTTCTCCGCTACCTGGGCCTTTACCTTGGCTGCAAGGGCTTTTCCGTCAATTCTCGTTGCCATGCGTCTCTCCCTTTTCCGGTTTCTCCTGTGTTTCCGTATCCGGAACGGTCTCGGCGTCAGGGGTCTCCACAGCCTCCGTCTCCAACGGGTCCGCCGCTTCTCCCTCCGTAGGCACTTCGTTCATAAGGGTCTCCGCCAACACGGCGTCCTCCGCTTCCGCAGCGGCCAGACGCGCCTTTTCCGCCGCCACCTGATGGACCCACAGGCTCTCCGGTGACCGCTTCTTGATGCGGATGTTATAGAACAGCATAAAGGCTGCCACCGCCACCATCACAATACTCAGCGCCTGAGACACCCGGATTCTCTGTCCGAACAGCTCCCAGTTGAAGAGGTACAGGCTGTCGGTCCGCAGGCCCTCGATCCAGCTGCGGCCCAGACCGTACCATAGGAAATAGAACCAGGTGTTCTCCCCGTCGAACCGGCGGCCCTTGGACACGATGAACAGGATCAGCAGCAGGCCAATCAGATTCCAGAAGCTCTCATAGAAAAAGGTAGGATGGACCTCGATGCTGGTATACTGGCTGACCCACAGCTTCATCCGCCAGGGCAGGGTAGTCTCCCCGCCGAAAGCCTCCCGATTGATGAAATTGGCCCACCGGCCGATGATCTGGCCTAACAGCAGGCCCATCACCGCTACATCGCCCATGGCAAAAAACGGAAGCTTATGGCGCTTTGTGTAGGCCAATGCCACCAATACGCCTGCGATCACCGCGCCGTAAATAGCCAGTCCGCCGTCCCAGATCCGGAACATGGCACCCCAATCCAGGCTGCCGTCCGTATTCCGGTAAAGGTCCAGATAGAACAGAACATAATAAAACCGGGCGCCGATGATGCAGCAGGGCACCGCCCAGAGCACCATGTCCATAATGTTGTCCTCAGTCAGGCCATAGTGTTTGGCCTGCTTCATGCAGAGATACAGCCCCGCCAGCATGGCAAATGCCAGAATGATCCCGTACCAGTAGATTCCGTGGCCGATATGGATGGCCACCGGGTCAATGTTCAACTCCCAATCCCCGAACAGGCCAGGGAAGCTGATGGGCATATCTTTCATTGCGATCACAACAGGTTCTTCCTTTCGGCGGCAAAGAGTTTACCCCGCCGCATATGTTTTCTGCAAGAGACCCAACGGGCCTTTTCGTCTCTTCCCAAAGACTTATTGTTTCGGCACGATCCGGCTGAGGACCATCCGCTCCGCCGTGACATTGGTTTTCAGGAACGTCGCAACGTCCTCCGGCGTGATGGATTCAAATACCTCCGGGAAGCGGAGGGGATCATAGCCGTGGAAATAGCCCTCCGTCAAGGTCACAGCGATGTTCTCAAAGGAGTTCAGTCCCCGGAGATTGGCGCCGAAGGATGCCTTGCGGATTCGCCGGAAGTAGTCTTCGTCCACGCCCTCCGCCGCGATGCGGGCAGCCTCCCGCAGGATGGCGTCGGTGACGGCACTGGCATCCTTGCTGTCGCCGCCGGCGTAGAGATAGGCCACGCCGGGCATCATCTCAAAGGCCCCGCCGAAGCTGGGGTTGATGAGGCCCTGCTCATAAAGCCGCTGATACAGCGCGCTGGACTCGCCCAGCAGAATATCGCTGGCCATGTCGCCCAGAATGGCGGCGCGCATATAATCGTCGCCCTCCGCCGCCGGGGCGCACTTGAAGCCCGCCAGGAACTGCGGCGCGGAGACCTCCATCTCCAGAACGGTCTCCTTCTCCGCCACGGTCTCCGGCTCCGTGCCGTAATCCCGCTCAATGATAGGGCCGCTGAGCTTGGGCAGCACCCGGTTGGCCAGATCGATCACATGGACCGGGTCCACGTCGCCCACCACCGTCAAAATCATGTTGGCCGGGGTATAAAATGCCTTATGGCAGTCATACAGCGTGTCCGCAGTGATTTCGGCAATGCTCTCCACTGTACCGGCAATGCTGGTGCGGGCCGCATGGCGATGATACATGGCCCGCAGCATCCGGGTGTAGATCTGCCAGTCGGGGTTGTCCTCGATCATGCGGATCTCCTGACCGATGATGCCCTGCTCCTTGGCAACGCTCTCGTCGGTGAAATAGGGAATGGACACAAAGGACAGCAGGATCCGCAGGTTTTCCTCAAAATGCTCCGTGGAATCGAAATAGTAGGCTGTCATGGCGTTGGCGGTGAAGGCGTTGGGTTCCGCGCCGTTTTTCGCCAGCTCCTGCAGGGCGTTGCCCTCCCGGGTATCGAACATCTTGTGTTCAAGATAATGGGCGATGCCCGCCGGGGTGTTCAGCCACTGCCCGTCCAGACAGAACCGGGTATCCATACCGCCGTAGCGGGTGGAGAAAAAGGCGTACTTTTTGGCGTAGCCGGGCTTAGGCACCACGCAGACCTCCAGCCCGTTGGTCAGCTGTTCCCGGCAGACTGCCTCGCCGATCCGCTCATAAAAAGTCTCTTTCACGCTTCCGCCCTCCTTCCCCTTCAGGAAATACACCGTATCCAGCTTCACGGTGCTCATGGCCCGGCAGATCCGTTCCGCCGTCATGTCCTGAATGGCGCGGGCCAGGTCCGCCGGGGTCTCATGCTGCCCTGTGGCAGCCTGTCCCAGATAAAAGTTTTCCAGCTTGCCCTGAGAATCGCCAACAGTTGCATAGCTGTTCAGCAGCGTGGAGCGGGCGCCTTCCAGCTCCCAGTCCTCCAGCTCACCCTTCTGAACCGCCTCCAGCTGGGCCATGATCTCATCGTAAGCCCGCTGATAGTTCTGGAACTCAATGCCGGAGGACACGGTGATGAGTCCCTTCTGCCGGTGGTAGAGGGAGGACGCGTAATAGCAGAGGGACAGCTTCTCCCGGACGTTCAAAAACAGCTTGGAGTTGCTGGACCCGCCAAAAAGGGTATTACCCATCAGCAGGGCGGGCATATCGTCACTGCCGCAGGAAAAACCCATGCCCAGCTTGCCCTGGGTCACGTCCAGCACATCCTCCACATGCTGCACGGATTCCCGGCAGACGTGGGGCGCCGCCGTGGAGATCACCCGAACCTCCTCACGGGGCAGGGTGGCAAATGCCGCCGCCAACGCCTGCTTTACCCGTTCCAGCTCGGCGCTGCCGCTGTATATGATCTCCAGCGGCGCTGTGGAGATCAGATCGCGGTACTGGGTATAGACCTTCAGCGCTTGCAGCTTGTCCACCGTCTCCTCGTCGCCCAGACGGGGCACGGCGTAGGCCTCTCCATCGCACAACGCCCGCAGCAGACGGCTGTCCGCCCAATCCCGCTTATCGTTGATGAGAGACCGGATGGCCTCCAGCAGATTGGTCTTTTCGCTTTCAAAATACTCCGGCACAAACCGGCCGTGGTAGGTGACGGGGTCACAGATCAGCTCGCCCAGCAGCGCCGCCGCCGGTTCCAGCAGCCGTTCGCCGTCGGGAGCGTACCGATCGTCAATAAAGCTGGCCACAAAGCCCACGCACTGGTTTTCGCCTTTTTTTCGCACTGTGTAGTCGATGGAGGCATCGTAGAGGTTGTCCATCTTTGCGGAGAGCGCTCCCATATCGGGACAGCTTACCGTACCCCGCCGCAGCACCGCCGCCAGCAGTGCGTTGGCTCCCGCCGTCTCCCGCCGCAGGGGCGTGACAAACTGTGCGGAAAGCAGACTGGTTTTGAATTTTCTCGCCGGCAGATAGGTCAGGTGGACGCCCTCTGCCAGCCGGATGCGTGTCGCTTCCAAATCATCAACTCCTTATGGACCGCGCAGGCAGCCCGTTCAATGTCAATACAGAGTTTATTATATGTCAAATATATGAATAATTCAAACCTTTTTCTGTGGGCCTCTCCATCATTTTTGCCACTGTGCGCAAAAAGCGGAAAAACCGGCGGTCTCCCGCCAGTTTTTCCGCATAAAACGATTCTTTTTTATTCCAGCACCCGCAGGAGATTTTCCGATGCGATGGCCTGCCGCTCCGCCTCCGAAAAGCCGATCCGTTCCAGCTCAAAAATGAAATTCTGAGCCTGACCGCAGTCCTCCATGCCCTCGCACCCCTCATAACCGGGGCCGAAATACTCGCAGAAGTCAAAGCCGCAGGCAACGTGTTCCGGTCCCATGACCTCCGCCATGTGGGCGGCATGACGGGCCAGCATAGCCGCCGTCTGCTGCCGGGGCTCCTTATGTACAAAGTCGTGGGACACATTGACCCCCACCACACCGCCGGTATCCCGGATGGCGCGAAGCTGCTCATCCGTCAGGTTCCGGCGAACATCGCACAAGGCCCGGCAGTTGGAGTGGGAGGCGATCACCGGCCCCTCCGCCAGATCCATAATATCCCAAAAGCTGCGGTCACTGGTGTGGGATACATCCGGCAGGATGTTCAGCCGCTGCATCCGGCGGACCGCCTCCCGCCCCAGCTCCGTCAGGCCCTTGTCCGGGTCGCCGCCGGCGCCGCAGGCCAGCAGGTTTTCCTCGTTCCACGTCAGCATCCCCATTCGGACGCCCCACTGTGCATACTGTTCCAGCCGCTCCAGCCGGTCGCCCACCGGTTCCATGCCCTCCACGCTCAAAAAGGCGAACAGCTTTCCCTCCGCTTGCGCTTTCCGGGCCTCCGCCGCCGTCCGTACCAGTGCCAGCCAGGGGCACTCCGCCAGCTCTTCCAGGGCGCGGGCCATCATTTCCTCCGTCCGCTGCCAGCCGTCCCAGTCCGGATGGGCGGCCCAGATGGAGTCCTGTTCCACCGTTGTCCAGATGGAAAGGCCCAGGCCGCCGATCTGCCCCGCCTGTAATCTCGGCAGGTGACGCCGTTCAAAGACACGGTCCTCCCCGGCCTGCCGCCACTTGGTCACATCATATAAAAGGTCCGCATGTCCGTCGAAAATCATCATCTGGTGTCTCCCCTTTCTTCCTTATACAGTATATCTGCCTGTTCATCCCGGTGCAACTGTAAATTTCCTTGAATTTTTCCGGGTTTTTCTCCATTTTCCCCTTGACTTTCCGGCGAAAATCCTGTAAACTGATTCCTGTTGTAAAGCGTCACAACTTTACAGGAAAGGAGTTCAACATGAAAAATCAGACTTATCGGATGACGATGCTCTTTGATTTCTACGGTGAACTCCTGACTGACCGTCAGAAGGAGTTCTTTGATCTCTATTATAATGAGGACCTCTCCCTGTCTGAGATTGCCGAAAACGAAGGCATTTCCCGTCAGGGCGTCCGGGATGTGATCGTCCGGGCGGAGGCCGCCATGCAGGAGATCGAGGACAAGACCGGCCTGATCCGCCGCTTTGAGCAGTTCCGGGGTCATCTGGATGCCATCCGCAGCGCTGCTGAGGATATCCGCACCCTGAACTACCGGCAGTATGAGGACAGCCGCCTGACGGAACTGGCTGACAAGATCACGGCGGAGGTCTCCGCGTTGAAGGAGTAACCAATGGCATTTGAGGGACTGAGCGAAAAACTGAATGCGGCCTTTAAGCGCCTGCGGGGCAAAGGCCGGCTGACGGAAAATGACGTCCGGGAAGCCATGCGGGAGGTCCGT
>VOFG01000938.1_pt1 | contig 11760 bp, 27 predicted proteins | sample 5384171 | NCBI WGS metagenome assembly VOFG01 (sample SAMN12384726, study PRJNA508395) | human gut metagenome | isolation source: healthy gut F | host: Homo sapiens | reverse complement strand
GAGCACAGCTATAAAATTTATAAAGGAAAATATTATCTCACCGGAAAGGAAGATAAAAAATGATTACCGCTGTTATAATTGCCGGCGGACGGGGAGTCCGCATGGGACAGGACATTCCCAAGCAGTTTATACTGCTTGACGGAAAGCCGGTCATAATCTATACACTTGAGGTCTTTGAAAAGCATCCGCTTGTGGACAATATCGTCTGCGTGTGCATAGACGGCTGGCAGGACACCCTTAAATCCTATGCCGAGAAAAACGGAATCACCAAGCTTAAAAGCATCGTAAAGGGCGGCGCCACGGGACAGGAGTCCATAAGAAACGGCGTCGAAAGCCTTGAGGAATCTGCAAGGACGACGACATTGTCATAATCCACGACGGAATTCGCCCGATGGTCGACGAAGAGGTGCTTTCCGACGTAATCGTCACCTGTCAAAAAAATACGGAAACGCCGTAACCTCTGCCTTATAACGAGCAGATTTTCGTCACCGACAACGGCGAGACCACAACTCAGTACATTCCGCGAGAGACCCTTCGCCGTGTTTCTACGCCCCAGGCATATAAATTCGAAATCTTCTTGCGAGATACCGCGAGGCCTTTGAAAAGGAAATCGGAATATACGGCTCGTCCCACACCAACACCATGATGGTTGATTTGGGAGAGACCCTTCATTTCGCCGCAGGAAGCGACAAAACCTTAAACTGACCTCTCCCGACGACCTCGAGGTCTTTAAGGCCATGCTCAAAATGAAAAGTAGGGATAAAATGCTTACCGAAAACAAAAAATTATATTGACGATCTTGAATATATAAATACTCTTGAGGGGCTCCGAGCGCCTCGACGGCGCTACGGTTTTTGTGACCGGAGCTACCGGCATGATAGGGGAGCGTGCTTTGCGACGCGCTTATGTACCGAAACGAAAAATTAGGTTCGACATAAAAAATTCTTGCCCTTTGCGAGAAACGCCGAGCGGGCAAAAGAGATTTGAAAAATATTCCGATTCGAAAAATTTTAAGTTTATAGAGGGCGATATAAACAAGCCCCTTGAATTTCACGAGAAATTCGATTATATGTTCCATTGCGCCAGCAACACCCACCTGAGACTATGCCGCCGACCCTATAGGCACGGTACTTACAGGCGTTGTGGGAACCAAAAACGCTCTTGATTATGCGGTGCTCTGCGGCGCAAAGCGTTCGGTATTTTTGTCGAGCGTCGAAATATACGGCGAAAACAGGGGAGACACCGACAAATTCTCCGAAGACTATCTCGGCTATATAGACTGCAACACCCCTGCGTGCGGGTTATCCCGAGGGCAAGCGTGCCGGCGAGGCTCTTTGCCAGGCGTATATCGAAAAATACGGTATGGACATTGTAATTCCCCGCATTTGCCGTGTATATGGACCGAGTATGCTCAAAACCGACAGCAAGGCTCTTGCCCAGTTTATCAAAAAGGCTGCGGCCTATGAGGATATTGTGCTTAAAAAGCGAGGAACTCAGCTTTTTCCCATTGCTATGCCGCCGATGTTGTGTTTGGGCTGCTGCTGCTTTTTGCTTAAGGGCGAAAAAGGGAGGCAGCTATAACATCGCCGACCCCCGTTCCGACATAAGGCTTAAGGACCTTGCGGCCATACTTGCCGAAAACGCAGGCAAAAGGTTGTTTTCGAGCTTCCCGACGAACAGGAAAGAAAGGGATATTCCAAGGCCACAAAGGCGCTTCTCGACCCGTCGAAAATCAATGCTCTCGGATTTAAGGCGAGATTTTCCGTTGCCGAGGGTCTTGAAAGAACCCTTGAAATTCTGCGGGAGGAAAACCGATGATAAGCGTTATTGTGCCGGTCTATAATGTGGAAAAGTATCTTGATCGATGCGTAAAATCGATTCTTTCGCAAAGCTTTTCGGATTTTGAGCTGCTGCTTGTTGACGACGGCTCTCCCGACCGCTGCGGCGAAATGTGCGACGAATATGCAAAAGGCGACAGCCGCATAAAGGCTTTTTTTTCACAAACGCAACGGCGGCCTTTCCGACGCGAGAAATTTCGGCATAGAAAAGGCTCTCGGCGAGTATCTCATGTTTGTGGATTCCGACGATTATATCCATGAGCAAATGCTTGAAACCCTTCACCGTCTCATCACCGAAAACGACGCCGATCTTGCGGTTTGCTCGGCGATGGATGTGTTTGAGGGCAAGGAGGTAACTCAGGTTCGGGAAATAAGGGGAATTCACCCTTAATAAAACCGAAAGCTATAAATATATGCTGCGGGGAGACGGGCTGCCGTCGGCCTGCAACAAGCTGGATAAAAGGCAGACTGTGGGAGAGGTGAGATTTCCCGTCTGCAAGCTTTACGAGGACGGATTTTTCACCCCGCAGATACTTAAAAGGGTGGAAAAACCGCCGTCACCTCAAGGCCGATGTATTATTATTTCCGCCGTGCCGACAGTATCACCACCAAGCCCTTCCGCAAGGGCGATCTCGATGTTATCGAGGCCTATGACATATGCGTTCGGCAGGTGAGGGGCTTTGTCCCGAGGCGCTGCCCTTTGCAGAGTTTCGCTACCGCAACGCCTATTTCAACGTGCTCGACAAAATGCTGATGAGGGACGACTGCAAATCCATTCCCGAATATAAAACGACGGTTAAGTATCTTAAAAAGCCACACCCTTGATATTATAAAGGGATCCGGGCTTCGGAAAAATGAGAAAAATCGCCGCCGTTGCGCTTAAATTCATGTTCCGCTTTATAAAAAATTCTGCTTACAAAGCAAAAAAATATATAAGATCTGATGATGCAAATGAAGAAAAAAAGCGAATTGCCCTGCTCGATTGGGACATGACGGTCACCGGCGGCGCCGAGGCCGTTGCAGCCTCGCTGACAAGGGCTTTCGGGGACATATACGACGTTTATTTTGTAACGGTTTTCCAAAAAACAGCGAACTTGCTTATGATTTGTCGGCCGCAAAAAGGTCTTTTGTCTCGATGCCGAAAACACCCGCCTGCGTTCGATAATGTGGGAAATAAGAAAGCCGCTGAGAAGGTTTTTAAAGGAAAACTCCATTGACGCCGTGCTGCTTATAGGAAATTACCCCGGCTATGTGGGCCATTCCTCCATGATTTTCAATCGCACCAAATTTATATACTGCGACCACGGCGCTCTTATAAATCAGATAAACGAGCGCGCCATTACGATTATACGTTTTCTCACCTCGCTTTTGCCGACAAAACCGTCGTGCTCACCGACAAGACGAGAAACGACTATATCAAATATTTTCACATCTCGCCCAAAAGAGTGCTGACAATTCACAACTGGATTGACGACCGGGTGACCGAAAATGCCGCTCCCTGCAACCTTTATGCTAAAAAGGTGCTTTGCGTGGGGCGATTCGGCGAGGAAAAGGGATATGACCTTATGGTCAAGGCGGCAAAAAAATTTTTGTCCGCCCACCCGGACTGGCAATGGCACGTGTACGGAACGGGCGAGACCTTCGACGACATAAAAGGCTCTTGTCGAAAAGGAGGGTCTTGACGGACAGCTGAAGCTCATGGGAAACAACCCGAATGTGCTGTCGCTTTACCGAAACTATTCGATTTTTGTGCTGCCGTCATACCGTGAGGGGCTTCCTCTCGTGCTTCTTGAGGCCAAGGCCAACCGCCTGCCCATTGTAAGCTTTAACATCGACACCGGCCCTTGCGAAATGGTAGAGGACGGAATAAACGGATTTCTCATAGAGCCCTATGACACCGATAAAATGGCCGAAAAAGCTTTCTCTCCTTGCAAATGACGGCGATCTTATGAAGAAATTCTCCGATAATGCCGGCCGCATGACCGAAAAGTTCTCAAAGCCCGAAATTTTGGGGCGCTGGGGACGGCTGATTGACGAAATGACCGAAAAAAAGGAGGTTGAACGGTGACAAACTGACAAGGTATCTGCTTTGTTTTCGCGGCCTTTGCCATGTGGCCGCTCGGCCTTTTGATAGGGGTCATATAACACGACGATTTTTGACCGCGGTGGTTTTTCTTTGGATAAATAACATGATCTACGGTTTGAAAAACCGCGCAGCCGCATAATATTTTTGGTTTTCAACTTTTACCTATGCCGTGTTTCTTATTTCGAGACCGCTTATAAGTATGCTTAAGGGGACCGAATGGTGGTATTCCGACTGGGTTCATCTCAGCTTTTCCCTTGTTCTTCTCTCGGTCGGGCTGATTTTTATGCAAATCGGCGCCGTAATCGGCGAAAAGATAACCGAAAAAAAGCGAAAGAGCCGCCCCGAAAAGGGCAGAACGCTTAATGAAATAAGATACAGAGAGGCTTATGTAAGAAATCTGCGTATTGCGGCGGGTGTGCTTTTCTACTTTTCCTTTCTTTTTTATATGCTCATGGAGGGAGAAAAAGCTGCTCTATGTTATGAGCCACTCCTATCTCGAATATTATTCTTCCTTTAAAAGTGCCATGCCCTATGTTGTTTATGTGGTTTCGAGATTTATGCCGTATACCCTTTGCATCTTTCTTGCCACATATCCCAAAAAAGCTTCACGCATTTTTTTTACCCCTTGTGCTTTATGTGTTCTCGGCCATTCCCTCGCTTTTAATGGGACTGAGGAATCCGATCGTGCTCAATCTTATTTTCTGCATCGTTTATTATTACATGAGGGATATTTACGAAAACGGAACCAAGTGGTTCGGCCGCTTTGAACGCGCGGTAACGGCCCTTGCGGCTCCGGCGGGAATAATAATGCTCGGTATATTCAATTACACGAGATCGGGCAGCGAATCGGGACTGACAAGCGGCTTTGAGGTAATAACCGATTTCTTCTATAAACAGGGTGTGTCCTTTGACGTTTTGGCAATTGCACATTCGGTTATGGACCGCCTCCCGTGAGACCTTTGAGAAACTATACCTTCGGCGGATTTCTCGATTATTTTCTTCACGGGAATTTGGCTCAGACCCTTTTCGGCGCCGCAGACCTCGGCGACGGAAACAACGTCGTTATGGGAACGGTGAGCAACAGCTTTTCCCACAATATGTCCTATCTTGCCAGAGGGCAGGATTATCTTAACGGAAACGGCTACGGCTCGTCATTCTTGCTGGAAACCTATGTGGACTTCGGCTTTGTGGGCGTCGCGCTTTTCAGCATTGTGCTCGGCATATTCATGATTTACATGATCAAGTTGCCAAAAAAGGCACCTTCGGATTTGCCTTTTTGTGCTTATCTGTCTGACATCGCTGTTCTTTGCCCCACGGGACGCCGCAACCGGCTGGCTCCAGTTTATAGTCACGGCGCAGTTCTGGCTGCCGACGGCTTTTTGTTGGTTCTTTGCCGCACTATTCAACAAATCCTACAGTATAGGCTTTGATAATACCGAACGGAGGAAAATTTATGTTTGAACATCTTGGATTTAAAGATTTTTGCATCGGTCTTTGGAAGTATAAATATCTCATTATCGCCGTCACCCTCGTCGTGACTCTTGTTTTCGGCGCACTTGTCTGCGGAAAAACAATTGTCGGGGAGGAGGAGCCGTATTATATCAACGAGAAAATAGTCTGCTTTAAAACGACGATATTCCCAAGGATACCACGGCGGGATACACGGTCAACAAGCTTGCCGAAATGTATAAGGATCTTCTTTCTCAAGAGGCGGTCACCACATATGTTATAGAAAAAACCGAGGACAGCTATTCCGAGGATTTTATCGAGGAGCTTTATACAAAGACCTTCGGTTCTTCGGTTTTGCAGGACGGAAAAATTTCACCCAAGCAGTTCGCAAAATTCACCACCGTGTCCTTTGCGGCGGGAAATGTGGGTGTTAAAATCCATGTGGAAACAAAGGACCGCGCCTTTTCCGACAACCTGATGAAAATCTACACCGACTACATCAACGGTTCGGTCAAGGACATCGGCGACAAGATAACCGTCGACTGCATTTCCGAGCTTGTAAGCGAAAAAGGCCGAGCCCACCGAAAGCAGTCTTTCCTCCTTCTCGGAAAGCAAAACCGTGAAAATCGCTCTTATAGCCGTGCTTGCCTTTGTGCTCACCTGCTTCGGCGTGTTCATTAAAATTCTCGTAAAGCCCACTCTTAACCGCAGAGCCGATTTTGAAAACATGGGAATTCCCGTTTTGGGCGAATTCAAAAAGTAAGGAGAAATATCGATGAACAGAAATGAAAAAGAACACCGAAAAGATAAAAATGTTCGCAAATTCTCTTGTGCAAAAATGTGCCGACAACGGAATTAAGGCCGTTGCGGTCGTCTCCTCCGAGCTTGACTGCGGATATTTGTCCTCCCTTATGGAAAAGGTTAAGGCTTTCCTCGCCGAAAAGGCGAAAAATTAACCCTATAAGCTTTGACGAAAGCTCGATAAACGATTTGTCCGAGCTTGAAAAAGCGCTTGAAAGCGGCGAAACGGTCTTGTCGCCGCCGTCATTCCCTCTTTCGGGGATTATGCGAACTCCCTTGTCGCCGCAAAAAAATCGGCACCGTGTGCCTTGTGGAACGGGAAAAATATACCGAGTATAAAAAGCTTGAGGAGCTTTTTGGCTTCGGCTCAAAGCGGCGGCTTTAAAATTCTCGGCACGGCGCTTGTAAAATGAGAAATAAACAGGCTTTCAAAACCTTTGGGGAAATTTGCTGCTGCAAATAGTTGTGGCGGTGTCGGGGCTTGTGCTGCCGCGGTTTTTTCTCAATCAATACGGCTCCACAGTCAACGGAATGATAAATTCCGTTTCCCAGTTTCTGACCTATCTCAACCTTGTTGAGGCGGGGGATAAGCTCGGCGGCGATTGTGGAGCTTTACGGGCCGCTTAACCAAAATGACACCGGCGCAATAAATTCCGTGCTGTCGGCTCTGCAAAAGTTTTATTATAAATCGGGCGGGCATATGTAATCCTGCTGACGATCATGACGGTGGTTTATCCGCTTTTTGTGGCGAATCAGATAGACAGCCTTTCCACCCGTATTTTAATTCTTATTCTTGCCGCCAGCAATCTCGTCGACTTTTTCTTTATCGGAAAATACAGGGTGCTTTTGACGGCCGATCAGCGGGGATATGTCATTTTTCTCACTCAGGCTGCGGCAACCCTTGTCAACATGGGCGTTTCCATTCTGCTCATTAAGCTCGGCTTCTCCTTCCTTTGTTGTTAAAGGCGTTGCAACGGGGCTCTATATTGCGAGGTTTGTGTTCGTTTATATTTACGCCAAGCGTAAGTATAAATACATGAATTTCAAAACAGGCTTTCAAAAGGGCCTGCTTAAACAGCGCTGGGCGGCTTTGCTTCATCAAATAGTCGGAGTTATTGTCAACAACACCGACATCGTCATTCTGACGCTTTTCATGGGAGCGACCTCCCTTCAGGAGGTCAGCGTTTACACCACATATAACATGGTGGCCGTCGCCCTGACCTCGCTGCTCAGCGTTTTTTCAAACGGCATAACCTCAAGCTTCGGTTCGCTTATTTTCAGCAACGATAAGGATGCTTTGAAAAAGGCCTTTTCCAACTATGAATATTTTTACATGATCGTGCTGTTCTGCGTCTATACCTGCTGCGCCGTGCTGCTGCTTCCCTTTGTGAAGATTTACACGGCCGAGGTGGGGACGGCGTGCAGTATGTCAGACAGAACATCGCCTTTCTTTTTGTGATTCTCGGCCTTATGCAGAATATCCGAATTCCGTCGCTGACCATGATATGCGCCGCCGGGCATTTCAAGGAGACGCAAAGCCGCGCCATTCTTGAGGCGGTTATTAACATTGTCGTTTCCCTTGCCCCTTATAAAGCCGCTCGGCATGGCGGGAATTCTCATGGGAACCATCGTTTTCCTATTCCTATCGCTCGCTTGACTGTATTTTCTATCACAACAAATATCTTGTCAATGACAGCATAAAAATGTCGCTGCGCAGAATAGCGAGAAACGTCGCCGTCTCTCTTGCGACGGTTGTCGCTGTCCATAAATTTGTCCGCCCCGACCCGTCAAATCTTCTGGGTTGGCTTGTGTGGGCGGTCGTTACCGCCGTTATAAGCGGAATTGTTATTGTGGGTGTGAATGCGGCAATCGAGCCTTTACAGGTAAAACAGCTTTTCGGCCGCGTTCAATCGGTGCTGAAAAAGAGCATGAATAGGGGCGGACGGCATACTTTGCCGCCGCTCTTTAATTTTCGAACCCGATGATAAAATCCTGTCCGAAAATCGTCAGCTCTCCGTGCCGCCTTCGATCTTAAAGCTGAAGGAGGGAGGAGTCGGCAAATCCACCTGCCTTGTCCGATTGTCGGCAACCAAAATTCCCGCCGTGCCGACAAGTGCGCACAAAAAAATTATCAAAAGGCAAAGCTTTATTTCCTTTTAAGCATTTCCATCACCGTTTTTATTTTCCGTCATGGGAGGCCGTATTATGAATGAAAATCTTAAAAGACTGAGCGACAAGGCGCTTAAGCTGCCCTTTTCTCCAGGCGTTTATATAATGCACGACAAAAGCGGAAAAATAATCTATATCGGCAAGGCGAAAAAACTTAAAAACAGGGTCAGCCAATATTTCCGCCCCGGCGCCGACCATCTGCCCAAGGTTCAGAAAATGGTGGATAACGTTTATGATTTCGAATATATTGTCTGCACCACCGAATTTGAAGCTCTTGTGCTTGAGGCGTCGCTTATAAAGCAAAATATGCCTAAATATAATATTTTGCTTAAGGACGACAAGGGGTATCATTATATTAAAATCACAAAACCGCCCTTTCGCAGAATAACCTCGGAGGTGCAGAAGATTAACGACGGGAGCACATATCTCGGACCTTATACCTCCGGCTTTGTGACAAAAAACACGGTGGACGAGGTTTGCAAGACCTTCACTCTTCCGCGGTGCTCGAAAAAATTCCCCGCCGAATATAAAAAGTCCCGCCCTTGCCTTAATTATTCAATAGGGGTTTGCTCGGCGCCCTGCGCGGGTAAAATTTCTCTTTCCGACTATGAAAATCTTGTGGATCGTGCGCTTGAGTTTCTCAAGGGAGATACCGCCTCGGCCTTAAAAAGCTTGAAAGCGATATGGAAAGGGCGGCCGAAAATCTTGAATTTGAAAAGGCGGCCAAGCTTCGCGACCGAATTTCGGCAATAAAAAGCTTCGGACAAAAGCAGCATATCGTGGCGTCAAAAATCAAAAATCAGGACGTTATCGCCTTTGAAACCGTTCCGGGAAATTCCTGCTTTGAGGTGTTCAGATTTTCCGACGGAAAGCTCTATGACAGGGAGGAATTCCTTTTCGACGCACTTCCCGATAACGGTCAGACCCGCAGCGATTTCATCGTTCAGTATTATTCATGCAGCAGGAAATTCCCAAACAACTTGGACTTTGCAGAAATGTGCAAAAAGAACGCGAGAGAACGTCTTGTTATGCTTTCGGGAAAATCAGGGCGGCAAAGGCCGTGCTCGACGAGCTTGCAAAGCTGTGCGGTCTTGAAAAAACGCCCGAATATATCGAGGTCCTACGATATTTCCCACACCGCCGGCGACGAAAACGTGGCGGGAATGATAGTGTTTAAGGACGCAAAGCCATATAAAAACTTACAGAAGATTTAAAATCAAATCCTTTTCCGGTCAGGACGACTATGCCTCCATGGCCGAGGTGCTATCCCGCCGATTTGCCGAATATGAAAAAACAAGCAAAGCGGCGAGGGCTTCAAGGCTTCCCGACCTTATCCTTCTTGACGGCGGGCGGGGCAGCTTTCGGCCGTGAAAAAGGTTATGAATGACATGAATATCGACCTGCCGGTGTTCGGTATGGTCAAGGACGGTCACCACAGGACCCGCGCCCTTGTGTCGGAAAACGGAGAAATTCAGATAAAGGCGATACGTCAGGTCTTTACCCTGATAACGCAAATTCAGGATGAGGTTCACAGATTTGCCATTGAATATCATCGGCTTCGCCGTTCGAAAAAGAGCTTTTCCACCTCGCTCACCCAAATTGACGGAATAGGTCAGACCAGAGCCAAAAACTTCTTTCGACATTTGGCAGCGTCGAAAAAATCAAAAATGCAACCGAGGATGAGCTTGCGGCCGTCCCCGGCATGAACAGGTCGGCGGCGCAAAGCATAAAAAATATTATTCAAACGAATGATAATCAAACGGCATGGCGAAAAATTCGGTTTCAGCCACGCCGTTTTTTGTTTTGACGAAATAAAAGGCAAATTAAAAATATCTCTTGAAATGGATAAAATATGGGTATATAATTAAAATATCTCTTGTGTATTTTGATGATTAGAGGGAATAGTTGTGCAGAAAAGAAGACATAAGAAATATTGCCATTATCGCCCACGTTGACCACGGTAAAACCACCCTTGTGGATCAGATGCTTTGCCCAAAGCGGAATTTTCCGCCAAAACGAGCAGGTGGGCCGAGCGCGTCATGGACTCAACGACCTTGAAAGAGAACGCGGAATCACCATTCTTTCCAAAAACACCGGCGTTCACTATAACGGTGTGAAAATCAACATCGTCGACACTCCCGGCCATGCCGATTTCGGAGGAGAGGTCGAGCGTATACTCATGATGGTGGACGGCGTGCTGCTGCTTGTGGACGCCTTTGAGGGATGTATGCCCCAAACCAGATTCGTGCTTAAAAGGCTCTTGCCCTCGGCAAGAAGGCCATTGTCGTCGTCAATAAAATCGACCGCCCGGGCGCCCGCCCCGCAGAGGTGGTGGATGAAGTCATCGACAACTTTTATCGAGCTTGACGCCGAAGAGGATCGCTGGAGTTCCCCGTTGTTTACGCTTCGGGAAGAGACGGCACCTCCGGTCTTTCGCCCGACGATATGAAGGAGGATCTCCGTCCTCTCTTCGACACCATTTTAAAGGAAATTCCCGCCCCCGACTGCGATCGCGAGGCTCCTCTCAAAGCTCTCATTTCCAACATTGATTACGACGAATATGTCGGCCGTATCGGTGTCGGAAGGGTAGAGCAGGACGAGCTTAAGGTCGGCCAGCAGGTGGTTCTTTGCCGAAAGGATTCCGACGCCGTCACCAAGGCGAAAATTATAAAGCTCTACACATTTGAGGGGCTTAAGCGTGCCGAGGTTCAGGTTGCGGGTCCGGGCGACCTTGTGTCCATTGCGGGCGTGACCGCCATTAACATCGGCGATACGATATGCGACCCAGAGCATCCCGATCCCATGCCCTTTGTTAAAATCGATGAGCCCACCGTTTCCATGAATTTCATGGTCAACAACTCTCCTTTGCCGGAAAAGAGGGCAAATTTGTCACCTCGAGAAATATCCGCGACCGCCTTTTCAAGGAGGTTGAAACCAATGTCAGCCTCAAGGTGGAGGAAACCGATTCGGCCGATACTTTCAAGGTGTCGGGCAGAGGAGAACTGCACCTTTCCATTCTCATCGAGACCATGCGCCGTCAGGGCTACGAATTCCAGGTATCCCGTCCCAAGGTTATTTACAAGACCGGCGAAAACGGCGAGCGTCTCGAGCCTATCGAGCTTCTTATGGTCGAGGTTCCCGAGGGCATATGTCGGACCCGTTATGGAAAAGCTGGGCGCAAGAAAGGCCGAAATGGTCAACATGGGCACGAGACGGCGGAATGACTCACATCGAATTCCGTATTCCCGCAAGATGCCTTATGGGTTACCGTCCTCAGTTTTTGACTGCCACCAACGGCAACGGAATCATGAATCACGTTTTCGATTGCTTTGAGCCTTATAAGGGTGATGTTGAGGAAAAGAGAAAGCGGTTCCATTGTTTCCTTTGAAACAGGCGAGACCAGCGCTTACGGCCTTT
>VOFG01002195.1_pt1 | contig 11771 bp, 20 predicted proteins | sample 5384171 | NCBI WGS metagenome assembly VOFG01 (sample SAMN12384726, study PRJNA508395) | human gut metagenome | isolation source: healthy gut F | host: Homo sapiens | reverse complement strand
CATGTCCTTCAAGCGGCTGTTTTTTGAATATCTGGTTAAGAACCGACGGAAACCCCGGCGTCGGAATGATGATGTCCATAACCGGATTGATTCTCAACGTTGTCTTTGACTTTATTTTCGTCCTTGCTTGCTGGATATGGGGACTTCAGACTGCATGGGGAACATTCCTCTCAATTGCCATCAGCATGCTGATTAGTTTTAACTATTTCCGGAAACACAGCCACATTCGCTTTTGCAAACCGAAGGTCAACTGGTCTGTTCTCGTGAAATCCTGCACGAACGGAAGCAGCGAAATGCTGACAGAAATGTCCACCGGAATCACGACGCTGCTTTTAATCTCATCATCATGAGGTACTTTTGGCGAGGACGGCGTCGCGGCGGTGACGATTATCTGTACATCTGCTACTTCTTCCATTTCCCTTTTTACATGGGCATTGCCGTTGCAACCGCTCAATCGTCAGCTATAACGTCGGTTCTGAAAACTACGGAAAAAATCAGAGAAACGACTCGTTACAGCTTCATTACCATCGCGGTCAGCTCTGTGCTGATTATGGCTGTCTCTGCTGTTCGGAAAACAGATTATCCATCTATTTGTGAAGGATGGCAGCGTATTTACCATCACGCGGGACGGTTCAAGCTGCAATTTAGTCCGGTCTTTCTCTTCATCGGCTGGAATGTATTTCTCTCGGCTTTATTTTACGGCTCTCGAAACGGTTTGATTCCCGCGCTCATTTTTCCTCTCTGCGTTCCCTGATTTTCGTTGTGGCGTTCATCCTGACGCTTCCCAAGCTCATCGGCGTATCAGGAATATGGCTGACCATGCCGCTGTCGGAGGCGGTGACCATCTTTATAGCCGTCTATTTATACCGTACACAGGAGATGCCTAATGCAAAACGTTCCTCAGACTTGATTTTCCTTGAAGCGGAAAGCGGCTCTTTTCACGCATACAAAAGGGGTCTGCGGCAGAAACATGACCTCTGCCGCAGACCCCTATGCGATACGCCTTCAATTCCGCAACAATTTCATCTACGCTCTTGCCGCTCTCCCTCGATCGCGGCAAGCAATGCGTTGAGTTTTTCGCGTTCAGCCTTTTTTGACCTCGCGCGCCTTCGCCAGCGACTCTCTGCGCTTGGCGGCGCGCTCACTCCGGAGTCAGCTTGACGACCGGTTCCTTCTTCGGGCGATTCATTACGCTGATGATGATTTTCTCTCGCTTCGCCTGCGCCTTTAGAAGCATATCTTCGCTCCTCTGAAGCGCAATTTTACGCTCTGCGAGCTTCCTCGTCTTTTCACCAGTTCAACACGTTCTTCGTTCGAAAAGCGGTCAAACGCTCAATATCCGCATCGACAGCAATCAGCCGTTCTTCATGCGTCGGATACGGTTTGCGGGTCTTAGCAGTCTTTGCTGCTTTTAGGTTTTCCGGAGCCTTTCACACCGCGTGGCATATTCATCTCTCCTTTATTCTTAATGGTTTTGATTTTTATCTGATTTAATTATACACAAAGATAAATAAATACAATAGGCTCATCATGATTTTCGATGATTATCATAACATATCTTCACCCTCTCTATCCATCTGCATGCTCTCCATGCTTTATTGACCCCTATCATTTCGTATACTTCAGGCTCTTGCACGGTATGATATGATAGATAAAAAGTCTTGAAACGCAGGAAAACCCGCATTGTTTGAAGGAGGTTTTTTTCATGTGTACAGCTGCAACGCTTTGTTTCGGCGATTTTTACTTTGGGCGCAATCTGGATTATGAGTTTTCCTATGGAGATGGAAGTGACCATCACGCCGCGCAATTACCTTTTTCCTTCCGAAAGATGGGTGAAAATGCTCACGCATTATGCCATCATCGGCATGGCATATGTTCAAAAACGACTATCCGCTCTATTACGATGCCATCAACGAAAGGGTCTGGGCATCGCGGGACTGAATTTCGTCGGCAGCACCTCCCTATCAGCCCGCCGCGCAGGATCTTGACAACATCGCGCAGTTTGAGCTGATTCCTGGCTGCTCAGCGCAGCAGCGTGTCAGGCGCGCGCGCTGCTCGAACAGATGAATCTGTTCAATGAGCCGTTTCATCCTTCCCCTGCCCCTCGCCCAGCTGCATTGGCTGATTGCCGACAAGACCGGCTGCATCACCGTGGGAAGCCACGGCGACGGTCTGCACATTTATGACAATCCAGTGGGCGTACTAACCAATAACCCACCGTTCCCGATGCAGCTGTTCAACCTCAATAATTATATGGCCTGTCCCCAAATCTCGCAGAGATACATTTGCGCCCGATGTTCCGCTGGCGACGTACAGCCGCGGCATGGGCGCGATGGGCTCGGGCGACCTATCCTCGCAGTCGCGCTTTGTCACGCGTGGCGTTTGTCCGTGCGCATTCGCTCTGCAAAGCCGACAGAAGAAAGCAGCGTCAGTCGGTTCTTCCGCATCATCCTCCATTCCGTCGAGCAGCAGCGCGGCTGCGCGGTGAGACGGCAACGGCAAGTATGAAATTACGCGCTCTACACCAGCTGCTGCAACGCGACCCAGCATCTATTACTATACGACCTACGAAAACAGTCAGATTACCGCTGTGGATATGCACAGAAAACCTCATTCAACGCGCTCATCCGCTACCCCCGTGATTCAGTCGCGAGCATCCTTGAGCAGAATTGATTTTCCGCGTTTAAGCAGCCCGACGAATTCCCCGTCAGGCTGTTTTTCGTTACCGCGCAGGCGCATATCCGCCGTTTTCGGTAACCCGCATCGCCTTCGCCTTATAACTCCTATAAATGCGGAAAATACTTGATATTATAAGAAAAAAAACTGCCCCTTTTTTCGATTATCTCCTTGCAATTCTGTTTCGTCTATTCTATAATACCTTGGTAATCTGTTATAGAATTTCCCGTATATATCCCTTCTGGATTTCCGTGATGTGATTGATTCTTTTTGGGATAGGATTTATATGGAGGCGAAACCTGTCCATGGACGGAAAGCAGAAGATTTTAATCGTTGATGATTCGAAATGAACCGCGCCATACCGACCAGCATTCTGGGCGACGGATATGATTTTTTTGAAGCCGAAAACGGCGTTCAGGCAGTCAAGATTCTGACGGAACAGCACGATCATATCAACCTCGTTCTGTTGGACATGGTCATGCCGAAGCTGAACGGCTTCGGCGTTCTTTCTGTGATGAACCAGAATCATTGGATTGACAGCGTGCCGGTCATCATGATTTCCGCTGAAAGCGACTCTGTTTATGTGGAGCGCGCCTATCAGCTGGGCGTAACGGACTATATCGGGCGTCCGTTTGACAAAGGCGGTTATCCGTCAGCGCGTCATCAATACGCTGATGCTCTATGCCAAGCAGAAGCACCTGATGCGGATGGTCGCCGAGCAGGTCTACAAGCGCGAAAAAAAGCAACAACCTGATGATTGACATCTTGAGCCATATCGTCGAGTTCAGAAACGGCGAAAGCGGGCTGCACATTCAGCATATCCACGCCGCCGTTGAGCTGCTGCTTCGCCAGCTGGTCACCCAAACCGACAAGTATCCGCTGACGGAATACGATATTTCTCTCATCAGCACTGCTTCCGCCCTTCATGACATCGGCAAAATCAACATACCGGATTCCATCCTCAATAAACCCGGCAAGCTGACGCGCGAGGAATTTGAGGTGATGAAAACCCATACCACCATCGGCGCGTCCATCCTCAAGAGCTTTGCCTTCCATCAGGATGAACCGCTGATTCGCGTTGCATATGAAATCTGTCGCTGGCATCATGAGCGTTATGACGGCGGCGGTTATCCGGACGGGCTTTGCGGCGACGAGATTCCGATTACCGCGCAGGTCGTTGCCCTTGCCGACGTTTACGATGCGCTGACCAGCAAACGCTGCTATAAAAAGGGCATACAGTCAGGAAGAAGCCATTCGAATGATTCTCAACGGCGAATGCGGTCGTTTTAATCCCCTGCTGCTGGATTGCCTGCTTGCCGTCAAAGATCAGCTCTACGTCAAGCTCCACACCACGCCGACCGCGGATGCCAGCCGTACAGGTGCAGAGCAGCTATCCGACCGCCTTCTTCACGAGGAAGAGCTTCCCTATACGAGTGCCATGCAGTATCAGCTCGCCTGTGAGCGCATCAAGCGTGATTTTACGCAAAGCAGACGAACAGCATGGTTTTTGACTACGACGCCGCAAAAGGCACGGTTTCCATCAGCGATTATACCGCCGTGCCGCCCTTACGAAAACCAGATTGCGGATATTGACACCCTGATTCGCAGGCGTCAAATCTCCCCGATGACCAGAAGAAGCTGAAAAATGCCGCCGCGCTGACCACGCCCGATTCACCGGACGCATCCGTTACAGCAGCGATTTACGTTGACGGCAAGCCCGTCCAGCATCGCATCGCCATCCGACGCTTTGGGTCGCTCGATCAGCCGCGTCGGCTCATCGGTTTCTGTCGGCTATGCGCATCGCCTTGACCGTCAGGGAAACGCTCCTCGCTCAATTGAATCCGGATATTTCCAATGCTTCCGCGCCGGAAATCAGCCTGATGACTCAGCGGCTGCACGCCTTTTTCGATAAGGTGCGTCTGATTGACCCGACTCAGCATACCGTTTTCCGCATCGCGCCGGACGGCAGGCTCACCGCAGAGAAAAAGCCCTGCTATACGATTTGAACGCAGATAAGCCCCCCATCAACTGTACCGGCTGCAAAGGCGTCTTCGACCTGCTGCCGCTCCATCAAGCTCGAATTGACCGATACCGGCATTTATCAGATTATCGCCCTGCCCGTCATCGTCGAAGGACATTCGCTCGTTCTGGAGCTGATTTCCCGCTCGGATACGGGCGTTTGGTTTCAATTCTCAGGGCAAGGAGCTGCTGCTCGAAAATACGGTCATGATTTCTATACCGATAAACTTGACCGGCTCGTATTGCCGCCAGTATTTTGAAGACCAGCGCGCATTTTGAGAATTCGGATGGCATCGTGATGATTGACGTCGATCACTTCAAACAGATTAACGACACCTATGGTCACCCCATCGGCGACATTGCCTTAAAAGAAAATTGCAAGCGCAATTCTCTCACCATCCGCAGTTCCGACGTGCTGATTCGCTATGGCGGCGACGAATTCCTCGTCATCTTCCCCAGGATTGAGAAGCAGGCTCTACTTTTGAAGCTGCGCTATATTCAAAACGCCGTCAGCCACGCCGTGGTTGACGATTATCCGGATATCAAGCTCTCCATCAGCATCGGCGGCGTATTCCGCATCACGCCGCTGATGGAAGCGATTCGGCAAGCCGATCAATTCATGTATCAGGACAAAGCACGCAAGGGGCATACTCCGCTGACATCCGCGTCTAAGCTGCTATACCCTCCGTCTCCACTCAGGAAAGGAAGCGATTGAATGAACCTTGAAGAATTCTACGCCCGCATCGGCGGCAACTATGCCGATACCGTGCGCCGTCTTTGCAACGACGCGCTCGTTACGCGCTTCGTGATGAAATATCCCGCAAATCCGTCCTTCGACGAGCTGTGTGCCGCGCTGAATGCCTCGGATTGGGCTACGGCGTTCCGCGCCATTCATACGCTCAAGGGTGTTGCGCAGAATCTCGGCTTTGACAGGCTCTACGCCGCCAGCGTCCCGCTAACCGAAGCCCTTCGCGGCGGTCAGCCGCTGGAGAACCTCGCCCTGTTTCAGCCGGTAGAAGCCCGCGCATAAGGAGATTCTCAGCGCAATCGACGAGCTGAACGCTTAACTCAGGCAATCGGCGGGCTGAACCCGCCCCCACTTCCTTCCGGCCCCAGTCTGCAAAACACGATGTTCTGCGCACGCGGGCGTTTTCCGCAGTTCTCTATATGCAAAAGAACACCTTGCCATATGCAGGGTGTTCTTTCTTTATTCCTAACATAATTCGCTCGGTCTGGTGATGCAGAGCCTTCGTGCGGTTCGCTTGCCGAATCGAACTTTCAATGTCTTATAGCAGAGCTTCATCATGCGAGGACGATTTTTTAACGTTATGCGCATCCGATGCCGCGTAGTCAATCCAGCCTTTTTCAATCACATAGTCAATCCACAGCTGGCTGAACCACCCATGCTTCCTGCATATCGTTGCCGCATTCATCTGCATGCGCACGCCGTAATTTCGGCGTAAATCGCGCACGCGCCAGACTGCCCGCAAGCATCTATAACGCTCAATATGCGCGAATATCGGGCGATATCCGGCATTTCTCAGCTTTCGCCGCCTGCACCAGCAACTTATAGGTGCCTGCGGCGCGAACTCAACCAAAACATATGGTCGGTGCCTGCAAGCGTCGGGAATCCTGCCCGACCGAAGCATATCGACTGTTGCAGCCGTATACAGAATCTCGGCTCCGGAAAAAAATCGGCAAGCCAACCGCAGCGCACCAGCCGCGTATCCTCGTTCAGCCGCTCCATATATTCATCCATATAAAACGACACACGACCGGGTTCGGCATGCGGCGTCGCAACGATGCAGTCCACACCGCTGCGATGCGCCAATTCGAGCATTTGAATCGTCTGTCCATGCTTTTGCGAACCATCGTCCAAGCCGTATACCAGATGATGATGGATATCCCGATACCGTGGAAGAATTACTCATCGTTCGATTTTCCGTAATAACCCGACTTATAATAGTGGTTGTAGTAGCCCTTGTTGTAATACTTCTTCGCGCTCAGCGTATCGAACGTCACCTTGTTGATGACGCATCCGATAATCGGACATCGGACTGTTCCATCTGGTTCTTCCTTCCACCAGTTCGCGACGGCGGGTCGCGTTATAATTGACAATCAGGACACAGCCATCGCAGCGGCGTCCGATTTCCGCCGCGTCAATCACCACCGACTGGCGGCGTATCGACCAAAACAAGGTCAAACTGTGTCGCCAGATGATCGAGCATTTCGCCAAAAATACGGCGTATCAATCAGCGTCATGGGCGAGGTGATATCGCGTCCGGCAGGCATGATGCACGCGCCATACAGGTTGGTTTCATAGATGCAGTCATCCAGATTGCAATGCCCCGCAAGATAGTGCGCAAGACCGAGCATCTCGCCATCCGTCTCCATGCGCAGGCGGGAAACGATGTTCGAGCGGCACGCAAATCGGCGTCCACCAGCAAACGCGCTTGCCGCGCTTCGCCAGATTATGCAAGAATTTCATGACACATATACGTCTTACCCGCGCCGGGCATATAGCTGGTGAGTGCAATGCGCTTGCAGTTTCGCGTCGGAAAAGGAGAGTTGGTGCAGATGGTATTGATTGCCTCCGTTCCGGTGTAATCCGGCGCGGTGAATCGCCCTTAATTTTGCCTTTCTCACTTCTGCTCACTCTCCTTTGCTGTTCCGTGCTGTTAGTCGTATTCTGACCCTTGGCAGCAGGCTTCTTTGCTCCTGCTTGGGCATCACACCAAGCGTGGGCAGCTGCACATACTTCTCGATATCGTCGCTGCTGCGCAGGCGGTCATCCAGCAAGAACTGTACGACGATAATGCCCGCAGCTGAGCACCAGACCCCAGCAGGAAGCCCAACAGGACGTTTTTGTTTTTATTCGGGGAAGAAGGCGCTGCTCGGGGAGAAGTGCCTCTTCAAAGACGTTCGGCTGCTCGGTGTCCATCTTGACCGCGATAAATTCGCGCGCGACCTCCGCGTAGGTATCCGCGAAATCCTTCGCCTCCTGCGGGTCGCTGGAGAAACCGCCTTAATATACAAAATGCGCGTATCGTTCGGGTTGCTGACACTGATCCATGTTGGACAACTGCGAATAGCTGTAATCCAGCCCCAGACGCTCCAGCACCATTTCATGTACATGCCAGTTGGAAAAAAACCTCGGTATAGTCCTTGGTCAGATAACTTCCGACCTGCAAGTCCGAAAGGTTGATCGCAGAATCGTTGGAATTGACCACATACAGCTGGGAGGGTCGCCGTGTACTGGGCGTCACCATGAACGGCGTATACGCGCAGGCGATGACCGCGCCAAGGATGCAGCTCAATATAATAATCGCCCATTTTTCAGTAAACGGTACATCAATTCGACCAGATCAATCTCCATTGATTCCGAAACAGTCTGCTGAACTTCCATTCTCTCTACTCCTGCGTTTCTGGCATCGCTGACTGACGCTGCTGCATGCTCATTCTCCTATCCTTCGTCTTAGCGGAATCAAGCCCGCACGCCGATTTCGCGCGCGAAAAAACAATCAGTTGTATATCTTTATCAGTAAACCAAAAACGCAGAGCGCATCAATCTATAAGATAAGATGCGCTCTGCAATAGCTATTACTCGCCGAGAACAGCCATAGATACTGCAACAGCATCATTCATCTGCGCCAGAACATCCAGCGGAAGACAACGCTCAGGTCGCCGTTCTCCAGAACCTCAGCCTCGAGAACCTTCCAATCGACAACATACTGTCCCTTCGCATCGCGCTCGCCGTTGTACAGACCCAGAACGACCGCGACCTTCTTGCCGACTTCGTACTTCGTGGTGAACGTGAACACGACCTTCGCATCGCCGGTGACCTTCCAAAGCCCGTGAGCTTCAGCGTAACAAACTCGTTCATGCGTCAGGGTTTTCAGGTCAAAACCTTGCCAAACAGCTCAGCCAGAGCTCCCTGCGTTTCGGTCGGGAAATAAGAGACAGCAGAGCTTGCCCGTCGGTCACAACGTGCGCGTAAATCTTGGCGATTTCGCTCGTCACCTCGTCGGCATCCTCAGTCACTTCAGATTCCAGCCGTCGGCGGCGGCAACAGTGCCGTCTTCCCCTTCACGGTTCAACCTTCTGAACATGGGTCACGTCCGTGGTCGTCTTGCTGGGGGTCGCCGCAAACGCGGTAGACACGCCAAGCACCATCATGCAGCAGCCAAAGCCATAGCCATCTTTTTTCATAGTGAGTTCCTCCTGATTCAATTTGCGTTTTAATTTTCTTAACCAATTTCACTGCGCATCCCTTTCGTGCAAAAGCACCGAACAAAATCCACAGCAGATTGACTGGCAGCATGGAATTCTACAAATCCATCGTCTCCGATGGTATGCTCGCCGGTCAGATATTCGACCGGCTGAACATCATAATGATAGCCCGGTTGATCTCGTTAATCATCCGTCCGCGAACCATGTTGGTCGTCAGATACGGCGAAAGCGAATCCAACATTCCGAAGCAAACCGCTGTTTTAAATCCTCTCTCGAATCATCGGAACGGCTGCATCCATAAAAATGCGCTGGCGGCTCATGCGCGCCTCATTCGTGCCCACTGCCATCGACATGCGACTGCGAACCAGAATCTCCGCCTGCTGACCTGTCAGCGTCAGCGTCTTTCCGGCGGTCATCGTCGGGTCGGAAGCAGTAAAATCGTCCAGAAGCGTCACCGTCACGCCGCCGAGCAGGTCGTTCAGCGCACCGATGCCGTCGAGCGGAATTTCAACATACAGCTCGATGCTCTGCCCGCCGAGCAAAGCCTGAACCGAGGCAAAGCGTGTTCTTGCATCGCTCCTGCTTGTCCACGCCGTAGCCGTGCGCAAGACAAATCTGCGCCGCGCGAGCCCGCCTTGTTGCCGAAACAGGCCCAGCACGCTGACCGGAACGATGGTATCGCGGTCGATTTGGAGCTGTCGGATGGTCTTTGGCGTCGTGGTCAACGACCGCCAGCAGCAGGAAATCCGCCTGCCCGCCGTCGCGATAGCCCGATACCTCGTCAGACCGCCTGTCCGTACCAATCATCAGAACCGACGTGACATTCATCTTCTGCTCATAGGTCACGCCCTCGATTTCAATGGTCGGGAACCTCGCCAAAGCCGCTGCTCATTTCACCCGCTGGATCTGGCTCAGCTTCCATTTCGTCCAACAGACGGCCGCCGCAAACCGGCAATGCCACAATCAGCACGCCGACAAACACGTGCCGTATTTTAAAATCCCGACACGCCTGCCGTCCGTTTTCATGCCTGCTGTGCGCCATTTTCCACGCCTCCATCTGCGAGAACCGCGGCTCTCGTTTTTTACATGTACTCGTTATTTTATCTCATTTCCTGTGTCTGTCAAGGACATTCCGCACGTGTTCAAAAAATGCGTTATTAGCGTTATCAACGACCCCGTATTTTCACCTGCGCATGTCTCCATTTTTTCATTTATCCGCGCTCAAACACGCCGAACCGGCCTTTTGTGCTGTTCTTTCATCTGATACATGGCGAAATCCGCATTTAATCAATTCCATCGGAACTCCGTTCCGTCCTCCGGATACCACGCAATGCCGCCGGAAACGTGAATGCGCGTGGTCACGCCGTCCGGCAGGTTGAAATGGCTGTTTTTCAATGCCGGAAACAAGCCTGTCTCGACCGCGCGCTGCACCGCGCCTCGCGGCTGTCGTACCCGCAGAACAGGATGGTGAATTCGTCGCCGGATACGCGCGCGCAAAGCGTTTTCATCCGGAATGTTGCGCAGGAAGCATACCGCCGCCTCCTCATGGATGTAGCGGTCACCCCACTCATGGCCAAACGTATCGTTCGTTCGCTTGAGGTTGTCCAAATCCATCATCACGACCGCCGCATATCCATCTTGTCGGGCGTATCGAACATCCTCGCCGCAAGCCGATAGAATGCGCGGCGGTTGTACAGCCCCGTCAGCAGATCATAGTCGCGCTCACGCTCGATATGAATACGCTCGACCGTCGATGCCGTCACATCCTCAGCCATGACAATCACGCGGTCATCCATGTGTTTCCGGCAAACGGACATACCGCTTTCCGCCCATCGAATTGCGCACGCAGATCAGCGCGCTTTCCTCTTTTCTTTCCACAACCGAAATATCGCCCATCAATTTGCTTTAATGGCGCGCAGCTGCCCCAGCGTCGCTTTCCCGGGTCGATCTGGTCAATGCCCAGAAGCCTGAAAAATTATCCCGTTGCAAAAATCGGCGTAATATCCTGGTCTTTCGTCGAATCAAACTCACATCCGCCGATGTCTATGCTCGCCATGTCCATCATGCGCAGGAATCGGGTCGAGGTATTCACTGCGTCTCGGCTCAGACCGGCGAACGCCTCCGCAAAATGGTCAACCTCCCGAATCCCCGTTTCAGACAGATGCGGAATGACATTCCTGCCGCTTCTCACGCTGCCGTCCACCTCGCGCGAAAGCCTGCGAATCGGATTGGCAATCAACTGCGCAATCATTACACTGCCGATTGTGCCGAAGAAAACTAACAGTGCCAGCGTTGCGCCGACCATCATTTGAAGCGTATTCGAAAACGCATACAGCTTCTTCTGCGGCACGACACCCATCAGGAACCACTTGTCTCCGTCGAATGGCGCATACAGATTATAGACCGTCAGTCGCTTTTTCTGCGCGACCCACTTTTCGCCGTTCAGTTCGAAAATGCTGCTCCCGTCTGCGCTGTCCTCCAGTTTAATGACGTCGCCCCTGCGCAGGCGCGTTTTTCCGCTAACAACCTGTACCTCCGCCCTTTTCTCGCCATCCATCCGCACCAGCAGATAACCGCCGTCAGATTGTTTCTTCAAGCTCACGGCAAGGCAAAATCGTACCCATGTACTCATCCATCATTTCGATTCCGACGACGCCGTACACCGTGCCGTCGTTCAAAATCAGCGGGATGGAATACGTCAATCCGGACGGCAGGCTCGACTGCGCCGCACTGCTCCAGCAGCCGTAGTTCTTCGCATCAACCGTATTCTGCGTTTTTCGCCGCCGTATAGGGGCAGGTCGGAATGGCATCGCCGTAGGGCATTCTCTCGAACATAGCGGGCCTCA
>VOFG01004659.1_pt1 | contig 11784 bp, 13 predicted proteins | sample 5384171 | NCBI WGS metagenome assembly VOFG01 (sample SAMN12384726, study PRJNA508395) | human gut metagenome | isolation source: healthy gut F | host: Homo sapiens | reverse complement strand
ATGGAGACGAAATAACCCTCCATGCTTTATAGCTTAATATCTGCCAAAGTTTCTATATTTTCAAGAAATTTACTTTCACTCGTGGACCTTTGCTTTTTCTCTATAAGTTTGATACCCTGATGTATCCAGTTGTACCAATTATTGTAATAAACCAAGGATAAAAAAAGTTTTTCATATTCAAAATGGTTTTTATTTATTAATAATTTAGTGTCTCTGATATCATCTTCTAAAGTGTTGTTGCAAATTTATGTGATTTTAAAGCAAACTGCCAAATTTTTTCAATATAAAAATTAAGGTTGGATGTGTTTTTGACATAAAGAATGCCTGTCTTGACGAATTTGTATTCAAAATAGTCAGATGAGTGTAAGAATAACATCTTATAAAAAGTACCTTTTGAGAGATGTTTAAAAACGGAAGGACGCAGTAGAAACGCATTCTAAATGTTGTTTTACAGTGGATAGATACTAATTTTGTTGAATGAGCAGTAGGGCGAATACACCTTTATATATGTAACGAATCCGTTATTTTTGTATTATCTGTTGAAGACGGCAAAGTCGGGATGCCCGTCAAGGTTTGTTCCCCGGTTATAGGGCAGGAAATCCATAGGGGAAGGAACAAGGCGGAATGTACAGGGAGGGCCGTGCCGTAAGGGGCAATGTCTTTGAACCATCCGGAGATGAGTAAAATGATTCCTAAAAACAAACTGTGATATATAACTTTTCCGCTTTCATTCATTTACAGACAAGAAGCAAGGCACAAGGAGGAAATATCGTTTCTGAAAACGGTAATCGCAAAGGTGGCGGCATGGTTTCCCTATTTCCGTGAAATGCTCCATATCGAAAACCTTTGTCGCCTTGTCGGGGTTGGCGAACGGTAGATCGCAACGCTCGTCAAGGGGAAACCGTTGGAGTATGCTGGGGAACTCTATTCCGGAGGAACACGGGCGGAAATTCATGACCGAAAAAAGCAGGGGGCAAGTGGTGAAAGACCCGACAGACGGGACAAAACTGGTTCTTGCCATCGACCGAAAGCTCATTGCCGAGTGGTTCAAAGAACAGTTCGACAAGCTACGGTAGAACATACATCGCCCCATGCAGCCGCAAAGGAAAGGTAGGGGGATCTAAATACAAAGAAAAAGTAATTCGCTGTGTAATAATCATTAAAATTAGGCTATCAGATTATTGGCTTTCTATAGTACATAAACAAAAATAAAAACAGTATATTTGCCAAATAATGTCAAGACAATAAAGAGTAAAACTGATGTTTTCAGAGCGTATAAAAGAACTTCGTATTCAAAACCAGATGCCGCAACGTCAATTGGCTGCAGCACTGGATATTGACACTGCAACATATTGCAAAATAGAGAAAAGGTGAGAGGAAAGCAAGACGGGAACAAGTTGAAACAATTGCTCAGATATTGCAAACTGATAAAGACGAGAGCTTGTAACATTATGGCTTTGCAGATAAAGTTTGTAGGCTTATTAAAAATGAGAATAATGCTACTCAGATATTGAAAATGGCACAAAAAACTTTATAAGTATATGAATAATATTGAAGTTATAGGAAATACTGAACATAAGATAATTCATTCAGATGCAATAATAGCTTTGAATGAAGAAATTGCGGATGAATCGATTGATTTAATATTCGCAGACCCTCCTTATAACATAGGAAAGAATTTCGCAGGTTGTAAAGATAAGTGGGAAACGGATGAAGCTTATTTAGAATGGTGTTATGAATGGCTGGATTTATGTGTTAAGTTGAAGCCATCAGGGCTTTTTATGTTATGACGTCGACACAATTCATGCCATATTTTGATATTTTTCTACGTAAGAAACTAACAATTCTATCTCGTCTCGTATGGTCTTATATGATAGTTCGGGGGACAAGCTAAACGCTACTTTGGCTCTATGTATGAACCGATTCTTTTTGTGTGAAGGATAAAAAACAACTATACTTTTAATGCAGAAGATATAAAGGTAGAGGCAAAGACCGGCGCAAAACGCAAATTGATAGATTATAGGAAAAATCCGCCACAACCTTACAATACGGAAAAAGTTCCCGGCAATGTTTGGGATTTCGCACGAGTTAGGTATAGGATGGATGAATACGAAAATCATCCGACTCAAAAACCAATAGCTTTACTTGAAAGAATAATAAAAGCAAGTTCTAAAGTGGGAGATGTTGTATTAGACCCATTTTCTGGTACATTTACAACTTCTTATGTGGCAAAAACTTTAGGGAGACAATCGATTGGGATTGAGTTGCAAGAAGAGTATATTAAAATTGGACTTAGACGATTAGAATTAGCAACAGAATACAAAGGGGTACCATTAGAGGCATTACAAAAGTATATAAACCAACAATATCCACAGATAATCAGCAACCATCATTGTTTTCTTAGGCTTATGGAGCACAGCTTTACATCCATCATTAAAGATATTTTATTCCGTATATACGGGAAAAATGGAACGGAGATTTACACAAAAATCTTTTGATTCAATATATCAATGAGAAAACTAAATCCGTAAGTAAGGGCTCTAAATCTCGTTCCAGTTTTGCCAATCTTTATGCTATATATGTGATAATTGAAGATTATATAGCCCATGGTTTTGATGCAAATTCCATGTATAGGAATTACGAAGGAGCGCAATTTTCTCGTTTATTGCAGAGACAACGCGAACTTCCTTTTGAAGTAAATTGCAAAATCACGCATTGAACAATCGAATGAATGCGGAATTCCAAAAATTCTTTCCCACATCAGATATCATTCCTATTTTGAGGGACTTAGAAACCAACCGTTATTGGATAAATGAAAATTTATTGATGGTTGATGTCAATGGTGTTCAATACAATGTTGCTAAAGCTATTATCGCAATCATAGATAAATATGTAGAAATTAAGCAAGATTCATTTCAACGTTTTATTGCGCAATGCGAAGAACTACAGGCAATAGAAGACTGCAATAGTGTAAATGTTCATGAGTTTATAACAGGACTACTTGCTCAAATGTTGACGCAAGATTATTTGAGATAGTCAGTTATGCTATTCTCAAATACTACTATAAAGAACAGACTATTATATGGGGGGATTCTTGGGAAAATTTGAATGAAGAAGCTTTAAAACTTTACAAGACAGGAAGAACGAACGCCAATGATGGCGGTATTGATTTTGTAATGAAACCTTTAGGGAGATTTTTTTCCAAGTTACAGAAACATTGGATTTTAAAAAGTATTTTCTTGATATTGAGAAGATAGAAAAATATCCAATAACATTCGTAGTTAAATCGCTTGATGATGTGGATGTTTTAAAAGATAAATTGTATAAAGATGCTTCCAAAACTTATGTTATAGAAGATATTGTCCGTAAGTATATGGAATGCATAGAGGAAATTATAAATATCCCAATACTGCTACATCATTTCCAAAGAATAGAAGATGCAGGGCTAATTTCAATGTACTCAAAGAGATAATACTTCAAAGTAGAGTCGAGTTTAACTATGAGGATGAATTATAAAAATAATATATATGGAAGTTAATATCAAACAAGCATTGAAGATGTTTTTTCTCTAAATCGTCATTTGAGATGATTTATTTTGAAGCGTTTGCAAATGCTTTAGATGCGGATGCTACCGAATTTAATATCAATATATCATTGAGTAATTATGGAGAATTACATAATCTAGTAGTTACACTTTCAGATAATGGCGTTGGGTTCAATGATGTGAGATTTAGAAAATTTTCAAAATTGTTTGATGTTGAAGAACAAAGCCACAAAGGTTTAGGGCGATTAGTCTATTTATGCTATTTTGATAAAGTTGAAGTTAGAAGCGTTTTGATAAATCAAAACAACGAGTTTTTGAATTTAATGAAGCATTTGATAAAGAATGTACCATAACAGAAATCGAACCATCACTCAATGGCTCAATTTTTAGAATGAGTGGCTTCACAGGAGAAAGACTCGGCAAAAATGATTATATAAATCCACATTACATAAAGAAAGTTTTATTGGAAAACTTTTATATGAAGTTCTATAAAGCTAAACTTGCAGGTAGACAAATAAGTGTTTATATCAAAACCGCCATTGTAGGTTCTTTTGTTGAAGATACAATCAATACAGGCGAATTACCGAATTTTCAAATAAAGCCATTAGATACTCAAACAGACCTTTTAATAAAATTGAATTGTATTATAATGTTAGAGAAGTTGCTCCCAAAGATAGCAATATCATTACTGCGTTAGCAATAGATGAAACGTAGTCATAAGATAGATATTATTGCAGGAGAAAATTTGCCATCTGGTTATGAGATGATATTTTTGCTTATGTCCGAATCTTTTCAAGGAAGTGTAGATGGTGCTCGAATAAACTTATCTATACCTGATTCAGATTTAAGCACTATTAAATTCATCTTTCGTAATGCTATTGCGGAAGTTGTAAAAGAACAATTTCCTCAGATTGAGAGAAATAATAAAAGCAAGGAGAAATACCTTAATGATACATTTCCTCATTTAAGTGGATATTTTGAAAATAATGATATTGGATATTCTTCGCAGTCCGATGTATTAAAGAAAGCGCAAGACAAATTTTTAGAGACCAAAAAGAAATCTTGGGTGCAAAAGAGTTAATGACGAGCAGTTTGAGAAATCACTTGATTTATCTGCACGAACTTTAGCGGAATATATTCTATTTAGACAAAATGTCATAAAAAGAATGCAAGCATTAAATGCCAAGAATAAAGAAGCGGATATTCATAACCTTATAGCCCCAAAATTTTTTCTGAGTTCAAGGATGAAAATATCATCACTGATTTATATAATAATAATGTATGGATTTTTGATGATAAGTTTATGAGCTATTATATGGTATTGAGTGAGGCTGAAATGTCCAAAGTAATTGATGTAATTACGCAAGGAGAGGTTAAAGATAGCGATGATGACAGACCTGATATAACATTATTTTTCTCAGAAAATCCACAAGCAGAAAATTCCAAGATTGATGTTGTGGTAGTGGAACTTAAACGCTTGGGGATTAGTGCTGAACAAAATTCAATAGTAGAATTCCAATTAGATACAAGGACTCAACGCTTAGCAGAGTACTACGAAAATAGAATCCAAAGAATGTGGTTTTATGGGATTGTTGATTTTGATGATAGATATAGGAAACATCTGATAAATAATCGTTTTAAACCATTGTTCTCTAATGGTGAGATGTATTTTCGTTCTCAGCCTGTATATTTGGATTTGGATATGAAGCAAAGTGTTATACAAAATGCTTATATTCTTGATTATAAAGCAATGGTAGAAGATGCTAATTCAAGAAATTCCACATTTCTAAAAATACTACGAGAAAGATTTAATACAAATCATACAAAATAGGCTTGAATCTATAAAAATAGCATGATAACTTGTTTTTGACGCAAAATAGTGCCCATCTTGACGTGTTTGTATCTAAAAGCTTCGGATAAGTGTAAAAACTATATCTTATGAAAGTACCTTATGAAAAATGCCCCAAGGAATTGTGAGGTCACCGTAGAAACAACCGCCAAACGGTTTTCCGATGTGCTACAAATGATTTTTTGTTTTGCTGTGAGCGGAAGATAAGGCTAAGGCCGACGGGGCAGAGGTATCTACTTCCATATACAATATGTTTATTCTAAAAAAGGTTCGCTTCCTTCAGACTGTCTAAGAATCAGTCTGTTGCGGTGAACCCTGTTGGTCGAAAGCCTTCACATGGGCTTCAGCGGTGGGTTCACGGCTACATTTATATACCCCCTAAATATTTTCCCAACTGCAGAACTCCGTGTGAATCCTAAAATGTAAAGCTTTCACCGTAATAGGTTGATTATTAGATGGCCTGAAGGACGTGAACCTTGAATTTATGGAAGTTGTGATGTAAGGCAGACATAAAAAATAGGGCGCGGAATCACTTCCACGCCCTATTACATCAGGGGCATTTCCCATATTGATATGAGAAAGTATATTTTTACATAATTAAGGTTTATGAAAGAACATTCACAGCATATTGAAACTACTGTTTCTTGTTCTTTTCTGCTATTTTGCAAATATAGGCATTCTTTTTTGATAACTCAAAGGGAAATATCTATTATTTTTTCCTTTATTATGAACTTTTCAAACTTTTAGAAGCTCACTGTGCGTGAACCGTCTTCGTTCTCTTCGATGGTTACTTTCACCGTATTACCCGGAAGAAGTTCTTCCACTAGTTCCGGCCATTCGATAAAGCAAAGCGCACCGCTGTAAAAATAGTCTTCGTAGCCCATGTCGTACACTTCTTCCAGTTTTTTGATACGGTAGAAGTCGAAATGGTAAATCAGTTCGCCGCTGTCCGAACGGTATTCATTGACGATGGCGAAGGTGGGCGAGTTGATGACGTCCTCCACACCGAGGCATTCGCATACGGCTTTGGTGAAGGTGGTCTTACCGGCTCCCATCTTGCCGTACATGGCAAAGACGGTGTTGTCGCCCATGGCTGCGATAAATTCCCGGGCAGCCTCGTGGATGTGGTCTAAAGAGTCTATTCTAATCTCCATATAGCTTTTTGTTTTTAATTTCGTTTCTTGCTTTGAAGGGTTATCAGCGGTATGAGCATTTCCTCCATAGAGATGCCGGCGTGTTGGAATGTGTCGCGATAGTAAGACACATAATAATTGTAATTATTGGGATAGGCAAAGAAATTGTCGCCCGAAGCAAAGATGTAGGCCGTACTCAGGTTGGGAGCCGGGAGCAGGACTTTACGTGGGTCTTTGATTTCAAAGACTTTTTGGGGTTGTATTTCAGATTTTCCCCAGTTTGTAGCGCAAGTTCGTGTTCGTGTTCTTGTCCCCGATGACTTTGACCGGTGACTTCACGCGGATACTGCCGTGGTCGGTCGTGACGATGATTTTGTAGTCGCTTGCGGCCAGGGCTTTGAACAGGTCTTTCACGGCAGAATGCCGGAACCAGCTTTGGGTGATGCTACGATAGGCTGCCTCGTTGGAAGCCAGTTCACGCACCATTTTCGATTCCGTACGAGCATGGGAAAGCATGTCGATAAAGTTGAGCACAATGACGTTCAAGTCATATTTTTCCAACTGTTTGAACTGGCCGATAAGTTTATCGGCCGTAGTCGAATCATTGATTTTATGATAACTGAATGTATTCTTACGGCGGTAACGGTCCAATTGGGTCTGGATGAGAGGACCTTCGTTCAGGTTCTTGCCCTCTTCTTCGTCTTCGTCCACCCAGAGATCCGGGTACATTTGGGCGATTTTGTCCGGCATCAGACCGGAGAAGATGGCGTTGCGCGCATATTGTGTGGCTGTGGGCAAGATGCTGCAATAAATATCTTCGTCGATGAGGAACATATCCGCCAGTTCCGTACTGAGTGTCCGCCATTGGTCGTAACGGAAGTTGTCCAGAACGATGAGAAACACCTTTTCCCCTTGATTCAGCAGGGGGAATATTTTGGTTTTGAAGATATCCGGACTCATTAGCGGGCGGTCTTCGGGGTGGGCAATCCAGTCTTCGTAGTGTTTGCGTATGAATTTGGCAAAAGCTAGGTTGGCTTCCGTTTTCTGCATGCCCAACATTTCGTCCATGTTGCTGTCGGTCTCGGACAACTCCAGTTCCCAGTATACCAATCGTTTGTACACCTCTTTCCAGTCCTCGAACGTCAATGAGTCATTGATTTGCATGCCAATCTTTCCGAAATTCTGTTGATAGGCGTTTTGAGCCACCTCCGTGACGATTTCTTTCTTATGGATGTTCTTTTTCAGGGTCAGGAGGATTTGCGTGGGGTTGACGGGCTTGATGAGATAGTCGGCAATTTTGGAGCCGATGGCCTGGTCCATGATATTCTCCTCTTCGCTCTTCGTCACCATGACCACCGGCGTGACCGGTGTGATTTCCTGATGCGTGACAAGGTTTCCAGCCCGCTCAGGCCGGGCATGTTCTCGTCCAGCAGAATCAGGTCGTAGGTCGTTTCGCTGCACTTGTCCAGTGCATCCTGCCCGTTGGATACGGTTTCTACCTCGTATCCTTTCTTTTCGAGAAAAAGAATATGCGCTTTCAGCAATTCTATTTCATCGTCTACCCAAAGTAATAAACCGTTGTTCATCATTGTAATGGTTTCGTATGTTAGAAAATAATACCACTGTCTGTGTCTTCTTCCTCTTCTTCGTATTCTTCGTCTCCGGCAGGCGGTTCGTCGTCCGGCGTACGGATTTCGATGGAAGTAGGTTCGTCCAGTCTCAGGTCCTCCGGCACTTGCAGCGGTGCGAACTTCTCATCGTAGAACTTCTTGTAATCGTCGAAACTGAAGACCGTGCCCAGCAGCTTCAGGTTGCTTTCGGAGATGATGACAGAACGTATGTTTTTAAGCACGACACTCATGTGCGGATCGGCATACAGCTTTTTGGGCGTAAGCGTGTGCCTCGTCATAGTTGAGGAAACCGCTGACGCGCATTTGTGCCAGTCCGTCGGCCTTCACGATGTCGATGTCGAAATTGCGTACCATAAAACTAGTGAAATTATACAGGGCCATCTCATATAACAGTTGGTCCTCGTCCAGACTGTTTTCCGGATAGGCCAACAGGAACACGAAGTTGCTGAGGCGTTCGTCGCTTAATTGCTGCGCTTCGGCTGTGGAGTCTTGCAGAGCCGTCAGTGAACGCCGGCTCCAGATGTCGCTTGCCGCGTATTTCCCGTCGGTCAGCGACCGGCCTTCCTGAATGCCTTTCACGATGCTTTGTGCGATTTCCGTTACTTCGTCTTTCGGATATTTCTCAATGACTTGTTTCAACGTGACCAAGAAACTGTCCCGTTCTCCGCCGTACAGTTGGCTCATGGCTTGTATGAACATGAATTTAGCGCGGTGTGCCCCTCCGGGAAATCCGAAGTCGAAATGGAATAATTGCGGAACACTTCCTCATATTCGTTCTTGCCATAGGCTTCGTATGTGGCGGCATACAGAGAATCCTCTATGTGCTTGCCCTGCCTTGCGTAAAGCTCGTATTTGGGGTTAGCCAGCATGATGGCATACCGGCTGTCCGGGAACCTCGATGAGCCGCTGTTTATACTGTTCCGCCTCGGCCATGTCATTCAGTCGGCCGTTGATAAGAATAGATGGTAGTACACGTTGTCTTTGTCGGCTACGTCCGGGAACGTTTCGATAAGACGCAACAGGGTACGCCGTGCCAAACCGAAATTTTCCAGTCTCTCCATTTCCAGGATGCCAGCTTGATAAAGCGCATCACGCAGGATGTCGTTGGAGGCTTGCAACTGCTCTTCCGTGAACGGGATTTGTTGCAGGTAATATTCCCGGTTGTGCGGGTCGCTGGCCAATGAGTCGGCCATACGCTCCTGGGCTTCGGCAATGCTGTCGGCCAAGGCGATGCTGTCGGCTTGTGCCGCCATCAGGCTGTCGCTCTTCGCTGTAGTCATATTCTCCGAAATCTTCCGTGCGGTCCTCGTTCTTATGGCTTCTCCGCCAGTTGTCTTCCAACGGCGTTTGCCCCACGTACGTTGGAACTGACGTTTGCCTTGGCTACGACCGACGGGTTATAGAAATACCACGTGCCGGTTTGTCCGGAAGCTCCCGCCTGCGCCCCGCGGTTTCCCGTAGGCAGGGTGGGTGTGGCTGTCGGAGTTTTGGGCAGGCAGCCATTTCGGCCTGCATGGCCTTGCGTGCTTCTTCTTTCTTCTTGCTTCTTCAAGGCCTGATGACTTTGTCGATGGCCTCGTTACGTTCTGTTTTCGGGCAACTTGGCCAACCATTGCAGGCTGTCTTGCAGTTTGATGGCCGACAAATGAGGTTCCAGTTCGGTCAGGATGCCTGAGCGGCGTTCCGCCTTTGTAAGTTTCATTTTCTTTGTCCAATATGCCGACCAGTTCGGCGTAACAGCGTTGTGCGTTGATATAGTCCTCCTTGTCCCAATAAATCTCACCCAGACGCAACAATACCATGGTTTGGCAATGCCGTTCTGTGGTACGGCACTATGCCCCGATACACCGGGCGGTGCATCCTGGTTGGCCAGATAGATATTGCCGATGGCATAATAAATCTGGTCCTGATAGTCCTTGTTTTTCTTGTTCTTGGCCATGCGTCGCAATTTCTTCACCATTTTATTGTGGTTTCCGCTGGCCATAGCCTCGGTTTGCAGGATACGGGCGTTGAAAGACAATTGTATGGAGGATTGGCACGTATGACACGCCGCAAGGCCTTGTAGGCTTCTGCTTTGTTTCCCTGTTTCGTGGTACAACTGTCCCAGCAGGAAGTTCAGGCGTGCACGTTGCAGTTTGCTTTTTTCCTTCTTGACGGCTTTTTTGCAAATAAGGAATAGCCTCTTTATATTGTTTCACGAAGATGAGGTAGTCGGCGTATGAAGCGTTGAATTCCCGTTTTCCTTCACTTCCGATACTGTCACGTTGTATTTTTATGAAAGACATCCCAGCATCGTAAGGCCATTCCAGTTCTACGTAGCAACGGGCCAGATAGGCCCGGGCTACGGACACGATTTCAGGCTGTCCGGTATACAGCCCGCTGATATAATTGGAACGTGGAGGCCGCTTCGATGAAATTGCCCTGTTGGAACTGGGCTTTCCCATGAGCAGCCAGGCGTGCCGCAAGAATGGGTTGAACTCCTTACGGGCCATATACGCTTTTTCCTTGGCCGTTTTCCGCTTGTTGACGTTCGATTTCGGTCGCGCCTTTATGGAGTGCAGCTTGATGGCTTTCTCGCATTTTTCGATGGCGGTCTCGAAGTTGGACTTTCCCATGGCTGCCGTAGACTTATTTCGCACGGCATACATGGGCAATAAGGTCGTAATTGTCCTTGTGTCCTTTTTGTTGTTCGAGGACTCCTTCTTTGAAGGCCTCCGACCCGTTAAAGTACGTATTGAACCGTGCCGTCATGGCATGGTAAAAACGGGTGCCCGACGTGTTCTTTTCGTGGAACACGCCGTCAGACGGACAGGAGGACAAGTCCGAGGTGATGATATGTAGAATCCTTTTTTCCCAATGCGTTCTTTACACAGTTAGATAACTGAAAAACATGTATTTTATTGCCTTCTCCATCGAATAATCGACCATGAAATTCCTTTGCACACCAAATAGATGAGTATGGAGACGAAAATGATGGAGGCGCCCGACGGTATATTGTAATGGTACGACAGGTAAAGGCCGCCCAGACAGCCGCTGTAGCCTGTCATGATGGAGAGCAGTGCCATGCGTTTGAAAACTATGCGTGAAAATATTGGCCGTTACTTGAGGGATGGTCAGTAGGAGATGACCAACACGATGCCCACCATACGCAGGCAGGCTACAATAGTCAGTGCGATGAAGGCCATCATCAGATATTCCACCGTGATGACCGGAAGGCGTTGCGAACGGGCGAATTCGGCATCGAAAGCCATGGAAACGAGCGGACGAAGGAAGCATGTGAAAGTCACAATGGCGATGAGTGCCAAATATGCCTAACAAATAAAGGTCCGAGGGTGTCACGGTCAATATGTTGCCGAACAGATAGGAGGACAGCCGGGGTGAAGCCCGGTGCCAAGAAACTGCAAATGATGCCGATGCTCATGCCTAAAGTCCAGAAAATGGCGATGGCCGAATCTTCCGCATGTCGCGGCGGTGGCTGAATCCATTGTATGCCGCAGGCGGACAATACGGAAAATACGGCTGCAGAGAGTATGGGAGAAAATCGAGGTTAAAACTCCGATACCGATACCGCCGAACGAGGCATGGGTGATGCCGCCGCTGATGAAGACCAACCTCCGTGCAACGATA
>VOFG01004431.1_pt1 | contig 11793 bp, 20 predicted proteins | sample 5384171 | NCBI WGS metagenome assembly VOFG01 (sample SAMN12384726, study PRJNA508395) | human gut metagenome | isolation source: healthy gut F | host: Homo sapiens | reverse complement strand
AACCCGCTGATCCGCTCCACCACGCCGGGCCTGGAGACGAACAAGAAGGGCGGCATCATCGTCGACGAGAACGAGATGTCCACCCGCGAGAAACGTCTTCGCCGGCGGCGACGCCGTCACCGGTGCGGCCACCGTCATCAAGGCGATGGGCGCCGGCAAGAAGGCCGCCGAAGCCATCGACCGCAAGCTCCAGAACAAGTAAATCTCCGTAGTCAAACGCGCCGCTCCTTCGAGCGGCGCGTTTTTCCTGCGTTGCGGCCGTATGCTTCTGCCTGCCTGTCTCCGCGCCGCAGCGGTTGTAGGGAGTGGCCATTGGCCGCCCGCAAATACCCGCCATCCGCCCCTGCTTTTCCTCTCGATCCCGGCAGAGCACGCGGTCTCCGCCCGCACCCTCGCGCGCGCGAGTCGATAGACATTCCGGCGGTTACTCCCGCCGCCGTCCGCGCCACGATGCCGCATTCCTCGTCCGCGCCCAGCCCGGCCTCCCGCCAGCACGCAGGGGCCACCGCTCACTTGCAGCGCCATGCCGCCTTTGCTGCGCAGTTGGCCTTCGCCCCGTCGCACACCATGCCGCACACATTGCCCAGCACCGTCCGCAGCATCCGCTCCACGCAGTCGCGTCCGCGCGCAGCATCGCGACACTCCCGCCCGCCGCGCCTCCGGCCGCGAGCGCCGCGCCAGCAGACCGGCGACATCCGCCCATCCGGGTCTCAGCCCGCGTCTTGAGGAAGACCGTCAGCAGATTCGCTCGACGCCGCCGCGGCACGATCTCTTCATGGCTCCGGCCCATCCGCTCGCCCGCCGCCGCGATCGCGCAGTGCACGTCAGCCCCTGATTGCCGGAGCCGCTGTTGCTCATCGCAGCCAGACGGCGGAACCGCCATCCGCGCGTCCACGCCCGCGCACCCCGCAGACCGCCTCCATCAGCCGTCGCCGCCCAGCATCCCGCGACTCTGTCCAGCGTCTTTCCGGCCTGCATGCCATATTCCCGCGTGAAGCCGTCCGCGCTCAGCGCCGTGTTCAGCCGCACGGCTTCCTCTGCCCGCCAACCCCGATCGGCGCGTTCGGCAAAACTCCAGGATGGACTCCGATTGAGTGCGCCATAATCAGCGCCTCCTCCGCCCCTCCGCGCCGCCGCGCGTATCGCGCAGCTGTTCCGTCCGATTCCAGATAGGCCACGTTGTCGTGCCGATCCTGCGGGATGGCCGCCCGATCCCCTCGCTGCGCCGGTGACGGTGACGCGCAGCCAGAGCCGCGGGACGTCCTCCTTCAGCTCCATGCGCACCTGACCCGCTGCGATCATCCGCTCCGCTGCCGCTGCGTCTTCCGCTTGCACACCCGCTGGAAGACCTGCATCCCATCCGCCGTTCCCCGCGATCGCGCGCCGAGCGCACAGGCCATCTTCCTCCCGCAGCGTCCGCCGGAATTTGGGATCTTGACGTACTGCACGCCCTTGATCATCGCGGCGGACGCCTCGATCCCGATGCGCGCCACCGCGCCATGGGCGTACGCCCGCGCGGATGCCGCACACAGGCCGAATGCCATCGGCTCCGTGCAGCCGAGCGCGGGCTTCAGCTCATATTCCAGAATTTTTGCAGCATCCCGGTTCCTCCGCTCATGGCGCCCAGTGCGCCCGCGCCTCCGCCGTCTGGATGTGGATGGTCTTTGCCTCCAGAAATTCCGCGAGGCCCAGCATCCCTTTCTCCCCGGCCGAAGCCGCTCTGCTTTGCAGCCGCCGAACGGCAGCTGCACCGATCCCATGCCGAAATCGTTGATGTAGACCGTCCCCGCGCGCAGCACCCGCCAGGTCCGTAACCGGCGGCAAGGCCATTGTCGTTTGCGATGGCGATGGCCTCCTCCTCATCCTCGAACGTCTGCACCGCCAGCACCGGCCCGAAGATTTCCTCCTGCGCGATGCGCGCCTTGCGCCAACGCCGTCGAAGATCGTCGGCTCGATGTAATAGCCCCTGTCGTAGATCCCGCCGCGCAGCCGCCGCCCCACCGGTGACGAGCGCCGCCTCCTGCTTGCCGGTCTCGATGTACTGCAAAATACGCTTGCCCTGCTCCTCGGAGATGATGGGGCCGAGGTGGACGTCCGTCATCGGATCGCCGACGGTGAGCTTCTTCGTCTTCGCGACGAGCTTTTCCAGAAATTCGTCGTGGATGCTCCGCTGGAGCAGCAGCCGCGTCCCGCCGTCGCAGACTGCGCCCTGGTTGAAGAACACGTTGCAGCACGCGGCGTCCACCGCGTCATCCATCCGCGCCGTGTCTGCGAAGACGAGGTGCGGCGATTTGCCGCCAAGCTCAATCCCACGCGCGTCAGGTTTTCCGCTGCGCCGCGCATCACGCTGCGCCCCATCCGTGGAGCCGGTGAAGGTCACGCGGTCGACCAGAGGACTTTCTGCCAGCGCCGCACCGACGACCGTTCCCTGGCCGGAGACCATGTTGAGCGCCCCGTCTGGAAACGCCCGCCCGCCGCAGAATCTCGCAGACCTCCGCAACGATCGAGTTTGTCAGCTCCGCCGGCTTGCACACCACGGTACACCCGACGGCCAGCGCCGGGGCTAGCTTGAAGGCCAGCATCATGATCGGGAAGTTCCACGGCACAATCGCCGCCACCACGCCCACCGGCTCCCGCGTGACGAGTGCGTCGTAGGTTCCGGAGATCGCATAGCTCTCGCCGTGCGCCTCCAGCGCCAGATGCGTGAAAATGGTCGAAGAGGTTTGCCGTCGTCTGAATTTCGCCGCGCGCCTGCGCGATCGGCTTTCCGGTTTCCAGCGTAATGAGCCGCGCCAGCTCATCTGCAATGCGTTCCCGCAGCTCCGCCGCGGCCCGCCGCAGCATCGCCCGCGTGCCGCCGCGCCCATATGCGGCCACGGCCCATGGTCAAACGCCTCGCGCGCCGCTGTGATGGCGCGTTCCGCTTCTGCGCGGGTCGCCCGGTCGTGCCGCGAGACGATATTGCCAGTCGCCGGGTCGCGCCGGGTATAGACCTCGCCGCTCTCGCTCTCGACCCACTGCCCGCCGATGAAAAGATGATCGTGTCTCATCTGAGATCCTCCTGTTCTCATGCTTCTCCGAGATAAAGACCCTGTACAACGGGGTCGTTTTTGCAGCCGCTCGCTCGCGTCCGTCAGCGCGATGCTGCCCGTCTGGATGACGTATCCGCGCTGCGCGATCTGCAGCGCCATATAGGCGTTCTGCTCCACGAGCAGGATCGTGATGCCCCGCCGGTGCAGATCCGCGATGATCTCGAAGATCTGCTCCACGATGACCGGGGCCAGACCCATCGACGGCTCGTCGAGCAGCATCAGCTTCGGCTCCATCATCAGTCCCCGCGCCATCATCAGCATCTGCTGCTCCCCGCCGGAGAGCGTCCCGGCCTGCTGGCCAAGCCGTTCGCGCAGACGCGGGAAAAGATCCAGCGCCGTCTCCAGCAGCGCCTGCATGCGGGCCTTGTCTGCGGCAGAGATACGCGCCCATCCGCAGATTTTCCAACACGGTGTTCTCCGCGAAGATGCCGCGCCCTCCGGCACGTGCGCAATGCCGCGCGCGGCGATCTCGTGCGGGGGCAGATGCGTGATGTCCTCGCCGTCAAATGTGATCTTCGCCTCCGGCCCGAGCTTGATCAGCCCTGAGATGGCCTTGAGCGTTGTGCTCTTGCCTGCGCCGTTCGCGCCGATGAGCGTGACGATCTCGCCCTGCTCGACGTTCAGGTCAATGCCCTTCAGCGCCCGGATCTTTCCGTAAACGCCTCTACGTGCGTCAGTTCCAAAAATGCCATATCCGCTCCGTTCCCGTCCGTTACATCACCTTCTGGTGGCCGAGATAGGCCGTGATGACCTCCCTCGTTTTCCAGTACCTCGCGCGGCGAGCCGAGCGCGATCTGCCGCCCGAAGTTCAGCACGACGATTCGCTGCGATACGCCCATGACGACCTTCATATCGTGCTCGATCATCAGCACACAGACGCCCCGCTCCTCGCAGATGCGCTGGAACAGCTGCACCATCTCCTCCGACTCCGACGGGTTCATCCCTGCCGTCGGCTCGTCGAGCAGGAGCAGGCGCGGCGCGGTGGCCAGCGCCCGCGCGATCTCCAGCCGCCGCTGGCGGCCGTACGGCAGATTCTTCGCCAGCGCGTTCGCGTCGTCCAGAATTCCGACGTAGTCCAGAATCTCTGCCGCGCGGTCGAGCGTTTCGGCCTCCTGCGCGCGGAAGCGCTGCGTCCGCAGCAAAATGTCACCCAGCCCTGTCCGCTCATGGAGCTGCCGCCCGATCATCACGTTCTCCAGCACCGTCAGGTTCTGAAACAGCCGGATGTTCTGGAACGTCCGGCAGACGCCGCGCTCCACGATGCGGCTCGGCTCCAGCCCCACGATGCTCTCACCGTAGAGGCGGACATCGCCGCCCGTTGGCCGGTAGATGCCGGTGACGATGTTGAAAAAACGTCGTCTTGCCCGCGCCGTTCGGCCCGATGATGCTGAAGACCGTCTTCTCCGGGATGGAAAAGCTCAGCTCCTGCAAGGCTTTCAGTCCGCCAAACTGGATGGAGAGGTTTTCCGCCTCCAATACGGGAGCGCCCACATGTGCCTGTTCCGTCATGGCTCCGCCTCCTCTCCGTGCGCCGCCGCACTCTGAGCGTGACGGGCTTTTTCTTTGTCGGCAGAATACCGCCGGGCCGGAAGATCATCATAATGATCAAAATCAGCCCAAAGAAGAACTTTTCCAGCTTCGAAGGATCGAGCTGCTCCGGGATGTTCAGCCCGCCGTTGACGCGTGCGCTGCTGAGCACCTCGGAAAATGCCTTCAAAATTTGCAGGTTCAAAATCGAAATCAGCGACGCGCCCATGATGACGCCGGGGATGTTCCCCGTGCCGCCGAGAATAACCATCGCGAGCACCATGAACGAGATCTGTACCGTGAAGCTCTCCGGGCTGACGAAGCCCTGCTTCGCCGCGAATACCACGCCCATCACGCCGCCGAAGCAGGCGCTGATGACGAACGAGGCGATCTTCATTTTCACGATCGGAATGCCGACGGCCCGCGCCGCCGTCTCGTCCTCGCGGATGGCCGTCCATGCCCGTCAAGCTTCGAGTTTTCCAGCCTGTGGCAGATCAGGATGACCGCCGCCGCGAGCAGCAGGACGATGAAATACATATAGGTCACGCTGTCCAGTGTCTTGCCGAAGAGCACCGGCTTCGGGATGTTCGCGATGCCCTTCGCGCCGTTCGTGATGTTCAGCGGCTTGATCATGTTGTTCAGCAGATTGCGGATGATCTCGCAGAACGCCAGCGTCACGATGCAGAGATAGTCGCCGCTGATGCGGATGACCGGCAGCGCGATCAAAAAAGCCCACCAGACAGCCAATCGCCCCGCCGATCAGCAAAAACAGCCAGAACGAGCCGCCGCCGAGCGGGAAGAGGCCGCCTGCCGCGAGGAAGTTGAGGCACTGATTCGTGCAGAGCAGGCCATAGGGCATACGCGCCGAGCGCGTAGAACGCGATGTAGCCGAGGTTAAACAGTCCACAGTAGCCAACCGTGATGTTCAGCCCCAGCGCCAGCACGACATACATGCCGACCTGCGTCGCCACGTCCATGAAATAGGACGACCGCGTCCCCACCAGCGGCAGCAGCACGCACAGCACCAGCGCGCACCAGCCGTATTTCGCCGCCCTTGGCAGCTGCGTCAGAAAGACGAGACAGGCCGCGCCCAGCATCGCCAGCATCGAAAACGCGCCGGACGGATTTGCATACGCCAGCCAGAAGGCGCCGCCTGCCGCCAGCAGCAGCGCCGGGAGCTGCACCGGGAGGCCGCGCCCCAGACGGCCTTTGAGTTTTGTGATCCAGGTTTTCATTGCCTCACCTCAGACTTTCTCTGCCGTTTTCCGGCCCAGCAGACCGTGCGGCCGGATGATGAGCACCACGATCAGCACGACAAACGCGAAAATGTCCTTGTAGCCCGAGCCGATCACGCCGCCCGTCAGCGTATTGAGATAGCCTGCCGCGAGCGATTCGATCAGCCCCAGCAGCACGCCGCCCAGCATCGAGCCGGGAATGCTCCCGATCCCGCCGAAGACCGCTGCTGTGAACGCCTTGTTGCCGATTGTAATGCCGATATAGGGGTTGATCATGCCATACTGGATGGCGAACATCGTCCCGGCAACGCCGCCCATCGCCGCGCCCGACGAAAAACGTCGTCGTGATGGTCTTGTTTACGTGGATACCGAGCAGCGCGCTCATCGTCTGGTTCTGCGACACGCAGCGGATCGCGCTGCCGACCTTCGTGCGGTGGATGAACGTATACAGGATGGCCAGCGCCGCAAGGCACACGCCGACGATCAGAATGGCGCGGACGGTGACCTTCGTGTATTCGTTCAGCACGAATTCCCGCTTGAAGATCGACGGCAGCGTCAGATAGAAGCTGTTGTGCGCGAACGTCTCGGCCACGCGCACGAAGTCCTGCAAAATACGACACGCCGAACGCCGAAATCAGCGGCACGAGCCGCGGCGCGCTGCGCAGCGGGCGATAGGCCACGCGCTCGATGAACACGCCGAGCAGCCCTGTCAGCACCAGCGCCGCCAGCAGCGCCACGGCGAACGCAAATACCGTCCATCCGCCGCCCGCCGCTGCGCCGAGCAGCGCGATGAGCACCTCCGCGCCGATGAACGCGCCGCACATGAAAATTTCCGCGTTGGCAAAATTGATAAAATGGAGTACGCCGTAGACCATCGTGTACCCCAGCGCGACAATCGCATACACGAAGCCGAGCTGCAAGCCGTCGACGAGCATCTGCGGCAGTAATTTCAGAAGCACACCATCACCTCACCTCATCCGGTTTCCTCCGGGGCCGCCCAAATGGACGGCCCCATCTGTTTGCTTATGCGCCGGTCAGTTCTCCAACCAGCTTGCCGGGATAGCCGTCGACGATTTCATAGGCATACGCCTTGGCGTTGATGTTGTCGCCTTTTTCATCGAACTGGAACGTGCCGGTGATGCTCGTGATCTCGACATTTGCCATCGCCTCGACGACCTGCGCGCGCGTCGGCTTGCCGCCCGCCGCGTCGATGGCGTTCGAGAGGGATTCGAGCGCGACGGCCGCCGCCTCGTAGAAGTAGATGGCATAGCCGTCCGCAGCGAGGCCGGACGTCTGCTGATACCGGTCGACCCATTCCTGCAAAACTGCGCTGGAATCAAAGGCCGGGCTGGACGAGATGTAGTACGCGCCGACTGCGTTCTCCTTTCCCGCGATGTTCACCAGCTCCGACGTGTCCACGCCGCTCGAGCCGACATAGATCGACGTGATGCCCTTGTCGCGGATCTGCTTGAGCAGCAGCGAGCCCTCGGGATAGTTCCCGCCGTAGTAGACCGCGTCGGGGTTCGCCGCGGCGATCTGGTTGACGACCGCGGAGAAGTCGACCTCGTTTGAGACGATGCCCTCGTTCGCCACAACGTCCAGCCCGATCTGCGCCGCCTCGGCAGCGAACGCCTCGCACTGGCCCGCGCCGAACGCCTGCTGGTCGTTGACGAGGAAGATCGTCTGGATGCCGAGCGAATCCTTGCAGAACCGCGCCGTCGCCGGAGCCTCAAAATCGTCGCGCTGGCAGACGCGGAGGATGCCCTTCAGGCCACGGTCGGTGACGTCGACGTTCGTGGATTGACCCGTCACCATGCCAAGCTCTGCCGGGCACGTGATGGCCGAGGAGGAGATCGTGCAGCTCGAGTTGCAGTGCCCGATCATGATGAGCACATCCGGGTCGGACACCATCTTCTGCCCAATCGTTACGGCGACTGTCGGTCGGACTGGTCGTCGTTCGTCACAAATTCCAGCGTGCAGCCCGATTTTTCCTCCAGCTCCGCCTTTCGTTCGTTGAACGCCATGAGCGCCCCGTTGTAGCACGACGCGCCCAACCTGGCCCGACGCGCCGGAGAGCGGCCCGGCAAAGCCCACCTTGATGACATTCCCGCTCCCGGCGGACGTTTCCCTTCTGCGCGCCGCAGCCCGCCAGCAAAAGACCGGCAAAACCAGCGCCAGAATCAGTGCGATCACCTTTTTACCCATGTTTTCGTCTCCCCTTATCATGAAATTTAGAGATCCCAAATTTACTTACGGGCCGATGAGGGCAGCGGCCCTGCGGGCGAGCATTGCCCGCCCCTACGAATTCCCCCTGCGCAGTCCTGGCGGTGGACGTAGGCGGCCATTGGCCGCCCGCAGGGGCTACACCGCCATCAAATAAACGGCCCCCTCGAAAAACACCTCAAACGGCTCCGGATAACGCATCGTCTCGCCGCGCGTCGCCCGGCCATTTGCCGCGCGGACGATCTCCTCGAGGATGTGTTCGCCCGCCGCGTCCAGCGCCTCGGTCCCGAGCAGGACGCCGCCGGTCGACACGTCGAGGTAGTCTCCCGCCGCCTTTGCCGTGCGCGGATTGCCGCTGATCGTCAGCAGCGGGGCGACCAGCCCCGGATCGTTCGCCGAGAGCGGCGCATCCTCCGGCGGAAGCTCGTTGCCGCCCAGCTGATAGAGCACGATCTGCGCGCCCGCCGCCGCCGCAAGCTCGGCAGCAGGGAATAGGACGACATCCAGGCGTCCATCAGCCAGAGGCCTGGTTCGCCCGGCCGCTCGCAGTAGTCGAGCACGCCGGAAAGTTCCCGCGTCCCCGTCTTCTCCACCGCCCCGAGCGACTTTTCCTCGAGCGTCGTGATCCCCGCCGCGATGTTCTCCGGGATGGGGTTGATCGTCCGATGTCCTCGCCGATGGACGCGGCCCGTGCCTCCCAGTCTGCGATCAGCCGCAGCAGCCGCTGCGCGACCTCCGGCGTCTTTGCCCGCTGCACCAGCGTCTGCTCCGCGCCGATCAGCTCAATGTCTCGGAAACAGCGCCGTGCCGCCCGCATCGATCAGCCGGTCGACCGCTCTTCCCAGTGCGGGATTCCCGGCGAGGCCGCTCGTCGCGTCCGAATCGCCGCACTTCATGCCGATCGTCAGTTTGGAGAGCGGCGCGGCCTCGCGCCGCATTGCCGTCGCCTCGCGCACCAGCTCCCGCGCAAGGCGGATGCCCTGCACGACCGTCCCTTCCAGTCCGCCGCAGCGGTCGACGTTCAGAATCTCCAGCCGCGTTCCGCTCCTTGCGATCTCCGCCGCCAGCGCGTCGGTCTGAAAGTCCGGTATCCATAGCCATGCGGCATCCCGATCAGCAGGACGTTTGCCACGTTCGGGTTCCGCGCAATGCCGGTCAAGAACCGCGCCAGCCGCTTCCGGTCGCTGCCCGTGCGGCCATATTCGCCCGTTGTGTAAAACGTCGTCACGCCGGGGACGGCGAGGGCGATGCGGTGGCAGATGTAATTGACGTTCCGCGTTGCGGGTAAAATGAGGACGCGGTTCCGCACGCCGACGGATCCGTCCGGCCGGAGTAACCCCAGAATTCCATCCGCTCAGCCTCCTTCCGTCCCATTGCAGCGCAGGCTGCCCACGTTGTGGATGTGGACGTGTTCGCCGGGCTGAATGTCCCGGACGGCCCGCCCGATCGGATAGCCGTATTTTATGATCTCCTCGCCAGCCGCGATGGGCCGGACGGCGAATTTGTGCCCAAACGGGATGTCCTCCCGCAGCCGCACTGTGACGGCTTCTCCGTCCGCTTCATATGCCACCGCTTCGCCGGCCCGCTGCGCCAGTACGCATGTCGCGACGTTGTCGCGCGGCTGGATGCGCAACGCCGTGATCCGCTCCGCCATCGGCATCACCTCACAGCACGCTCGCATAGAGCGCACGGATGTCCCGTTCACCGTTGACGCGCGGGTTGCGCCCGCGCATCCCGCGGGCCAGCATCGCGTCGGCGGTCAGTGTATCGAGATCGGCTTCCGTGATCGCGGGCCGCGCCAGGCCGCGTTCGCCAAGCTCCGTCAGCGTCAGCGGCAGGTCGAGCTGCTGCCGCATCAGCGCGCGGAACGCCTCCGCCGCCTGATACGCCTGTTCATAGACCGTTTTGGGGATCGCGCGGCACACCGAGAATGTGCCCGACCTCTGCCAGCCGCTCCGGCGCGGCAATGGCGTTGAACGCCATGACCGGCGGCGTCAGCAGCGCGCAGGCGACCCCGTGCGGCACGCCGAACCGCCCGCTGAGCGGATGGGCCATCGCGTGTGTCAGCACCAGTCCCACTTGGTCAAAGCCAATGCCCGCAATGGCCGCAGCCAGACACATGCCGCTCCGCGCCTCCAGATCACTTCCGTCCGCATACGCCCTTCGCAGATATTTTGCGATGAGCCGCATCGCGTGCAGGTTCAGCGCGTCGGAGAGCGGGTGCGCGTTACGGGACAAATAGCCTCCAGCGCGTGTGTGAAGGCGTCGATGCCAGATGAGGCCGTCACCTTCCGCGGCATCGTAACGCACAGCTCCGGGTCGAGGATCGTGACTGCGGGGCACATCAAATCGTCCGCGACGCCGTCCTTGAAGCCCGTTTGCCTCGTCCGTCACGACGAAGCAGCGGTTCACCTCGCTGCCCGTGCCGGACGTCGTCGGGATCAGGATCGTCGGCAGCGACGGATGCGCGACGGGCTTTCCATGGAAGTAATCGAGCGCACGCCCGCCGTTCGTCATCAGCATGGCGACGCCCGTTGCCGTGTCAAGCGCGCTGCCGCCGCCAGAGTCCAGCACGCCGTCGCAGCCCAGCTCCCGCGCCAGCGCATAGCCGTTATCGACCACCGAATTGCCCGGATTTTCCGTCACCTCGTCGTAGATCGTGTACCGCACGTCCGCATCCATCCAGAATCGATGTGATCTTTTCCACAACGCCGGCGCTGCGCAGCATTTTGTCGGTGCAGAGCAGCAGATTCCTGATGCCGAGCCGCGTCAGCTGCTCCGGCAGCTTTCGCCGCGCCCCGCACGCAAACAGGATCCTTGTCGGCAGATAAAACTCGAATGCTTGTTGCATCGCCATCCTCCCCGTCCTCAGAATACCTCTGTTCCCATCTGTTTATTCACCGCCGCGGCGCAATATGCCGCAGCGCAAAAATAAGCCGCCCGGTCTCCCGGACGGCACAGCGCAAAAGCAGCACCCCGGATGGGGTGCTGCTTTGTTTTATTCCCAAGTCTCCCAAATTTCCGGGCAATAGCCCACGGTCGCCTGTTTTCCGTTGCGGACGACGGGGGTCTTCATCAGCTTCGTGTTCGAAGACCTTGTCCTCTTTTGCCCGCTTGTCGTCCATATAGCGCATCAGGTCGATCTCCGGATCTTTGACCGTCCAGTCGATCAAATTGTCGATCCGCCGACGGCGCGCAGTACGCTGTCAAACTCGCCGCCCGACATGCCGTATTTCACCAGGTCGATCGACTGAAATCTGATCCGCCGCTCCTTGAACCAGCGCTCGGCCTTTTTTTTCGTGTCAAAGCACTTCGATCTCCCGAAAATCTGAATATTCAAGCCTTATTCCTCCAGCATCCGTTCGGCCTCGGCCTCGTTGTCCGCGGAAAACAAAAACGTTCCGCGCGCGTCATAGACCTCGACGTGTCCTCTCACATAGCGCATTCTGATCTCCATTGCACAGCTCCCCTTCCGGTCGATCTGTGCATAGTATAGCAGACGCCAAGTCCCATAATACGGACTTATTCAGTTCCACCAGTCAAATTCCTGATCCCCGGAGCTGTCCGTTCCGCTCTCGCCCGTGCCAGCCGTCTGTCCGGCCCCACATCGCCGTGAGCGTCATGATCCTGCGTCACGCTGTCGCCCTCGCGCAGCTCCGCGCCGTCGGCCCTATACCAGCCGAGGAAGGTATCCGTGTCGCACGATGCCTTGAAAT
>VOFG01004702.1_pt1 | contig 11795 bp, 20 predicted proteins | sample 5384171 | NCBI WGS metagenome assembly VOFG01 (sample SAMN12384726, study PRJNA508395) | human gut metagenome | isolation source: healthy gut F | host: Homo sapiens | reverse complement strand
AACGCGCTTCGAGCAGCACGCTTTACGGCGCGCGACTCTTCGTTCTTGGAAAGGGGATCGCTTCAATGCGCTCGAAACAGCATTAGTTACCGCTTCAACAAATTGGGGCTCGTCACCGCCGGGAATACCATGCATTTCTACCTGAACGCCACTAAGCAAATCACGCGATTCAGCATTAACAGCACAAGCAATAACAGCAACGCCCTGTGAGCCAAGATTCGTTCGTTCGTTCAAAACAAACTCGGAAGTATCGCCAACGCTTAATCCATCGACCAGATAATACCGCTTGAACAGGCTTGCCTCGGCGAACGCCCTTTGAGGTCAGCTCAAGAGAGACTCGCCGTTTTCACAGATGAAGATATTCTTTTTTTGAACACCCGTAGCTTCAGCCAACGCAGCATGTGCCCGCAGATGAGTAGCTTCGCCGTGAACTGGCATAAAGTGTTTGGGCTGAACGATAGAAAGAACAAACTTCAGTTCCTCTGCCGAAGCATGGCCTGAAACATGAACACGGGCACGGCTTTTGTCGTAAACATCCGCTCCAATCTTTGCTAAGTCGTTCGTGACCTTAGTTACGGCTTTTTCGTTACCAGGCACAGGCGTAGCTGAAATAATGACCGTATCGCCTTCCTCTACCGAAATAGTCTTATGGTTGTCACTCGCTATTCGGGCAAGCGCAGAAAGCGGTTCACCCTGAGAGCCCGTGCACATAACCACATATGAATCAGGAGGGCAACCCTTCAGATCGTATGCATCGATAATGTCTTTGTCTGCGATCTTCAAATATCCTAGACGACGTGCAATATCGGTATTCTGAACCATAGAGCGACCAGTAACAGCAACCTTTCGACCATTACGCACCGCTGCATCGCAGATTTGCTGCATACGATGGATATGAGAAGCAAAGGAGGCGACGATAACGCGACCCTTGGCCCGAGAAATGATGGAGTCCAGAGCTTTTACCTACTTCCGCTTCGGAAGGGGTGAAATTCGATTAGTAGCATTGGTGGAATCCGACATCATCAAGTCAACGCCCTCTTCGCTAAAGCGGGAGAGAGCGGCAAAATCAGTACGAACTCCATCGATAGGGCTTTGATCCAGCTTAAAGTCGCCCGTATGAAGCACATTGCCAGCAGGAGTACGGAAAAATACGCCAACTGCACCGGAATCGAATGGTTAACGGAGAAGAACTCAGCAGTAATACACCCGAGCTTAATAGACTGGCCAGGCTTAATTTCGCATAGCTTGGCATTCTTGATCTTATGCTCCTTCAACTTGCCCCCAATAAGGCCCAGAGTAAGTTTGGTTGCGTAAATAGGAACTTTACGATCAAGGTCTATCAGCAAATACGGCAAGGGAACCCGTATGGTCCTCGTGACCGTGGGTAATCACAATTCCACGCAACTTATCAGCATGTTCAAGAACATACGAATAGTCAGGCAGAATCAGGTCAACACCTGGATGATTATCATCGGGGAACATAAGGCCCGCATCATCAAGCACCATATCGTTACCGCACTCGAAAGCAGTCATATTCTTGCCGATAGCATCAAGACCGCCCAAGGGGATTATACGAAGCTTAGCTTTTTTAGGATCGCGCTTGCCAGCGTGGTTATGCTGGGCGGATTTTTTCCCACGATTTGAGTTTTGGGAATGATGTTTTTGCCCGCCTCAGGGCTTTTGTCTTCCCATTCTTCGAATTCTCATCGTCGAATTTCGATAATTTCGGACGCTTTCGCTCGAGGTGAACATGCTTCACCGATTCTGTTGCTTGAGGTTTATCCTGGATATTTTTAGGCTCATTGATTTCTTCAGCCATAAGGTTCCTTTTCGTTCTGTATTTGTACTTCATATATAAGATGGAGCCTTCTAATACCTAGCAAGAAAAGGCCCATCTGCAGACCAAGACAGCGCGCAAAATTACGCATAGATTAACTAATTAATAATAGCGTTCCTGACTTTAATTTGTTAATCATCCATGAATTCTTCCCTATCTTCTTCGAAAAGAAACTCACAGAATTAGCTACAGTCAAACCAAATGAGCTGAGCTGAAAATGCAAAAAGCGAGGTCGAAACCTCGCTTTTTAATGACATGACAGATGTCGAAGCTTACTTCAGGACACCAACCTCGCGCATTACCTGAGCCAAAGTGATCGGATTGTTCAGGAGTTGCATCTATTAAGGGAAGACGAACCCGCCAACACGGAAGCCGGATAGGTTCAGTGCCTCTTTAACCATAATCGGATTAGCCATAACAAAAGCTCTCATTCATCAAGGGCAGGAGCTTTTCATTGGCTTCTGCAGCCTCCTCAATTTCCTCCGCACTGGGGTGGTAATTTCCTTCATGCGCTCGGGCGCAACATTACCGGTTGTGGAGATTACGCCAGCAGCACCTAATTTCATCATGTCATAAGTAAAGGGAGTCATCGCCGGAATATACGTCGAACCCTTCGGGTGCGTTAGCGATAATCTCTCTGCAACCTGGGCAAGGTCACCAGAAGCTTCATGATGGCAACGATGTTATCGCAATCGTTTGCAATCGTAATGTTGTTTCAGGCGTCATGTTAATACCAGTACTGACCTGGGATGTTATACAGAATGATAGGAAGATCAACTGCATCTGCAATAGTCTTGAAATGCTGGTAGAGTACCTTCTTTGCAGGGGGCTTGTTATAGTAAGGAACCACCAGCATAAACGCATCGACACCGAGCTTTTGAACATCACGGGCAAAATCAACCGTATCAGCCGTGCAATTATCTCCGACATTGGCGATAACCGGCACCTCGCCCTTTACTTCAGAAAGAACTGCTTCAAACAGCTTCATCTTCTGAGGATAGAACACCGTAGGGCTTTCACCCGTGGTGCCATTAACGATAAGGGCATCGCTTTCGCCGTCTACAAGGCGGCGAGCCAAAAGCACGTACCTGATCAAGGTCGAGCTCAAGATTCTCGTCAAATGGGGTAACCATTGCGGGAATCATGCGACAAAAGCGTGGCTCATTTGCAGCGGTCATGTGTAACTCCTTCATTCGCTAATTCAACGTGGCTCATTATTGCATGATGTTCCGGCGCTATGCCATGAAGTTTTTCCAAACCAACGACTAAGCCGCTGCATTTGCCTACCGAACGGATACCGAGAAGAACACCTGGCATATAGGAAGTGCGATCCCACGAATCGTGGCGAATGGTCAGCGTCTGCCCCATCGAACCAAAAATTACCTCTTGACTCGCAACGTACCCCATTGAACGTACAGAATGCACCGGGACGCCTTGCACCAATGCTCCGCGTGCGCCTTCGCATCCATCAATCTCGGTTTCACTGCCAGGAGCCTCACTAGCAAAAAATCTCTCGAGCGGGAGATTATCTGGGCAGTACGAACCGCAGTGCCACTTGGCGCATCTTTTCTTATTGCAATGATGGAATTCGATAACCTCCGATTCGGGGAAATAAGGGCAGCAGCTTTGGCGAATTCCATCATAAGCACCGCACCAGTAGTGAAGTTTGGACATAGAACAAGCATGTGCCCGGTTTAGCGCTCGCAGCAAGAGCATTAAGGGTGTCATCGCTCATACCTGTTGTGCCCACAACACAATCCACTCCTGCAGGCAAAGCCTTTTCTAAAGTCTTTGCGAAAACGCTAGGTTAGGGTAAAATCCACCAAAACATCGAAGGATGCACCTTGAAGTGCCTCATCAATGCTTCCATAGGTAGCAAAAGGGGCTTCTCCACCAAACGGATCGATCCCGCAAACCACTTCCATATCCTCAGCAGCGGTGACAGCATCCACGACAGCGGAACCCATCGTGGCATAACCGGCAACAGCAACAGAAATCATACGTACTCCTATTCAAATGCCCTTTTCAGGGAACTAATCGCAACTATACGACTTAAATGATTCAAATATGTTAAGCACTCGTAGGCGGCTTTGCTGCCCACCATACAAGACAGCGACTGCCAACAACTTAACGGACTCGGGAATTAGCTAAAAACAAGATCCGAAAGTTCTTTCTGAGTGTAAAGGCGATATCACGGCAATAGCCGGCTCTGCCAAGAGAAGTTCTTGAGCCATATCAAGCACCTGTTGCTTAGTAACGGATCGATATCCTTCCGTTTGTTGCTCGGGAGTAGTTTGATCCAATTCGAGGGTCTCGCGCTTGCCTAGGCGAACCATATGGGAATTGGTCGACTCAAGCCAAGAAGGAGCTGCCCGCAAATAAGGTCGATATTACGAGAAAGCTCATCTTCGGAAACGTAGTCTTGGGCAATCGCGTCCAACTCAGAACGGATAAGCCGCACAACTTCCCTGAGTATTGGAAGGTCGTGTACCTGCATAAATACACCACTGCCCAACACCCTGATAGCCTGCCTGCATTGCGTAAATCGAATAGACAAGACCGCGCTTTTCGCGTACCTCCTGGAACAAACGCGAAGACATAGAACCACCAAGAATTGTGGTGAGTACCGTAGCGATATATCGCCGCTCACTCCCTAGAGGTAGCCAAGGTACGCCATACACAATATGGGCTTGCTCGATATCGCGCTTCTGGCAAATAAGCCTGAGGAGAAATGGGGTTGGAGAAGCTTTCGTTGCTCCTTTTTACCAGGCTTCATGGAAGCAAAATATCGCTTTGCCAATGCGACCAGCTGGCCATGATCCACATTGCCCGCAGCCGCTAGCGTTAGGTTTCCGGCATGATAATGCTCAGCATGAAAATCGGCGCAATCGGCATGTTGATAGCTGCCAACCCGCTCGCGAGTTCCTAAAACAGGCAAGCCACAAGGATGATTAGGCAAGTTATTCTGAGAATACAGCTCATAGACATAATCATCGGGGGTATCTTCAGAACGCGCAATCTCCTCAATCACCACTTCACGTTCTGTATCGATGGCATCTTGAGCAAAATTGGACTCAATCACCATTTCTGCCAAAACAGAAAGAGCATCCTCAAGTTTGTCGTCAACAAAGCGAGCATAGTAGCAGGTATATTCCTTTGACGTAAAAGCGTTAAGCTCTGCCCAAAGGCGATCAAAATGCATCGAAATATCCAGAGGACCTTTAGTGGGGGTCCCCTTGAACATCATATGCTCCATAAAATGAGTAAGACCCGCCTGGTCGGGACGCTCGTCGCGGGAGCCAACGTTGAACCAGAGCCCCAAAGAAACCGAGCGGACATCGGCATCGTTCGGCTAATGACCGTCATGCCATTATCCAAAACAGTTTTACATTGCTGGCTCATACGTGCGCCAACCCTTTCAATCTAATTCTATGACTCAATACTTTCCTTGAGGGCTTTTGCGAGCTGATCGGGACAACTCGTTTTACGGGGACCGCAGGTAATACCTTCGAGCTTGTCGATAACCTCTTCCACGGGCATACCCTCTACAAGCATGGCAATACCCTTAGTGTTGCCATTGCAGCCGCCCTGAAATGACACATTGACAACCTTGCCATCTTCAATGTCGAAATTGATAGCTTTAGAACAAGTGCCACGAGTAATAAACGTAGACATACAGTAAAACCTCTTCTTCAAAGAAAGCCCCTGCCCCATTTTGGGGTCAGAGGGCTCTCGGAACTACTTATCAAAAACCATTCCGCAGCTCATACAAGGCAGACAACCGCCCATAAGAGCTATCAAGAAATGATTATAACTTAGTGCTCGTTATGGTCACCATTGTGACGGCGACGGGGCTTACGTCCGCCATTGCCACCTTCGCGCTTACCACGTCGGTCACCATCATCGTGGTGGCGAGCAGGGCGCTCGGAGCAAACTACATCGGGCTTATCGACACGGTCAAGACTAATCTTACCGTTATCGCTAACCTCAATGACCTCAACCTTTACGATGTCTCCGATGTTAAGAACATCTTCAACCTTGCCTACACGGCCGTTAGCCATACGGGAGATATGAAGCAATCCATCCTTACCGGGAGTAAGACGAACAAATGCGCCGAAATCCTTGATGCCAACGACTTCGCCATCATACACTTCTCCAACCTCGGGAACCTTTGACGATACCCCAAGATAGCTGCCTTGGCAGCAGCGCCACCCTCAGCATCGATAGAGGCAATGCGAACAGTACCGTCCTCTTCGATCTCGATAGTGGTATTCGTCTCATCCTGAAGGCCCCGGATAACCTTGCCACCAGAACCGATAACGTCACGGATTTTATCGGAATGAATGTGAATAGTCTCGATGTGGGGAGCATAAGGAGAGAGTTCCGCACGAGGAGCATCAATGGCCTCGAGCATAGCCTTCATGATAAAGGCGCGGCCTTCCTTAGCCTGAGCCAGAGCACGGGCCAGAATATCAACGGAAAGACCCTTGGCCTTGTTGTCCATCTGCAGGGCAGTGATGCCGTGCTCCGTACCACAAACCTTAAAGTCCATGTCACCAAAGGAAGTCTTCAAGACCCTGGATGTCAGAGAGGATGACAAATGTCATCGCCTTCTTTAATGAGACCCATCGCAATACCAGCAACAGGAGCCTTGATAGGCACGCCAGCATCCATCAAAGCAAGGGTAGAACCGCAGGTGGAAGCCATGGACGAAGAACCATTGGATTCCATGATCTCAGAAACAACGCGAATAGCGTAGGGAATTCTTCCTCATCGGGGGAGAACAGGCAGGAGCGCACGCTCAGCCAAAGCACCATGTCCGATTTCACGACGCTTAGGAGCGCCCATGCGACCAACCTCACCGGTGCAGTATGGTGGGAAGTTGTACTGATGCATGTAACGCTTGCCCTCTGCAGGATCGATAGTATCAAGACGCTGCCATTCATTGAGCATACCAAGCGTTGCAATAGAGAGAGCCTGGGTCTGACCACGCTGGAAAAGACCGGAACCGTGAACACGAGGCAGATAGCCAGCCTTAATGTACAAGGACGAATGTCGGTGCTAGAACGACCGTCGGCACGCTCGCCCGATTCGATGACCATCTTGCGCATTGCGTGCTTTCGAGCGATTTCAAAGCAGCAGCAATATCGGAACCCCAAGCAGCACGCTCTTCTTCGGTGAAGTCGTTTTCCTTAACGGAATTCTTCACCTCTTCGACCTTGGCCATACGGGCAAGCTTGTCTGCGTCCTTCAATGCATCCGACATCTCATCGAAATGCTTTTCAACGCGCTCCGCAATGGAAGGATCGGCAACATGGATAGGCCATTCCTTAGGCTGCGGATTAACCTTGGCCAATGAATTCGGCCTGCTTTTCGCAGAACGCCGCAATTGCTTCCTGGCCAAAAAGTCATGGCTGCGAGCATGTCCTCTTCGGTAATCTCCCTGAGCGCCAGCCTCAACCATGGAAATATAACCTTGGTACCTGCAATGGTGAGCTCGAGGTCGGAGTTCTCTTCTTCCTCGTAGGTGGGGTTCACGATGAACTCGCCGGTATCGGCGTCGCGGCCGATACGAACGCACGCGGCCGGGCCATCGAAAGGCGCGCTGGCAACCATGAGTGCTGCAGAAGCACCTGCCCACAGAAATGGTGTCGGGCTGATGCTCACCGTCGCCACCAACGTAGTGGCAACCACATGAACTTCCTGCTTAAAACCATCAACGAAACCGGGGCGAATCGGACGGTCGATCATACGAGCCGTCAGGGTACCCTTGTCGGAAGGCTTTGCTTCACGCTTCAGGTAACCGCCAGGAATACGACCAACCGCATACATCTTTTCCATGAAATCAACAGTCAGGGGGAAAAAGTCATAATCCTTCCCTGCTCAGAGATCGACGGCAACCAAAACGGTGGTGTCGCCGCAGGTGACCAGCACGGCACCAGAAGCCTGCTCGCCAGTGGAAAGGGGTAGTTTCCGTAGAGGTCGAACGATCTGAGCAATAATGTCCATCTTTTAACTTTCACTTCCTTGCGCCCTATTGCGCAAAAAAGCCTTTTGCACCTGCTTTTCAGGTGCGCGAGCAGCAATGGCCTCCATTGCCGACCGCCGAATATACAAAAAGCCCGCAAGTTGTAGCGCGGGCTTAATGCTTAGATGTTGTCGCGAATGCCGAGCTTTTGATGAGTTCACGGTACTCAAGAACGTCGCGGTTCTTGATGTAAACGAGAAGACGACGGCGCTTACCTACGAGCATGAGCAGACCACGACGGGTATGGTGATCCTTGGGGGTGCTCCCTTCAGGTGCTCGGTCAGGTTCTTGATACGCCAGACAGGATAGCAACCTGTACCTCCTGCGCTACCAGAGTCCTGGGGGTTCTTGCCGAACTCAGCCATGAGCTCTGCAGTGCGTTCTTTGAGATGCTAAGCTTGTTAGGGCATCTGTCCACCTTTCTACATCTAATTCCTCCATGCCGAGCAAGCAAGCGGGTGGCGCATGCGAGCTAGGCGTGAAGCCTACTTGCTGCAAAATGCAACTTGATTAGTATACGCGAGCGTCTTATTGTGCTCAACAGCTTTCTAGGGGTTGTGTTCAGCATGTGAAGATAATCAAAAAGTACGAATTAAACGACAACCTTCGACGAGGAGAATCGCAGATCAACGCCGCCAAGCCTCAAGCAATGAAACCGAACATAATCATGCAAACCGCAAGAAGAGAATCGTCGGTCACAGCAGCGACATCGAAAAAAGCCCTACGGACACTAAGTCATCAGTGAAACAAAAATCGTCTTCAAATCACATCACCTTTGCGCCTCAGGTTTCGTGACGGTAAAGACATGGCGAAGCTTGCAACCCGCATCCGTGAGTCAATAACTCGAATTTCCCGATAACACAATAAGAAACCCCAGGGCGAAAACACTCTAGGGTTTCTTGCAAAGCAAAAATACGTGTTCAGTTCACTTCACCACGAGGCAATTCACGCCAATACGAATGCGCAAGTGCGATTATGGAGATAAAGCCTCCAGAAAACAAGCCTGACTATTTACGGGAAGCCTCATAGCGTTCGACAAGCTTCTTCTGACATCGTAAGAGCTGGCTCATATCCATTTAGGCGCACAGAATAAGTTCCACTACCACGAGAAAGAGCCCGCAAGTCCTTTCGTATACGAAAGAACTTCAGCATAGGAACACGAACGACGATAATGGTTTCACCCTCGTCGTTGGAATCGGTTGCCAACAATTCGACCTCGACGTAGAGATATCACCCATAACAGCTCCTGCAAACGCCTCGCCAACAGTGATATCCATATCTGCCATAGGCTCCAAAATAATGGGGTCAGGCTTGCTCGCAAGCAGCCCTGAATGCAAGTCGGGCAGCGGTCTTGAAAGCCATCTCGTTGAATCTACTGCATGGTAGGAACCATCAAATACTACGCAATTGATATCAACCATAGGGATACCCGGCAAGAAAGCCCTCTGCCATGGCTTCCTGAACGCCCTTATCCACAGCCGGAATGAGGTTCTTTGGGATTCTGCCGCCAACGACTTCGCTTGCAAATACGTACCCTTCGCCTGGGTTGGGGGAAAGACGAAGCCAGCAATCGCCAAACTGCCCAGACCGCCAGTTTGTTTCTTATGACGACCTCTGCTTCTGCGGTTTTTGAATTGTCTCACGATAAGGAATTGAACAGGAACAAGCTGCGCTTCGATCTTCGCCTGATTCTTCAACTTATTCAACAGTACATCTACGCATGTCGCCCATCGTAAATACAACTTGCTGATGAGTCTCTTCATACCGGATCAAACGTAAAGTTGGATCAATTTCCGCTTGTTTAGATAGAACGTTCCCAGCTTATCCTCTTCTTTCTTTGTTTTCGGCTTCAAGGGCAATGGGATAAAGCGGAACAGACTCGGTAGCGATCGACCTCGATATCGCCCGAAAGCGAAAGAGTATCACCAGTTTTAGTTTCATTCATCTTGGGAACCACGATGATATCACCGCTTTGGCGCTCTTAACATCCATAGGCTCCTTTGCCCATCATCACGTAAAGATGGGAAAGACGTTCTTTTTCTTGCTACGAGCGTTTGAGAGCTCCATTCCTGGCTCAAGATATCCGGAAAGCACCTTTGATAAAACTCATGCGACCAACATACGGATCGGAGAGCGTCTTGAAAACAAATCCGGCAGGTTCGCCTGTTTCGTCAACATAGAGCTCATCGCCATTAGACAAATAGAAGGGGTCCAAAAACGAGGATGGGGGAAATAGCTGGCAATGTCTTCCATCAAGCCCTTAATGCCCCGTTTGATAATGGTAGAACCGACGAAAACGGGAATGAAAATCTCTTGCGCAATGGCCTTATCAAGCAGCTGCTCAAGCTCTTGGAGTTAACTGCTCTTCACCATCAAGGTACTTCATCATCAGGTCTTCATCAGCCTGCGACTAGATCGCACAGCTTATCGCGAGCAACCTGCGCAACATCGAGATAGTCTTCTGGGATTTCCTCAACGCGTTCGTCTTCCCCTCAAAGTAGCGAGCTTTCATACGCAGAACGTCGATAACACCCTTTGAAGTCTTTATCTACGCCGATGGGTATTGTTACCGCGCCCAGACGAGAGCCAAAACGAGCATGAAGAGTAGCCATTGCCACATCAAAAATTATGTGGTCGATTGATTGATGAATACGCAGCGGCACAACCTCATAGTTTCAGCCTCGCGCCACAAACGGGTGGTCATAACCTGAGGACCGTCAACAGCATCAACAACGAACATGGCCATCTCGGCTGCCTGCATATCGCAAGCGTATCTCCAAGAAAATCGGGCTGACCTGAAGTATCAAGCAAATTGATCTTGTAATCCTTATAGGGAATCGGCGCAATTGACGTGCCCTAAGGTGAAATGCCGACGAATTTCCTCTTCGTCATAGTCAAGGTATGACTTGCCATCATGGGTTGTACCCATACGCGGGTTTTCCCAGAAACGTGGAGCATTGCTTCAGCAAGTGATGTTTTACCAGCACCATCTTGGCCTACCAGCGCAATGTTGCGTACATGTTCGGTTGCGGGGAGCAGCCATAATACACCCCTCTTTCCTCCTTCCAAGCATCCCCATGCCTGAAGGACTTGCTGCAATATCCCTCAACATTGCAGCAGATCATTCCCACAGTGAACAAGTTCATGAAACTCAGTGTAGCGTAATAACACCAAGGAGTAACTATCATGGGAAAAGCCTGTTTGAAAAAGAGGGCATTTGTAGCCGATGTGGCTATCTCGACGATATTAGGTAATCCAAAGATTTCAAAGAAATACCCAAAATGTTGGCGAATCCACAGCTGAAGGAAGCATCACGCGTAAACGTTCGTCTGCATTGACTTCAAATGCGAAATCTCTTCGAAAGTACTGAACAGCAATGCCTGTGCCCACAGCACGGTGTCACGAGAAAGCAGATTGTTTCACTCGAGTAACCACAAGACGGACAAAACCATACCACCGTCAATAAGCGAAAAGGGCACCTGGGATGGAAGCGTCTCTGGCGAAATTGCATTTCCGCACTCTACACAGGTATCCAATCGAGGACGAAAACCCAAAACAGCAAGTGTTTTAAGCAAATAGCCAGCCGTATAACACTCCGGAGTAGCAACAGCGTTCTCCAAATTGACAGCCTTCAAAGCTTTCAACGCAACTACATGCCATAGGAAACAAGCGTTCATCCTCCAAACCCACCTGAGTAGTTTTGTCAAGGATTTCAAACATGGGCGAAGCTGCCCATCAAGGAATAGTCCTTGCGAAGGTGCTCATTCCCCTGCAACAACGCGCCGCCTTTGACGATATCGAGATTTTTTGGCAGAGAGAAGCAAATCGCAAACGGAATAGACCCCTAAACGAGGGCGAAAGAAGAAGAGGGCTTTTCGGAGCCCTTCGCGACCGCTCGTATCTGCGATCCGTCAGGAGCAGAGCAGTGCA
>VOFG01003434.1_pt1 | contig 11798 bp, 18 predicted proteins | sample 5384171 | NCBI WGS metagenome assembly VOFG01 (sample SAMN12384726, study PRJNA508395) | human gut metagenome | isolation source: healthy gut F | host: Homo sapiens | reverse complement strand
CGGATGATATCGTAGCGCGGCTCTCGTTCCACGCGGGGTTTCCACGGAAGCCCAGTGCGTCGAAAATATACGCCGCAAAGATGCGCCGTCTTCAGCGCCTGCGCCACCGTGTGCGGCGCATAGAAAAAGTCCCTTGTACATGGGTTTGTTCTGCCCCATGGTCGCGCCGACCTCGGCGCCGGTTCCGGGCGAGGTCAACCGGTAGGATGCCAGCTCCACCGCGCGGCGGCTTCCGCGGATAGCCGCCGGTCTCCGCCATGCCGCCGCCGGGATTCTTGATAAGCGACCCGATCACAAGATCCGCCCCGACCGCGCACGGCTCCCGTTCTTCCGTAAACTCGCCGTAACAGTTATCCACGACCACGAAGGAGTCCGGCGAATGTGCCCGCACGAACGCCACAAGCCCGCCGATCTCCTCCACGGACAGCGTTCTGCGGTTGAGGTAGCCCTTGGAACGCTGGACGAACACCATTTTCAGATGCCCGCGTACTGCCGCATCTTTGCTTCAATGCCCGCCCAGTCAAAGCTACCCTCGGGGTCAGCTCCACCGTGTCGTAGCCGACTCCGAAATCGCGCAGTGAACCGTCGCCCGGTGTTCCTGTGATGCCGATGACCTCCTCCAACGTGTCGTAGGGCTTGCCCGCGACGGAAAGCATGACATCGCCGGGGCGCAGCAGACCGAACAGTCCGACCGTCAGGGCGTGCGTGCCGCCATGACAATCTGCTGGCGCACCAAAAGCCGCCTCGGCACCCATAACGTCCGCCCATATCCTGTCCAGCACATCACGGCCCTTGTCGTCATAGCCGTAGCCGCTGGTAGAATCAAAGTTGTTCGCCGCCACGCGATGCTCCCGGAAGGCGTCCAGCACCTTGGCGGTATTGGCAAACGCGATGCGGTCAATGCGGGCAAAATGCGGCGCCAGCGCCGTTTCCGCCTGCTCCGCCAGGCGAATGATAGAATCCGAAATCTGCATGTCGATCTTACTGCTCCTCAGCCGTTGTCTCTGTCGCCCCGGTCAGCCATGCCACCGTCAGGTCGGCACACGCCTCGGCGTCCGTCAGATCCAGCATCTCCACGCCCGTATGCACATAGCGGCACGGAACCGACAGCGCGGCGACCTTCACGCCCGCACGGCTGACCTGAATGGCTGCCGTATCGGTGCCGCCCGCCAGCAGGATCTCAAACTGCGTTTTGATATCCGCCGCCTTCGCCACCTGCGCCAGCTCGTCCGCAAACGGGCGGTCGCAGATGAGCGAGCTGTCCTTGAAGCTTGATGGCGGCGCCGCCGCCCACCACACGCCATAGGCTTTGCGCCGATGCCGTCTCCGGTCAGCGTTACGTCGCGAGCAATGGCGGCGTCGGCGATCCCGTATGCAGCCGCGCCCCGCGCAATCCGACCTCCTCCTGCACCGAGAACACAAAGTACACGTCGTCCCGGACATCGCTTCCCCTTCAGCTTTTCCGCGATCCTGCACAGCACCGCGCAGCCGATGCGGTCATCAAACGGACGCCCGGCTATGCGTCGCCCACACAGGCGGGTCAGACTGCCTTCCAGCGCGCAGAAATCGCCGATCTTCACCTTGCGCTCCGCCTCACGTTTGTCTTTGGCGCCGATATCCACGTACATCTTTTCCGTTTTCAGGTCAGCGGGAGCCGTGCCAGCCTCGGAACCAGCACCCCAGGTACCGTTTCCGAACACAACAGTGGCGTACGCCGCCGCAACGCAGTGGATGCCGCCAACCGGCGCAACGCGGATAAATCCGTTGTCGTCTATCAGCGTGACCAGAAATCCGATCTCGTCCATATGCGCGCAAAGCATGACGCTCCGGCGCTCACCCTCCGGGGCACTTCCCTGCCGGTAGGCAATGAGAGAGCCCATCGCATCGTTGTACACGCGGTCACACAGCGGCGCCACGGTCATCATCAGCTTGTCCGAAACCGCCTTTTCATAGCCGGAGATACCCCGCACGGCGGTCGAGTTTTCATTAGATTCAGCATGATTTATCTTTCCCTTTCACTCGTCTTTTAATGAGGGTTCACGGCTCCCAGTTCCGGAGCATAACCCGGAGAAGCCCGCGCATGGCTTCATAGTCACAGAGGCGTGCCGTGACCGATGCGGTGTGCGGGTAGCGCACCGGCACCGACAAACTCACGGTACGGACGCCTGCCATAGATCGCTGGATCACGCCGCCATCCGAGGCGCCGCCCGTCCCCTGCTTGATCGGTATGCGATGTCATGCGCTTCGGCACAGCGGCGGGCATAGGCAATCGAGCAGGGTCATACAGCGCCGTCCGATCCGCCAGCGAAAGCACACAGCCGTCACCCAACACCGCCGTGCGCCGCCTCCGGCACGCCGGGCAGGTCGCAGGCATCGGTCGCACCGACCGTCCATGCCATGTGCGGCTTCACGGTATATGCCGCGACAGATGCGCCGGATATACCCACCTCCTGCCGGCAGGTGAATACGAAGTATACGTCAAACGGCATATCCGCCGAGGGAATTGTACAGATCACGGATGACCTCAATCAAGGCACTTTAGCCCAGCCGTCCGTCCAACGCCTTGCCCTTCAGGGCAGGCGTCGTCCTTGCCGAAGGTCACGAAATCGAGTCGAACACGCCGCAGTCCCCGATTGCCGCGTACTTCTCCGCCTCCTCCGCGCTCCCGGTTCCGATGTCCATGTACATCTTGCCGACCGGCGTCACGCGGGACCGCTCCTCGGCAGTCTGCATATGAATCGCTTTTGTGGCAATGACAGCCGACAGCTCCCGGCTCAGCGTAGCACCATCGCGCATCCGCACGCGCGGCCGCACAGCACGCGGGGATCCATCGCACCGATGGCGGAAAACTTCAGGTAGCCCTCCTCCGTGATCTCACGCACCATGAAGCCCACCTCGTCCATATGGGCACAAACCATCAGCCTGGCAGGCTCGTCCGCCCGGTAATCCAGCCCGCGCCCGCGCACCAGCGCAATGAGGTTGCCTGCCCTATCGGTCGTGACAAGCGCGGCATCCCCAATCTGCTCGCGTATGACGCGCCGCACCTCGTCCTCACATCCGGACGGACCGAAGCACATCGACAGCTCCCGGATAAGCTCCACACCGTAATACTGCTGTTTCATCTTCCGAACACCTCCGCAATACGCCGTGATCTGACAAATTCCCGCACGCCCTGCGACAGTGCCTTGGCGTCCTCCATAGCCAGAATCTCCGCCGCCGAATGCATACTCTTGATAGGCATACTCCACAGCACAGTCGGAATCCCCTCCGCCGCATTGTTGACCACATTGGCGTTGGTTCCGGTGCTGCCAGCCGCCGCCTCCGGCACAAAAGGAATGTGCGCCGCGCGGCACAGCTCCATACTCATGCGGGTCAGCTGACGGTCACAGATCACAGCCGTGGCTATGGAAATGCCGCTCCCCATGGGCGAAAGACTGCGCTCCTTGGCGTCCGGTGTTGCGGCGTGCGTCACGTCCATGACCAACGCATAGTCGGTCGGATGCCGAAGGATGCCACCCGTGCGCCCATGGAACCGATCTCCTCAAGGTGGAGAACAGGAAGTAAACATCGCCCGCCAGCTCGTTTCTCGGAACCGCGTCAATGCCGAACACAGCACAGGCACCGCAAGCCCTTGTCATCAAAGGCTTTTCCGTAGATGCGCCCGTCGGCAAGCTGCCCGTATACCGGCTTGAATCCAACCGGCGTCCCCAGCGGGACGAGCCGCTCCAGCTCTTCCTTGGAGTAGCCCGTATCAATCACCATCTCGGTAATGGGTTTGAGCTTCTCGGCATCCGCCGCCGGGAGCAGATGTGCCGGCTCGGCGGCAACCACGCCGTACAGCGTCTCCTTGCCGTAAATGACTACCTCGCCAGCAGGCAATATGCGGGTATCCACGCCGCCCACTTGGCAACCGTAAGGAAACCGTCGTCCCGATAGCCGTTGACCATCATGCCGATCTCATCCAGATGCGTGTCAATCAGGATCTTGGGGGCGTCCTGTCTGCCGCACCGCTTGATGAACAGATGATTGCCCAGCGCATCCACCCTGCATCTCGTCGAAAGCGGCACCGATCACGTCCACGCAGCGCCTCGGTAGAGCGCCGCTCGCTGCCGCTGACCGTCGGAAGACCGCACAGCGACACGATCAGTTCGTTCAGTGTCATGTTTTCTCTATCCTTCCTTTTCAGTATTCCTTTGTCTGTTTTTATAGGTTTCCTTTGCCTGTTCCGTGCCCGTTACCTGCCGGACAATGGTGCGGAAGCGTTCTCCGCGCTCCGCAAAGTTGCGGAAAGCGTCAAAACTGGTGCAGGCAGGCGAGCAGGACCGTATCGCCGGGGATCGCCTCCCGGCAGGCGGTTTCCATCGCCTCGTCCCAGTCCGGTATCACGCACACCGGAAGCGCCGTCGGGCTGAAATCCGGACAGGCGTACAGTGCCGTCCGGATCTGTTCCCGCGCCTCGCCGGTCAGGATGACCGCCGCCGCCCCGGCACACAGCGCCTCCGCCAGCGGCGCAAAGGACAGGTGCTTATCCTGCCCGCCGCAGATGACGGTCGGTTTGCGCACAGGGTGTCCCGCCGCCTGCTCTTTCTCGCGCAATGCGGCAAGTGCCGCCAGCGCCGCGCAGGTACGCGTCGGGCTCGAATCAATGGAGCTGTTATAGAAGCGGATACCGCCGCAGTCCGCCACCAGCTCCAGTCGGTGCGCAACGCCGTCGAAACGATCGGCAACCGCGCCGGCAGATGCGGCAAGCTCCTCCGGTGGAATCAGTCCGCCGCACAGGGCGAGCGCGGTCATGAAATTCTCAGATTGTGACGTCCCGGCAGGCGGATGCGGGAAACATCCAGCAGGTCGTATCCCTCCGCGCGCGTCTCCGCCCGGACGGTTCCCCCGACTGCAAAGACTGCGCTGTCACGCGTTCCGCCCCCTGCCGCTCCGGCGGGACAACCCGCTCCCATCCGGATACGGCGGAGGAAAACCATGTAACCGGTACCTCCGGCGGCAGCGACAGTCCCAGCGCACGCGTGTCAGGGTTCTCCGCGTTGAGCACGGCACCGCAAAGCGGATCGGCACTACGCATATGCGTGCATATGTTGGCTTTTGCCGCCCGGTATTCTGCCATATCGGTGTGCCAGTTCAGGTGGTTGGGTGAGAGGTTGGTGACAGCGGCACGGTCGGGCGAGCGGCGCATGGTCATCAACTGGAAGCTGGACAGTTCCAGCACCGCCACGTCATCCGCTGTCATCTCATCAACCAGCGGGAGAAGCGGCGTGCCGATGTTCCCGCCCAGGTACATCCGACCGTACCCCCGCCTTTGCAGGTAGTCCGCTACCAGCAACGACGCTACGGTAGTGGTTGTTGTCTTGCCGTCGGAACCGGTGACTCCCAGCACAGCCGCTTCGGTCAATTCCAAACAACTCCATCTCGGAGGTCGGGCAAGCGCCGTGCGCCACTGCCGCGGCAAGCGCGGGCAGATCGGGACGGATGCCGGGCGTACGGAAAATCACGCCGGTTCCGTCCAATCCGGCAAGATACCCCGCGCCGGAGATTACCGGCACGCCGAGTGCCCGGAGTCGCGCCGCATCCCCGGATGCCGCCAGTTCCCCGGGCTCCCGCCTGTCCCGCACGGTCAGTTGTGCGGGCGAAATACCATGTGCCAGCAGCCATTCCACCAGCGGTCTGTTGGAAACGCCGTAGCCCAGCACGGCGACCTTGCAGGATTCGCCCTGTGCCCGCTTCCAGAATCGGACTGTTCTTCATTGCGTTCCTCCCTCAGTGCCTACTTCGCCTTATACCTTTACATTATAATCCTTTTCCGGGGGTATGCAAGTGGATAGAGAAAAATTTTACAATTATCAGAGGATTATCAGAGGCGCACCGATGCACGTCTGAAGCTTGCCCCTGCGTCGGAACCCGGACGCATCGACTGGTTCTGCTGCTGTCGTACCCCCTGTACCGGGAGTCGGTGTTGGGGGCGAAAAAAATTCGAGCGCTCCCCCTTTTCGTCTGTCCGAGAAAAAGTAAACGCCGATGCCCCGCTTTCGTGTCGGTTCCTATTGACGCGGAGGCAGTTTTGTGATAGAATGGTGAAGACAAAATCACCAGTTCTTTCAGGCAACCATCTATGAATATCGGAGGTATTGATCATTCATGAAAGCCATCACAATCACGAACGGCGGCGTAAAGCTGACCGGAGGGGTTCCGCAAAGGACGGATTCCCCCGATCGGGACGGTCGCCGCAAGACCATTGCCGGGCAGATCCTCGATGCGCACAACGCCCCGGGCGCGGATCAGGATAAGCTGCACCTGAAATTCGACGCGCTGGTTTCGCACGACATCACGTACGTAGGCATCATTCAGACAGCCCGTGCCAGCGGGACTTCATGAGTTCCCCATCCCCATGCCATGACAAACTGCCACAACAGTCTGTGTGCGGTCGGCGGGACAATCAATGAGGATGACCACGTGTTCGGCTTGTCCGCCGCCCGCCGTTTCGGCGGCATCTATGTGCCCGCCAATCAATCCGTCATCCACTCCCTATGCCCGCGAGGCGTTGGCGGGATGCGGACGCATGATCCTCGGATCCGACTCCCACACGCGCTACGGCGCATTGGGAACGCTGGGTGTCGGGGAAGGCGGTCCCGAGCTGGTCAAGCAGCTTCTGCGCAATACGTATGATATAGACCGCCCCGGCGTGGTTCTGGTCTGGCTGACCGGATCGCCGCGCCATGGCATCGGTCCGCACGATGCGGCTCTGGCACTGGTCGGCGCGACCTTCGCCTCCGGATTTGTCAAGAACCGGATTCTGGAGTTCGCAGGTCCCGGCGTGGCTTCGCTTCCCATCGACTTCCGGAACGGCATCGATGTCATGACCACCGAGACGACCTGCCTGTCCTCGGTCTGGGTCACGGACGAGGCAACAAAAGCAGCACTACGTCACGCACGGCAGACCGCAGGATTTCCGCCCGCTCGCCCCGCAGGACGGCGCATACACGATGGTATGGTAGAAATCGACCTTTCGGCACTGGAATCCATGATTGCCCTTCCTTCCACCCTCCAATGTGTACACAATCCATGAGTTTACTGCCAACGCGCGGGAGTTGCTCGCGGGTGTGGAAGCGGAGGCGGCGGCAAAATTCAGCAAAAGCCTCCTTCATCTGACAGACAAGATACGCCCCGACGGGCGCGTACAGGCGGATCGGGAATCATCGCAGGGTGCGCAGGCGGAATGTTTGATTCCATTGACGAGGCATCCGCCATCCTGCGCGGCGGTTCCACGGGCGACGGCTTCTTCAGCCTGTCGGTCTACCCGACCTCCGTGCCGGTCTCGCTGGAGCTGACCCGCATCGGCGCACTGACCGACCTGCTCGCCGCCGGGGCGGGTCATCAAGCCCTGCTTCTGCGGTCCCTGCTTCGGCGCCGGGGATGTCCCTGCCAACAACGGACTGTCCCTGCGGCACACCACCCGCAATTTCCCCAACCGTGAAGGTTCCAAGCCCGGTGAAGGTCAGCTGGCAGGCGTCGCGCTGATGGACGCGCGTTCGATTGCTGCGACGGCACGCATGGGCGGTATTATCACGGCGGCAACGGATATGGACTATGCATATACGCCGCATGCGTATCACTTTGACGGCTCGGCTACGCAAAGCGGGTCTACAACGGCTTCGGCAAAGCGGACCGTACCGCCCCGCTGATCTGGGTCCCAACATCACAGACTTAGGTAGGCGCAGTACCCGCTCGCCCAAAATATTCTGCTGGAGCTTGCCGCCGTTATCCGCGACCCGGTCACGACCACGGACGAGCTGATCCTCCGGCGAAACCTCCTCCTACCGCTCCAATCCCCTGTTTCGGAATTCACGCTGTCCGCCGGGCGCCGGAGTATGTCGACGCTCCAAGGCAGTCGCGGCGCAGGAGACGGCACGCCGCGCCGGAGAGCTGTCGCCTCACCTGCGTACCGTTCTGTCCGCTGTCGGTGACGCGGATGCGCTGGCGTCGGAGACGCAGTTCGGCTCCTGCCTGTTCGCCAACAAGCCGGGAGACGGCTCCGCGCGGGAGCAGGCGACATCCTGACAGAAGGTGCTGGGCGGCTTCGGCAACATATGCTATGAGTACGCCACCAAGCGCTACCGCTCCAACTGCATAAACTGGGGCATCCTGCCCTTTACCCTGCCGGAGGGAGCGGAATTTCCGTTCGCGGTCGGTGACTGCGTGTTCGTGCCGGACATCCGGCAGGCAGTCGCCGCAGGGCAGGGAAACCATCCATGCAACCGTCATCCGGGCAGACGGCACGACGGCACCGCTTGCGTTGAAGCTCTGCGGGCTGACGGAAGAGGAAAAGCAGATCATACTGGCGGGGTGCCTGATGAACTGGTACGCCGCACACGCAAAAAAAGTAAGGGGAGGACGTTCACATGGAAGAAAAACAGTATTCGGTAGGCATCAATGTGCTGGGCGGCGCGGGGCTGTCGCAGGCGCAGCATATTGCCCTCGATCGCTGAGGCAGGCTGGGACGCCTTCTTTACCGGCTGGGATCCCGACCGCATCGGCAAATGGGCGGACGCGGGGCACGGGCAGGACTTACCTACGCATCGGTTCACGCACCGTTCGGCGAAGTCAACCGGATGTGGGAAGCGGGTGACGCCGCAGAGCATGTCCGCAATGATTTGGTCGCCTGTGCGACCGACTGCGGACGCTACGGTATCCCGGTCATGGTTCTGCACCCGTTCATAGGATTCCGGGATCATACGCCCAACCGGATCGGCATCGACAACTTCCGCCGTGTAGTGGAAGCGGCTGACCGGGCGGGCATTGCACTCAGCTTTGAGAACGTGGAGGGAGAGGAGTACCTCGCCGCGCTGATGGACGCCTTTTCCGATTGCCCGCACGTCGGCTTCTGCCTGGACACCGGGCATGAACTGTGCTACAACCGGGGGAAGAACATGATGGCGCTGTACGGGGATCGACTGAACCATACGCATTTCAACGACAACCGGGGCGTATCCGGTGCCGACATCGACTGGCTGGATGACCTGCACCTTGTCATGGGGACGGCGCCGTCAACTGGAACTGGGTCATGAGCCGCATCCGAGCGTCCGGCTATACAGGACCGCTGATGTGCGAGCTGTCGCTGACCAACAAGCCCGGCAAGCATACGCAGGACGCCTACGCCGCCATGGGTATGGAGAAATTCTATCGCTTCGCCTACGAGCGCGCGCTCGGGCATCGCGGCAGTGAGCCGGAACACGCAGGAAGGGAGAAATGCATGGACAAAATACAGATGAAAAACACCGCTGGTGGAGATGGACGGGGACGAGATGACCCGTGTCCTCTGGCGGATGATCAAGGACGAGCTGCTGTCGCCCTTTGTCGAACTGAAAACGGAGTATTACGACCTGGGACTGCCGGAACGCGAGCGCACGCAGGACCGCATCACGTGGGACGCGGCGCACGCTGCCTGCCGGCTTGTGTGGCGGTCAAATGTGCCACCATCACCCCAACCGACAGCGCGTGGAGGAGTACGGGCTGTCCGAAATGTGGAAGTCCCCCAACGGCACCATCCGCGCCGTGATGGACGGCACCGTGTTCCGCGCCCCCATCGTGGCGGATATGGAGATGTTCCACCGCTGGTACGCGGCTGGAAGCAACCTATTATCATCGCGCGGCATGCCTTCGGAGACGTGTACAAAGTCCGCCAGTACCGTGTCCCCGGCGCAGGGCGCGCCGAGCTGGTCTTCACCGACCGTTCCGGGCAGGAGACGTTCCGGGCAACAGTCAGCGACTATGACGGTCCCGGCGTTCTGCAGGGCAGCTTCAACAAGGATGATTACATCCGTTCCTTCGCGCATGCCTGCTTCGGCTTTGCCCTGTCGGTTCGGCGCGACCTGTGGTTCTCCACCAAGGACACCATCTCAAAAGCAGTACGACCAGACCTTCAAGCTGATATTCCAGGAGATATACGATGCAGAGTACCGGGCGGCATTTGAAGCGGCGGGCATCCGTTACTTCTACACGCTGATCGACGATGCGGTCGCCCGCATCATTCCGGAGTGAGGCGGCATGGTCTGGGCACTCAAGAACTACGACGGCGATGTCATGTCCGACATGGTATCCACCGCCTTCGGTTCGCTTGCCATGATGACCTCCGTGCTGGTCTCCCCCGACGGCAAATTTGAGTACGAAGCCGCTCACGGTACCGTTACCCAGCATTACTACCGCTACCTGCGCGGCGAGGAGACCTCCACAAACCCGATGGCAACCATTTTTGCATGGAGCGGCGCCCTGCGCAAACGCGGCGAGTTGGACGGTCTGCACGACCTGTGCGCCTTTGCCGACAAACTGGAGTCGGCAAGCCTTGCCGCCATACGGGACGGCGTCATGACCAAAGACCTTGCCGCCCTTGTGCCTGCCGATGCGCGGAAACGCGCCGAGAGCGAAGGACGCCCTGTCCGATCCGGTCAACTCCGGCGAATTCCCTGCACGCTATCCGCGAGCGACTGAAGCCGCACAGTAAGCCCGGACACCGTTCCAAAGCAATACAGCACCATGACGACGGCACTAGATACGCCGCCGGATACCCGGATACAGAAAGGATAATCTACCATGCACAACCGCCGTTTTTGCGTACTGTCGTTCTTCTGCTATGCCTTGCCATGCTGTTGCCGCTGACTCTTTGCCGCTACGGGTTGTACCGGCGGCTCCGGCACTGCATCTGCACTTGGATGCTCCCACCGGCTCCGCGACCGAGCCATCCACTCAGCCGGACACCGACGCCCAGCCCGGCTCGGAAACCGTCACGACTGGTGGAGGAACCGAGACCGAAACCGATGCGCCGGCACCGGTGCCCCACCCGTTTCAACGAGGGAAAAGTGGACTACAAAACCGAAAAGAAAACCACGGTGTACAAGCCTTTGACGAGAGAACGGGCGCAATACGGTCATGGAGAAGGGCGCAACCGGCGTGGTGACACTGTTTGACGAGGATTTCTCGGACGGAGACCCCAACTGCGGCGGCAAGGCGACCTCCCGCTCCCGCCGGCGCGACCGGCGTGCATGAGAAAGCTGTGCATTCCCTACAACGGTACGGACGGCGTAGGCGGCGGGTGGACGACCTGGTGCCCCGAAGTCAACACCAATTTCACGGACTTCAGCCAGATACAGCTCTCCGCCAACATAGAAGTCGTGGGCGGCGGCAATCCTGCCGCAACCGGCTTCATCGGCTGCTACCTGTCCAACTACACATACAGCATTGCGGACAACGCCGGTGACGGCATCTGGTTCTCCTTCGTGAGCCAACATGACAGGATCGCCGTGTTCGGAAGCGATGTCCAGGCACACTGGGGCTCAGGCCAGGCGGCAACGTGCTGGTGCAGCTTTGGGACGGCGCACTGTCGGGCCCCAGAAGTTCAAGTGGATCTTGTCTGCACCGATGATCGACCACTACCATGTTCATCAACGGAATCTACGCCCTGTCCGTCAGGATTGAGGACAGCCGGTTCATGTCTACGACATGGCAAACGAACAGGTTTACGAGGAAGATTACAATATGTCATCCGCCAAAGGCTCTCACTACTCCGTATTCTGTCATGGCGGCGGATTCATGATTGATGATATGCAGGTGTACGGCGCCTCCCCTTAGGCTCCACCGTGGAAGGGTTGTCGTGACTGCTACACCGAAGGAGGATATGCTTTGGGTCGGATATCACGAACAGGAACGACCTTGTCGGTATCTGCTATATACCATGTTGGTTCAAGCGCGATTTTCGGTGACGGAACCGGGAAGATGACCAATATGCCGAACGTGCC
>VOFG01002198.1_pt1 | contig 11831 bp, 23 predicted proteins | sample 5384171 | NCBI WGS metagenome assembly VOFG01 (sample SAMN12384726, study PRJNA508395) | human gut metagenome | isolation source: healthy gut F | host: Homo sapiens | reverse complement strand
GTAATAAGGTGAAATTTAATGAAATGCGCCTGGCCGAAAAACAGATGGAGCGAATACCGGAAACAATAGGCAGCATTCCCATGTTATTATCATGGACAGAGGCTATCCTTCTACGCCAGCGTTTATACATATGATGGATAAGGATATTAAATTTATCGTACGTTTAAAAGCAGTGATTACAAAAAAGAGCAAAACAGTTTAACAGAAAATGATCAGCTGGTTAAAAATAAAACTTGATAAGTCAAGAATCAGACATTACGAGGGACGCCGGATGGAGAACGTATGAAAGAACTTAGGTGAAATTTCATTGCGTATGGTAAAAATCCTATTAGAAAACGGAAGTTTAAAGTTTTGGCTACAAATCTTTCACAAACTGAATTTCATACAGAAGAATAAAAAAAAAAAAAGAATTATATCATATGAGGTGGGGAATAGAGACTGCGTATGAAACACTAAAGAATCGGTTGCAGTTAGAAAATTTTACAGGTACAAAACCCATTCTGTTATTACAAGATATATACAGCACTATATATCTAGGCAATTTAGCCGAAGATATCATATTAGACGCAGAGCGTGAACTGGATCAGAAGGAAACAAACAGAAAACATAAAATGATGATCAATCAGACAGTTAGTATTGGAATCTTAAAAACGATCTGATTTATATACTTCTTGAAACGGATGATCAAAAGAAAAATATGTTATTTCAGCAAATATATGAAGATATCAGTAAGAATCTGGTTCCTATTCGTCCTGATCGGCATTATACCAGAACGAATGGGCGGTTAGCAGGAAAATATTCGAATACCCATAAAAGAGCATACTGAGCTAAAAAATACGAGTATAAAGAGAAGGGGAGAAGTATGCCTATATAAAAACAAAAGCAGGAATCATAGTTTTATAAATGCTTACGATTTCTGCTCTTTGCTAAAGTAATGACATTGCGATATATGGAGTGTTTTGCTATAGACTGTTTCAGACCGAAAAAATGGGGTCAAAATCGCGGTCGAAAATTATGTGGGGAAAAGGAAAATTTTCCAGCATAAAAGTTGATTATCTGATAGAAAATGAAAAGGGGAGCAGATATGCAGTTACTAATCAAAACAACGTGTATTTTCCTGGTCAGACACGTATGATATCTATGACGAGCAGGGGAACCAAAAGTATTTTGTGAAAAATGAATTTATCTCGCTGGGACACCGTCTGCATGTGTAATGATGCGGCGCATAATGAAATTGGGTTTATCAAACAGAAATTATTTTGCTTTCTTCCGACTTTCGAAATTGAATGGAACGGGCAGTTAATGGGACATATCGAAAAACGTTTTGCACTATTCCGCCCCAAATACGATGCTGGAATTTCATGGATGGCGTGCAGAAGGTGACTTCATGGGATGGGATTACGATGTATATGAAGCCTGCGCAGCAGTCGTCCACGTACATAAAAACTTCTGAGCTGGGGTGACATGTATGTCATCGAATATGATAATCCGAGCAATGAAATTCCGGCATTATTACTGGTGCTGGCGATCGATGCGGCAAACTGTTCACAAAATAATGGATAGCTGGTGGTGTCTGGAATGGCGTCAGGGGAGATGCGGATATGAGAACTTTGGGAAATATTCTGTGGTTTATATTTGGAGGCATGTTCGGCGGACTTGCATGGATTTTTGCAGGATGCATCTGGTGTATTACGATTGTTGGAATTCCGTTTGGACGGCAGTTTTTTCAAGATGGCAAGGCTTTCGTTTATGCCATTTGGCACGAGTGTAATTGGATAAAAGGTGTATGGAAAAGATCAGGTTACCGGTCTTTTTCTATGCACATGAGGCGGCCATTCCTTTGATGCAAATAGAAACATGATAAAAGTATTGCGCAGCAGAATAAAGTATGATACCATAAATTTACAGAAAAAATAAAGAAACGATAGAATATTCAGTATTAATTAAAAAATCAGGAAACAGAAGGGGGAAGTTTATGAAGATAAGACAGACAATCTTTTTTATTACCTTTGTTTTTGCTGGCGGGCTGCGCATCTGCAGGAGGATCACAGAGCAGAGATCTGGATTTAAAGGAACTCTGTACAGAGGAGCAGGTTTTCCAGTATGCGGATTTTGAATGGGGAACGGATTCGGAACAGCTTTTCAAACAGAGCTTCCTGAAGTTTGATGAAAAAGATCTGGGACAGGGTGATGAGAGCAGCACAAAGACATACGAGAGCAAAGAAAATTTTCCCTGAAAATGCAGAATCTAACATGGATCTGGAATTTTCGGACGGTCAGCTGAGTCAGGTTTCCTTTACTTTTGACATCGAACAGGATGCCAATACATGGATTCAGAAAGAAGTAGACGAACTGAATTCTTTATACGGCGGAGGAATTGCAACTGGACTCGGAAATCAGATTTATCAGTGGCAGGGGGAGCAGGATACGGTTCTGCAGCTGACGGCTTTTTACGGAAGGGGATGAAAGCGCAACCGTTATCTTAAGCGTGGCATCGATGGAATACTCGATTGGATCATAAAATTGACAGATACGGGCGCATCAGACGGCAATGTCTGGTGCGCCTGCTTTTTTGTGAAAAAACTTTCCAAAGCTTTTAAAGCCAGAAAGATAGAATGACAAAAGTGTCACAGATGTGATATAGTAGTAGAATAATGTGAAAAGAGAAGGATTTGACAAAAGAGATGGAGTTAGGAAATTTTCAGAAATCAGTAGATTCAGATGAAATCAAAACAATGGCATTTGAAATCATCGGAGAACCGGTAAAAGCAGTTTCCCGCATCTGCGAGCAGTGGGGCGAGGCGGAAGATGAAGTGCGGGAGTACGATGTGTATGTGATCGAGACAGATGCAGGAAAATATACACTGAAGAAAACCGGCAGCAAAGAAGCGCAGATTTATGCGCAGTATCTGTCAAAAGGAGAGTTTCACGTACCGCAGTATGTCGGCATGCGGCAGGCAGAGGATGCGGACTGGATCTGCATGAAGTATGTAGAAGGAAAACGACATGCGGGATATGACGGACGAGACAACAGAAAAAGCGGCAGAAACCTTAAAAGTAAAATTCAGTCGTATTTCTGGACACCGTCGATGGACAAAGCGCCGGAAAATGAAGTGGAGCAGAGATTTGTCGAATACTGGAAACGCGTTCTGCGCCGAGCATCGTCCGTAGCGGATGATCCAATTCTGCGGAAAGCGTATCAGATGTTCCTGGACCGCCAGCTGACCTGTCCATGTACGATGTCAAACGGTGATTTCCTGCAGTGGAATGTGATCTATGACGGCGAAAATGTTGTCATGATTGACTGGGGATTTGGTGGAATGATGCCGTATTCTCTGGACATTGCAAGATTCCTGGCACATGCGACCGAGACACGGAGTACTTTCCCGTTCTACATGAACGATGCACAGAAAGAGCTGTTTCTGGATCGGATGTATGAAGCGTTAAAGACAAAGATTTCACGCGAACAGTTCAATCTGGATGTGAAGCTGGCCACGCTGAATGAGTATATCGAGTTTGTGGAAGCAGAAGAGGACGAAGACGGCTGGTATCTGGAGCATGCACAGGCGCTGGCAGAGGAACTTCTCAATCTGTAAAAAACGGATTGCATTTATCTGTAAGTTGTCCTATAATAGGGAACAGAAAATAAAAAGAAAGAGCACCATTGGTGTAAAAGGTGAGGGAATGTTTCTGCGATAATCGACTTTAAGAAAAAACACAAAGAACGGGCAGCCTGGAAAACAGGCCTGTTTTCGTGTACGCTTAAAGACGAGAATCGCTGAATCATTTCCCTTTTTATGAGAATAGAACAGGGATATTTTTGCGGGTCTGTTTTGCGTACGCAGGACAGGCTCGTTTTGCGTAAAAAGCAGAAAAGAGGCTGCCGGAGCAAAGGGGACTTCTGTATGATGCAGATAAAAAAATTAACACTGACACATAAAAAAGATCTGCGGGTGATTCTCGAAGATTTTCAGCTTGTACTGAATGACGGAGATAAGGCCGTTATCATTGGAGAGGAGGGAAACGGAAAATCGACGCTGCTGAAGTGGATGTACGATCCCGCACTGACGGAAGATTACATCGAATCCACAGGCGAGCGCATCATCGGAAAGGAGCGGCTTGGATATCTGCCGCAGGAACTTCCGGAGGCGGAGAAAACGAAGACGGTGTATGGTATTTCTATGAAAAAAGAAAAAGTTCTGGGATCAGACACCGAAGGATCTGGCGGTGCTGGCAAGAAAATTTGGTCTGACGGAAGAGTTTTTCTATCGGGATCAGCAGATGAGTGAGCTTTCCGGCGGCGAGAAGGTGAAAGCGCAGATGATGCGTCTTCTCATGGAGGATGTCACGGTCCTTCTGCTGGATGAGCCGTCAAATGATATTGATCTTGCGACATTGGAACTTCTGGAGAAACTGATCCGCGAATGGGGAGCATATTGTTGTTTTTATTTCGCACGATGAAACGCTGATTGAAAACACGGCAAATATGGTCATTCATATTGAACAGATTGTGCGGAAGACAAAATCGAGATACACGGTTGCGAAACTTCCCTATCGGACGTATGTAGAGGAGCGCCTGCAGAATTTCGAGCGCCAGGAACAGAAGGCGCAGAGTGACAGGAGAGAGAAAGCGCTGCGCGATGAGAAATACCGAAAGGTATACCAGAGCGTGCAGAACGCCTTGAACAACTGTTCCCGTCAGGCACCGTCCGTGGCGAAAAATCTGAAGGACAAAATGCATACCGTAAAGGCGATGAACCGCAGATTTGAAAAAGAAGATGCCCGCATGACAGAAATGCCGGAGCAGGAGGAAGCGATTTATTTCCAGCTTGGAGGAGCAGAGGCAGCCATGCCCGCCGGGAAAAACGGTCATCGAATATCAGCTTCCGAAACTGGAAACGCCGGATGGGGAGCGGGTTCTGGCGGAAAATATCACCTTAAAGATAAGAGGACCGAAAAAATATGCATTGTCGGCCCGATCGGGGCAGGCAAGACAACACTGCTGAAAAAGATTGCGGCAGAACTGAAAGAGCGGGAAGATCTCCGCGTAGATTACATGCCGCAGAACTACGAGGATCAGCTGGATTTTTCCATGACGCCGGTCGATTTTCTGGATTCCACCGGGGAGAAGAGTGAGAGGACGAAGATACGAACGTATCTTGGGTCGCTGAAGTACACGGCAGACGAGATGGATCACCCCATCCGCGAACTGTCCGGCGGCCAGAAGGCAAAAAGTATTGCTTCTGAAAATGAGCCTGGCAATGCCAATGTGCTGATTCTGGATGAACCAACCCGAAACTTTTCACCCTTATCGGGACCGGTCATAAGAAAATGCTCCGCGAATTTCCAGGCGCCATCATCAGCATTTCGCATGACAGGAAGTATATCGGAGAGGTGTGGAAGGAGTATCTGCTGGAAAAAGACGGACTCAGACTGATCAGAGAAGAAAAATAAAATATCCGATAACGAAAAATACGACGGTGGCTGGCCGTCGTATTTTTCCGTGGAGAGATTATGTTTGTCTTAAGAGAAGGTTTCACAGCAGATTCTGTTCCGGTGAAGTCAGGAAAAATGTTAATTTTATATTGAATTAGGTCGGGGAAAAATGTTAAATTAGAGTAAGAATAACCAGGGAAAAAATGTGAAATAATAAAAAGAGAAATGGAGGAAGGTCAGCATGCGTCGATTTGCAATGGATAAACTATTAGACTGGAAGAAAAAAAGTAACAGAAAACCACTGATTTTAATGGGAGCCCGGCAGGTTGGTAAAACGTGGTTAATGAAAGAATTTGGTAAGACATATTATGAAAAAACCGCCTACATTTCTTTTTACAATAATCAGAGAATGCAGGCGGTTTTCGATACGGATTTCGATATAAAACGTATTATTATGAACCTCAATATTGAATCAGGCGTAACGATCACCCCAGAGAATACATTGATTGTTCTGGATGAAATTCAAAATGCACCGAAAGCGTTGGAATCTTTGAAATATTTTGCGAAGAAGCACCGGAATATCATGTAATAGCAGCAGGTTCACTTCTGGGCGTGGCGCTTCATGAGGAATATCCTATCCGGTGGGAAAAGTAGATTTACTGATTTATATCCATTCAATTTTAGAGAATTTCCTGTGCGCTATGGACGAAGAAGGGCTGGAAAGTGCATTGGAAACAAAGGATTACAATTTAATTGACAATTTTGCGGATAAATATTTGTTCTGGCTGAAAAATTATTATTATACAGGCGGCATGCCAGCAGTTGTAGATGCATTTCAGCTTGAATAAAGATTATGCAGAAGTACGACAGATACAGAGTGATATTGTACGGCAGTATGAGGGTGATTTTGGAAAACATATTGAAGCAAAAGTTCTCCCAAGAATACGAATGGTATGGGATTCTATTCCGATGCAGCTTGGCGAAGGAGAATAAAAAATTTTTTTTTGGACAGATAAAGAAAGGAGCCAGAAGCAACGTGAATTTGAAATAGCAATTCAGTGGCTTCTGGATTGTGGATTAGTATATAAAGTCAACCGGGTAAATGAGCCTCATATGCCGCTGAAGGCGTATAAAAAATATGAATGCATATAAATTATTCGTACTGGATGTAGGACTGCTCGGGCAATGAGTGAACTGCCAGCAGAATCCATATTGAGGGTAACGATATTTTTGTTGAATTTAGGGCGCTTACAGAACAGTACGTTCTGCAGCAAGTTGATTTCAGATACCCCTTATACGCCATATTATTATGGAAATGAAAAAAAGCAACTTTCGAGCAGGATTTTCTGATTCAGAAGGCAAAGAGTATTGTGCCGATTGAAAAAGGCGGAACAGAACATTCGATCCCATAGTCTTAAAACATATTGCGAAAAGTTCCAGCCGGAAGAAGCAGTTCGATTTTCAACATTGAAGTATAAAAGAGCAGGAGGATGGAAATATACCAATATACGCCGTTTGCAACTTATAAATTAAAACAGCTATAAATCCCACGAAAGAAGGTGATCCCCATGCCATTTAAAATCATCCGAAACGACATCACAAAAGTTCATGCCGATGCGATCGTCAACACAGCCAACCCTTAGCCAATTTATGTGAAAACGTATCAGAGGGGCGGTTACTTTAATCAAAGCCAGACATTCCACCCGTTTTACCAGCCGGAGCAGATCAAAAAGGAAGAACTGGACAAAATTCTCGAAGCCGACAGCATCGCTGATGACAGCACAATCCAGAATGCTTTTTACGATGCCCCGACAGTTGTCTATCTGTTTGCACCGTATACCTACCCAAACGACGCACAGGACTGCTGCGTTGCAAAATCATTTACGATCAGGCAGAATAAAACCGAAAAATCCCGGGGAAATATGTGAACTTCCGGGGTTCATTTTGATGGAAATATTCTTTGCAATTTTACAGCGCAGTTATTATAATAAAGACAAGTTCTGCAGTAAACTCGTTTTTCGCAGAAAACGCCAGAAGCGGAGGATGACGTTCAAAAAAAAAAAGGAGCGTAAGAGAAATGGCAAAATTTTAATCAGCCCTTCCAAATATTTACAGGGCGCAGGGGAAATGAAAACATCGGAACATATGCGGCAAAATGCGGAAAGAAAGCACTGGTTCTGATCAGCCAGGGAGGCTACAGACGGATCGGAGCAATGATCGAAGAAAGCTTTGCGGGAAGCGACTGCAACGTTGTTTTTGATTATTTCAACGGCGAGTGCTGTGAGAGTGAGATCAACCGTCTGGTTGCTATCGTGAAAGAAAAAGGCTGTGATCTGTTATCGGTGTCGGCGGAGGCAAAATTTTTGATACCGCAAAAGCAGTTGCCTACTACGCAGAAAACCCAGTATTCATCTGCCCGACCATCGCATCGACCGATGCACCGTGCAGCGCACTGTCTGTTGTATACACAGAAGAAGGTGTATTCGAGAAATACCTCTTCCTTCCGGCAAACCCGAACCTGGTTCTGATGGACACCGACATCATCGTAAAATCTCCAGTCCGCCTGACCGTAGCCGGAATGGGTGATGCACTTGCCACCTATTTTGAAGCAAGAGCCTGCCAGAGAAGCGGAGCTACTTCCCGCGCCGGTGGAAAAACAACCGAGGCAGCGATGGCACTTCGCGAAACTCTGCTTTGACACTCTGATGGAAGAAGGTGTAAAAGCCAAAATCGCTTTGAAGCCGGCGTATGCACCCCGGCAGTCGAGAAAGTCATCGAGGCCAACACCCTCCTTTCCGGAATCGGTTTTGAAAGCGCAGGCCTCGCAGGAGCCCACGCCATCCACAACGGCTTCACCGTACTGAAGAGTGCCATCACATGTACCACGGTGAAAAAGTAGCTCTTCGGAACCCTGACCAGCTCGTCCTGGAAAACGTACCGCTCGATGAACTTGAAGACATCATCTTATGGTGCATCGAAGTCGGTCTCCAGTCACCTTGAGCTGAACTCGGTGCCGGAAACGTAACCGACGACCAGCTCATGGAAGTAGCCAAACCGCATGCGCAGGAGACCGACACCTCCACAACATGCCCCTTCTGAAGTAACCCCGGAGACCGTCTTTGCCGCCATTAAAGCAGCCGACGCCTACGGTAGATACTATCTCGACGAAGAAGAAACCTGAGGAAAAAGATCTCCTGCCAACCCCAGGAGATCTTTTTTCATACCCAAATTTAATCAATACAAAATAGAAGTTTCCAACTCCCTTTCTATATGTTAAAATAAACTCACCCCATTTCACAGAAAAAACATAAACCCATGCTAAAGTAAAATGGTAAAAATATCAAACATAAAAAAACACAACGAGATCAGGAAAAAGCACGAGCGGGCGGGCAGCCGTTTTTCCGTCCGTCAAATAAAGGAGACTTTCAATCATGGACAAATTAAAATCCTAGTAGTAGACGACGAAAGCCGTATGCGCAAACTTGTCAAAGATTTTTTAGTAAAAGCCGGATACGACGTCATCGAAGCCGGAGACGGCGAGCAGGCCGTCGACACCTTCTATGCCCAGAAAGACATCGCCCTCATCATCCTCGATGTTATGATGCCCAAAAATGGACGGCTGGCAGGTCTGCCGCGAAATCCGCCAGAACTCCAAAGTCCCGATCATCATGCTCACCGCCAAAAAGCGAAGAACGCGATGAACTCCTCGGCTTTGACCTCGGCGTAGACGAATACATCTCAAAACCATTCTCAAAATCCTCGTCGCCCGCGTCGAAAATCCTGCGCCGCAGCGGCAAAACCGGCGAAGACGACGTATTAGAAGCCGGCGGCATCCGCATCGACAAAGCCGCCCACATGGCATCCATTGACGGAAAACCAATGGAGTTAAGCTATAAAGAATTCGAACTCCTCACCTACTTCCTCGAAAACCAGGGGAATCGCCCTCTCAGAAAAAAATCCTGAACAACGTCTGGAACTACGACTACTACGGCGACGCCCGCACCATCGACACCCATCAAAAAACTTCGCAGCAAAATGGGCGACAAAGGCGATTTAATCAAGACCATCTGGGGCATGGGCTATAAATTCGAGGCGGACGAATCATGAACGGAACAGAAAAACAAAATGAGACTTCCATGGAGATACCTGCAGAAGATTCCTCGTGTGACAATGGGAAACCAGACGGAGAAAGCACCGGTTTCACACTTGAAATGCCACAAAAAGGGAAGAAAACACTCCGTCAAAAACGAATTGCCTACACTTTTATTGCGACCATGGCGGCTACCCTGCTTATCATCGGCCTGATCAATTACTTCTTTCTCGGGTCCTTATATCCGGGATAAAGAACACATTCTGGCAGAGAGCTTTCAGAAAAACTGAATGCGACAGGCGGAGACAGCGACGATATCCCTGATACCTTCGAGCAGTTCTGCGTTACCAACAACCTGGAAAGTCATTATCACCGGACCGGAGCTCAGCAGCTTCGTCTATTCCAACGCAACCGACCGCCAGAGCCTCCAGACCCTGATCTTCGGCCTGATCAGCGGAAACGAGCAGGCAAATACCAAAGTCGTTGACAGCAAAGACAACTATCAGATCCAGAAATTCTACGACAGCCACGCCGATGCCGAGTATCTGCAGATCATCGGCTGGTTTGACAATGGAAACTGCTACTTTGCAAGATGCCCGCTGGAGAGCATCACGGATGCGGTCGGCCTTTCCAACCAGTTTTACCTCTTTATCGGCATTCCGATCATCATCATCGGTGCCATTGTGATCTGGATCATCACCCGCCAGATCGTCCGTCCGGTGCAGGAGCTGACCGAAATTTCGAAAAAATGGCAGCCCTTGACTTCGATGCCCGCTACGTGAGCGGCGGAAAAGACGAGATCGGCGAGCTTGGAAACAACTTCAATGTCATGTCCGAACAGCTTGAGCAGGCGATTTCCGAGCTGAAAAGTGCGAACGTTGAGCTGCAGAAAGATATTGACAAAAAAAACGCAGATTGATGAAATGCGCCGCGAGTTTCTCGCAAATGTCACACATGAGCTGAAAACCCCGATCGCTCTGATTCAGGTTATGCGGAAGGCCTGAAAGACAACATCAACGACGACGAGGAAAGCCGCGAGTTCTACTGCGATGTCATCATCGACGAGGCGGCAAAGATGAACGAGATGGTCAAAAAACTCCTGAACCTGGAAACCAACCGAGTTCGGTGAGGATCAGGTCAATATGGAACGGTTCGATCTGAACGCCGTGATTAAAGGCGTGCTGCAGTCCTCCGACATCCTGATCCGCCAGAAAGAGGCAAAAAGTGCTCTTTACCGGCGGCGACCCGCTCTATGTCTGGGGCGATGAATTCCAAAGTCGAGGAGGTTATCACCAACTATCGACGAATGCCCTCAACCATCTGGACTACGACCACACGATTGAGATCAGCTGCAAAAAAGAAGGGAATGTCGTAAAGACAACCGTTTTCTCTAATACCGGGGACCCGATCCCGGAGGAGGATCTCGACAAGGTATGGGTGAAATTCTTCAAGGTGGACAAAGCGAGAACAAGGGAATACGGCGGAAGCGGCATCGGCCTTTCCATCGTAAAGCCATTATGGATTCCTTCCAGCAGCAGTGCGGCTGCCAGAATTACGACAACGGTGTGGCATTCTGGTTCACACTGGAGGCAGATGGAAAACGGAAGAAGATGATTGCAAAAGCGTGCCAGAAAAAAAGGAAATACAGCCTTTTCCTGGTGCGCTTTTATAAAGGAAAAAGATGGTGTAGAATAATAGCACAAACGGTCGAAAAGAGAGGGAGAGAAGAGATGGCGGATTCCAACAGTACAAAGAGTGCGCTTGCAGATGCAATGAAAAAATTGATGGTATGCAAGTCTTTTGCGAAAATCAGTATTTCAGATCTCTGCGAGGAATGCGGTCTGAACCGGAAAAGCTTTTATTATCATTTTAAAGATAAATACGATCTGGTAAACTGGATCTTTTTATGTGGACTTTCTGACAAACATGGGCGGAAAGAACTTTGAGAATGAATGGGATGTGCTGGTGGCGGTCTGCAATATTTTCTATCAGAATAAAGCATTTTACCAGAGTGCCCTGAGGATCGAAGGGCAGAACAGTTTTAAGGATTACTTTTTACGAGATGCTCGAGCCGGTCATGGCGTTTTTTGTACAGGATCTCTTTCAGGTACAGAATCAGAAACTGTTTGTAACGTTCTTCTGTGATGCCTTCCTGACCGCGGTTCTGCGCTGGTTTTCCATGGAAAGCGAGCTGGAACCGGAAACGTTTGTCGAAGAACTGAAAGAAGTGATATGCAGATCATCAGAAAAAATAGCAGCCAAAGCGGAACCAAAGAAATAAAATTAGCAATACGTAACTGAAACG
>VOFG01004865.1_pt1 | contig 11834 bp, 19 predicted proteins | sample 5384171 | NCBI WGS metagenome assembly VOFG01 (sample SAMN12384726, study PRJNA508395) | human gut metagenome | isolation source: healthy gut F | host: Homo sapiens | reverse complement strand
TTCTGCAACCGACTTTTGATAACCTATTTTCAATTTAGGAACGCATTATTTATCGTCCTACTAAAGTATAGCCCTCCGGTGCCAGTTCGATTGCCGTCACCGTATCTCCGTAGGTCGATGCCCGCGTCCAAAATGCACCATATCCCTGTCGTCGGAGCGCGTCATACTGGAGGTAGCGCTTTGCATGGTATAAAGTTCCACCATCATCGAGTTGAAATCGGGTACCCGTGGCGAATACCACGCCCGCCACCGCCCGTAATCTCATCGAGATACCGGCATTTGAGAAAAGAGGTCGGAGGACTTCTGCGCTTCCGGTCTGAGATACCTGCGACATTGCGCATTTTGGTATACAGAAACAGGTTTTGTAAAAATGTGCCTCGTCCACAAACAGGCGGTCAACGCCGAGTTCCTCAAAGCAGATGACATCGTCTTTTCTCGTCTGGTCGTTGAGCTTTTGAGCTTCGCTTCCAGTTGCTTTCGTGCGGCTTTCATCAGCTGCTTGACCGTCATGCGCTCGCCCCGCTGAATTTCAGCGAATCAATTGCCGCTGTCAGTTCGTCGATCTGCTCTCCAGGGTCTGTGCCTGCCGGATCCTGTCGGATACCGGAATCTTCTCGAACTGGCTGTGCCCGATGATGATGGCGTCATAATCTCCCGTTGCGATCCGGAACAAATTTCTTCCGATTGCGCGTCTCAAAATCCTTTTTTGTTGCCACCAGCAGATTGGCGGCGGGATAGCCGCAAAAACTCGCTTGCCCCATTGTTCCGTTAAATGATTGGTTACGGCACGAACATAGATTTGTTGCAGAGCCCGAGCCGTTTGCTCTCCATGCGCCGCCGCAACCATCGTCGTGAAGAGTTTTGCCTGCGCCAACCATGGGCAAGGAGCGAATTGCCGCCGTACAGAGATTCTTGAGCAACTGCGTCCCGCTGGTTGCTTGCGGAGGGTGATTTCCGGGTTCATGCCATAGAACGGATATGGTCGCCGTTGTATTTCGGGGGGCGGATGCTGTTGAACTTCTCACATTGTAGAGCCAGTGTCAACTCCTCCGCCGTTCGGGATCCTTCCAATCCACTCCGCAAACGCCCGCTTGATTTCCTCCTGTTTCCCCTGCGCGCGGTCGTTTCCTTCTTGTTCAGCACCGCCGCTTTTTGTTGCCGTCCGCATCCTCCACATAGTCAAAGACCCGGACATCCTTGAGGTTCAAGGTCCCCTAGAATCTCGATAGGCGTTGATCCGGGGTGCCGTAGGTGCAGGTGTTGGCACGGACATTGTTCCGGTCATCGTTTTTAGGAGATGCACCATTGCGCCGTTGCCGCAACAAATCTGCTACCTGCATCCGGTAGCGCATCCGACAGGCGTGCCGACAGTTCAAAGACAAACTGTTCCGACCGTATCGTCCGGCCACCCAGGTAGAACCGAGCCGCACGCTGATCTCCCCGGCGTCAGGTCGGTCGGCTGAACCGCTTCAAGCGCCGTGACATTCTCCGCAAACATGGTTCTCCTTTGCGGCAGCAGCTGCTTCGGTCAGCTTGACGCGCACATTGCCGGAGAGATATTCATCGCCGTGCTGTTCACATAGCGCCAAGGCCATTTGGGATTCCGGAACAGGAGCGCCGTGAAATCTCAATGTCCTCCTCGCTTTCCGGTCAGTTGCTCCATAAATGGCAAATCCACCGCCGCCCGCTCCGAATGGACACCGCCAGCGCTTCTTGCCGTGTCCACATAGTTCCACCGTGCCTGCTGGCGATGGTGCGCTTGGTGAACAGATCCGCCTTGCGCTTCAGTTTGGTCTTGTCCTCGTCGTCGAACAACTTCCAGCAGGCAGAGCAGAAAGTATGCGCTGTCGTCCGAAAAGACCGTTTTCGTTGGCGCGGGGATTGATCAGCCCGTACTTTGCCGTGAAGCGGTCGCAGACTTCATTCAGTTCCCCTTGCAGCGCTCTGACCCGCTTCGTCGGATGCGCCGGACAACCTGCGCGTCAATCAGGGCGCGGGTGATGTCCCGCAGGCGGAGCATCCCTTTGATACGGTTCTCTCCGGTCATGGATAAATCTGCACCGGCGTCATGACGCTGTTCTGACGGTAATACACCTTTCCGTCCACCAGCGTAAAGGAATAGTTGCGCACCGTCGGGTCTGCAGGGAATGCTGTCATCCTCAATGCTTCCGGCTCGTCTGCCCGCTCTGTCAGTTCCGCGTGGAGATTCGGGATTGCCTCGTCAAAGCAGGTCGGACAGCGGTTGATCCTCATACGGCTTGCAGGTCGCGCTGACCGAACGGTCCCGATTCGGTTGCCATCTGTCCGAGAACCATGTCGGGGTGGTCGATGAAATACCGGTTCATCGGGATCCCGTTTTCGTCCGTGCCGAGGTGTACCCAATCCGGCTCCTGCGTGGTCATGGTGTCCCGCTTGTGAAAGAACAGGATGTCCGCCACCGCCTCTGTCCCTGCATTCCCCGGAAGGTATCCTCCGGCAGGCGGATGGCACCGATGAGGTCTGCCCGCTGTGCGAGATAGCGACGGACGGCGGGATTCTCCTTGTCCATTGTCCCCCTTGCTCGTCAGCATGGCAACGATTCCGCCGGGGCGCACCTTGTCAAGCGTCTTGGCAAAGAAATAATCATGGATGAGGAAATTGTACTTGTTATACTTTGGATCAAGCACCTTGAACTGCCCGAACGGGACATTGCCGACCGCAACATCGAAGAAGCTGTCGGGAAAGGCGGTGTTCTCAAAGCCCGTGACCGAGATATTCTGCTTCTGATACAACTGCTGTGCAATACGCCCCGAAACGCTGTCCAGTTCCACACCGTACACACGGCTTCCCCGCATTTCTTCCGGCAATGCACCGATGAAGTTGCCGATGCCGCAGGCAGGTTCCAATGTTCCCGCCACGGAAGCCCATGTTGGCAAGGGATTTGTAGATCGCTTTCATCACGACCGGAGGCGTATAAAAAAAGCCGTCAAGGGGTGGATTCGCGGCTTGCGTATTCTTCGGGCGTGAGCAGGGCTTTCAGTTCCTCATAGTGGCGGTTTGTAGGGTCAAAAGCAATCCGCAAGACCGCCCCAACCAACATAGGAAGCAAGCGTGGTCTGCTCCTCCGGTGTGGCAAGACGGTTTTCGGATTCCAGTTGCCTGAGCAGCCGGATTGCCGCAACATTGGCTTGGTACTTCTCCGGCGCGGAAAAGGTCTGCGAGGTTCCTTCCGGGGGCGGTAATCTGTGCGGTCACCCGTGACACCTCCGGATGGAAGGCGGTCGGAAGTGCGGCTTTTGTCGGCTCGGCAAAAGTGGGAACGGACAGCGCGGCGGGTTCTTCATGTTTCTGCTCCGGGATTTGTTCCCCGTTTTTCATGAATCTGCTTCAACAGTTCCGGCGTCAGAGACCTTCCGCAAAAAGCAATCAGTTCCGAAAAATCCAGATCGGGCAACAGGTTGTCGTTCATATCCGCAAGGTCACGGCATTGCACCGAACCGACCGGGAACACCGCCGACCGATACTCTCATCACGCAATTCACAAGGTCAAGGTCAATCTGCGCCTCCAGTTCCTCATCAGTCACAGTGCTGTAAGCAATACCGACCTTTCGCAGATCCGAGAAGTCTGCATCCTCGCCGTATTCCTCTTGGCAAAATGCGTTGATGGTCTCTTTTGCCTGTCGCATGGCTTCGGTTTCTTCTGCCGGCTCTACTTTCTGCTCCGGTATTTGCTCCGATTTTGCGTTTTCCTGTTGTTTGTCCTGTTCCTCTATCACCGCATACGGATGTCCCGCATCAAAGAGCCGGCGCAGGTAGGATTCGCTGACATGGTACGGGAATCCGCACATCGGCAGTCTCTCGCCGTTTGCAAATCCGCGCGAAGTCATGGGTCAGTCCCAGTGCCTCTGCCGCTATTTCGGCGTCCTTGCCGAAAAGCTCGTAAAAGTCTCCGACGCGGATTACAGCGAGGTGGATCAGATTCTCGGCTTTGACCTTTCGGTAGGTGCGCAAAAGAGTATCCTGCGGGGACGGTTTCTGTTCCGTTTTCGGTTGCAGTTCTGCCGGGTATCCTGCCATCAGGGTCTTATAAATGCGGTCGGTTTCTCTCACTCTGCCGGATTGCCGGCAACAGCTTTCAATCTCCGCCGGCGGGTGTCAAAGCTGTCCGAGATACCGGTCCGGGTTGCGGTGGCGGCGCATGGCAACGGTCATCCTCCCGGATAAAGTCTCCAGCCCGCTGACATAACCAAGGATGGTCGGAATCACACTCCCTTTCAGCATTCCCACAGGAATCCTTGCCGCCTGCTCCGCACACCACAGGTAGGTTGGATTGGAGCGGTAGACCTCCAGCGAATGCCGCGCCGCCTGCCGGATGGCATCCGGTTTTGCCATAAATCGTTCGGCATCTCGCGCGGTTCCTCCCGTTCCCAGAATGGCGGACGCATTCCGTCTCCGCACAGTTCTGTCAGAATCCTTCGGTTGGCAACAATCCGTCCCTGCACCGATTCATATTGACGCCGTCTGCCCAGGTCGGATCGGAAACCGCCGTTTTCCAAAAGGTCATCCCATCGGGCATAATCCCGCCCAGTTCCGCCGTGAGAGATTCGACCGTCGGTTCCTCCGGGCGGTGTTTTCTGCGTCCCCGGAGGACGGTTTCGGCGGTGAGACAACCGGTTGCGGAACATACCCGATCCGCAGCCTGTCATTGAGCGGGTTATCCCGCAAACGGGCGCAGGAATGCCCGCGTTTCCAACTCCAGCGGAATGAGCGTTCCGTCGAACAGTTCCACGCGCACCGTCCATTGCGGTAATCTCACACTCGTTTTTCCCCTGATATACACGACAGTGCCGAGGTGAAGGTCATAATCCGGGGAAAAAGCCGACCTGTTTTGAGCCGGCTCGTTCTTCTGTTCGGTTATCTGGTCGGTTTCCTGTCCGCTTACGCCTCGATCAGCTGATGCCGCACGATTTCCTCCGCCGACGCTTTGATGCTGTTCATCTCCTGCGTCCAGCGTATCGGATTCTCGGCTTTCATCTGTTCGTTCACCCTCGCTCCCGCCATCTGCCCGGTCATCAGCCGCACCTCGATCCCGTGCTGTCCGGTCGATCCCCGAGAGGTGTTCCGCCGACGGTTCTCGGTCAATAAGGTCGTATAAGTCCCCTCCGGTGCGCCATCGATACGCCCTGCGCGCATGCCGTATTTCCCGATCTCCGGGCTTGGCTCTCCGGCAGTCTCAGAGTTCGGAGCATCACCGTTCCCGCTTCCCGATAGGTCATTTTTCATAGCTTCCATGATTCATTCCTCCGATTTCCTTTTTTCTCTGCACCCTCATGATACCCCTTTTTTCGTTTTTTTCGTCAACTGTGCGGCGCTTTTCCGCTTTGACCACCTTTTCTACCTCCCGCAGACAGATTTCCGAGAGGTCTGCGGTGGCAGTGCCGAGGCAGTTGACCGTATCCGGGGTACTGAATTCCATACACGCCGTGGAGCGCTTCGGCATCCACATAGGACGGCGCATGGTAGCCCGCACGGATCAGACAGTGAATGCCACGCTGTTTTCAGGATGGGGAGAAAGCGAACCCGTAGATTATCCGTGTCGTACTCGGCAAGCAGGCTTCCGTGTGTGACGGCGGCGAGGTTGTCGAGGTAATCTCCGAGCGAATCCTCGCAGAGGTTTCCGACAGCGGAGAGAACGGCGGCAGAAAAGACCGTTTCTCCGACAATTCCCCGAACCGGTTCTCCATCGCTTCGGTGATCGCCTGCTCCATTCCGTTCTCCATCGTCCAGAGTTCAAACGGACGGCGGCTGTGCGTGTCTGCAACATCGAAAACATGGAAAAGAACCGGTCGCCCGCCACTGTCCCGGATGAGTGCGATGCCGTGTGCGCCTCGGTTGACCCATCGGTCCAGGCGGTTCCGCACGGCAATCTCGGCGCAGGCAACGGCGTCCGGCTTCTGCGCATAGATACACACCTGATCCGAAAACGGATACTTATACTGCCACGCCGCCGTCCGCGAACGCCATCCAGTCCCTGCTCACTCTTGGTGACGGTTTTCACCGTTTGGCGGTACAGATCGGTGATCAGACGTCTGTTTTTCTTGACATTTATCTCTCCTTCCTCTCTCTCTTTGGTCTTTTCATCCGGAAAGTGCCACCCGTACACCTCCCACACGGTAAAGCCGAGTTTTTCGGTTACGCGTCAATATCCGCCTGCTTCGCGGTTCCGTCATACAGTTTCTCAAGCAGATCGCTCCGCCTCGTCCTCGGTGGCATCGTCCCGAAACTTGCGGAAGGTGTAGCGGTTGCATCCGTCATGATGCCATTGGGAGGAGCAGAACTCCCCCGTCTTTGGTGACATACCACTCGGCGGAATCGTAGCGGCACTGAAGGCAATCCGAAAGATTCCCGTCCGGAATCAGGGTATATCCGCTGTGCCGACCGTCCCACGCCGAGGTCACAATGACAGAATATCCCCCGTCCACCGGAATGTCCAGATTGACGCGTTCGTCATCGAGATAGTTCGCGTTGGTTTCCACCATGCGCGTCTCATATTCGTCCGCGCGTCAGCCCCGGTTCCTCTGCGGCAAGGTCTTTTGATCCAGTCCCGGAGGTTCAGGTCATGATCCGACCCGAGACTGTCCCGCTTTTCGGGAAGCGGTTCTACTGTTGCTCCCATGCGCTGAAGGGCTTCCGCCAGTTCGCAGATGTGGTAGCGCGCCCGGCGAATACCAGGGATGGTAGTCGTCAAGGTAACGGCAGACCACTTCCCTGCGGGTACCGTTCACCGACAGCAGGACGCTTTCCCCCGTCCCGGATGCGGAACAGTTCCCGATACTCGGTGTGATGAACCGGATTTCCCGTGGCTGTCCGGTTCCGTGACTGTCAGAACGCCGTATTGGTCGACTCCTTATGCCATCAGCGCACCTCCCGTTCCTGCTTCGCCCTGCCGGTTTCATCGTACCGTTCGGGAAATGCGGCAGGAACCATCCAACCGAACATGGAACCCGCTTTCATGGCTTCCGCCTGTGTGGTGTCGCGCCGATCTCGCGGTTCATCTCCGCCGCCTCCCGACCGTCCCGTTTTCATGACCTTGATCGGGCAATACCCCATCTCTCCGAAATGCGGATGACCTCATTCGTAGTTGGGAGATAGCCGTAGCAATACAGCGGCAAGCCCCGCTCCTTTGCCATTTGAGCAAACAGTTTCTCGCGGTCGTAGGCGTACAGCACAGAAATTATCCTCACCGAGATTCGGTGCAACGGAAATAGAGGCATAATCCCGCTTGTCAGATAGCGGAACTTCCAGAATCTACGGGAATCCGTTCGCTTTTCTCTCCCATTCCGGATGCGAGATACAGTTGTTGTAAAGCGCGCCGTGCGGCAGGAAAGCAGATTGTCCTTTTTCCCGCAGGGTGTCAATCAGCTTGCCGAATACCGCTTTGAAAAGTTCGTCGTTCCGATCTGCGCAGAGATGATCCGACCAACGGCTGTGAAACGCTTTACCTCCCCGCCGAAATCTCCGCACAGATGCCCGATGCACCCCATCTCCGGTGTTTCGTTCCGGTCTGTCAGGGCAGAGACTTTCTTCTGCCGACAGGCGGCAGTTCATAATAGATTTCTTCGCTCAACGCTTCTTCTCTCCTTTCTGTTCTTCCATCGGGGAAATAATGCCCGTCCCTTGTCATAGTTCCGCACATCTGCCATCGGAGTGTCCCAACCGTGACAGACCCGTTTTCCATTGCGGCAACCTGTGCGGGAGTAACGCAAGCTCCCTGTTCCTTTCTGTGGCATGCATCCGGTTCTCTTGCACCCATACTGCGGAAAAGAGTTCGTAGGAATCCTCACCGTAGCGGACAAGGATACGCTCCCCCGTGAACGGCTGAACCCCGTAACAGCGTTCGGGCAAGCCAACACGCGCGGCGAGGGGCGGTCATCAAGGTCATGCGGTCATAAACAAACAGCGAAAACTGCCTGCGGTCGTTCCACGGGGTACAGGCAAGATACCACCAGTTTCTCGTTCAGGATGCGGAATCCCCAGCACTCCCCGACCGAACGCCATCGAACATGGGATTTTTCTGCGGTTGCGGCAATACCCTCCATCTGCACCTTTCCGCAAAGGATACGGCGGGCATCGGGACTGCACAGAAAGCGCAGAACCCCCGCATCTCCCGCCCGTACCGTTTCCGTCCGTCTGCAACCCGTTCTCACCAAACCCGTGCGGAAACCGAGAAATCCGATTGCCGGATCTCCGTCCTCCCAAAACAGGTCTTTTTCAGCCCACGGACTGTCCGTTCCAGTTTCACGGTTATCCTCCTTTTCTTCGGTCGAAACGAAAGCAGATCGTCTTTGCGCAAATGCCTCCTGCAGCAGGCACACCGTTTCAAAGGTCGCCACGGCTCAGGGTTCGGATGCGCAGAAGCTCATACATGGGCAGTCCGATCATATCCCGTTTGGTGTGATACCGTTCTCCACCAGTTTGCGGAGAATGAGAATGTTGTGCGAATTGAGTTTTGCCATTACCGTTCCTCCCGTTCGGTTTTTGTTTTTGGTGTCCTGCACGATGCAAGCGTTTCTTTGCAAAGTCCGGCAGTCTATCTTCGGGGACAATACCAAGAACATACGGTCGCTCGATCCGACAGACTGCCCCGCTGTAAAGGTTGGTACAATAGCAGGCGTGCCCCCTGACTGTTCGCCTCCGCGCCGAAGCCACCCGTGACATAGTAAAGCTGATCGGACAGATCGCGGTAGCTGTCATCCAACGCATCCGGCTTCATGGCAAACCACTTTGGCCCCTTGATGCTCCTGTCATACGGGAGCCGGCTCTCCACATCATCCTTTCCGATACACGGGGCAACGGCATCCCCTTTGGCGCTTTTCTCTGCTTCCAGTCTGACGGCTTCTGTCCGAATGTCCTCTGCGAACAGTTTCATGATCTCCTCGTATCGGTCTGAGCAAAGCGCATCCGTGTATTCCATCAGCAAACCGTTCTGTGTGCAGATACATTTCATATACGGATGCGATTCCTGCGGATTGTCGGATCTGGCATAAATCAGCCGCTTGTCACCAATCCACAGCGAGACTTGCACCGTGTATCCCGCAATGACTTCTTTTTCTTCCTGTTCCATATCCGTCCGCCTCACTTGTTGTACCAATCGTCATAAACCGTCCCGGAAATGACGATCTCATTGGAAAGCCGAACGGATTCCGGATACCCTGCCGGCGTCCAGATACCTCCGGTTTTCAGTACCACGCGATAACTGCCGTCCCGGTGGTAAAGCGGAATGAAGTGAACCCTTGCGCCGCCTGCGTCCGTATTGCCGACAAGCTGATAGTAGTTTCCGACCGACACAAGCGTTTCGGCTCGTCCGTCCGCTGCTTCGTACCCATACTCCGGGAAAAGTGCCGTGACATTCTGAATTCCCGTATAGGAAGATGCCGGAGCCATCGGAACCCCGCTGACGGCGTTCATGGTTCCTCTCCAACGGAGATTCACACCGTAGCCGGACTTCATCTGCCGATGCCGTTCACCTTTGTTGCCGTCGTACAGGAGACATCCGGCGTCAGTGACGGTCTTGTGAGCGATGCTCGATTCCGTACTTTTCAGCACAAACGCTCCGTTTTCATACACCCACTGCGTCCAGGTTGCGGAAGCACTTTTTGATGCGGGTCGTTCTGCGTCCGGTCGGTAATCGGCAGGCGCTTTTTCCTCATAACGGGTATCCGGTGTACGGTAAGTGCTGCGCACCTGCGGAAGAAGAATGGCAAACTCGCGGCTGTTGTTGTCGGGGTTGCGCTCATCGGCAAGACGGTCGCTGTTGATACGGCACTGCACCCAACACATTCTTCCGACCGCCTTGTCCGGGCACTCTCCACTTGAACCCGGTTCAAGGTTGGTTCCGTTGGTGGGAGGTGTTTCACCTGCTCCCATTTGGCGGAAACAAGCGCCGTCTCTGCCGTCGATGACCGTGTAAACCACAAAATCCGCACGGAGATGATCGGACGGGTAAATATCGGTCATTCCCTCATTCCCGATATAAAAGAAGTCGACTTCCTCTCCGGCATAGAACTCTCCCGCCCCGGATACCGGTTCCACATTGGTTTCCACAACACGCTCCACCGTCGTAAAAAGCGGCAGATGCCGTATTGTTACCGGTTCTCTTTTCGTTCCGATAGTCCGCCCGGTTCACCCAGACGGTCAGCGTCTGTTCCCCCTCAGTCCGCCGCAGGCGAAGCGAGAATGTCACATGATTCACGCCGTATGCCACAAAATCCACCGCAGTCCAATAGATTTCCTTGTCGCCGATCCAGACCGATACAGGGATGCCGCTGTAAGCGTTATACCTGTCCCAGTTGTCCAGACGGAACCTTACCGAAACGCTTTCAAACTGTTTTTGCCGTATCCGGCGTGACAGTCAGATCAAGGACGGAAAAGTCGTAGTAACGCTCTCTCCAGACCGCATAAAGCGTAGCGTCCCCCTTCCTCGGTATAAACGCCGCCTGCCGCCCAGGTCGGTGCGGCTGCTTTCGGGTTGTTGTACTCAACCGAGAAAATCGTATCTGTCCCTTGTCGGCACTCCGGCAGGCAGGATCAGATCGTTGCCATAGGTCTTGGTCACGCTTCCGGGGGCGTTTTTACCGCCGTTCGGATGGAAAGAATCACATAGGTGTGAACCTCCCAGACGGCGCTCAGCGTCATGCTTTCGTTTATCGAATAGTTTGCTCCCGGCTGATAATCCGCCTGTCCGGAACCGTTTTTGCTCCACCGAGGAAGGTATACCCCTTGCGCGTCGGAATGACCGAGGAAAGCGTCAGATCAATGTTCTCGGTTTTGGTCTGCGTTGCCGGTGCGCCGGTACCTCCGTTTGCGGAATAGCTGACGGTGTAGGTTTCGGGAATCTTCTCCCAAACGGCGTACAGCGTGCGGCTGACATTGGACCTGTAATAATCCCCCGGCAGATACATCGCGGACAATGCCGTCGAATAGGGACTCCAACCACGGAACACATAACCGCTTCGGGTCGGCTCCGCAAACGGAATCGTAGCAGGTGCGGAATATCGCTTATTGATGCTGCCCGGCGCACCGGTTCCGCCATTGGCGTCAAAGGGAAACCGTATAGGTCTTTTCGTTCCGGACCGCATACGAGAGTCCGATTGCCGTTTGCGCTCAGTACACCGCCCGGCGCATAGACCACACTTCCGTTCCGGACGGTACTCCACCCTTTGAAGGTATAGCCGGAACGGGTAGGCGTGACTTTTGGAAAGCGTCGAGATCCGTAAATGCTTTTTGGTCTGCGTTGCCGGCGCTCCGCTGCCGCCGTTTGCGTCATACAAATCTGATGGTGTTCTCGTAATAATAGACCGTCTTGCCTGCGGAAGTGTCCTGAAGGTTCCGGTCACGCAGGGAGACGGACGGTGTGAATCCGGTTATGGTCGGAGACACCACCGAATAACTGCTCCCCGACTTTCCCTGTCAGCATTTTTGGATTCGGACGGTCTTCCGCTGCGGTCAAAATACGCATAGGAAGCCACAGACCGTGCTTGCCTTGACATAATAAACGGTATAACTGGCTTCCCTCCCGCACATAGTTGGATGCCGGGGAAGCGCTTTTCCATTCTGCTGTACGGAACGGAGGCATCGTTGTCGTTTTCAGAAGATACCCTGAAGAAACGGCGGGCGATGGCACGGACAGCGTTGTGGTGGTTGCGTTGACTGTCGTTGTAAAAAGTGCGGGGCAAGCGTTTTCCCCGATTCGTCTTTATAATAAACAAGACTTTCATTGCGTAATAATAATCGGCGCTTGCCGGAATCGCAAGAACGCCGAACAGGGATATGGCGAAGCAGAAGCGCAAGCCATC
>VOFG01003276.1_pt1 | contig 11836 bp, 20 predicted proteins | sample 5384171 | NCBI WGS metagenome assembly VOFG01 (sample SAMN12384726, study PRJNA508395) | human gut metagenome | isolation source: healthy gut F | host: Homo sapiens | reverse complement strand
TACGGGCTTTGCGATACCCTGCAGCATTGGCCCATAGGCTTCCGCCTTTGCACCAGCTTGTAGCCGATATTGCCGCAGTCCAGGTTCGGAAGATCAGAACGTTTGCCTTACCTGCAACTTCGCTGCCGGGCGCTTTGGATTTTGCAACAGAGGGCACAATCGCTGCGTCAGTCTGCAGTTCGCCGTCCAAGGTCAGTCCGGGATACTGTTCGTGTGCAATTTCTACCGCTTTTACAACCTTATCTACCAGAGGATGCTTTGCGCTTCCCTTGGTGGAATGGGACAGCATCGCGATAATCGGTTTTGCGCCGACAAGGGTCTTAAAGCTTTTGCACTGGTGTCTGCAATCGCTGCAAGCTCTTCAGCGGTCGGATCCTGATTCAGGCCACAATCTGCAAACAGGAAACGTACCGTGCTCGCCGTATTCACAGTTGGGTACATCCAGAATAAAGAAACCGGATACCAGCTTTACACCGGTGCGGTCTTTAAAATCTGCAGCGCCGGACGCAGGGTATCTGCGGTTGCATGGCATGCACCTGCTACCATTCCGTCTGCATCATTTGCTTTTACCATGATAACACCAAAGGGCATGTTATCGGTCAGCAGAATCTGACGTGCCTTTTTCGGGCGTCATTCCCTTTATGCTTTCTCGTTTCATATAATAACTGAACGTATTCGTCCAACTTCTCACATTTCGTAGGATCGATCACGCGCACACCGGTCAGATCAACCTCCAGCCATCCTGCACCATCCATGATCTTTTCTTCTTCATTGCCAACCATAATAATGTTGGCAATCCCCTCTTCGATAATATGGGATGCTGCGATCAGCGTTCTCTTGTCATTCGTCTCCGGAAGTACGATCGTCTTTCTGTCCGATCTGGCTTTTTCTTTGATGATGTCAATATAAGACATTCTGCTTCTCCTTTCATTTTCTGATTTTCACGTTTTCGTTCTCGATGTCTGATAGATAAATTATAACATTTTCCCCATTCGAGACAAGGCAAATTTCTCAAATCTTTGTATAAAATGAAGGACACAGTTCACTCTATAGATCTCTACAAGCAGATTTCATGCTTGCATGAAAAGATGCTTGTAGAGCTCTACGAAGGGAGCGCCATTTCATGGGTAAAAAGGAGCTGCGCAGCAGCGAAAAAGCAGCGAAGCTGCGTTTTTTGCGAATGATGTGACGCGGGCGAACTGGGTAAACCAGCTGACACAAAAACTGCCGCCGGCAAAACCTGCCGACAGCAGTTTTTGTGTTTCTTATAAAAGTTTGTGCAGCTTACATCATACCCATACGCCGCCTGCACCGCCGGCGGGCATTGCAGGAGGTGTCTTCCTTAATGCTTGCAACAACGGATTCGGTTGTCAGCAATGTGCTTGCAACGCTGGTTGCGTTCTGCAGAGCGCTTCTGGTAACCTTTGCAGGGTCCAGAATACCTGCGTCGATCATATTTACATAAGTCTCATTCAGGGCATCGAAACCGAAGCCAATCGGGGACTCTTTACCTTGTTGATGATAACGCTGCCTTCCAGGCCTGCGTTTGCTGCGATATAGTACAGAGGAGCTTCCAGAGCCTTCAGTACAATCTTCGCGCCGGTCTTTTCATCGCCTTCCAGTGTATTTGCCAGAGCTTCTACATCCTTTGCAGCGTGGATATATGCAGAACCGCCGCCTGCGATAATACCTTCTTCTACTGCTGCACGTGGTAGCTGCCAGAGCGTCTTCCATACGCAGTTTTGCTTCTTTCATCTCGGTTTCTGTTGCAGCGCCGACACGGATCACTGCTACGCCGCCTGCCAGTTTTGCAAGACGCTCCTGCAGCTTTCTCTTTGTCGAACTCAGAGGTGGTCTCTGCGATCTGTTCTTGATCTGTGCAACTCTCGCTGCGATTGCAGCCTTGTCGCCTTCCCCGTCAACAATGATGGTGTTCTCTTTCTGAACCTTAACAGATTTTGCACGGCCGAGCATATCCATTGTGGTCTCTTTAATTCCAGGCCGAGTTCGGGAGCTGATCACCTGTCCGCCGGTCAGGATCGCAATATCCTCCAGCATAGCCTTTCTTCTGTCGCCATAGCCAGGAGCTTTAACAGCTACTACATTGAAGGTGCCGCGCAGCTTGTTGACGATCAGGGTGGTCAGAGCCTCGCCCCTCTACATCCTCAGCGATGATCAGCAGTTTGCGCCGGACTGAACGATCTGCTCCAGTAAAGGCAGGATCTCCTGAATGTTAGAAATCTTCTTATCGGTAATCAGGATATACGGATTGTCCAGAACTGCTTCCATCTTATCCATATCAGTAGCCATGTATGCAGAGATGTAACCTCTGTCAAACTGCATACCTTCTACCAGATCCAGCGCCTCTGTCTTCATGGTCTTGCTTTCCTCGATGGTGATAACGCCATCGTTGGAAACCTTTTCCATCGCATCTGCAACCATCTGACCAACTTCATCGCTTGCTGCAGAAATCGCTGCAACTCTTGCAATGTGGTTCTTACCGTTGACCTTCTGGCTCATCTTCTGAATGGAATCTACGGCACACTCGGTTGCCTTCTGCATACCTTTTCTTAAAATGATCGGATTTGCACCTGCTGCCAGGTTGCTCATGCCAGCGCCGATCATTGCCTGTGCCAGAACAGTTGCGGTTGTGGTGCCGTCACCTGCAACGTCATTGGTCTTTGTTGCAACTTCTTTTACCAGCTGTGCACCCATGTTCTCGAATGCATCTTCCAGCTCGATCTCTTTGCGATGGTCACACCATCGTTGGTGATCAGCGGAGCACCGTAAGATTTATCCAGTGCTACGTTACGTCCCTGGTCCAAGGGTTACTCTGACGGTATTTGCCAGCTTATCAACGCCGGCTTCCAGTGCTGCACGCGCTTCTGCGCCGTATTTAATTTCCTTTGCCATAATAAATCAGCCTCCTAATTCAAGTTTAAACTTACGCTTCGATTACTGCCAGAATGTCTGACTGCTTTACAACGATATATTCTTCGTCATCCAGTTTCACATCAGTACCTGCGTACTTGGAGTAAATGACCTGATCGCCAACCTTAACTTCCATTTTCACTTCTTTGCCGTCCACCACTCCGCCGAGGAACTGCAATGACTTCTGCCTGCTGGGGCTTCTCTTTATTCTGTCCGGGAAGAACAATTCCGGATTTGGTTGTCTCTTCTGCAACCAGCTGCTTTAATACAACTCTGTCACCTAACGGTACTAACTTCATGATAACTGCCTCCTTATATGAAAATTCATACTTTCGTATTTACTGTTAGCACTCATTTGTCCTGAGTGCTAAACACTATATGTATATTATGTTTCTTCGGTCGATTATGCAACACAGCTGAGCGCCATTCATGTTCTATTTTCTTTTTATTTTCTTTTTATTTTCTCGTTATTTCTTTCATTTTCATATCAGGTTTATGAAAGTAGAATTTCATACTTTTTTAGAATTTCACTCTGCCGCAGCAGGATCTCCACAGAGCATTTTGCATCGTATGGGCAATTTCATTTCTTATACGCAAAAATTTATACACAAAAAGGCACATGCAAAAAGCTGTTACCCTTTTCCATGTGCCCTGTATTTTCCATTCCTGACAACAGAAAGATCGTAGAACATGCATTCTATTGTTTCAGATTTCGAAAGCTGCTTCCCTATAAAGAAGCTGCAGCCTACCGATAAACCAGCCTGTCCAATATCGCCAGAATTTATACTCTGGACAGATACTCACCAGTTCTGGTGTCGATCTTGATGACATCGCCTTCGTTTACGAACAGCGGTACATAAACCTGTGTGCCAGTCTCAACGGTAGCAGGCTTATTTGCGCCAGTAGCGGTATCGCCCTTGAAGCCAGGCTCGGTCTCAGTAATTGCCAGCTCTACGAACAGAGGGGCTCCACTGCGAATACGCTGCCGTTATGAGAGCAGATCTTGCAGACTTCATTCTCTTTACGAACTTCAGAGCATCGCCGATTGCATCCTGGTTCAGAGAGATCTGGTCATAGGTTTCCATATCCATGAAAGTATACAGATCGCCGTCGTTGTACAGGTACTGCATATCTCTTCTCTCGATACGGGCAGTAGGACATTTCTCAGTAGGACGGAAAGTCTTCTCAACAACACCGCCGCTCTTAATATTCTTTAACTTGGTTCTAACGAAAGCAGCGCCTTTACCAGGTTTAACGTGCTGGAACTCAATAATCTGGTAAATATTGCCCTCAAACTCAATGGTAACGCCGTTTCTGAAATCACCTGCAGAAATCATATAAAATCTTCCTCCTAAATAATCACGGTTTCAATACTATACAAGTGTATCCTAAAAACCTCATATTTCAACTGTTTTTTCAGAAATTGCAGGGGTCAATCTCCATTCTTCCCCGGCAAGCTCCAGTTCAAACCAGAACCTAACGCCGTTTTCGTAATTGATTACGCCGTATTTCTGGTTCATCGACTCCATAATTGCCTTGACGATCGACAGTCCGATACCGCTTCCGCCGTATTCCCTCGTTCTCGCCTTGTCCACCTTGTAAAACTTCTCCACAGATGCGGCAGGAATCCTCCGGGATCGGCATACCGGTATTGAACACCGAAACTCTGGCGTGCCCGTCCATTTCCTCGATCTTTACCTCGATAACCTTTTCTTTTTTCACAATGGTTGACTGCATTGGAAAATAGTTCATCAGGACTTCTTCGATCTTGAATTCATCGCCCCAGACATAGATCTCCTTCGTCTGATCCATATGGACGGAAATGCCGTTCTGCTTCGCAAGAAGATCTGCGGACTGCAGATAGTTGTGCACGAGTGCCGTAATATCAAAGCGCTCCATCGAAACAACGTCGTTGCCGGCTTCGAGCTGGTTGAGCGTCAGAAGCTTTTTTGACCATGTTGTTCATCTTCGCCGCTTCGTCCACAATGACGTCGCAGTAAAATTTCCGGCTCTCCGGATCGGAATTGACGTCCTCCAAAGTCCTCCGCATAGCCCCGGATCAGTGCGATCGGCGTTTTAACTCATGGGAAACGTTCGACAGAAACTCCCGACGCATCTGGTCGATCTCTTCTTTTTCTGGATGTCCTTTTTAATTCATTGTTCGCCGTTTTCAACTCTGAAATCGTATGCTCCAGCGTATCGGAAAGCTGATTGATATTCTCGCCGAGAATGCCGATTTCGTTTTTGCTGTTTCCGCTGTAACGGGCTTCAAAATCCAGATGGCACATTCGTTCCGAAATGTCCGCCAGCTGCAGAATCGGCGTCGTCACCCTGCGGAAACAATCCAGATCACAATACCGCTGATAATTGCCGAGAAAATACCGACGCTTGCAAGGAACGTATTCGCAATTTTTCGCGCTGTCCCGGATTCCTTCCAGCGCACTTCTTACAATAAAAAAAGTATCCGCCCGTCAGAATGCCCCCAGCTTTCTATATTCCATTTGCGCCCGACTGTCTGAAACGCGTGCGACAATATAATTATTGCCATTTTCCATAATCTCGTACTTCTCGCCGCTTAGTGCAAACAGATGCTGTAAAAAGCTGCTGCTTCAAAAAAATTCAGAACCGCCGCCGGAGTCCGCAACCACCTCGGAATTCGCATTAAGCACGAGCAGAGACAAATTATACTTCGAGCACTGCTGCTGGAGAGAAAGCTGATATTCGTCCGTATCAATCTCGCCGTTTGCAACCGCCTCTCCCAGTTCCTCATACATCCGCATCAGAACTGCTTTTTTATTCGAGATATAATATTTCTGCAAAAACCGCTGTTTAAAAACCAGCAAAAGCAGAATCGTCCCCGCCATCAGACCGATAAAAATCCCTGCAAACTGTTTGCGAATGGACGTCCGCTTTGCGGTCTTTTTCTCTTTTTATGCATCGAGCTTATACCCCATTCCCCAGATGGTCTTGATCAGTTCGCCTTTATCGCCCAGCTTGCTGCGCAGCTTTTTTACATGCGTGTCAATCGTACGGGCATCGCCGAAATAGTCATAATTCCATACGTTATTCAGTATCTTTTCTCTCGAAAGAGCGATTCCTCTGTTTTCCATAAAATAAGTCAGCAGTTCAAATTCCTTATAGCTTAAATCGACGCTTCTGCCGTCGATCTCCACCATATGCGCCGCTTTGTCCAGATGGATTCCTCCAACGTCCAATACCTCATTTTCCTGTGCGCTTTTACCGGTGCGGCGCAGAATCGCCTCTACTCTCGCTACCAGAATCTTCGGGCTGAACGGCTTGGAAATATATTCATCCACGCCCAGTTCAAAGCCCTGCAGCTCATCCTTTTCATCGCTTCTCGCCGTCAGCATGATAATCGGTACTTTGGAGTATTTCCGGATCTCTCTGCAGACCTGCCAGCCATCCATCTTCGGCATCATAACATCCAGAATAATCAGCGCGATATCCTGATGGGCAAAAAAGACATCCAGTGCCTCGCTTCCGTCTCCAGCTTCCAGTACCTCAAAATTTTCTCTCTGTAAAAAAGTCTTTTACGAGTTTGCGCATTCTGTTCTCATCGTCTACCACAAGAATCTTCTGTCTGTCCATATATCCTCCTCATCTGCCGCAGCGCGGCAACTGTCATCACTCATCTATCCGCAGTGTAGCAGAAAAATATGTCAGAAATGTGAACTTGTGATGCCAGGGGCAAAAGTCAGAAATCCGATGCAGGCTTGCTTCCAGGAGGTTTCCTGATCTTTGTTCCGGTATCACCAAACCGCTTACAGCTGCTCCCGTTTCCCGGCAAAGAAATCTTCCACCCGCCGCATGACATACAGATACGCCGGAATCAGGAACAGATCTGCAAACAGCCATGCCAGCGGATTTGCAACGCACGCGCCCAGAAATCCGAACATCGGAACGAGCACGAAGCCTGCAATACTACGGGCGATCATTTCACTCACACCGGAGAAAATTGCCAGCGTGCTGAAGCCGATTCCTGAATCAGGAAGCGGACATTGTTGACCAGAATCAGGAACGTATAGCTTCCGCTGTTGATCAGAAGCATCTGCTGAATCCGGTTCATCAGCTCCGGATCTGTCCCGTCCACAAACAAAAGCGCCATATACTTACCGGCAGCTGCCAGGATACCGAATGCAATAAGTGCATACACGATTCCGTAAATATTTGCCATCCGAAGTCCTTCACGGATTCGTTTCGGCTTCTTCGCGCCCATATTCTGCCCTGCCCAGGTCGCCATCGTCGCACCCAGCGCATCGGACGGGCAGACGAAAAAAATCCGCTGATTCTTCCGGAAGCCGTAACCGCCGCAACCGCAGTCGAGCCAAGCGTATTGACCGCGCTCTGCAAAATAACACTGCCGATCGCAGTAACGGAATACTGCAGCCCCATCAACCACCCATCACAATCAGCCGTCCCATCAGTTCCGGGTCGGCTTTTCTTTCTGAGCCCTGCATCCGAAGGATCTCATATTTGCGGATCATGTAAATCAGGCAGCAAACACCGGAAATTGCCTGAGAAATCACGGTTGCCAGCGCTGCCCCCGCGACACCCATTTTCAGTACCAGAATACAGAACAGATCGAGTACAATATTTAACAGTGCCGACATCACCAGAAAATAAACCGGTGTTTTGGAATCTCCCATCGCACGGATAATCGCTGAAGTCAGATTGTAGAGAATTGTCACAGGAATTCCCGCAAAAATGATGACGATATACATCCATGCATCGTCGATGATATTTTCCGGTGTCCGCATCCACTGCAGGATATTTCTGCACAGAAGCACCGTCACGATCGTGAGCACCACTGCAAAGATCACAGACACCCATGCACTGTTGGCTACACAGCGGCGCATTCCGCTCTCATCCTTTGCTCCAAACCTCTGCGCAATCGGAATCGCAAACCGCTGCAGATTCCCATACAGAACCCGATAATCAAAAAAGTTGATCGAGCCGGTGCAACCTACCGCCGCCAGCTGATCCACGCCCAGAAACTTTCCAACGATCGCAGTATCAACCAGACTGTAAAACTGCTGGAATAAATTTCCCAGTAAAGAGGGATAGCAAATTCCAGAATCAGTCTTCCGGGCTTGCCTTCTGTCATATCCTTTACCATAAAAAACCCTTCCCTTTGTAAATTACTCTGTGTAGTATATACCACAGACAATTTCAAAAAGCAATGGGGATTTTTGCATTTTACATGGAAAAAAATGATCCTTGTATTTTGTGCACCAGACGGCGCTGCACATTAGATTACACGTCATGATCCGATCCGTTTCCAGACCTGTACCGCAAAATCGGCTGCCGCTGCCTCATCTGCCCGATCCGGATGCAGCATCGCCCGGTCGAAATTTCGGATCATAGCCTGAATCTGTTCGGTATTTTGTCCGCTCTTTGCCATTTCCTCGTAGCGTCTGCGCACCTGAATCGGCATCTTACCCTGGCAGAGAAATGCATCCATATATTCATTATCTTCCGGAATCCATGTCTTTACCCGGTCGATCACTTTCTGGTAATAGGCAGGATCGTTTCCCATCCCGCAGGTTCCGAACAGGGCGATCTTTTGCCATGCAGACCTGAAAGCAGTTCTACTGTCTTTTCGTCACAGTCGCCTCGATCCACCCAAAAACCAACAAAATAAAGCTCCGTCCTTTTCCCCGATATTCGTCAATTTTTTAAGTCCTTGAATCGCCAGGAATCGCCGCAAAAATCTGTGTTGCAAGCTTTCTGGTATTTCCTGTCTGACTGGAGTAAATCACAATTGTCTGCATAAAGTATCTCCTTTCAACAATAGAATGCACGCTCTGCAGCATTCTATTGTCATAAATGATATCCCGCCGGCATACCGCCGCAGCATAATCCCCCCCACAGCAGAGGTTGCAGATCAGGTTTGCCAGACACAGCTTCCAGCAAAATCCGCTGCCACTGGATACCGGCATTCCACCATACTGCGTCTGTCGTCCGGTATACCAGCTGCCGCCGGACTCCATCCGCTGCCGCCAGCCTGCGTATTCTGCGTTCTGCGGTTCATCTCCGCCGCCTTTTTCGCCTGTTCCAGTGCCGCCGCATTATTTCCAAGTCCCTGATTTGCGATGGAGCTGTAATAATACCACTGCGCGCTGTGCTGTAGAATATTGTTCAGCACATTCAACGCTTCTTTATAATGTCCACTGCTGATATAGTTAAGCGCAGCCCTGAAATAAACGGATTCTTCGTCGTCCGCACCGGCGTTTTGACCGTCCATAGCCATTCTGTCCATAGCCGCCCGCCGAACCGAAGCCGCCAAACCAAAGCCGCCGAAAAAATCATCGAACCCGCCAAAATCACTATAACCTCCGTAGCCATTCTGTGCATTCCCGCCATTTCCATAGCCGTTGTTCCCGTAGCCATAGCCCTGATTGCCGTAAGGGCTGCTGCCCTGCTCGCGCTGCTTCATGATCTGCTGGTATGCCTGCTGATTTCTTTAAATTTTTCTTCCGCCTGTGCCTTGTTCGATTGTTGATATTGGCATCCGGATGATACATCCGGCTCAGTTTCCGATATGCCTTTTTGATTGCTTCCTCCGACGCATCCTGAGACACGCCAAGTACCTGATAAGGGTCACGCATCCTTTTGTTTCCTCTTTTTCTGTATCATCTCATAACGGCACCATACGCCGGAATACAGGATGTTGCGTAAAATTTCCGCATGCTCCAATATCGGGAGCTTTTCAAATATTCTGGAGCACTCCGCCATCATCATCTGCAAAATCTGATAGGCTTCCTGTTCGAATGCTTCGTCATCGGAAAGCTTCTTCCTGCGCAGTAAAAATACGTTGTAATTGCCGTCTTTTTCGTCCTTTCCATATCCTCGTAGGCATCCATCAGATAAATAAACTTTCCGAGGAAAAATCCCATCCTGCGCAGGTCGTCTTCCCATTCATCCTTCCGACAGGCGAGGATTTCGCCCATAATTTCGCCAAAACAGCCGCTCGCCAGATCCACGTCGAGCTCCTGCGCCTTTTTCGTACAGATGGATGTGCTCCAACAAGGTATAAATATGCTCCGCTTTCTCCGGATAGCGCGCTTCCACCATTTTGTCACGGCCGCAGCGCTGCCGCCCGCAGACGCCCTTTCCATTTGCGTTCGTCCGTCCAGTCGTCCAGACATTTATAAATAAGACAATAATAGATTCATATCCGCCGCGTAATCGGTAAACACGCTCCGACTCGTCGCATGCGCTTCAAACGGATGTGCCACGCATTTGCAGGTGGAGCTTTCCACCGGCTCGTCATACAGCGCAGCCAAAAGCAGCGCAACAAACGTCATGTCGTAGCTTAACGTCAGCTGTCCGCGTCTGCCGAAGCGTTCTTTCAGGCTCTGGCAAAGCCCGCAATAATAGGACTGATATACGTCAAATTCCCGAAATTTTCAATTCTTGCTTATTTACGATAATATATCCAAACATAGGCTTCTTAACTCTTCTTTACAAATCTGGTATTGCATTTAGGACAGCGGATTTCGATTTTACCGCGCCCCTGGGCACACGGATTTTCTGTTTGCAGCCAGGGGCATCTGTAAATATGGTAAATTTTGCGCTGTGCAAGCTGGGATTTCCAGGAAGCAAGCCTTCTCCGGATTCCTGCCGTCATCTTCAGATATTTCTGGTTTTCCGCGTAGCGCTTGAAATATTTTTGGAAAACATCCGGAAATAATTGTAGACGATTCCGATCACCGCCAACAAGAACCATGCCTGATTTCTGGAAAACAGGGAAATGATCAGAAACACCATGCTGACTGCCGAAAGCATCTGTCCCATCTGATCCGCCCCGTAGCGTCCTGCATAAACTGCATCATTTTATTTTTCAATTGTTTTCATGCTGCCTCTCATTCCGCCGCCGGTTTGCGGCTTTCTCTTCTGATACCAGTCTATCTTACTGCATTCCGCCCAAAATGCAATATACCAGTCGGGAATTAAATATTAAAAAAAAGGATAAACTTTCCGCCCCACAGCGTCCCCTCGTTACATTTCCCCAGCATGGAAAACAGCAGCGCAGTCCCACCTGCCGTCAGGCAAAAGCAGGCTCACTGCCGACGTTTTTCGGATTTCAAACGCAGAAAACGGCACAATCACCAACGTCGCCGCCAAAACAATCCCGATGATCCCAGGAAACACGACCGAGTAATGTCGTTCCAGAAGCCGCGTGATCTGTTTTGCCAGAAGCACCATCGTCACGCCTGCGCTCAGTACCGCCGGAACAACCGCAGGCAGGTGAACTGCTCGACGTCTTCCATAAACGGCGTATAGAGCCCAAAACGCGGCATCAAAAGTGCAGAAAACTCATCCGGGCACAATAATGCTGAGCGCCACGCAAAAGCCGCAGAACAGATTTCCAAAAAGCCCCTGGAATCGAAACGCTGATCCGGCGCAGGAGCCCCAAAAGATCAGTACCGTAAAAACGCCCCCGCCAGCGCATACAGATCCCACCTGCTCTTCCTTTTTCTCCTGCCTCCCGAAACATCGACGGCAGCATTCCGACGATCAGCCCGACAAACAGGCACACCGACAAAACTTCATAGCGTGTCAGGGGAAAAATCCGATCGCCCGCGCAGAGAGCAAAAATCCGCCCGCTGCCCCAGGGCACCGGCAGCAAAAGTCTGCCGTATTGTGAAAGCGCCTCCCTGGGGTTTGACAAAAATGCCATAATCGGTTCGTAAATGCCAAAACACTAGCAAAACACCGCCTGAAATTCCCGGGCACTGCCCCGATCGATCATCGCGCCCTGCAGCAAATGCAGCACAAACTTTTGCGCTCCATCGGTCTGTCAAACTGCGACGGCACTCCGGATTGCTTTTCTCTACGCTTTTTTTTTTTGCCATCTGACCTCACGGTCCGTACAAACAAT
>VOFG01002530.1_pt1 | contig 11842 bp, 13 predicted proteins | sample 5384171 | NCBI WGS metagenome assembly VOFG01 (sample SAMN12384726, study PRJNA508395) | human gut metagenome | isolation source: healthy gut F | host: Homo sapiens | reverse complement strand
GAGCACCAACATCAGCCTGCGCGGTGCCGCTCACCTCAACCGACATAAAAAGGGGCCGCATCATCACGACCGAGATTGAGCACGCGGCAACCGTCAACACCGCAAAGCAGCTTGCTGCGGACGGCTTCGACGTAGTTTTCTTTGCACCGGACGCAACCGGTCACATCACGCCCGAGGTGCTGAGCGAAGCACTGACCGAGGACACCATTCTTCTCTCCTGCCAGCTGGTCAACAACGAGATCGGCACGGTACAGCCGGTCGAACAGCTCGGAAAGCTGCTCAAGGCCAAGGCACCCAAGGCGCTGTTCCATATTGATGCCGTACAGGGTCTTTGCCGTGTACGCCTGACGCCGAAAAAAATGGAACTGTGACCTGATGAGCGTTTCCGGCCACAAAATCGGCGCACCCAAGGGGCATCGGTGCGCTGTATGTGAAAAAGGCCTGCGCCTGCCTCCGCTGACGTTCGGCGGCGGTCAGGAGCGCGGGATGCGCCCGGGCACCGAGGCCGTGCCGAATATTGCCGCGTTTGCCAAGGCGTGCGAGATCCGTATGGCGCACTTTGACGAGGATTACGCCCATGTGCAGGAGCTGGCCGACTACCTCAAGCAGCAGGTGGCCGCCGAGCTGCCGGATGCTGTAATTAACGGCGAAGGCGATATCCCGCATGTTGTCAATCTTTCCATGCCCGGCTGCAAGAGCGAGGTCATGCTGCATGTACTCGAGGGGACGAGGTTTACATTTCCAGCGGCTCAGCCTGCTCCAAGGGCAAGCAGAGCGGTGTGCTCAAGGCACTCGGTCTGCCGAAGGCGCGCACGGACAGCGCGCTGCGCGTTTCGTTTGCACCGTTCAACACAAAGGAAGATGTAGACGCATTCATCAATGCCGTTAAAAAGGCGCAAAAATGTTCAGACGTTAACCGTTAGAAACAACGGACGGAGGTGCGAGTATGAAGAAATCGTATGTTTTCAACACCCTCATCTGCTGCGGCTGCACCGCACTGATTTTCCTGCTGCATTTTGTTGTGTATGGCGGTGTGCTGCTGAAAAGTCCGGGCTATGCCGGGCTGTTCTGCGCCGTCTGGATCGCGCATGCTGCCGGCTATTCCGGCACGCTGGAGCCGGAGGAGCGTCCGCATACCGCAGTGCGCGTTCGAGTGTTGCAGTTGCTGTACTGCATCCTTTTCGGCAGCGTTCTGTTCGCCACCATCGAGGACCCGTATAACGTTCTGTGCTGGTTCTGCGTGGTATACGGCGTGGTTTACATCATTTTCTTCCTGCGCAAAGGAGATAACGGCGCGGAACCGTGGACTGCGACGTTCATGATGCTCTGATGCTGCTCACACTCGGCGCGTTTCTACTGATCGTGCATCCGATCACGGTGTCGCAGGCACGCAATCTGGTCGAGCAGGCCGGTTACACTGACCTGTACCGTTTTCAGTCCGTTGACTGGGACGCGGCCCGGTTCGCGCAGGTGATAAACAATGATACGGAGATTATCGGCTGCACCATGCCGGAGGAAAAGGAGCCGCTCGGCTGGTACGGTTTCCGCGCCTTCAAAGACGGAGAAAGATACTGCGTGGTCGTTTCGGCGGCACGCGGACAGATTGAAGTACAGGAAAAACAAGGAGTTTAATCTATATGGAATACAAAACCATCACCAAACCGGACGGCTCGGAGCAGAAGCTCGCCGTATATGACGGCAAATGCCGCTTCTGGATGGAGGGCCTTTACGACAGCCTGCCGGACACTGCCGAAAAGCGTGCAGAGGAATGCAGTCTGCCGGTCAAGATTGACCGCCGGGAGGACGGCACGGTCAGCGTCGGCACGCAGTCGCTCGTACCGTGGGAAACCGATTACGGCAAGCTGGAAATCATGGCGGACGTTTACTTAAACTATCTGGCACAGGTGTTCAACCTGCCGGATGATGATTACGTCAAGACCCGCTTGGAGTTCGGCTCGACAGCGCCGACCGCGACAGCCTGATGACCGCCGAAGAAAAGGAAATCATCAGCGCAAACAAATAAATTTACCATCAAGGAGACAATAAATGAAAGAAGTATTACTGCTCAAGTGCGGTGAGATCGTCCTCAAGGGACTCAACCGCAAAACCTTTGAGGATCGTCTGCTGAAAAACCTCAAGCGCCGCATGGCGCACGTTGCAGACTGCGAGATCACCATGCGCCAGTCGGTCGTTTATGTGGAGATTCCGGACGATGCAGACGCAGATGCGGTTATGGAGTGCGCAAGCCGTGTGTTCGGCTTTGCGACCATCTCCCGTGCAGCGGTCTGCCCGGAAAAGACGCTCGAGAGTGTCATTGCGACCGCAAAGGACTATCTGGCACCCAATTTTGCGGCAGCTAAGACCTTTAAGGTCGAGGCCAAGCGCGGCGACAAGAAATTCCCGATGACCTCCACCGAAATCAGCCAGCACGTCGGCGGCGAGCTTGCTGATCTGTTTCCTGATGTTCGTCCGGACATGCACCATCCCGACCTGAACGTACACGTTGAGATGCGCGAGAAGTACGCCTTCGTTCACGCTGGTCCGGTTCCGGGTGCGGGCGGTATGCCCATCGGCTCGAACGGCCGTGCAGCGCTGCTGCTCTCCGGCGGCATCGACTCCCCTGTTGCCGGCTGGATGATGGCCAAGCGCGGTCTGGAGCTGTGCGGCATCCACTTTTTCAGCTATCCGTACACCTCCGAGCGCGCCAAGGAGAAGGTGCTTGAACTGGGTCGCAAGCTGACCGCATGGTGCGGCCGCATGAGCGTTATGGTCGTGCCGTTCACCCACATTCAGGAGGAAATCCGCGACAAGTGCCACGAGGAGCTGTTCACACTCATCATGCGCCGCTTTATGATGCGCATTGCCGAGCGCGTAGCTGTTGAGTACGGCTGCGGTGCGCTCATCACCGGTGAGTCGCTCGGTCAGGTTGCCAGCCAGACCATGCCCGCCATGGCCGTTACCGGCGCGGTGTGCGACCTGCCGGTGTTCCGTCCCTGCATCGGCATGGATAAGGAGGAAATTGTCACGATCGCCCGTAAGATCGACACCTTCGAGACCTCTATCCTTCCCCTACGAGGACTGCTGCACCGTATTCACCCCGAAGCACCCGAATACCAAGCCGAAGATGCCGAAGATCCTCGAGGCAGAGAGCCACCTCGACGTTGAAGCACTCGTGGACGAGGCGGTTAAGGGTGTGGAGATTATCCACCTTCCGTAATAATTAGGAATGAGTAATTACTAATTAAAATAGCAATTCCCTTGATTTAAAATAGGAGGAACTTTCATTGAACGCAGAACTTATCGCAGTCGGCACAGAGATCCTGCTGGGCGACATCGTAAACACCGATGCACAGCTGATCTCGCAGGGTCTGTCCGAGCTGGGCATCAATGTATTCTACCAGACCGTTGTCGGTGACAATCCGGCGCGTCTCGAGCGCGTAGTCCGCGAGGCAAAGGACCGTGCTGACATCATCATCACCACCGGCGGCCTTGGCCCAACCCTTGACGATCTGACCAAGGAGACGCTGGCGACCGTTTTCGGCAAAAAGATGGTACTGCATCAGCCGTCCATGGACCGTCTGACCGACTTTTTCAAGACCATCGGCCGCGAAATGACCAAGAACAACGAAAAGCAGGCATGGCTGCCGGAGGGCTGCACCGTATTCACCAACCTGTGGGGCACGGCACCCGGCTGTGCATTTGAGGCCGACGGCAAGCACGTTCTCATGCTGCCCGGCCCTCCGCGCGAGTGCAACCCGATGTGGAAGGAATGTGCAATGCCGTATCTGTACAAGCTGGCAGGCGGCTGCATCGTATCCCGCAACATCCGCGTATTCGGCCTCGGCGAAAGCAACATGGAGAATATCCTGCACGACATGATGGAAAAAGCGCAAATCCGACTATTGCGCCGTATGCCCGCACCTCGGAGTGCTTCGCGCGCGTTACCGCCAAGGCGGACACCCCAGCAGAATGCGAGAAGATGCTCGATCCGGTCGTTGACGAAATCCTGAAGCTGCTCGGCGATGACGTTTACGGCGTGGATGTTGACTCTCTCGAGCAGGTAGTCGGCGACGGCCTGCGCGAGCGCAAGCTGACCCTCGCAGTAGCCGAAAGCTGCACCGGCGGTCTGCTGTCCAAGCGTCTGACCGACATCCCGGGCGCATCCGATTACTACCTCGGCGGTGTATGCTCGTACAGCAACAGCGTCAAGAGAAGGTGCTCGGCGTGAAAAAGGAAACGCTTGACACGGTCGGCGCGGTATCTCCCGAAACCGCAGAGCAGATGGCTGTCGGCGTGGCGAACGCCCTCGGCTCGGACATCGGCGTCGGCATCACCGGCATTGCCGGCCCGGGCGGCGGCACCGAGGACAAGCCGACCGGTCTGGTCTATATCAGCGTTTGGTACGACGGCAAGTTCTTTACCCGTAAAATGCAGTCCTCACTCGGCCGCGACCGTGTGCGCATGCAGGCCGCTTCTACGGCGCTTGATCTCATCCGCCGTCACATTTTCTGAACAAATTTATATCGAATTGTACGTTATTTTGTCATTCCCACTCAAATGATGTGGAAAGCAAACAAAATTTCTGTAAAGAAAGTCCAGTAATTGTGCTAAATTGCTGGACTTTTCTATTTATGTGATGTATACTATATCTAACTAAAGTGAGGGTATTCCGCCAAAATTCTGTCGAAGTACACAAACTGTTGGAAAATATTCGTATTTTCCTTCATTTGGCGGCTGTAAAGGGAGAGATGCTGTATGAAGAAAAAATCCGCAGCACCCGCCGCGGAAAAGCGAAGCGAGCTTTTCTATTCCGGCCGGGATTGTCGCGCGTTCGATTACATGGGAGCCCACCCTTTCGTGCAGGATGGTGAACAGGGTTATCTGTTCCGTGTTTACGCGCCGGAGGCCGAAAAAGTTTCCGTCATGGGTGAGTTCAACGACTGGAATCGCGACGCCGATTATATGACGCGCGATGAACAGGGTATCTGGGAGAAATTTATTCCGAATATTCCGGAATATGCCGCATATAAGTATAGCGTATGGGCAAAATCGGGCGATGTGTTCGATAAATCCGATCCCTACGGCTTCCACGCCGAAACCCGCCCGGGCAACGCCACCAAGGCGTATGACATCGACGGCTACGAATGGGGCGACGCCTCGTGGCTGGACTGGCGCAAAAAGCACCTGCCGTATTCCAATCCGGTCAACATCTACGAATGCCACCTCGGCTCGTGGAAGATGCACGAGGACGGCAACTTCTACTCCTACCGCCAGCTGGCGGACGAGCTTGTGCCGTATGTCAAGGAAATGGGCTACACCCACATCGAGTTTATGCCGCTGACCGAGTATCCGTTCGACGGCTCGTGGGGCTATCAGGTAATCGGCTACTTTGCCGCCACAAGCCGCTACGGCACGCCGAAGGATCTGATGTACCTGATCGACAAGGCCCATCAGGCCGGTCTGGGCGTTATCATGGACTGGGTTCCGGCGCACTTCCCCAAGGACGGCTGCGGACTGGTCGAGTTTGACGGCTCGCACCTGTACGAATACGCCGATCCGCTCAAGATGGAGCACAAGGAATGGGGCACGCGCGTATTCGACTACGGCAAGGTCTCCACGAGAAACCTGCTGTTCTCCTCCGCGATGTTCTGGATCGAGAAATTCCACATGGACGGCCTGCGTGTGGACGCAGTCGCTTCCATGCTGTATCTGGACTACAACCGGCAGGGCGAATGGCGGCCGAACGTCCACGGCGGCCGTGAGAACCTCGAGGCCGTTGACTTCCTGCGGCTGCTCAACGAGTACATCCTGACCGATCATCCGGACGTTATGATGATCGCCGAGGAGTCCACCGCATGGCCGATGGTGACCAAACCGGGTTACGACGGCGGTCTGGGCTTCAACTTCAAGTGGAACATGGGCTGGATGAACGACATGCTGTGCTACTGCTCGGCGGACCCGTTCTTCCGCAAGGATATGCATGACAAGATCACCTTCTCGTTCATGTACGCCTTTTCCGAAAACTACATTCTGCCGCTCTCGCACGATGAGGTCGTGCACGGCAAGTGCTCGCTCATCAGCAAGATGCCGCCTCCGTACGAGAATCAGTTCGGCGGTCTGCGCGCGCTGTACGGCTACATGGCCGCACACCCGGGCAAGAAGATGCTGTTCATGGGCGGCGAGTTTGCACAATTCTCCGAATGGGCGTACCAGCGCGGACTGGACTGGATGCTGCTGGATTATCCGGCGCACCGCCAGATGCAGGCGTACGTCAAGGCGCTCAATCACTTCTACCTTGCTACTCCGCAGCTGTGGGAGCAGGATACCGACTGGCGCGGCTTTGAGTGGATCAGCCATGAGGACAACCGCAACAACATCATCGCCTTCCGCCGTGTGGCGAAGGACGGCTCGGATATCGTGGTCGTTGTCAACTTCTCTCCGGAGGAGCAGCAGGAATACCGCATCGGCGTTCCGATCACCGGCACCTACGAAGAGATATTCACCTCGGACAAGACCGAGTTCGGCGGCAGCGGCATGGCAAACGGCAAGCTCAAGACCGAAAACAAGCCCATGCACGGTCAGGAACAGTCCATTGTTCTGAAGATTCCGCGCTTCGGCGTGTTGTTCTTTAAGGGCAAGGCAAGAGCCAAGCGCCGCACCAAGGCAGAGATCGAGGCCGCAAAAGCCGCGGCTGCCAAGAAACCGGTAAAGCGCACCCGCTCGACCAAGGCAGTTGCGAAATCCGGCACCAAGGCCGTTGCCCGCACAACCGAGAAGGCCGTAGCCAAGACCGGCTCCAAATCCGTTGCAAAGACCACTGAAAAGGCGGTGACACGCACCGGAACCAAAGCAGTTGCGAAAACCACCGAAAAGGCGGTGGCACGCACCGGAACCAAGGCAGTTGCGAAAGCCACCGAAAAAGCGGTTTCCGTACCGACAGACAAGGCAGTAACCGCAACCGGCGGTTAAGAGGCAACACCGCACGATTAAAGCTGCGGCGCTTTACGGAAATTTTATGTTCTGATGTCGTTGCTCTTTCTTGCAATACGACAGGATTGCTGCAGAACCGCGCCTAATCAGTACGCAAAATTTACTTATAAATCGCTCTTGTTCAATTATGCGGTATTACCTAATAAAGCAGATTAACGCCTGAAACAGACGCAAATCCGCAAAGAAAGATACACAGAGGGGATACGCCAGACGGCGTATAGATCGCAGCGATGCAACCTGGGAAAAAGGAGAATTTACATGTATCGGAAAAAGAATGCGTAGCCATGCTGCTCGCAGGCGGCCGCGGCAGCCGTTTGTATGTGCTGACCAAAAGGTCGCTAAGCCTGCCGTACCGTTCGGCGGTAAGTACCGTATTATCGATTTCCCCCTTTCCAACTGTGTCAATTCCGGCATTGATACTGTCGGCGTGCTGACCCAGTACGAGCCGCATGTGCTCAACGCTTACATCGGTTCCGGCCAGACGTGGGACCTCGACCGCCTGCGCGGCGGCGTCTATGTTCTGCCGCCGTACGAGAGCAAAAAGACCGAGTGGTACAAGGGCACCGCAAACGCCATCTACCAGAACATTCAGTTCCTGGAGGATTACGATCCCGAGTACGTCCTCATTCTTTCGGGCGACCACATCTACAAGATGGACTACACCAAGATGCTCCAGCAGCACAAGGAGACCGGCGCTGACGCGACCATCGCGGTGCTGGACGTTCCGCTTTCCGAGGCTTCCCGTTTCGGTATCATGAACTGCAAGCCGGACGGCACCATCTACTAATTCGAGGAGAAGCCGAAGGAGCCGAAGTCCACGCTGGCTTCCATGGGCATCTACATTTTCACCTGGAAAAGCTGAAGGAATACCTCATCAATGACGAGGCCAACGAGCAGTCCTCCAACGACTTCGGCAAGGACATTATTCCGGCGATGCTGAATAACGGCGAAAAGCTGGTTTCCTACCGCTTCAAGGGCTACTGGAAGGACGTAGGCACCATCGATAGCCTGTGGGAAGCAAACATGGATCTGCTCTCTCCGAACTCAGGCCTGCAGCTTTCCGATGACAGCTGGAAGATTTACGGCCGCACCACCGGTTCGCCTCCGCATTTCACCTCCAAGCAGGCTAAGGTTACCCATACCCTGCTCTCCGAGGGCTGTGAGATCTACGGCGACGTTTCCGAGTCCGTCCTGTTCTCGGATGTTACGATCGGCAAGGGTGCCAAGGTGGAATATTCCATCCTGATGCCGGGTGCTGTGGTTGAGGAAGGCGCGACCGTGCGCTACTCCATCGTAGCCGAAAAGGCCGTTATCGCCAAGGGCGCGGAAGTCGGCGGCAGCCCGTCCGACAGCGACGACCAGACAACTGGGGCGTTGCGGTAGTAGCCGAAGGCGTTCGCATCGGCAGCGGCGCAAAGCTGGCCGCTAAGGAAATGGCAGACGAGGATCTGCCGGACGTAAAGTAAGGGGGGGCACAAACATGAACAGCGTTTTAGGCATGATCATTGCATTTGATACCGACAACGATCTCCGCGAGATCACCGAACACCGCACGGTCGGTGCGGTACAGTGGGGCGGCCGGTATCGCATTATCGACTTTATGCTTTCCAATATGGTAAACAGCGGCATTTACCGCGTGGGCGTACTGATGAAGGACAAGTACCAGTCCCTGATCGACCACATCGGCAACGCCAAGGACTGGGATCTTTCCCGCAAGAACAGCGGCGTAACCTTGCTGCCGCCGTACTCCTACTCCAAGAAGGCATCTCCGCTGGTAACCGGCGAGTACCGCGGCAAGATTGACGCACTGGCCGGTGCGGTTGACTTCCTGCAGAAGAACCGTGCAGACTATGTAGTCGTAGCGGACGGCGACATTGTTGCCAATGTACCGCTCGACGACGTGATCGACCGCCATATTAAGTCCGGCGCAGACCTGACCATGGTATGCACCAAGAAGCAGAAGAATTCCCCGTTCACCACCTATGTGGAGCTGAACCGCAAGAAGGAAGCCGTTGACATCCGCGTTGGAGACTGCAACGAAGGCAAGTGCAAGCATGCGGCACTCGGCATTTACGTCATGAGCCGCCAGTACCTTATCCACATGCTGTCCGACTGCGTAACCCATAACTGCATCCACTTTGAGCGCGAGTTCCTCACCCGTGCCCTGATGGACGGCACGGTAGCCGGCTACCTGTTCAACGAGTACGCCGTCAAGATCGAGGACACCTTCGACTACTACCGCTCCAACATGGACATGCTCGACAAGGATGTCCGCAACGAGGTATTCAAGCGCACCCGTCCGATCCTGACCCGCATCAAGGACGAGGCTCCGACCTATTACGGCGATGAAGCCGACGTAGAGGACTGCCTCATCGCCGACGGCTGCCGCATCGAGGGCAAGGTAAAGAACTCCGTCCTGTTCCGCGACGTTGTGATTGAAAAGGGCGCCGAGGTCAATAACTGCATCATCATGGAAGGCGGGCGCATTATGACCGAGGCCTCGCTCCGTCATGTCATCACCGACCGCAATGTTATTATCCGTGATGGCCGCACGATGATGGGACACGAAAATTATCCGATCACCATCGCAAAAAACGCAACCGTTTGATCCTTTTCTGTTAAATCCGCATAAACTTCTGTTTAGAAGTTGCTATCACAGCAAAAACGCATTTTCCGCAGCGCAAATGTTCGTGAAATATTGCTATATTACATTCAGACAGAAACGAGTATAATAAAATTACAACGGGTGCGGAAACGGTCAGCGCTGTTTCCGCACTCTCTGTTGGGGAGGCTCGGCTTTATGAAAATCATGTATGTTACCAGCGAATGCGCTCCGTTCATCAAAACCGGCGGATTGGGCGATGTAGCAGGTTCGCTCCCGCAGGCACTCGCTGCCAAGGGACATGACGTGCGTGTATTCTGCCCGCTGTATTCTGCGATCGACCAGAGTATGCGCGAAAAGTTCTATTACATCAAAAACGCTTACGTCCGTCTGGGCTGGCGCAACCAGTACTGCGGTATCTTCCGCTATGAGGCAGACGGCGTTACCTATTATTTCATCGATAATGAGTATTACTTCGCACGCGGCCAGATCTACGGCGAGTACGACGACGCAGAGCGCTTCGCGTACTACTCAAGGCGGTACTCGAGGTACTGCCCGATCTGGAGTGGAAGCCGGATGTGATCAACTGCAACGACTGGCAGACCGCCCTCGTTCCGGTTTACTACAACCTGATGTTCGCTTCCCGTCCGTTCTACGAGAACATCAAGACCGTGTTCACTATCCACAACATCCAGTACCAGGGCCGCTACGGTCGTGAGATTCTGGAGTATGTGCTCGGCATTGACGATGCACACTTCCGCTCCGGCTTTATGGCAATGGACGGCGACGTCAACCTGATGAAGGCTGCTATCGTAGCTTCCACGGCTGTCACCACGGTTTCACCGACCTATGCCAACGAAATTCAGACCGAATACTACGGCTACCGTCTGGATTCCGTGCTACGCATGAACAGCTACAAGCTGCACGGCATCCTGAACGGCATCAATATGGATGCGTTCAATCCGGAAACTGACAGCAAGATCTTCAAGAACTACGGCCCAAACAACCCGCAGGATAAGCTGGTCAACAAGACCGAGCTTTTGAAGCTCTGCGGCCTTGAGGGCGATGCAAACACGCCTGTTATCGGCATCGTTACCCGCTTTGTTGACCAGAAGGGACTCGACCTTGTGGAAGCAGTCCTGCCGGATATTCTGGCGGATGATGTTCGCCTGATCGTGCTCGGCACCGGTGACTACCGCTATGAGCAGATGTTCATCGAGGCAAAGCGCCGCTGGCCGGATAAGGTTTCCGCGTCCATCATGTTCTCCGGCGATCTGGCAAACCGCATTTACGCAGGCGCCGATATGTTCCTGATGCCGTCCAAGTTTGAGCCGTGCGGCCTGGCACAGATGATCGCACTGCGCTACGGCACCATTCCGATCGTCCGCGAGACCGGCGGCCTCAAGGACACCGTTCACGCCTTTGTCGATTATGCCGGCACGGGCAACGGCTTCACCTTTGCAAGCTACAACGCGCACGACATGCTGCACGTTATCCGCGAGGCCTGCGGCGTATTCCGCTTTAACAAGCCTGCGTGGAGCAAGCTGATTATGCAGGGTATGCAGAGCGACTTCAGCTGGGGCAGCTCTGCCGATAAATATATCGAGGTTTACAAGACCGCGATGGGTCAGTAACCGACCTGTCAGCCCGACCCGTCACCCGATTTGAGGGAATACGGTGACGGTAACCGGTGATTCCGTAATTTTCATCCCATTGAAATCTACGGCATCCTTAGAGGTGCTGACGAGTGATACGGCAAGAGTGATTTGCGAGTAAAGTTTGCGATTTGGCTAGGCGCGGTTCCGCAGCAATACTTTGTGTATTGCAAGGGATCGCAACGACGCCAAAGCGCAAAATTTCCGCAAAGCACCGCAGACGTATCGCTCGGCAGTGCCTCCAAACAACTATGTGAGGAGATAAGAAAGACCATGCCAAAGACCCAGTACACAAAGACCGCTTTGAAAGAAGCCATTGCAGGTAAACTGCAGCGACATTTTGCCTGCGAGGTAGAGGACGCTACCAAGGATCAGGTATACGAGGCTTGTGCCCTCGTAGTGCGCGATGCACTGACCGAGCACATGATCGAAACCCAGAATGAGGTAGAGCGCGACGGAGAGCGTCAGGTGCATTACCTGTGCATGGAATTTCTTGTCGGCCGCAGCCTGCGCAACAACGCCTACAACCTCGGTATGCTGGACGCTCTGACCGCAGCCCTGAAGGACATGGGCTTCGAGATGGCGGACATCTTCG
>VOFG01002049.1_pt1 | contig 11845 bp, 18 predicted proteins | sample 5384171 | NCBI WGS metagenome assembly VOFG01 (sample SAMN12384726, study PRJNA508395) | human gut metagenome | isolation source: healthy gut F | host: Homo sapiens | reverse complement strand
CTGATCAGAAGCGTCTCTATCGACAGTCCGAGCAGTTCTCCGACGCCCATGTTCTCCATGCCGGTTCGCATCTGTGCAATCGTCGCGTCAATGTCAATGCTGGTGTTGCCGTGAATTACTCCGGCTGCGCCGGAAACCACGTTCTGCCCGATGTCGAATACTGCCATCACGATGTCAAACGTATGCGTTACGAGGTAGATCGCCACAGCCGCCTTGAAAAACCACTTGAAGAACATCCAAGTGTCCATGTCGTGAAGGTTGTTTTTCTCGGTGATCATGGAAATCAGCTCGTAGCACAAAACGAAGGTGATGATGACTGCAAAATACACTTGGCTCCGTCCATGACGGCGATCTCATCCTGAGACATCAGTTCCTTGCCGGTTTTCTGGTAATTCAAGCCGTAGGAGTTGTTGCTGGAACGGGTTTCTGAGGTGTTGTAAAGGTCGATTGTCTCCTTGCCCAGCACCTCGCTGATTTCCTTGAGCGTGGATTTCTCCTTGCCGCCAAGGAAAAGGGTGCAGTCGCAGTTGCCCGTGATGGTGTCAGCCGCATCCTTGTAGATGGTCTTGAGCTGAGACTGGGACTGCAAGATGATTGACGCCGAGATTTCCCGGCTTCGGATGGTTGCGATGAGCTTATCAAACTTCGGGATTTGACCGATGTTCGCAAACTCATCGAGCAGACAGCGCACATGGACGGGAAGCCGTCCGTTGTAAACGTCATCTGCTTTATCGCACAGAAGGTTGACTGCTGTGCATCTGCATCAGGTTTGGTTTCACGAAAAAGCGCGTCTTGCCTGAGCCGGAACCGCCGATGACAAGGATATTTTTGTTGCGGGCGTATTTCGGCTGCTTCGGGCGGCTGTTCATGGTCAGGAACTCCGTCTGCGTCAAGATGACGTTGTTCGAGAACTCCGGGTCCATGTACGGCTTGATGTCCTCTGGCTTGCCCCATCGTGCAGATCCGTATTCTTCGCCCTGCCGGAACTTCTTGCGGTTTTTGCCCTTGACGTAGACCGCCAGCTTGAGCAACACGCCAGCCGACAGACCAACGAGCAGATCGACGGGATGAAAGCTGGGCAGCGGATTTGCAAAGGCAGTGCCGAACACGGCAAAGCCGTTTGTCAGCTTGTCAATGAACTCCGTGCCGGGGGCGAGACGGAACACAGCGGCGATCTTATCCGCAAAGTAGAAGGCAAAGGCATACGGAAGGTTCAGAAGAATGAGCTTCTTCACATCGGGTTTGTTCACAGCTCCACACCCCGATCCTTGGTCTTGACCTTGACTTTCTCCTTATGCTGCGCCTTGCTTTGGGCTTTCTCCTGATCCAGCTTGTGCCGGATGGACGGCTGTTCCTTCTGCTTGACCGTCTTGGCGGAGAACTCTTTGAAGGCGGCGGTCATGACATCAACGTCCCGTCCCTTGAAGAAGACAAGATAGCTGGGCGGCTCTACGGAAACGTCCTTCTTGAGCGCAAAGTCCAGACCGTATTTGCTGGCAGTCCGCTCAAAGGACTTGATGTTGCCGTCCGTTACTTCGATTTGGAGATGGCGGCGTTCTGGCTCATCAGATGCTTGATGGACTGTTTGCCGCGATAGGTTTTGGGCTGCTGCATCTGCTTCTGCGCCTTCTCAATCTCCTGAACGAACTTGTCCAGAGCCTTTTTCAGCACCTCGGCGGAGATTTTGCCGCCCTTGATCATGATTGCAACAACTTTGGTGTTGACTTCATCCTGCATTGCAGTGATACCTCCTTTCCTTGAGATAATTGAGGGGATGCTGCCTCAGCTAAGGCGGCACACCCTTGAGACAGAAGATTTTCATTCGAGCCATCCTCCTTTCCGCCGAGTTATCTGTATTTTCCGAACAGACTTTGCTTTTCGGAAAAAGCGTCCAGATCGTCAATGATGAAGAGATCGCTGCGCCAACGTCCCGGCCACACTGCAAAGATTTTGCTGATGCCAGCCTGTGCGTTTATGTAGGCAGACCGTTTTTCACCAACCGTGGATAACTGGGTAACGGCTCCGTCAGGCATGTAGCAGACCTGACCGCTGCCATACGGGAAGCAACCCGTTTCTTTTGCACTTCTCATGTTTTTCCTTTCCGAGCATTGCTCAAACAGCTTCTTATGCTGCAATCGTATTTATGTGATTATTGGGAAGACTTGTCCTGCCCGTAGAGATCATGGTTGACCAGCGCGGAGTAGTAATTGTCTATCGTAACAGGCGCATTGTAGAGCGCCGTCAGGAGATAGGCTCTGATGTTCCGAATGTCAGATGGGTTCTTTGCCATTGAGTCAATCACATACTCAATGTGGCTGTCATTCAATTTGAGATACCGGGATTTAATCACAGCCACAGGAATATCTTCGCCGTTGATGCGAATTGTCTCTGCGCAGGAGCAAACCACATCCAAGATAATGTCTACAATTTCTTGAAGTCGGTCACGGTCATAGTGATAATTCCGGATCAGGTAGTCGAAGCCGATGTTCTCTTTAATCAGCTCCTCATATTCGCTTCGCTCATCCGTCCCATCCATCCTATCAAGATTGATAGATGGATAGTTCATAGAGTCCGTATTTGATTCTTCTGTAATTTCTTCATTCGTATTTAATAGCGTGGGCTTTACCGTTGACGCATTCCACGGTGACGGATTGTCCGTTGTCGGCTTTTCCGATAACGGTGAACCCGTTGGTGGAGAAGACCGCTGCGGACGCTCATAAACTGTGTACTCACATTTTGCAAATCGACCTCTCTTGTCATAAAGCTGCCGCCTAACAACGTAGCCGTGATCTTCAAGGTTTTTGAGCGCCGCTCTGGTGGAATCCAGTCCATCGGAACTGAGTGTTGCAAGCCCCTTGATTGTGTAGACCCAGCCGTCCGGAAGACTCAAAATCAGCGATAGAAGTCCCTTTGCCTTGAGCGAAATGGATCGGTCTTTCAGGTGGCTGTTGGACATGACTGTGAAGCCTTCTGTTCTTTGGGATCGAACGATTGACATTTGGTATCACCGCCCCAGCTTTTCCTTGCGTGTGGAAACCGCAATCGGAGAATAAGGGCAGAACTGAAAGACACAGGTCTGATACTTCCAGTGTGGACGATGAAAACGACAGGAACGGCATTCCGGTGTGATACACTCGCAGCCGCTATCGAAATGCGAATAGGGCGTTTCCTGCATCAAGGCGTCGAACGCCAGAAGTGGATTTGGAATCATAAGTGTTACCTCCGTTGTGATAAAAAAAATAGCCCCGGTATTGTTCCACTCATGCGTGGTACAGTACCGGGGCTATCCCGTTGCGTATTTTGTTATTTGCTGCGACCTCCTTCCGAGATTGCGGTTGCAGCTCACCGCGGTCAAACAGCTTGCGCTCTGAGTGCTTGCGAAATTGGACAAAATCAGCGAAACACCAGTGTTTTCAAGAGTGAGAGCCGTGCAGAACGGCGGCCAGCGCAACAGTCAGGGCAGAGATATGAGCCAGCGTATTGAGGTTTGCCGCGCTGGTTCCATTGCGCACCCACAGCCGTTCCTGACCTGTGGATTTGAAGCGAGAATTGTAACGCTCGCACTCTGTACGCAAGGCGTATGTTCTCTTGAAGCAGAGGCAGCTACGGTCAATGGAAAGTCTGTAGTCATCGGGAACGGTTTTATATTTCGTGCAGCCACGGTTTTTCTTGCCGTTGTTCCAGTTTTTGTGGCTACAAGGGCAAACACCGGTCTTGGACTGGCGGAACGGGCAGCAGTATTTCTGCCGGGTACGCCCATTGTCGGTCGTCTTTCCGTCCTTGTGCATGGCGAACCCGGCCTCGCAGACCGGATTACCGGCAGGAAGTGCCTTTAAATCTTTCGTACCGCGTGGATTGAGGGAATAAAAGCCTCGCCCTCATAGACCGATTTCACGGTGTTGTAGATGATTTTCGCATCGTAGCCCTTATCGGCAAGGAAGGCGCATTCCTTCAAAGAGATCGTCTGATCCGCGGCCGCGAGGATCTCAGCGGCGACGGAGGAATCGGCGATATTGCCCGGTGTGGTCAGCTCGTAGAGCGGCAGGCCGGAGATGCAGTCCACCAGCACATGACTTTTGTAGCCCCAGTAGAACTCATACCGGCGCTCATTGTGCTGGTTGGAGGCCGAGTGGACGCCGAGGGCGCAGTCCGGATCACTTTTCGGGTGGTTTTCCTTGGAGAACTTGTTCTTTGCAAAGGATTTTGGATTGTTCTGCTTCGTGTTTGCCATGACGGGCGTGGAATCCAGCCCGATGAAAGACGCATCCACCACGCCCAGTTCATACAACTGCCGCACCAAACCAGCCATGATTGCCTTTAACTCGCCGTTGTCCAACTGCCGCAGGCAGCGGTCATAAGTCCAGTAGGACGGCAGCGGCTTCATGATATTGAACCCGCAGTAGTGGGCAATGAGCCGGTTGTTGTCCAGATAATCCGCCAAATCTGTGATTTGTGAGAAGCCCTCGCATTTCATAACGATAAAAGCGCAGACCATGGCTTCTTTGGGGAAGCCCCGCCGCCCGGTTGCCGCCCTGGGCAGCGTGAAGTCCAGACTGCTGAAAAGCTTGTCGTAGAACGCAGCGGCGCTTTGGGATGTGAACAGCGTCACATCCTGAATGATTTCCTGTCGGTAGATAGCGGCCAGCCCCTTTCTGGTTGGTTTTCTCTCAAGTCAATTTTACCAGAAAGGGGCTCCGCTTTCTATATCATATGAGTGATTTTCGGTTTCAGCCATGGCCGGGAACCATTGCAATTACTGCGTTTCTTTCGGGTTGCTGGGCGAATACGATGCATTGCCCGGTATGAGCCAGAAAGTCTGCACTCACAAAGAGTCCGTCGTCGACGGCGGTTGGGGCAAGCCTGCGGACATAATCTTTTTGGGCGTTGCCCATGCCGGTGCCGCCATCGGTCTGAAAAAAGGCTATGGAGGAGGGAAAGCTACCCGGCACAGTCATCTACTTTGGCTGCCCGGCAGAAGAGGTGCTGACTGGCAAAGCCCTTATGGCCCGCGCCCATGTGTTCGACGGCATTGACTTCTGCGCAGCGTTCCACCCCAACCCGATGAACCAAGTGTTACTGGGCACGGCAACTGGTCTCAACTCCTTTAAGCTGCACTTCAAAGGGGCGCACCGCCCACGCCGGCTGTGATCCGCACAACGGCCGTAGCGCCCTTTGATGCCGTTGAGCTAACCAATGTCGGCCTCAACTATTTACGCGCGCATGTGCCGACGTCGGTGCGTATGCACTATGTCATCACTGAGGGCGGCGTTGCCCCAACATCGTCCCCGACAAGGCATGTGCCTGGTACTTTGTCCGTGCGCTGACCCGCGAGGTGATCGACGACGTGTATGGACGAGTGCTGGATATCGCTCGGGGTGCGGCACTGATGACGGGTACCACGCTTGAGGTGGAGTTCCTCGGCGGTTGCTACCCCACCCTCAACAACCAAGTACTCGGTCAAGTCATGTATGATTCCTTGTGCGAGACACCGCACGATTTGTGGACGCAGGAGGAACTGAATTTCGCCGCTGCCCTCAACGGCGATAAAAAGCTGGACGAACCCATACATACAGGCGTCGTTCAAAGCAGAGAGAACTGTTACGGCTCCACTGACGTCGGCGACGTACAGCACATTGCGCCGGGCATTGCCTTTGATGGCGCCTGCTGGAACATGGGCGCACCGGGTCACCACTGGCAGGTAACGGCCTGTGCAGGTCATTCCATAGGCCTCAAGGGTATGATCTATGCCGCCAAAGCAATGGCTCTCTTCGGGCTCAAGGTGATGAGTGATCCCGAACTGCTGGCGCAGGCAAAAAAAGAGTTCGATGAAAAACGGAGGGCAAGCCCTATGTCTGCCCCATCCCCGATGAGGTTCCCGTCCCCGATCAGGATTGAACCACACCGAAAATGCTCTGCCTTTACCTACCTCAACATCTACAGGCAAACCGCTGTTCTGCACAGAATTTCTATCTCACCTGCACAAACAGGGGGACACTTTTCGAATACTTCGAAAAGTGTCCCCCTGTTACTATATTGTAGCGGCCGAGCCTCGTTGCCGTAAAATAGACGGCGTTGCGTGTCGGAGAGCGCCGAGGAATTTGTCGCAGAATGAGTGAGCATAAGGAGTGGCCATGGGCCACTCCTTTCAAAATTCAACTACTTCGCCCTCCAGTACAATCTGCACCATGCGGTCATCAATTATGGCTCTGCGGTTCTGGCACGCATAGATCAGTGCCTGCGTACAGGCACGGTTAATGAGGCGTGGAACACCAGAGGAAAACTCAAAGACCCGCTGGAGCGCATCCTCAGAGAAAATGGGATTCGGATGCCCCCGCGTAGGCCAGTTGTTTTCAATGTATGCCTTGGCTTGAGCGAAGTCATACGGCATCATGAAGCACTGGATGTCAATGCGGTGCCGGATGGCCCGGTAGTGTCAGGCCCTTTACTCTCCCATTCTAACAGCTTCGGCTTTAAGACGGAAAAAGACGCGGTTGGCTGCCGCGCCTTCAACCGTAATTATTATTGTAGGAGTGCATTGAGATTGAGTCGGACTGTGCTCACTGCGTATTCCACGTTATGTGTTGAGTATAGTTTTGTTGTACGATACATCGCTTGTGACAATGCGCTTGCTGCGCATTTCGCCCTGTACGTCAAAAGTGGTTTCGCTGTACGAAACCGACACTGTGACAATAGACACTGCTGTTTTGCTGCATGAAACTAAAACATAAGAAATCGTAAAAAAGTAATGCAAAATGTAGAAAAAACTTAGTATATATATTGTTTATTGACAGTATACCGCTTTAAATTTTATAATTATGATAATTTCAGTAGATAATTAGAGGTTCTGTATGGCGAAACAGAGAAATAATAAATATCGAATTCAGGCTGTGGAAAGAGCTCTCACGATCCTTCAGTGCTTCCATGCCGAACGCCTTGAGATGTCTATGATGGAAATGGCGGGAATCCTGGAACTCAACAAGAGCACAACTTTTCGAATGGTTTCTACGCTTTGCGATATGGGGTTTCTGGAAAAGCTTGCAAACGGGAAATATGCCCTTGGCACAGAAATCATACGCCTTGGACACCTCGTCTCGGAAGATATGACGCTCCTGCGGGCGGCACAGCCGATTATGGACGAACTTTTCCATCACTGCGGAGAAACTGTTGCAATCTGCCGCTATTCAAACGGACAGATGATCTGCATCGGAAGAGTGGAGAGCCAGAAGTCTCTCAAATGTGCCTGCACGGTGGGAGCGGATGTCCCCGTTCTTCTGGGCGGGACAGGCCGCTCGGCGGCGGCATTTTTTTGAGTGACAGCGAGTTGAGTCGCTGCATTGAAACCCGAAACGGATTGGAAATCCTGTTTGCGGAAAGGAAGAACTTCGTGCAGTAGTGAAGCGAGCTCGGAGTAATGGCTACTATATCAGCCACAGTGAGCTGGACGATGCCATTAACGCACTGGGACTTCCCATTTTCGGAAAAAATGGAGTAGTTTTAGGAAGTTTGAGTATTGTTGCTCCGTCAAGTCGGATGAGCGATGAAGTGACATGGGAACTGCTTCCGGAGGCGCGCCGGTCCGCACAGCGCATTTCAGAGCGGATGGGGTATGACGGAAACATGCTGAACAGTAAAGGAGAATGAAGATGAAACAGGCAGATATGATTGTTCATACGCATCACATGTACACGATGGAAGGCGATGGAGTCGGATATCATCTTGATGATTCCATTGCCATCGTAAACGGGAAGATCGCAAAGATTGCACCGCGGGATGAGATCGAGCGTGAATTCACAGCTGTGGAAACGCTCGATGCGACGGCGCATCTGGTGCTGCCTGGGTTGATCGATGGGCATATGCACTCCACAAATTGCGCGATGCGAGGAATCGCACAGGATGTTGGCAACTGGATGATGCATGGCGCAGGACCGTTTCAAACGAACGCAACGTCGGCAACAAGACGGGCGGGAAGCAAGCTTGCAATTGCCGAAGCGGTAATGAACGGCACAACAACGATCGGCGAAGAAGGCTTTGCATTGGATAGCCCTTGCGAGTTTATTCAAAAGGTCGGCGTGCGAGGAAATGTCGGTGTTCGTATTCGCAGTGCACTCAATCGGGTGTATGCCCCCGGCGAGTTGTATGAGTATGACGAGAAGTATACGGAAGAAACCTTTTCTGCGGCAAAGGATGTATTCAATCAATGGCACGGGGCGGACAACGGTAGAATCCGGGTGATGTTTGCGCCGCAGGGGCAGACTTCGTTTCGGAAGAAGTACTGCATGAGGCGCTGAATCTGGCGCACAGGCACGACACCCTGATGTATCTGCATCTTTCGCAGGGATCGCGCGAAACGAAACAGATGATGATGCGGTATGGCTCTCGAACGATCCCCTGGATGATCGAGCGAAATTTGATCGACGATCACGTAGTCGGCATTCATTTGACAGATGCGCTGCCGGAAGAAGTACAGCAGATGGTCGGGCGCGGCGGGCGAATGGTGCTCTGCTCTGCGGCGATTGGGCTCATTGACGGAATTCAGCCGCCGGCAAAGCTTTTCCAGGATGCCGGTGGAATGGTTGGACTTGGCACCGATCAGGCAAACGGCAACAATGAGCACAGCATCTTCAATGAAATGCGCATGACGGCGCTTTCAATAAGCTTAAATATGAGGATCCGGAGGTCATGCCTTGCTGGAAGGTGCTTCGTATGGCAACGATTGAGGGAGCAAGAGCAATCGGGATCGACGATGCTGTCGGCTCGCTCGAAGCCGGGAAGGATGCGGATTTGATTTTGTTGAAGCTGGATACGCCCGCTATGCGGCCGATCTATACAAAGCCCATGAGAAATCTTGTGCCGAACGCTGTTTATGCAGCCTGCGGCAGAGACGTAGATACTGTGATTTCCGGCGGGCGAGTGATCGTAAAGGATCGTAATCCGCAGACATTCGATCTTGAAGAAATTCTTGCTGAGGTGCAGGAAGAGGCGGATCGCCTGGCGGGAAAAGCGGAAAAGCAGTTTTGGGAGATCCGGGGTGCCAACGCCCTGTACATGGAGGAGAATAAGCTGTAAGGGAGGTCAAGAATTTGGGCAATGACAAGATGACTTTTGCAGCCGCAGGAGATATTTTTATCAATCGCCGGCTGCCGGAGCGGGCTTATGCAGGATTTGAAAAGCTCAGCGCGCTGATCGGATCGGCAGAGGTGCGCTTTGCAAATCTGGAAACGACCATCCACAACCGGGAGGGATATCCGTTTCCGTTCAGCGGTGGAACGTGGGCAATGAGCGCGCCAGAGGTTCTTGAAGATGTAAAAAAGTACGGATTCAATATCTACAATGCGGCAAATAACCATGCCATGGATTATAGCCACAATGGACTGCTTGCCACGATGCGGTATCTGCATCAGTACGGAATTCGTTTTGCTGGCATCGGAGAAAATCTGGCGGATGCCAGTGCACCGGTCTATATGGACTGTGAAAACGGGCGCGTGGCTTTGATCGCTGCAACCTCATCGTTCCATGAGGCGTGGAGAGCTGGAAACCAGCGCGGAGATATGCAGGGACGACCGGGAGTCAATCCGCTGCGCTTCCAGACCAAGCTGCATGTAACGGCAGAAGAGCTTGCGGCGCTGCGAAAGATTGCGGAGGAAACACAGATCGACGCGCAGCAGCTGCTTGATATCAAAGAGGGATTTGCTGTTGAAAACGCCCGGTGCGTTTCGCTTCGGCGGACACGAGTTCGTTGAGTCCGAGGTGCCTGGCAAGGAGACGATTCCGCATCCGGCGGATCTCAAGCGGATCACCGCTTCGATTCAGGAGGCAAAGTCGCAGGCGGACTGTGTGATGGTCAGCATCCATTCTCACGAACTCGGCGGGCTGCGAAAGGATGTGCCGGCAGAATTTCTCGTGACCTTCGCCCGCGCTTGCATTGATGCGGGAGCGAATGTCGTTCTGGGACATGGGCCGCACGTTTTACGCGGTATTGAACGCTACCATGGCGGAGCAATTTTCTACAGTCTGGGCAACTTCCTTTTTGAAAACGATACGACGACGCATCAACCGGCGGACTTTTATGAAAAGTACGGACTGCCGCACGATGCACAGGTTGGAGCGGGCATGGATTGCCGCAGCAAGAATGGAACAGTTGGCCTCGGTGTCAACCCGAATGTCTGGCACTCGGTGGTGGCTTGCTGGAGCATGGAGAATGGGGAGATCGGACCGATCAAGCTGCATCCGATTACGCTGCATCAGGAGCTTCCGCGCTATCGAAGGGGCCTGCCTGCTTTAACGGAAGATGAAACAGTACTGCACGAACTGGCAGAACTATGCAAGCCGTTTGGAACAGAACTCAGTATTCGGGATGGCATTGGATATGTGTAAGAAAGGCGATATGATGTGGGATTTACTGATTAAAAACGCCGATTATGTTTCTGAACATCAGATCGAGCACGGCAATATTTATGTAAAGGACGGAAAAATCGCTGCAATCAGCGCAGAGCTATTGGTCGGCGATGCGAAAGAGACGATCGATGCGACGGGAAGACTTGTTTTTCCGGGATTCATTGATACGCATTGCCATTCGCGTGACGGATCGAAAGGCGCATGGTATAAAGAAGACTTTGCGCATTCCTCCCGTGCCGCTGCTGTGGGAGGCATCACCACGATTCTGGAAATGCCAAACTGCAATCCGGCAATTTACAATGTGGAAAATCTGCACGATCTGATCAAAACGATTACGCCGAAAGCGTATGGATTTTGGCGTATGGGGACTGTGCCTTGAAAGCTCAATAATGATTCCTTGCAAGCGCTTGCGGATGCGGGAGTTGTTGCTTTCAAGTTCTTCTGGGGCTACGCGATCGATGCGAAGAACTACCAGCTTATTTACAACTATGAAGAGGGCATGAAGGATGTTATCCCGCCGATGGGCAACGGAGAGGTCTATCAGATGTTCCGCGCCGTGGCAAAAACGGGAAAGCTGGTCGGAATCCATGCCGAAGACTTCAGCATCATCAAAGAACTGACGAACGAGGTTCGCGCTACGGGAGCTGACGATTACGAAGCAATGATTGCTTCCCGCCCGCCGCTGAGCGAGACGGTGGTGATCGACACGGCCATTCAGATTGCAGAAGCTACGGGCGCGCATCTGCACATTCTGCATCTTGCCACCGGGCGAAGGCGTCCCCTATATCCGGCGCGCACAGCAGGAGGGTTATCCGATCACGGCAGAGACATGCCCGCACTATCTGACTTTGACGGCAGAGGATTACGCCCGCGTCGGTACGGCAATGAAAGGATATCCGCCGGTACGCCGCAAGAAAGATCAGGATGAGCTCTGGGCGGCACTGCGTGCGAAGGAGTGATCGCTTATGTGTGCTCCGATCATGCACCGCATTCTCCGGAGGAGAAGGCCAAGGATCTTTGGTCGGCACCGGCAGGAATGGTGAATATCGAGACGATGGTGCCGCTGATGATCGATGCGGTCAATGCGGGTAAGCTTTACATGGCAGGAACTTGTCAGAGTACTTTCAGCAGAACCGGCAAAGATGTATGGTCTCTATCCGCACAAGGGTGCAATCCAGGTCGGTGCGGACGCAGATATTGTTCTTGTCGATCCAGAAAGAAAGTGGACTGTGGATCAGGAAAAGCTGCAGTCGAGAACAAAACTGTCGGCCTACCACGGAATGACACTCAAGGGGAAAAAATCGAACGCACTATTTTACGCGGACATACTGTGATGAACGACGGAGAGATCTGCGGCGGCGCAGAGGGACGGTTTGTTCGCCCGGATAAAGAAACGGAAAGATTATGACACTTTCGAAGGAAACGAGAGATGATCTGCAAAGCTTGATTA
>VOFG01003890.1_pt1 | contig 11847 bp, 19 predicted proteins | sample 5384171 | NCBI WGS metagenome assembly VOFG01 (sample SAMN12384726, study PRJNA508395) | human gut metagenome | isolation source: healthy gut F | host: Homo sapiens | reverse complement strand
TAGAGCACCCCTCCCTCCATTAACGAAGAGAGGCCCAACCTCGTCGACTATCTTAAACTAATTATAATGCGAACATATGAGTTGAGCAATAAGCATCTATAAATACAGATATATGAATTAAAGGAAAATAAGAATTTTAAATTAGTATAGACCTATATTAATTAGTAAGATGAGTTTGATATAGTGTCTCTAGAATTAGAACAGGATGCGTAAAGGCGTTAAAGTCAACAGGATGGATGATGCAAAAGAAATAAAGCAGGGCATCCGGTCGGTGCACCAGGTGGACGTGATATCCTTAACTACGCCGGCGCGACAGGGCTGCATTTGAGTCAGCATTTGGTGCTAAACTTCGGAATTACCAAAGCGGCGGACGGGCAGAACGAGAGCCTGGGGCTCCAACAAATCGCAAAATGCCTTTACTCGATATGGGCATTGGCGCCAGGACAATCGGATATAGCCCACTCGGTAAGTTATCGAAATGCAGTTGGGATATCAGTATGACCAGGGCAAGCAATCCGTCCCGGAGTTGGGTGGTTATCTAATTCGGCTAAACGGTTAGGTGAACGTATCGAGGAAGTAGCACCAAGCAGATTACGGAGCCTATGCGCAAGAAGTTATTTGCTGCAGGCGTACCATTACCTAAAGGGTAAATCGATGTTCAAAAATTCAGCCAATGTCATACTTATGGCCCTATGAAAGCAGCGTTACAGCCTAAATTGAAACCTTATATCGAAAATAAGATAGGCGACTACGCTATTTATGGTCCAGCTGCACAATCCGCATCTCGACGTAGCTATAAGGTAAGGTGATTTGATGCAACAGACCAATTCCACTGTCGCGCATCGTTGAACGTTGGGCTGAAGCCCTAGCGAATGATGAAGCGTTGACTAAATTTTGCAATGACAAATACGGAAAGCCGGCGCAACTGTATGTCGCTACGACGATGTTGATGCACCGCTCGAAGAAGATTGCCCTTTGCATCATATTACTACCAGTAATAAGAACGAAGGGTTGCTGGATACCTACACATACTCGTTAATGATTGTATGGGGTATCGTCATAAAGGCAACTCGCGTTAAGAATATTATTCGATACGACGGAGCGAGAATCGGATAACCTAGGACAGTTAATCATCGAATGCATTTGTAGGTAAATCCAGCGTTTCCGGTAATCGGCATTGATTATGAATTAGACTCAATAATTGGCGCCCGGTGTCTCACTGGACGTTTAACAGCTACTATAGAAATTCCGCATGTAATCGGCGGGAATATTGAATATTAAAAGGAGGAAATACATATGGCAACAGCAAAACGTGCGCAGGCTCTCAGTCCCATGTGGCGATTGCGTTTTGAGGGCGGATTTGGTACAACGCCATCCACTGGTGGTGTAATCACCCGATTATTTCTAGTTCTGTAAAAGCTAGCCAGAACTTAAACGACTCCACAGTAATCCGTGGTGATGGTCCGTGGGCAACATCGACATCGTCCGGTAGCGGATTTAACCGTACCTGTTGGTGTAATCGACATCGGATACTGGTTAAAAAAGCTGCATTTGGTCAACCGACTTCTAATACAACTGGCCAAGCGCCAAATAAGAAGTCAGAGCGTATGTTTTTAGAATCGGCAATTAATGCCGTCGTTAACTATTGAACAGGGCTATCCTGATGTTAACGTATTCCAACAATTCGCAGGTGTGCGGATCAGTAAATTAGGCTTTATATTCGGCGGCGACGCTGAATTGACTGCGTCCGTTGATGTGATGGGGTGTGAAAACATTAGCGGCCACTACATTTTGATGCCGCTGCAGCAAAAGCAGTTAATTTCCTACCATTCCAAAAATCTAAACGCAACAATTAAGAGGGTATCTGTGGCACATCCTAAGTTGTGATATCAACTTTGATTTTGGCTTGGGCGACCTACGCTATCGGCGGTAAGGATTTAAGAACATACATTGACCCAGGTATTGTGTCAATTTCCGGGACAATTAAAGCGTTCTTCCAAAACAAAAGACCTTTTAAACAAAGCGGTTAATGGTACAGAATCCAGCTTGGAATTGCGACTTGAACAAGATGACCGGTCGCATTCAAATTGCCTGAACTTGTGTACGAAACGACAATCTCCAGGCATCGATGGTCCTCGGCGTCAATATTGAATTGCCGTTTAAAGCATACTATCATTTTGAATGCTGGTCGCTCCATCCATCATTACATTAGTTAATAATCAAGAACAATACTAGGAGGTGCCAATATGGCATTTGAAGATATCAAAGTAAGAGGCTTTAACATTCGCTGAACGTGGTGAATTAATTAAATCTGGTTTTGACCCATTGTATACCCCAGTTCCGGAAGAAGCTGCCGGATACAGAACGCCTATTACGTTCTCGTGAGCTTGCGCCAATGGATTATGCAACACATCTATGGCTTGACCGAAGATGAAATCAACGCAGCGCCAGATAATGATCTTATGGAAGTTGCACTCGATACCATGCGCTTTACGCACGAAAAAAGGCTGAAATCGAAAAAACTAATTGATGCGTGGACTTTTGGCTTAACTCCGACAAACCAAAGTATTGCTCTGATTGTATCAAGATGCAACGCGAGACTAAACAGCATTTTGACTGCTCGAGTGTGAGTTTAATTCCCCGCATCAATTAGATGGAACGAGACAAGCAATGCGTATACAATGCTAGTCGTATGCAGCGACGTTGGCATTCAGGAGGAATTGCTGGGATTCGATATGCCAGCGGTGTTAGAAGTGGCGAGGGCTTACGGCATTGAGCCACTACCGCACCTATCGATTTGCTTTGTAATTTGGAAGCTAAAGAGTTGGAGGTGGCGCACAAGAATGGCCAATAATTTAATTGATATTGTCGTTCAGCTTACCGATAAGAATACGGAAGCCGGACTCAAGAAAATTACGGCAAGTGCCGAAGGCGCCAAATCCGCCCTTGGCAAAATGAAGAATGACCTCATGGCGATAGGTGCCGGTGTTGGGGTTGTAGGATTGGTGCCAAATTTGCCAAAAGAGGCCATATCCAATGGGATGTAGCAGTTAAGAAGTTATCCGGCATTACACTGGTGCTACGGCAAAAGAAACCAGTGAACTATTAGCAGTAGCTAATTACATGGGTATTGCTATGGAGGATAGTGCAGGTGCATTTGCTAAGTTCTCTAAGAACGTCGGAGCGGCCAAAGAAAAAATGGAAGTCGCTCGGGCAGAGGGTAAACTCCGGTACCGATATCTTTAGTAAATTAGGCTACACACTTGAAGATATCAAGGGTAAGAATACTGTTGAAGTATTCAAGATGATACAGGAACGCCTAAGAGGAATGAAGGACGGGGCTGAAAAAGACTCGTGTCGAAATGGAACTCTTTGGACGTACTGGCTACCAAATGCACGCGATGCTCAACATGTCCGCCGAACAGATGGACAAAGTGGCAGAACGTGCCAAAGCAATGGGCTTATCATCGACGATGATACCGCAGCTAAATCCGCAAAGCTAAATCGGGAATTAAAAGACTTAGAAAATACCGGTAAGAGGCTTGCAGTATCCATCGGCCATGAGTTAGTTCCTGTGTTTAATGATTATGCAAAAGGCGTATTAGACATCGCTAAAGAATTCGAGTCGATGACCGCTGAGCAAAAAGGAAGCTATCGGCGGAATTGTTAAATTCGGCGCAGAAGCTGGGGCAGTAATCATAGTCATGAGGTCGCTAACTAGCGCACTCAGATTTATGAAAATAGCTACGCTTGCCGCTGCGGGGCCATGGGTAACATTGGCTACAGTAATTGGACTTGCAGGGAAAGCGTTACTTGATTTTCGTTACAATGAAAAACATCGGGTCCGATTTAGGTGTGGAAACTCAGAGGAAGTAAAATTCATAAGAATACGAATTCCACATCCGGGTTGGCCAAAGGAATTTAAAGCATCGCACGATACAAGGTATTGGGTTGAAGATTCTGCTTTATTCGGACTAATAAAAAACGATCGCATGGCCACAAAAGCAGAAGGGGCAGAGATCGATTCCTTATTAGCCCTTAAACACGCCCATGAAGTCAAAACAAAAAGAGACTGAAGAAGAGCTCGAAAAGCAAAGCAAGCAATCGCTAATGGCGGATTAACGAATACCGAAGCTATCAATAAGGCAAATGAGGAAGCAGCGCGAAGCGGCTAAAGCCCAAGAACAGGCTGCAAAGAAAGCTCAACAAGCAGCCGAGAAGTTAGCAAGCGCCGTAGAGCGTATGTCTGAGTTGTATCGGTCTCTTTACTTTGCAAAGTCTGCAAATGATGGTAGTCAATACGAAATCGATAAGTTAACTGCTAAGAACCAGTATGAATCCAACAATAAGAATATCCGTGATATCATCCGTCTTGTTTCCGGTTTTGGCATGAAGCGTTACTGGAGAGGCCAGAAAGTGTGTTAGACGCAGCCAATGAACAACTCGGTAAGGCATACGAGTTAGGCGCAGACGGTACGTGGGCAACGGATTGCGGTAAGCTATTCTCCGACTCTGTACTACAAGCATTCGGCAAGGATGTACCGATATGTTCCATCATCATGGACGCAGCAAGAAAGCCGCTGGTGCTTGGCATGATGAGGGCTATGGATATGTTCCTAAAGCCGGAGATGGTGTGGTTGTACTTGGTGATAACCATATTGTAATCAGTGACGGAAAACGGCGGATATACTGGCGTTAATTCCAGTACTGGTGTAGTTAGCAAACCGAGCGTATCAAGTGATTTTGGCGCTATTACAGGGTATGTTGATACCAGCTTACTAGCAGGGGGTAAGTTTCGAGTGTCCAAGATTCAGCAGGTAGCGCAGAGAATGCTAAGAAGCTTGCTGAGTCAAATCTAACCGCTCAAGTTAGAGCCAAGAATGAAGAGTTGTACCAAAAGCGATTAGCTGAAGCACAACGAAATCAGACTATCCGTGTTCGTAAGATGAACGAGGATATCAAAAAACGATCTCGAACGCACCGGCGACCGATTGCAATTACTCAAAGCGGAAGCTGAAGCACAAAAAGGCGCAGATTGACGATAACGTTCGTGAGTACAAAAGCCGTAGGCGATAAGGAACTCGCTGAAAAGAAAGCTCAAGCAGAGCGACTAAAAGTGGCGTCTGATACTGAGCAGAAAAATCAGAGAGTTAGCTTTACACCCAAAACAAGTGAAAATATTGACCACTTAACCAATATGGTTACATTAGGTCGACTGTCTCGTAGTGATGCAGACGCCTTACTTGCTGAAGAGTTAAAGACCTATATTGACTATGCACGGAGTGCGAAGTCAATGATGTTCCCCAGTTAACGGCTACTCAAAGACTGCAGATTGAAAAAGAACTTATTAGAGTCGCAACAAAAACTATGGGAACTTGCAGGTCGCAGTTTGAAAACGAGCCTACAAGAAGCTGCACGCCAATATAAGCAAGAGACTACCAATTGGCACCTTGATAAATCGACTTGATAGTACGATGAGCTCTATTAATTCTGCGTGACAAAAATCTGAGGCTTGGCGCAACAGGAACGAAATCATTTAGTAAAGGCATTAAGGACATATTCAAGGATATGACGAACGCCATTATTAAGATGATGATTCAGTTAACGTTCCAGCAATATGTTATGCCTAAGCTGCATGACTATTCGGCGGCGCCGTTAGTGGTATCGGTTCCCTAGGTGCCGCAAAAGGACATCGTCCTTTGCTGGTGGCGGTTCGTTTAGTTCTGCATTTACCGGCAACCGATTCGCCGCTGGAGGAAAACGAACCAGGGCTTATGTTGGTTGGTGAAAACGGACCAGAACTCTTACAGTCCCTCCCCCATCGTATTTACACAGCAAGCGAAACTCGCAGATTGGTAGGGATAAGCGCTACAAGCAACAATGTAGTTGTTAATATCATCAATCAGTCTGGCCAAGAACTCGAAAGCAAAACAACAGAACCTCGGTTCGATGGCGAAAATTATGTTATTGATGTAGTAGTTCGCGCCATGGAAATCAAACAAAGGAGGTATGTGTGTGACGCCATCAAGGCATCCGCAGTATAACTATATGGCAGTATTTCCAGATATTCGATATAATATATCCAATTCAGGAGACTACTCCAGATATTTCGTATAAAGGTCAAGTTGAAAACATGACGCTAATCACTATGAAAAAGACGACAAAGACCCGACGGACATATTCTGTAGGGTACAAGTTGCCAACAACTGAGTACTATAAACTTCGGGCATTCTTCGATGAAGTCAACTGTCTCCGGTATATTCGATTGGGGTACATCCAGAAACACGGAAACACTAAAAAGTGCGATTTGATCAGTTAGATTTTTGCGGCGAATGACTACGGAGGGATGGGAAACTCGTGAAATTACAGGAGGTATAACATGTTACCGCTCTCAACGGCATCGGATTTTAGAGAAAAATCCAAATATCACGTTATGCGTGGTTAATGCTGTTAGAAATATCGTATAAAGGGATACGATTCGACAGGCTAAATACGGAGAATATCCACCTCAAGGTAATACTTATATTGCATTTCCATTTACCATTCAAGATGTCACTGAGAATGCAACGGATTTGCCTAATATTAAGTTATTCAGTATTAACGTTACTGGACAATCCAGCGTATGGCAGAGTCCAATAATGGATTCACTGGAGCCACGTCATCATTCGTGTAGTGAATACGAACATACCTGATGTGTGCGAGCAAGAGGGGCATTTCGTAATTACGGGAACTCATGCAAACGCAGAATGGATGGAGTTTACACTAGGGACTGACTTTAGCTTTACTCGACGATTCCCATTAATCCGTGTAATGAAGGATTTTGTCCGTTCAAGTTTAAAGGCGATTCAGTGGATATAAGGGTGAAAAATCAATGTAATAAAACCTTAGCGCGATGCCGTGAATTGGGGAACAGTACACGATTTGGCGGAGAACCAACTATCCCGCAAGGGAGGACCATATGCATCCAATAAGTGACTTGACTGATATGATAGGCACCCCATTCTCGGAAATGAAATGCTGATGTAGTTGTTGAGGTATATCGGCGTAGTGGAATACCACTACCCGAATATACCCAAATCCAAATGGGTGAATGGCGCGAGTTCGTGAGCCAATGCCAGGAGTGTTTTGGTGTTTGCGTTATATGGTAAAAATCGATCATGTAGGGGTTTATCTTGGTGAAGGTAAATTTATACATGCTACTGAACACAGCGGCACCTGTATAGAACATATATCAAAGTACGTGCCTCGATTGAAGCACATTTATGAAAGGAAGGAGTAGCAGATGGTTAACGTAATTATTGTAAATAATCCGTTCAAGCCAGAGCAATGGATACAAAAATATTTGCCATTTAAAAGGGCAAGTCTATCAGCTATTACTTCAACGCACCTGGGGAATGGGCGTATTCAGTAAATGGACATGAAGCATGCCGATACAGTTGTAAACGATGAAGACTACATTGTAGTAATGCCCCGAGTTGAGGGCAAATTCTTTGGTGTTCTTCATCAATAGGGATGGCAGTATTACCGGCGGTATTGCTTCAGGTGCTATCTTTGGTATCCAAAGCTTGATTTGGCGGTCAGTCATCGCTATGGCGGTAGGGATGATAGGTAATGCTATTGTCTCAAAAGTTAACCGCTCCTAAGGTTGACCGTTCGAATTCCGAACAGTCAAATACATATGGCTGGGGAGGTACCGAAACTGTTACTGGGCAGGGCTACCCTTTAGCCGTGACGTATGGCCGGATGAAAAGTGCTGGTTATTATTATCCCGCCATGTAATTAGTGATGGTGAAAAGCAATATCTTAACCTTTATACTGTGCCGGTGAGGGCGAATTATCAAAAATAGAAGATATTCGTAGCCATTAATGCTAACCCAATCAGTAATTATAAAGGATGTGCAGGTGGATATCAGAAAGGGCACAAATGATCAAACAGTTATCCCAAATTTCAATGGTAACTTTGCGGATCAATCCCAAACTATGAATTGACTGAATCATGGAATACGCAACAGGTACAAGGCGATGCATGTGACGCCATAGAGTTAACTGTTGGATTCCCAAACGGATTATATTATTCAAATGATAGCGGCGGCGCTGACCGTCGTGTCACTTTGAAAGCAGAAATTGTAAGGTAGGCGATGAGTCCTGGCAGGCATTACCTTTAGCAAATCAAAAAGGTATGGTAAGTCACATTAAACGCCGGGATGCGTGGAACTTTATTAAGTCAGATAATAGCGTGACAAATACATCCGATTACGCAGGACGAATTGAAGAGGCGACAAATAATGCGTTTTATCGTGTATTTCGCTTTGACAATCTCGAAAAGGCTCGTTACGAAATCCGTATGCGATGCAGTGCGAAAGATGGGAAAAGCCTGCGCCATGTCAATAAGGTCTACTGGGTTCAGCTAACTCAAATTATCTATGATGATTTCATGCATCCAGGAAAAGCCTCATTGGAATTAAGGCTTTGGCTACATCTCAACTAAGCGGAAGCGATCCAAAAGTGACATGGATTCAAGAGCGTTCAGAGGTGTATGTTCAATCCGTATATTAATAAGTACGAAGCTCAACCAGCGGATAATCCGGCATGGGCTGCTTATGATTTAATCCATATCTGCCGTAAGATTGGCGGTGAATATATTGTATTCGACAGCCCCATATGCGCCTTGACTATAACGCATTTAAGGCATGGGCAGATAAGTGCAAAACAAATGGGTTTACGTTCAACTATATATACGACACCGCTATGCGATTATGGGATGCGTTGAAGTATCCAGAAGCAGTAGGCCGAGGGAAAGTAATTCCTGTAGGAACTAGGTTTACATGTGTTAGTGATTATCAATCTACACCAGTGCAGTTGTTTACTGTAGCCAATATAAAAACAAGGCAGCTTTACTGAAGAGTTTCAAGGTGTAGAGGCTAGAGCGAACTCTGTTGAAATATCGTTCCTTAACAAGGATAAGGATTATGAACGAGACGTCATCCCTGTATATGGGGATACTTACGACGAGTCGGATACATTAACGAAATCCGGCACAAGTTGAGCTCATGGGGTGCACCAGTCTTGAGCAGGCCTATAAACACGGTAAGCATTTCTTGCGATGCAATAAATATGAAATACGTACTGTGACAATAGAGGCGTTTACGGATGCCATAGCGTGTACGGTAGGGGGACATAATATTAATCCAGCATGACATACCTGAAATGGGGCGAGGGCGGTCGTGTGGTTGCGGTAAGTGGCCAGACGATTACACTTGACAAGGAAGTGTCGGTGCAACCAGGTAAGAATTATCAGTTACTGATCCCGTAGCAACTCTACGGATATCGTCTCTACGTTTAACGTAGTAAATGTATCAGGTCTCGATGTGATTGTTAGAAGAGGCTATACCGGTGCAGCCTGATGCGGTATATGCATTCGGGGAGGTTTCTAAATCGGCTAAGCCATTTCGTGTATTAGCCATTACAAAACATTATCAGAAATGACTCGTAAGATCCAATGCATGGAATACTATCCAGAACTCTATGTATCAGATGATGGCACGGTGCCAAGTATTGATTATACGAATCACGGTGCATCTGATATTCAATCAGTAGGGTTAGTGAGCGATGTCTATGGTGCTAATGGCATCATGTATTCACGCATAGGTGTAACGTGGCAGTTACCTCGTGATGGAAAAGTCTCAAACGTAGTCGTAAATTACCGAAATGTAAAAAAGCGATACGTGGACATATATTGGAAAACTACCCAGCATCCACAAACGCTACCACGATATCTGATGTGCTACTAGGTGCGACCTATGAAGTGCGAGTGCAGGCTATTAATGAGTTAGGACAGTTGACTACTGGCGTAACAAAATCTATAACCATACCTAAGATGCAAACGCCAGAGGATGTTCAGAATTTACACGTTATAAAGTCGGTACAATCAAACGGCCGATAAAAGTGTTTACTATGACTTACAAGTACTATTTGACCCGCCTAGTAATCCTGCCAACTTCGATGTGGCAGAGTTTGGTATCTCTTAAAGTCGAAGAGTGGAAAGCCTGTAGCGGGGCAAGAATGGCAGGCTGCTGGCAGTAGTAATAGTCAGGTTATTATCAAATCATTGAAATTTTGGGTGAGGAGTATCAATCAAAGCAATCTCGGTTGACGATTTGGCAATGAGCAGAAACAGCCCAAATGGTTGATGTGATAGTCAAACCGATGGACGCGATACCTGATATGCCTAGTGATTTCGGTATTAATTTCAGTAGAAACGCCCCGCATCATGGAATAGGTGCTTAATGCCGACGTCGACTATTACAGAATTACGTTGCCGATAATAATCCTGGCAAAGATACGAATGCTTTATTGGCAAGAGTTAAAGGTACCTCTGCTGTACTTACTTTTAACCAAACGAGCAGATACGGTTTATTTATATGCTCGCAGCACGTTGGCAAATATAAACTGCAGCAACATATGAGGTATAACGTTCCAGTTGGCCACGCCTGAGCTTGTATTAAAAGCCAGTTAGGCGGATTCAATCTTTACTTCTCAACTAAGCCAGCACAAGCATACGCAATCAGATACCACGTGATCGGAGATGAACGTACTGATGATTTTGAAACTACTAGCACCATGCTGACATATTCGAACTCAACCGGAATATATCGGATACGTTGCTCGTTTGTGGATGTGTTCGGAGATGGACTCGTTAACGAAGCAAATTAATGATTAAAGACACAAAGAAATTGATGCTTTACTGAACCTTGAGTCTCTCTTGGATTGAATAAAAAGTTGATGAGCGAATTAAGAACTTGATAAAATTCAATACGAATTCTGAAGAGACCACTAAGAAAAATTACGAATTTGGCGTCACATACGGAATCTCGCATTACTGAGTTAGCTGGTAGCATCGAATTTACAAGTTAAAAAAGTATTGGCGAGATTGATGGTGAGGTGAGTTGGTGTCTCGCATTAACCTCAGTCAGTCCGGTGTATACATTGCGGGGAATTGATTCACATCACAGGGAGCGACTAAAGTTCGATGATAACGTCATTGTTAATAGATGATTCAGAGACTAACATGACAAATTACATGTTGATAGTTTATCGGCGGTGTCCGGAATACAATCGGGTTACTTCGTTCGAGAGACTTGGTGTCGTGTTGAGGATTCAGGATAATCATCTTTATTACAGGTTTTGATGATGATAATAACCCTCGATTAACTTGGATGCTGGTAGGAGGTATTATGGAACCGCATGTATAGCTTATGATGCTAACGGCAATATCATACTAAATCTCAAGGAAAAGCTCACGCGTATCGAAGGGGCGGATAAGGTATCTGACATTCCTAATCGGCATCAACAGGATTATCTAGGAATGGATTGCAGCCTGGTCAACATGTCTGGGCTGCAAGCCATGGGACAGTACTTAGTGGCAGAGGTTAGCAATATCATAACATATTATTTTGCCGTGTCCCAGGATGAATATAATATCCAATCGTCAATTTAAAGATCTTACATATGAAGGGTGGTTGGCGTATGGAATTTATTAACATCCAAAATAAAGAAGGTGTCACGATTATAAACGATACCTATGACAATCTAGTATATCTTAGTTTTCCTAAACAAAAAGATGCAGTTCTTTACACTGGGGCAATGAGGGGGATAACGCCAACTTGTCCAAATCCTGCTCAAGCCCAGCTTACACCTATGCTGGTGCCTACAAATAAATACCAATATGGATATAATGCGGGGGATGCTAATGTAATCCAGGGCTCTTTTCATGTCACTCTGATTCGCATATCATGGTGATGCACCTCTTATAGCAGTATCAGTTCCACTAAGGATATGAATTTCGCG
>VOFG01003037.1_pt1 | contig 11853 bp, 15 predicted proteins | sample 5384171 | NCBI WGS metagenome assembly VOFG01 (sample SAMN12384726, study PRJNA508395) | human gut metagenome | isolation source: healthy gut F | host: Homo sapiens | reverse complement strand
TCCCTTTGTTTCGGTAAAGGGGAGTATGAGCCGTGCCGGAAGGGGTTATGCGGTCGCAGGCTGGAAGGTTTTCAGGTGCCGGCAGGATTACCTACCCAGCGCCGCGCCGTCACAGACCAGCGTCACGTCAGCGCAGGTTGAGGAGCGAGGCGGGGCAGGCAGTCGTCAATCCGCCAGCCAGCATAGTAGGCCACGGCATCGCGCTTGGCGGCCCGTTCGCCATAATCAGAATCTTTTTCGCGCGCAGAATGGTTCCCATCCCCATAGTCAGCGTGTCGGAACCTCCGCCCGGAGGGCAAAGAAGCGGGCATTCGCCTTGATGGTAGAGGGGTCGATCGGTAACGTGCGTGGCAACGCACAGCGTGTCCGCCGGCTCATTGAAGCCGATATGCCCGTTCTGCCTGATGCCCAGAACCCGTATATCCACCTGACCGACCGATGCAAGGATCTCCTCAGCGGCGGCACGCCTCATCCGGGTCGGTCGCCGCGCCGTCCGGCACTGAAGGTGCGGACAGATCCACGTTCACATGACTGAACAGATTCTCGTTCATGGTAGCGGTAGCTCGTCGTTCTCCGGTGAGATGGGGATAGTACTCGTCCAGGTTGACCGTGGTCACGTCAGAAAAGTCTATCTCGCCCGCGCGGGTTCATTCGGGCAAGCCCCGGTACATCCCCACGGGCGTGGATCCGGTGGCAAGCCCCAGCACGGCATCGTGCCGGGCGCGCATAACGTCCGCCACCAGCCCGGCGGCGACGCGACATCTCTTCATAGTCCTTTGCATTCGATTACCTTGACAGACATAGCAAATCCTCCATACTGTCCGGCGTTTGCCGGAAAAATACCGGGAACCCCGGATATGCCGCGTTGACGGCGCCTGCCCCGGATTCCTCGTTACCAGCATCGCTGCCGTCCTCCGGAATGACCTCCCGGACAGCGGCAATGGCACACTCGATCATGGAATCATCCGGTTCAAAGACGGTGATGTGCTGCAGGGCAAGTCCCGGAGCCGCGATGATGCGCGTCAGCCAGTTGTCATGCCGCCCGCAGAATTTGATAAGCTCATAGCCAAGCCCGACAATGACGGGCACCAGCAGAATGCGGATTCCGCTGTACAGCAGAGTATTGACTATGCGGTTCCCCGCATACAGGGTCGGCGGGATGAAAAAGCCGACCAGGATGCTGACAAGCACCATCAGTATCAGGAACGAGGTGCCGCAACGGGGGTGAAACCGGCGCTGTATCCGCACGTTTTCCACGGTCAGCGGCAATCCCGCCTCATAGCAGAAAATCGTTTTGTGCTCGGCGCCATGGTAACGGAAGGTGCGCCGGATATCCTTCATCAGCGAAACGGCAGCCATATAGCCGACCAACAGGATAATCTTCAGGATACCGGTAAAGATCGACTTGGTGTATCGGTTGTCCGCATCCAGCCAATCCACATGCGCGGCAAGCGTCTCGTACAGCCATGTCGGCACAAATGATGAACAGTCCGATGGCAAGCGCCAACGCCAGCACGATGCTGACTACCGTCACTGCCAGCATCAGCGGAGAAGTCTTTTGTCTTTGCCGCCATCCTTGCCGTGGGCAGACGTTTCGGCGACCGACTGTTCCGGCGCGGCTTCCGCGTCGGGCTGTGCCGCCGGTGCAGTGTCCTCCGGCGCGGCATCGGCAGGCGGGATCGCCTCGGCACTGCTGTCGCCGGTTGCCGCAAGGGGAGTTCCCTTCGCAGCCCTCCCGCGGCGCGGCGCTCTGCCTTTCGCAGCGCATCTCCTCCTCTGCATCCTCCAGTCCGGATATTTCGGCAGAGCGCATCGCACCGATAACCGAATATCATACTGTCCGCAAAATTGAATATGCCGCGGATGACCGGCACCCGCCAGGGCCACGGCCGCTTGCCGGATGAAGTCGGGAATTTCTCCAGCACAATCTCCCCGCGCGGGATTACGCACCGCCATGGCGGTAAGGCGCGACCGCGCATCATAATACCCTCCATGAGTGCCTGACCACCGATGGATGTTTTCCGGACGGGGCACGCAGCCTTGGATTCTGTCTTATATTTGCTCATTCTTGTCCTTTCTCCGTTCGCCTGCGGGGAGATCACAAATCCCTCCACGGGCAGCATACACGGTGTTCATATTCTACCATATATTTGTGAACGTAGTGTGAATACTGGGTAATATGACGGGAAATATTGTGGCAGTTTTGCCGCCCTTTAGCGTCGCAGTGGCGCATGGCGGGAGACATGTCCCCGGTGATGCAAGCAAAACCCGCAACGACCTGCAGTGTTTCACAAAACAGTTGACAAAAAACCGTGAAATCCTGTATAATAGAGGTAACAAAACCCTCCGGGACGGAGGGCAGGCTACATCTGAAAGGAGTCACATTCGTATGGGACTGATTAAGGCGGCTTTCGGCTCGGCTGGCGGCGTGCTTGCCGACCAGTGGAAGGAATTCTTCTACTGCGATGCTCTGGATAAAAACACGCTGGTCGTGCGGGGACAGAAGAAGACTACCCGCCGCTCCTCCAACACCAAGGGGAACGACAACGTCATTTCCAACGGCTCCGGCATCGCCGTGGCGGACGGACAGTGCATGATCATCGTGGATCAGGGGAAGGTTGCGGAGGTCTGCGCCGAACCGGGCGAATTCACATGGGACAGCTCCAGTGAACCGAGCGTTTTCACAGGCAAATTCGGCGACTCGCTTAAAAAGACCTTTACCGCAATCGGAAAGCGCTTCTCCTACGGCGGAGACCCCGGCAAGGATCAGCGCGTGTACTACTTCAACACCAAGGAAATTCTGGACAACAAGTTCGGGACCGCAACGCCCATTGATTTCCGCGTTGTGGACAGCCGCGTCGGCATCGACCGCGATGTGCGCCTGCGTGTCAACGGAACCTACTCCTACCGCATCTCCGATCCCATCCTGTTCTACACCAACGTCTGCGGCAACGTGGCAGGCAGTTACGAGCGCTCCGAGCTGGACGGTCAGCTCAAGACCGAGTTCGTTTCGGCACTCATGCCTGCTGTCGGGCGTATGTCCGAGTTGGAGCTTCGCCCCAACCAGCTGATGAACCACACCAAGGAGCTGCGGGATTACCTCAACCAGGAGCTGACCGCCGAGTGGGCAGAAAAAGCGCGGACTGTCGGTCGTGTCGGTCGCATTGGGCGGTGTCACGCTGTCCGAAGAGGACGCCGAACTGCTCCGGCAGGATCAGCGGGCAGCCACATACCGCGATCCCGGTATGGCTGCCGGTATGCTCGCCACCGCGCAGGCAGAAGCCATGCGCGTACCGCCGCAGGCAACACGGGCGGCGCGATGACTGGCTTTATGGGCATGGGTATGGCAATGAATGCCGGTGCCAACACGCAAAATCTGTACGCCATGCAACAGCAGCAGCAACAACAGCAGGCAGCACAGCCTCAGCCCGCACCGGCGCAGGCCCGCCGCCGACAGCTGGATCTGCCCCGGTTGCGGGAAGACCGTCACCGGGAAATTCTGTCCCGAGTGCGGTGCCAAAAGCCGGAAGCAAAGCCGGCTGACAGTTGGGTCTGCCCGAATGCGGAAAGACCGCGACAGGCAAATTCTGCCCCGAATGCGGCACGGCACGCCCGGCGGACAATGGCTGGGTCTGCACCTGCGGCGCGCATAACACGGGGAGATTCTGCCCGAGTGCGGCGCCAAGAAGCCGGAGGCTGCCCCCGCTACAGGTGCGACAAGTGCGGTTGGGTGCCGGAGGATCCGACCAACCCGCCTAAGTTCTGCCCGGAGTGCGGCAATCGCTTCGACGAGAACGACATCGTTCGCTGATCCCCCATTCTGAATAACGGAGGAGGGCGTTCCCTATGGAACACACCATTCAGAATTCAAATGCCCCTGCTGCAGCGGCGCCATTGAATTCGACACCAGTCTCCAGAAAATGAAATGTCCGTACTGCGATACGGAATTCGAGCTGGATACGCTCCGGCAGTTCGACGAGACAGTCCGGGAGGATCAGCCGGATCACCTGGACTGGAAAACCGAGAGCCAGTCGTGGGACGCGGCGGAAGCGCAAAGCATGGCAACCTATGTCTGCAACTCCTGCGGCGGCGAGATCATCGCGGAAGCGTCGGCAGCCGCCACCTTCTGCCCTTCTGCGGGAACCCCGTCATCCTCAAGGGGAACCTGGAGGGTGAGCTGCGTCCCGATCTGGTCATTCCGTTCAAGTTGGACAAAAAAGCCGCCATTGCCGCCATGGCAAAGCACTTGTCCGGCAAGCGGCTCCTGCCCAAGGTGTTCAAGGACGAGAACCACCTGCAGGAAGTCAAGGGCATCTACGTTCCCTTCTGGCTGTACGATGCAGACTGTGAGACCGGCATTCGCTTCCGGGCAACGCAGGTGCGCACATGGAGCAGTAAGGACTACATCTACACCGAAACCTCGCACTACGCGGTTTTCCGCCGCGGATCGCTGTCCTTTGAGCACGTTCCGGTGGACGGATCGACCCGGATACCGAACGACCTGATGGAATCCATTGAACCGTTCGACTACCGCGATGCGGTGGATTTCCGGACTGCGTACCTGTCCGGATTCTTCGCCGACCGCTACAATGAATCCGCCACAGACTGCGAGGAGCGTGCCAATGAACGCATCAAGAACAGCACCCGGCGGCGGTCATATCTACGGTGACCGGATACTCCAGCATCGTACCGGAGCACGTTTCAGTGCGGATGCAGGCAGGCAAAACGCTGTACGCGCTGTTGCCGGTCTGGCTGCTGACCACCAAGTGGAACGGGCAGACCTATACCTTTGCTATGAACGGACAGACCGGTAAGTTCGTTGGCAATCTGCCGCTGGACAAGGCGGCGTACCACAAATGGCTTTGGGGACTGACCGCCGCAGTCAGTGCGGGCATCATCGGGCTGTCCTACCTCATCCATCTGCTGGCGTGAGGGGGTGACGGGTATGAGCAAGACAGTACGAATCCCCGGCGGAGCCGTGCGGGGATACTGGCGGCAATCATTCTCGGTATCTGCCTGCTGTTGCTGTTGACGGTCGGCGTTCGACGGTCGGCGCGGCAGACGCCCACCCGCCCCGGCTGGTGGACAATGCCGGTTTGCTAAGCCAAGCTGAGGCTGATTCCCTGCGTGCCACCCTGGATCAGTACAGCGAGGAGCTGAACTTTTGATATTGTGGTGGTCACAACCAATACGCTCGACGGCAAGACACCACGGGACTACGCGGATGACTACTTTGACTACAACGGCTATGGATACGGTGCGAACAGGGACGGTGCTCTGTTCCTGCGCTACATCAACGGATCCAGCAAGGAAGTGTGGCTCTCCATAAGCGGGGAGGGCATAAAAGCCATCCGGGATGCCGATATAGAATCCATTTTCGACGACATGGAGGACGACATCCGCGCAAACCGATATGGTGTAGCCTTCCAAGTTTTGGCGCAGGATGTGCAGAATGAGATTCTAAATGCGCGGGGGTCCGCCCACCCGCCCCGGCTGGTAGACACTGCCGGTTTGCTAAGCCAAGCTGAGGCTGATTCCCTGCGTGCCACACTGGATCAGTACAGCGAGGAGTTGAACTTTGATATTGTGGTGGTCACGACCAATACGCTCGACGGCAAGACGCCACGGGACTACGCGGATGACTACTTTGACTACAACGGCTACGGGTACGGTGCGAACAGGGACGGTGCTCTGTTCCTGCGCTACATCAACGGATCCAGCAAGGAAGTGTGGCTCTCCACAAGCGGGGAGGGCATAAAAAGCCATCCGGGATGCCGATATAGAATCCATTTTCGACGACATGGAGGACGACATCCGCGCGCGAACCGGTACGGTGCAGCCTTCCGGATTTTTGCGCAGGATGTGCGGGACGAGGTTCTGGATTACCGTTCATACGACACCATATGGATTTTTGTCGGATTGGCGGTCGGTGCGGAGTCGGGCTGATCGCAACGAATGCCATGCGATCCTCTCTCAAATCGGTCAGGCAACAGCGCTACGCCGGAAGCTACATCAAAGGAAACAGCGTGAACATCACGGAAGCACGGGATATTTTCCTGTACCGGACGGTATCACGGGTAGCCAAGCCCAAGGAATCTTCCGGCGGCGGCTCCTCCACACATACCAGCTCTTCCGGCAGATCGCACGGTGGCGGCGGAAGATCCATGTAGCCACACTCCACTGACAATAGACAGAAAAGGAAGCCGGAGAGCCTTTGAGAAGCTCCCCGGTTTTCTTTTATACCTCCATCATCCGCTCCACCGTCGCGGCAAGGTGCGCAACGCAGTCCGCCATGAAGCGGCAGGCGGTCGGGCGGAAGTCCTTATCATAGTGCGACAGGAAGCGCGCCGCTTCCAGTGTCATCTCTCCCCGGTAGCGGATATCCGCCAACGCGCGGCAGGCCGCATCCCACCGGATACCGCCCATGCCGGGCAGGTTGTGCAGATCGTTCACGTAGTCCACATCATGGATGTGCAGTGCGCCCAGCCGATCGTGACCGAGGACACGCACAGCATCTTCCGGCTCCCGCCCGCACACAGCGCCACGTGCCCCAAATCCAGGCAGACCGTGAAGCAGTCCGGATCATCCAGCGTGTCGTAGTATGCCGCCAGCTCGTGCGGATTCGCGCACACGTCATCCACGATGTGTCCGTTGACCGGATGGTTCTGCCACATATTCTCAATGGCAATACGCACGCCCGCCTCGCGGGCGTACGGTGCAAGCGAACGGTAAAACTCCATGTTCATGTCGAACAGCTCCTGCTCGTGCCCGTAGTAACGCCCCCTCTGCAGGGGATGCACCACCACCTGCCGGATGCCCACGTCCCGCAAAGGCGAACACGCGCGGCATCTGCGGCACCAGCACCTCCGTATAGTGCGCATATCCGCCGCCGAAGGGCGCGTGCGCTGATTGAATACCACGCCGCGACGATCTGCCAGCGTCTTGATGCGGTCGGCGGTCTCGCGCCAGTCCTCCCGGAACAGGTATTCGTTGTTGTCTCCCGATTCAGGTCGATTGCCGGAAACCCGGCGTCCATCATCAGCTCAAGTCCGCGCTCCAGCCCGTACACATCGACCATGCCGGATGTTGTGGATGAATACAGCATACAATCCCCTTCCCCGCCTTTTTGCGGAAAGCGGCTCGGATGCCGGAACCGCTTTGTTTTTTTGGGGAACCGCTGACTCATGCCGAGGATGTGCGGAACCCCCATGTCGGATTTACTGCGCCAGTCCGGCGAGATACTTCTTGATTTCCGGCAGACCGGCGTACTTTTCAATCGCGCCGTCCGAGACAATCACCAGCGTGGGAGCCTGACGGACGCCAAACTCCTTCGCCATATCAATATGCTCGTTGGCATACACCTTTTCATAGACCATGCCCAGCTTGTCCATCGCCGCCGCCGCGATTTTGCAGTTGGGGGCAGGTGGGCGTAGCGAACAGGTAAACCTGCGAATTGCAGGACTGCATCTCTGCCGGTGCGGCGGTTTCCTGCTCGGTTTCCCCGGATGCAATACCGCCCGATATGGGTCCGGTATGCGTCGGTGGAGGCGCCGAGGTCATAGGTCTTGCGATCCTTGAATTCCTGCGACTTACCGTCGTTCCAGTTCTGAACGGGACGGTAGTAGCCAGTAATACGGCTGTACACCTCTGTCTTCTGACCGCAGATGGGGCAGGTATACTGCTCACCGGTCAGATAGCCATGGTCGCGGCAGACCGAATAGGTGGGGGACAGCGTGTAGTAAGGCAGGCGGTAATTCTCCGCAATCTTGCGCACAAGTGCCGCCGCAGCCTTCCAGTCAGGAAGCTTTTCTCCAAGGAATGCATGGAAAACCGTTCCCGATGTGTACAGCGTCTGCAACTCGTCCTGAATATCCAGCGCCGTGAAGATGTCCTCCGTGTAGCCGACCGGCAGGTGGGAGGAGTTGGTATAGTAGGGAGTATCGCCGTCGCGGGCAGCCGTGATGATGTCCGGGAAGCGCTCCTTGTCGTGTTTGGCAAAAGCGATAGGAGGTAGACTCGGCGGGCGTTGCCTCCAGGTTGTACAGGTCGCCGTACATTTCCTGATAATCGGACAGACGCTCCCGCATATGATTCAACACCGCGGCGGTAAACTTCTGCGCTGCCGTATGTGTCGATCCTCGCGGATCCAGTTTGCGTTGAGGCACGCCTCATTCATGCCGACCAGTCCGATCGTCGAGAAGATGGTTGGCGAAGGTGCCGAGGTAACGCTTGGTGTAGGGATACAGTCCGTTCTCCATCAGCTGGGTGATGACGCGGCGCTTGATCTTGAGCGACCGGGCAGAGATATCCATCAACCGGTCGAGGCGGCGGTAGAAGTCCTCCTCATTGGCTGCCTGGTAGGCAATGCTGGGCATATTGATGGTGACAACCCCACCGAACCGGTGGACTCACCGCTTCGAAGAAGCCGCCGGATTTCTTGCGCAGCTCGCGCAGGTCAAGGCGCAGGCGGCAGCACATGGAACGGACGTCGGTCGGCTCCATATCGCTGTTGACATAGTTGGAGAAATACGGTGTGCCGTACTTGGAGGTCATTTCAAACAGCAACCGGTTATTTTCCGTGTCAGACCAGTCAAAATTGCGGGTGATGGAATAGGTGGGGATGGGATACTGGAAGCCGCGGCCGTTGGCATCGCCCTCAATCATGGTTTCGATGAACGCCTTATTGACGATGTCCATCTCGTGCTGGCAATCCTTATACTTGAAGTCCATTTCCTTGCCGCCGACTATGCAGTTCTGCTCGGCGAGGTCGGGCGAGGACAACCCAGTCCAGCGTGATGTTGGAGAAGAGGTGCCTGCGTGCCCCACCGGGAAGGTATTGACGCCGAAGATGAAGGATTCGATGCACTTCTTGACGGCATCATAGCTCATGTTATCACACTTGACAAAGGGGGCGAGGTATGTATCGAAGGACGAGAACGCCTGTGCGCCTGCCCACTCATTCTGCATGATACCGAGGAAGTTGACCATCTGGTTGCACAGCGTTGCCAAATGCTTGGCGGGTGCAGAGGTGATCTTGCCGGTCACACCGCCCAGTCCCTCCTGGATCAGCTGCTTGAGCGACCACCCGGCGCAATAGCCGGTCAGCATGGAGAGGTCGTGCAGGTGGATGTCCGCATTCCGGTGCGCATCGGCAATCTCCTCGTCGTAAACCTCGCTCAGCCAGTAGTTGGCGGTAATGGCGCCGGAGTTGGACAGGATCAGACCGCCGACCGAATAGGTCACGGTGGAATTCTCCTTGACGCGCCAGTCATTGACCTTGAGGTAGTTGTCCACAATCTTCTTGTAGTCCAGCAACGTATTGCTCATATTGCGCATACGCTCACGCTGCTTACGATACAGGATATATGCCTTGGCGACCTCGTCATAGCCCGCCTTAATCAGGGACCGACTCCACGCTGTCCTCGAATATCCTCCACCGACACCCGATCCTCCTTGATCTTGGACTGGAAATCGGACGTGACCTTCAGCGCCAGAAAGTCGATGGTGTCATCATTATACTGCAAATCACAGGCATCAAACGCCTTAATGATTGCATTGCGTATCTTGCTCTCGAGGTTGAAATTGACAACCTTGCCGTCCCGTTTGACTACTGTATACATACTGCCTCTCCTCTGTTACTTTGTTCCGGCGTACGTACTGCGTCCGGCAGTTCACCGACGCGCGCGCCGCTCCTATACTATACCATACTTGTCGTGGTTTGTCAAGCCCATTTTTACTATATTTTGTGCCAAATTTCAAAAATCATCAAGATATTGTGTCAACCCGGTTTTCCCACTCCGGCGGCGCCGGGCGTTCACACGCCGCGCAACTCGGTCGGAATTCCCTTGTCACACGCGATTTTACACATCGCCGCCAGCGTTTGCGGCGTATGCGCCGTATACGTTCCGGCACCCACAAGGCTTCCGCTGTCCTTGAAATTCTGCAGGGAAATAGCGCCGCGCTCCGGCAATCCGGTCGGCAATCGCCGCAATATCCGCCTCCGTGTGCAGTTCCCGGACAACGGTGGTGCGGAATTCATAGTCCACAGTGCCGCTGAGGAGGAAATCCATGCTGGTAAACACGCCGGACAGCTCCGCCGCCGGGACACCCGCCGTCAGTGCGTACCGGGCAGGGCTGTTCTTGATGTCCATGGCAACATAGTCCACCAGCCCCTCCCTACCAACGCGCAGTACCTCCGGGCGTGTTCCGTTGGTATCCAGCTTGACGGCATACCCCATTCCTTCACCCGCCGCAGAAAGGGGGCAAGCTCCGGTTGAAGCGTCGGCTCCCCCGCCGGTGACGCACACGCCGTCCAGCAGTCCCTTCCGACGCCGAAGAAATGTCAGCACTTCCGCCTCGTCCCATGTATCGTTTCCCTGCTCCAGTTCCGTGACCAGCAACGCGTTGTGACAGAAGGGACAGCGCATATTGCACCCCCCGTGAACAGCGTACAGGCAACCTTGCCCGGAAAATCAAGCAGTGTCATTTTTTGAAATCCGTAAAAGCGCATGGTATCCTCCACAGTTTTCTTTCCGACACATTATAGCACATCCCGGCAGGGGATGCAAGTGGCGTGTAAACTTTCCGGGAACGCAAAAGAGCGCCGGCGGGACGCGCTAATGGCCCAACGGCAAAAAGCGATACCGTGAAGCGATCACGGTATCCTTTGCGCACGGAAACGCCGCCGTATCGTGGCGCGGACGCCTATGCGGAAACGGTCATTCCGCTACCGTTTGCCGCACCGATCCGTATAGAAGGCAAAGACTCAGCGGTGGGCTGCCCTCATCGCATTATAGCATGCGTCGCAGTAGACCGGCCGATCCGTCTGCGGCTGGAACTTCAGCCATGCAACGGCACCGCACTGGGCACAGACTGCCTCGTAACGGGGCTTTTCAGCCTTTTCGCGCCGTTCTTGCGCGCATCGCGGCACGCTCTGCAGGTCTTGGGCTTGTTCTGGAAGCCTTTCTCCGCATAGAAGCGCTGCTCCCCCAGCCGTGAACACAAATTCCTTGCCGCACTCCTTGCAGACGCAGAGTCTCGTCCTGATACACAGGCTCTGCCGCGTTCACATCCATCACTTCGTCTTCGTACATGATTCTTACCTCGCTTTGATAGAGTAAAGTTGTCCCTCGGCGGATTCGGACCGCCATCCCGTTTACCGTGTTTTGCTTAAACCATCAGGACATACAGACCGGGGCTCCGTCCGGCGGTCAGACGGAAGAGCGCATCATTCCTCCGTCCTCGTCTCCAGGGCGGCAACGCAGTTTGCGACGTATCCGGTACACCGCATTGTGGACAGACTTTTCGTCCTTGCCAAAGTGCCGCCGCGATCTGCGACACCGGTGTCCCGCGACATACGCCCACCAGACACGATTTTCATACTCCGACAGGCTCCCCTGCACAAAGCGGCACAGCGCGGCGAACCGTTCTCCGCCGCCACGGCTGCGGCGATGTCTTCCCTGTCCGGCACCAGCTGTTCCGCGAGCGGCACCACGTGCAGTCCGCAATGCCTCTATGCCGCACAGCGGACACCAGCCCGTTGCGCAGGCACACGCGCGCATACAGTCGAACGTGACCTCCGTCTGCCCCACGTCATAGGAGGAAAGCGCACCGAGGAAAACATACTCTGCCTCCTCAGCCAGATCCTTCCGCTCCACGCGCGGTGGCACGAGGTAAAAGCCGTTCAGCATCTCTGCAGCGGGTCGGGTCATTACTGCCGCCGCAGGCGGAGCACGCTACGACTGCCTGCCTGTGCTTCTGGATCAGCCCGCGCACCTCTGCTGCGGCGATTCCGTCGGGATTCCGATTCACTCCTGTGCTCCTTTCGCGGGTTGCCCCGTCAATACGTGAGTA
>VOFG01003761.1_pt1 | contig 11858 bp, 17 predicted proteins | sample 5384171 | NCBI WGS metagenome assembly VOFG01 (sample SAMN12384726, study PRJNA508395) | human gut metagenome | isolation source: healthy gut F | host: Homo sapiens | reverse complement strand
CTCTTGAGAAAATCTGCTCCGGCCTTGGTATCTCGCTTTCCCAGTTCTTTCAGGAGGAAGACTCTGTTTACTTAACCCCCGATCAAAAGGAAATTCTTGATCTCTGGGCTAAACTCTCTCCTGCTCAAAGAACAGCGGTCTCTCAAATGTTGCGTTCTTTCCTATATATAAAGGAAGAGGTATAAATTTTTTTCCGCTCGTGAGCCGCTTGTGTCAAAAGCGAATTTCCGCGAGCACCCTCTCACGGCACACCCATTTTCAGAATGGGTGTGCTACAAAGGCGCTTGCAAAAATTCACTTTCGACACGCGCGTCTCACTCACGGACTATGTTTTTGTAGCTTCTTATATAAGATAAAATACAACTATTCCGCAGCAAAATGCGGTCAAGCCCCTGAAGGACTTGACCGCTTTATCATTTTGAATAATAGGTTTTAGATACAAGATTCCCGAATTTTTGCAAGATCACTGTTCAGAAGCGTTTCATGTTCCAGAAGACCATGCTGCACAGCAAGCAGAAAATACTTATTATTATGAAGAATCCTATATGCTCTGCGGTAAAGTTCTTCCAGTTTTGCTGATTTGATGGCCTCATTATAAGAAAGTCTCTGCTCGGACATTCTGTTGTCCCCTGATTCAATTCCAACGAAGCCACCACCTGCAAAGTGACACAGCCAAATATCCATGAGCTTATCTGCTTGCTCTATATCGGCCGATGCCTGAATATCCATAACACCATAGATCAGAGACACACCCGCTCTGCCTGCCAATGTTTTGGTCACTTCATCCAGAAATTCCTCTTCATTTTGTGCATAAGTAGCACAGCCATTTGCCATACCACCGATTACACCTTGGTTTCCGCGAACCGTGACAATTCCAATGCTTCCGGGGTGAAGAACTTCTCCGACCACTGCATGGGCAGCTTCATGTACTGCAATCTTCTGCAACTCTGTGGAGTCAGTTTCCTTATCCGTCTTTTGGGTTTATATACCACCTGAAGAAGAGCTTCTGTGATATCTTCCTTCTGGATGTGCTCATGACCTTGATAGACACTATTCAGCGCAGCAAGGTTCATTACCGTTTCCAGTGTAGCACAGCTTACCTTGGGCATAGCCTTGACGATATCTGAAATCAGCACATCCTCTGCCAAATCTTTATCCCTGAGATAGTAGCTGACAATGTTCTCTGCATTCTCTCCAATCGGAGGTTGCAGATAGATCACATAATCAAATCTACCCGGTCTCAACAGGGATGGTGGCATATACCTTGTATCGTTAGTAGTAGCAATCACAAAAGATCTGTATCCTTTGCATCATCAATACAGGCTTGCAGACAAGCCCATTCCGGAGCATAGGGAGAGGTGGATTCTACATAGAGGTTCAAATCTTCTAAGAGCAGTATACTAGGTGCGTCCTCCTTTGCCATAGCAAATACAGCCCTTAATTCATCCAGAAAACTGTTTTCCTGACAGGTTTTACGAAAAACAAAGGGCTTTCGTTCAGATTCCTCCATCAGGATAGATGCCAGCAGACTTTTTCCAAGACCAGGGATCAGATTCCATCAGCAGCCCTCTTGGAATAGAAATGCCCTTTCTTTTATAAACCTCCGGTCTTTTTAGAATATCCAGAATCTGACGCAGAATCTCTTTCGTAGATTCGTAGCCGATAATTTTTCATCAAACTTATCCATTGTATTCTCCCTTCTTATTTGCGTTTTGATTTTCTGTTCTGAATCATTTGACCTTTTGCTGTCCGAGGAATGCTTCCGTATCGAACGATATCATCGCCATACAATGCAGCTTCTCTTGACTGTCTCATTTGGATATTATTTTGAAGCATCTCGTCGAACTCAGATTTCCACTGATTTGTTACCGTTACAAGCATATTCCACTCAGATTCCCATTGAATATGAAACATATTCTGTGTTTGAAACGATACTGCACAAACTGCAAAATGAATATGTACATTAAATCTATCCGCATGAATTCCATAGGCTGTAATATAACCTTTCTTCGCATAGATACTTGCTATTCTTTCTGCTAGAGATACTACATCCTGTGGCAAAATACAATCTGTTGCTGCGAAGGAAACAATGCGGTGTTTTGCAAACTGCGGAATACCTTTATGTCTTCTCCTGACTTCAAAAAGCATCAGGTTATAAACGGCACTTGGATCACACAAATATTCATTGGGAATCATCGCTGGCTGACAACCTGCTAAGGTATTTGTTATAGTATTCGCTCTTTGACTATCTTCTGCTGTCTTATCTAATCTAAGAATATATTGCAATAAATGTTTTAAGTCCTCCAAAGTTTCATACTTATCATTTTTTGAGTTCGATATAACACATACCTATGAACCTCCTCTTTTACTCCTTCCCAATTTTTTCACTCGCATAATATCCAATATTAGATATAATTTCATCAACAAGGTCTGCATCTATTTTGGTAAAATAGATTGCGCTCTTAAATACTTCTGTTGCATTTTTACCAGTTTCATCCATTCTCTGTTGTAGATGAATTTTATCTTCATCTGTCAATCGTATACTAAAGATATTTCCCATTATAAGCACCTTCTTTCTATTCATATATTTCATAAAGATAAATTAATATCATTGAAAATATAGATGAGAATTTATAGAATAAAATATTATTTATGACGGCATCCGCCTCCCCCTCTAGCAAGAATAGCCAAATGTATATACACTACACATTCGGCTGCTCTTGTGCGACTGTTTGTACTACAACTATTCCATTCAGCCGCTTTATCCTAATGTTAGTGTCATTAATAAAGATTAACTTTCACCTTCCTTCTGCTCTATACATTATTTAGCATTAACATTGGATTACCCGTATGTACATCACTCCATCAAGCACTACTTTCAGGCATTAGAAAACCCACATGGAACATCATCCATGTGGGCTTTTTTTCATGTTACCACCCAACTGATTTCAAGTGGGATTCCTGTATAATATATTCCTGTACCGCTCTCTTGGGGATCTTCCAAGATCGGCCGATCCTCATAGCTTTTATCTTTCCCGACTTCAAAAGCTTATAGGTGGTGTTCATACCACATCCCAGCATATCGGCAACTTCTTCTGGAGTGATCAGAGTGTCATAGCAATCAAACATAACGGTAAATCCTCCTTTGGTGGGTTACTATAATGTTGCCGAAGGTCAAATCATACCAGATACAGAGAAAGGGCGACCACTTGCGTGATCGCCCTGAATTTATGTCAAAATGCCATTATGTGTCCCTTGTTCCTACACTTTCAAAAAAAATTTTGCTTGTAAACTCCTATTTTCCTGATATCAAGGAGCATTTAACGCTCAAATTTTTTCAGAAGTGTAGGATGCAATACGCTTTTCTGCTTGTACAGCTTCATATTTAAGCAGTTTTCCACCATCCGTAAGTTCTGGTTCCCATTCCCAATAATACATATAATCATTGCCCTTGATACAGTTTTTTATTTTTCCTAATCTTATTGTCCATCTTATCTTGGCTCTTCCGAAGTCATTTGACCCGGCCATAAGTAGTTTCATTATAACCTTATAGTCCACTTCTGTGTCTAATGATTCGCTTTCTACCTCCGGAATTTCAACTCCATTTTTCTCCATCCAGTTTTTCATCAGCTGCGGATTTTTCCATCCACAAATAGCCTCTATACGACCCGATTTCCAAACACGCTCATATCGAAAATCTTTTACCCTAATACTCTTCTTTGTTTTTCCAAATACTTTTAAAAGCCTTTCCCAATTGTCATCCACTCCAAGTGGCTTTAGCCTAAGCGTTTTTTCCTCTACTTGAAGTAATTCTTGTTCTTTGAGTGCCTCAGTAAATTTATCTTGTTCTTCCTTTTGGTTCTCACTATTCTGTACAATAATAAATCCATTGTGCAATTTACTTACTATACTTTCGATAGGGCCATTCAGTTCATATTTGGTCGGAGGTACTTCATCAGCACAATAATATTGCGGTATCACATCAAAATCAAAATCAGGGGCTTTGTATAAAATATCCCGGTTTAAAAAGCACATATAAATAGCCGAAATTGCATCATCCGAAATACGTGGTTTCACCTCTTCCGAAATAAGAAACGTTTTTTCTTTTTTATCTAAGAAAGAAAAGTAATAGTCCCAGTATTCATCAATATAGTTACCGAGAATTCTCTCCGCCTCTTGTATTGCCTGCCAATAGGTCGCGCTCCCTTTTTGAACTTTAAATTTTCATATGCATATTCCACAAGAGCAACCGCTACCATATTTAAATATCGGCCATACTGGCACATGAATGCAGCGCCTTCATATTTTTCAATGATTTCGTCCAAATAGAATGCCATTGGATAGCAAGATTTATGTATAATCAATCTTGCAGTTCTTTGATCTATTTTTTTTTCTTTTCCTATACGGTTTAATTTTTCGCAGTGATATATATTCTCACGTGCAAAATATAAGACAACGGTTTCGCTATGATTTCCTTTTTGAGAAAGATCTACCTTACTCATTTTTTCAATAGCTACACATAAGTCCTCGCATCTATCTTTCAATCGGCTTTTTTCTGTTTTTCTAGGCTTCCTGTGTCTGATTCATCAAATATTTCTTTTTTCTTTTTCTGCCAGTCTTAAAACATTCCAACTTACGCTGTCACGATTTTCTTCCACAATATGCTTTGTTGCAGCGCTAAACAACGGCGTCAAAAATTCCTTTACTTTCTCGTTTTTCTTCATTGTGGGAATAAACTGGTACGGGCATATCAAGTTAAATGGAAATTCTTCCGTATGATTCATTTTTATCTGTTCCACTTTTTTTGTTTTGCTCGCCAAGGCACGCACTCGTCTTTGATATGTCTCGTACCCTTCCCCATCTTCATCCCAATCAAAAATTTTCTTTTTAAATTCTGAAGCCGATATATTTCGTGCTGTTAAATACCTCAATGACATCATCACACATCCTATTGCATTGGCTTGAAGTATCTTGGGCGGATCGCTATCGCTTTTACAATGCATTCTAAAATAATGCAGCATTGGCCAGTTTCCCTTTTCCATATCTTTCAAAATCGCTTTGACCGCATTGACTTCATTGTTTTCTTCATGACTTAAAGTCAATTCCAACGGTAATTCTTTCGCATACAATCGAAAGCTAAAACGCTTGCATCTTTCCAGCTCATCGCGAGTTTCCTCCAGTTGCTTTTGATTTTCAAACAATACCATTTTCTCAATCATTTCATCTCTCCAAAAGTCGGCCTTTTACATTATTTTGATACTTTTCTCATTTTCGGTCACGAAAACTCAAATTTGTTTTCCTTCAAAAGTGCTAAAATTTAATTAGAAAGATCACAGTATCTTTCCCTCCAGTCTGCACCTTGACAACCGCATAGCGGGCAGTTGACCCCGAGACCGACCGGACAAACTGCCTGCCGTCCGCCAACTCACCTCATAAGATAAGAAAGGATACTTTATGAATGCTTCAAACACTAGTGGCATGATCAATGCTCTTCAGAATCTTGATGGAACACCCTATAATCCGCCAGAAGAAGTCAGTTCGACTTTTCCTAAAAGAAACTGGACACAAACAGTTGCCACGACGCAGGATGTTACACAATGTTCAACTTACTATAGTGCCGCACCATCAAATAGTCCTGTACCGCCATCTACTCCCTCGCACCAATCACAACAGCCATCATCCTCTCAATACGATCCTCTTGAGGCAAATGCTCAAGAGCTTAAAGCGGCATGGGAGAGTGACGCACAAAAAGCTTACAGACAGAAGGCACTCAGTTTCGAAAACTATGGCTTAACTACTGATCCTCAGGGCTATCTAGTCCTCTTGTACAGTAATAGCATCAATACTATTGAAAAGCCTTTTAGTGCTTGCCGAAATCTTCGGGCACAAAAATTGTAGAGCATAGCACCCAAAAGAATACATCAAATATACGTTTGATACTCCTACCAGAGAACACAAAGAAGTTATAGTTGATGCAGCCTGTAATGCCGTTCATCGCTATACTTTGCTGCAAGACCACGGTTTTGTAACTACAGCATATTTTTCACTCGCCATTTGCGCGGAGTTGATTGCTCGTTATACCGCACCCATGCTCAATTCTGTTTCTCCGCTGATAAAGTACTCTCCCGGCTGGTATTCTTCTAAAAACTCATGGGGTTTTCAAGAAAGTAACTGGGTTGATCTTAACACGGTGCTTTTTAGCTTTACTCTCCCGTCCACATCTGACATGGTGATGTATCAGTTGCTATCGCTATATGCCGTCCTACAGGGACGTTTATCTCCCGAGTTATGGATCAGACGCCCGTTCTGTGTACTGACGCATAACCGGTATCTACACACAGATTTGAGCCTTGACGAATCACCTCGCGTATTTAAAAAGAGTTAGAAAGCTTGATCGACCGCCCTCTTGTATGGATTCGCGCTGAAAGCATCAACTTCAATGAGTCTTCCAGTGCCTATAGTCGGGACAAAAACTATCAAGCGCTGATGAATTCTATGCAAAGCGATCAGAGGCACCCCGTATATATCGTGGTGTCTCAAGACTTAACACCTCGGCAGCGAATATTTTGTTTACCAGTACAAAATTTCTCTGACCACCGCATTAGAACCAATTCGCTCAATTCAATTGGAGATCTGATAAAGCTGATTATCGGGAACTCCGATGCATTTGAAGCTCAAATCGATAAAGTTTACACAGAATTTTTTGACGAACTCGGAGAAGACTGCCCCGTTCGACAGGAAATTTCCGTACTAGCCGCGATTGCTGCTGTCGTACAGTGGTATTTTTCTATCAGAGACCCCAGTCAAAAAGGGGTAGTTGCACGTTCCCATAATGAATGCCTTACCCTATATATTCAATACTGGGAGAGGTTCAATGGAGATAGTATCAACAGTTTATTCCGGAATGCACTCTATGCAGCCCGGCGAAGTGATATGATTTGTTTTCGTCCACTCGAAGATGTCGATAGCAGTTTTGACTGTCAGAATGAGATTCTATATGATGATACCTATTATTATACATCGACTGCCCTTTTGAAGAAAATCATTAAGGTGCAGCTGCGATCCTATATGCCGTCCGACGTGCTCAATCGTCTGAAAACTGCCGGGGTTCTTTCGGGATCAGTCCCCAAAACGCTCACCTTTGCACCAAATGAATCAAAGGATTTTCGCTTTCGAACACTTCTGAGAAGTAGCCTACATCAACCCGGAAGTCGTGACCTTGTTGAAATCTAAAAATAAAAAGGAGTTTGATTATTATGTCTATGCTATCGCAAACCTACATAGGAAAGTACTATGAGGGCAGCCAAGAACTATCCGTTTCCACAAAAGTATCCCCGGACAGGATAACGATTCTTATGTCATCCTCGGTGAATCCGGCTACGGAAAGAGTGTTGCTGCCCAAAGTATCGTGCTGCAAAAGGCCAATCAGAGCTATAGCGTCCGCAGCATCGATATTCATAACTCCTCTGCCCCGGAACATCTCTTTCCAATTTTCAGAAAGTCATTTGAACATCTGTCCTCACAAATTGATGCATACAACACGCCAATTCCAACAACGCTTTTCGAGCCACTGCACTACGCGGATGGAACTATGGAATCACCTGCAGATTTAAGTTATACGCTTTCCAATATTATAGATCGCCATCTCAGGTTAAGCCGTTCTTCAACAACCGCCCTCTCAGAATCTCTTGAATATGCAATTTCAGACCGCGACAATAATCCAGACATTTTCCCAGCAGTTCTCAAAGCCCTTGAAGAATTTGACACGAAAGCATCAAGAAACGCAATGGCTTATCTTGCGCCTCTCCTGCGGCACAATATTTTTAGACATCAGTCTGTCAACTATTCTTTCGGAATCGAAAACATCAGCCTAAGCAAGTTTCCGCCCCTCTTCAAGAACGTGATTGTTGACTTACTTCTTTTTGATGAGTTTCGCACTGCATCACAGGGAGGGCAACCGCCACGCTACATCTACATAGATGAGATGCAGAACCTCTCCATCGACAAGGACTGTTATCTTGGCAAAATCCTGACAGAAGGAAGAAAATACTCTCTGAATGTGATCCTTGCCAGCCAGAGTATCCGTGAGTTTAACGCGTCCGAAAGAACAATGCTCTGCCAAGCAAACCACAAACTTCTCTTTCACCCTGCTCTCCTAGAAGTAAAGTATTATGCCGAGCTTCTCGCATCTCCACAGCATCGGGCTGAGATTTCTGACCTTTACGGAATCTAGAAGTTGGGCAGTGCGTTTTTCAAGGTCCTATTTATATTGGGGAAGAAGCCAAACCCACTTGCGCTCCTATTTGTGTGAACGTCAGTCATCTGGAAGACATTGCATCGGCTTCATTGTCGAAATCGAGCACCTGATTCCATTGCCAGCATTCAAAGGCAGAAATTTATAACCAAGTATTCTTGTAATATAAGTAAAGCTTTAAATGCTTCGCTTGTCAATCGTTTTCAAGGAGGATTTATCATGAACATCCCGGATGGATTTTTTGAAAACCCTGTTTCTCCCGAGTACGCTGATCTGCTTTCAACTATGGGCGCTCCAATTTACTTTACAACGCCTCCATGTTGCCACTCCGGCGATTGTGGATACATCGATTGTAGTGCTATCACGCTGCGTGACCAGAGTCAATTTTTTAACTGCGGCTATGTCGTTCCCCCTTTAAACGCCCAATATGAGGAAGTACAACCTGATTTACATTCTTTGGAGCGTTATGACTTCTCAAAAGCCAGATCTTCCCTGGTACCCTTAATCGCCCTTTAAGAGTCCTATATCTCAAAAAGATATGCTTATTATGAAAAGCCACCTGTGCTTTCCATCAGTTTATGAAAGGAGAGAAAAATTATGGTTAATAAGCCGCAGGATTTTCTTACACTAACAGGTGCCGCACGTCGTGCACGGAGCGAAGGTTATGATATAACATACCACAGTCTCCGCAACCTCGTAGCCGCCGGTTACATAAGTCACGTACCGAACGGATCACGTATCTACATCTTTTACCCAAATTTGGTAAATTTCATCCAGAATGGTCTCACAGCTGAACAGAGCCTGGAGTACCAGCTCTCCCGCGCCCGTAACTAATTCGACCATCCGCCCTCGGCATCCTCCAAATGCCGGGGGCATTTTTGAAGCAAGTTCAAAGCAATAGGAGGTTCAATTCTATGTTCTGTGAAAATTGCGGTCATCAAATCTCAGATACCGCTAAATTCTGCTCTGCCTGCGGTCATCCCGTTGGCACAGCGCCATCCCCGGTGCAGTAGCTCCACCTGCCGTTCCAGCCAAACGAGAATCGCCCCGGCTGAAAGCCTCATCTGGCAATGGCAGCATCACACGAATGTCCGGAACACGCCGGAAGCCATGGCTGCTCCGAATGCCAATCCCTGATCCTCACACCGGAATTACAGTCATGAAGGCTGTTGGCACCTACGTCACCCGTGAAGAAGCAGAAGCTGTCCGCGCCGAAATGATGAAGCGTCCGGCCACACCCTATCAGGACTCTACCCTGCAGGACTGCTTCCGGATGTTCAAAGAGTCCCGTGAATATAAGGGCCGGTCCGATAAGGCTCGCGAGCTCTATGACATTGCGTGGAAATATCTCCGTCCGCTGTGGCACTTCAAAATTGCCGCCCTCTATGCGCAAGACTTTCAAAACATCCTTGATAAGATGGCCGATAACGGCCTGTCTCAAAGCATGTTGGAAAAAGAGCGTATTCTTATCAGTAAGCTGTATCGCACAGCCATTGGCTGGCGTGTCGTGGATGCCAACCTTGCATCTGTCCTGAAAGTCGAAGGACGCAAATCTCCGGAACGCGAGATTTTCACGGACGAACAGGTGACGCTGATCCTGAGCCAGAAGAACACGCCCACCGGGCAGATGGTAATTGCTCTTCTGGCCTGCGGAGTGCGTATCTATGAGCTGTTGCACTTCAAACACGAAGATTTTCATCGCACGGAATCCGGTGCTTATCTGATCGGCGGCTGCAAGACCGAAGCCGGACGCAACCGCATCATTCCCATTCTCGACTTTGGCATCCCGGTTTTTGAACATGCGTATGCCACCTCTGTGGAAAACGGTCCGCTCTTTCCCAATGGAAAAGGCGGTTTCTGGAATGAGAAGAACTGGCGTAACCGCAAATTCTATCCTTTCCTGGAGGAAATCGGCATCCAGCCGAATCCTTACGACGAAAATGGTAAGCGCAAACCGGAGTTTGCCGGGAAGCTTGCCACCTATACGCCCTACACCACCCGCCATACCTACGCCAGCCTTTGTGACCGCGCAGGCGTCAACAAGGATATCCTGAAACGCGCTGTCGGGCACACGCCCAAATCCAAAACGCTGGATGAAGTCTATCTCCATCCGAAAGCGACCCAGATGATCGAAGCCTTTGATAAGGCCAATCAGCTGGTCAATGATGAAGTTCTGACCACAACGAAGGCATAACAACTTCAAAGAGAAAAGCTGCCGATCCGTGAGAATTTTTCTCTCATGGATGGCAGCTTTCTTTTTGTTTGCACAATCTGTGTCAGGTCTCATCGCTTCATTCTTATTTAAAATTCAGCGGTGGAACTTTCTCCATCAGATCCTCCACGTTGCAATTCAGCGCACGCGCAAGGCGAAGCAGAGTTTCTGCTTGTGCTTTGTTGATGTCCTTCTGTCGCTGTTCGTACTGCTGGATGGTACGCACAGGCACATCAGCCTGTCCTGCCAGTTCCGATTGGCTCAATCCGGCCAATGTGCGCATGGCTTTCAGGTTTGTTTCCGGCTTTGCCGCACGGTACAACTCGTTCATCTTGTCTGCAAACTGCCGTACATCCATCTCGTGGTAGGGCGTATACAGCAGCCGCACTTTCGTGATAGACACTGCCTGTTCAATCTCCGCAAAACGCAAACTGGTCAGCCACTGGTAATAGGCAAGAGCCCAGCCTGTCCAGTATTCCGGGCTGCGGTCGTAGGCATACGAGGGTTTCTGCATAGGCACGACTTCGCCCGCCTGCTCCAGTACAGCGCGGGCAAGTTCTACACCGGACAAGCCCACCAACACAGAACAATCCCCCTGCTCGAACCGGGCAGACAGTTCACTGGTCACAAACCACTGCCATGCCGTCTCCAACGGATAATGCAGATCGTTGACAAGATAATCCAACATCCGGGCAAGATTTTTCTGTGCAGCAGAAAGATAGCTTTTATCGTAAGCGTGGATCATTGGGCTTCATCTCCTCGTCGAGAATCGTGGTAATATAAAGGTCTCCCCTCTGACGGCGGTTGCGCTCCACGTCAAAATATTGGCGGCGGGCTGTCTGGTCACGGAAGGCCTTTTTCTTATACCATTCTTTAGAGTCTGCGGTCTCATAGCCGAGATGATAAAATCGTTTGGCTTCTGCGGCCAGCGGGCAGAAGTATCAAATTCGCGTGCGTCATGCCCTGACGATTCCGCAGCAGCGGGCGTTCATAAGAACATATCATAATCACCCGGTCTTCTGCCACTGGTGGCCGTTGTTCACAGTACTGCTGAGACAGGCTGCCGCATTGGTGAAATGTTGGGCTTGCGCTGGGATGATTTGGACTATGAGCGGCGCACTAGCCAGTATCAATCACGATCCTGGTCTATTGCGGTGGGCGAAACACAATTCTGTTCTGCACATCTCAGAACCTAAAACTTAGGCTTAGGCGTTCGGACGGATCCCTATGTTTGATACTGTAGCGGATGCCTTTTGAAAATGCTGCATGAGGAGCAGAAAGAATCCGGCTGAAACGATGTGGAGATTGATGGTATGACAGGCTTCATCTTCTGCAATCGTTTTGCAACGTCCCGAATCCGCAATCTGCATCCGCGCCATCAAGCGCATTATT
>VOFG01003399.1_pt1 | contig 11858 bp, 21 predicted proteins | sample 5384171 | NCBI WGS metagenome assembly VOFG01 (sample SAMN12384726, study PRJNA508395) | human gut metagenome | isolation source: healthy gut F | host: Homo sapiens | reverse complement strand
AACTTCTTTTGTCGTCTCCCTCTCATCCGTGTAACTAAACCCGGGATTCCATCAAGGTTAATTGCACCACGGTAGAATCTTGTAAGTCCCGGATATAAGCATTATGCTCTTTGCAAAAACCTGATACCTTCCATCAGGTGAAATGCCGGTATCAAACCTCATCCTCCTAGGCATCATATCGGAAGGGTTAATCTCCTTTTCGTGTAACTCAATTTTCTAGTCTTCCGGTTATATTCGAATATAACATTTCCGTCCATCCAATTGAGTATTTCCCCTCCCTTGTTGAAATAAATTTTCCAAAAACCAAATTTCTTCGGATCATATTTCCTTCCGTGGCTTTTTTTCCATTTCAGCAGCCAAGTAAACCGGATCCCATAACTTCTCTACCTTTCTCGCCTTTAAATCCACATAATAATATTTTTTCTTCTCCCTCTTTCACTTCCCAGAACAAAAATCATCGCTCCCTGAGTGAAAAATGGAGTTAATTGATCACTATTCCAAGGGAGCCTATTTGACTTGGCTTTTCTGCTTGTTCATAATTTGCATTTTGGGCAAATAAACCACACGACAAATTAAGAAAAAGAACAAATAAACAATAAATTTCTTCATAAGATACACTATTATTTTTGAAAGATTTTCATGATTTCATTTCGCAAGGGTTCCACTTTCGCCCCTGCTGTAATAATACGATTATTCTCATCAATTAACACAAGATGAGGGATCCCGTTGGTGATATTATACAGTTGACACATAAGAGTTTTCCCGCTTAACCCCTCCAAATTAGATCCTTTGAATCAGACCAAATTCTCCTCTTCTATCGCTTTTTTTACCCACTTTTCCTTGTCATCATCCATAGAAATCCCCACGATTTCAAGCCCCGGTCGTGAAACTCCTCATAGAGCTTTTTCAACTGAGGAGTAAGTGCCCGACAAGGTGCACACCACGAAGCCCAAAAATCAATAATCTTCATTTTTAGCCTTAATCGAATATAAGGTAAAAGATTTCCCCTCCGCATTCTGCACGGTAAAATCCGGAGCCACCTGTCCCGCGCTAAAGCCTCCTTTTTACATATTTGCTCATTTATCGCTTTCCCTAAAGCATTTTGCTGCAACTCTGCGGACAACAGACCGAATCGTTTTTCAATTCATCCAAAGGGGCCTCTCGGCCCCTATTGGCCAGTTCACATATAGGGCGATATAGGAGTCTGCATGTTGAGTCAGAAACGCTTCTTTCTCCACATCGGCAGCCTGCTGCAGAGAATCCACAAACCCTTTCAATTGCAGGGAAATGTTCACTTTCAGGATTCCTGATTGCTACCATATATTCATCCCGCACCTGAGCGACAGCTTTTCGACAGGTTGATGTCGATAGCCAAATATTTATTGGCAAGTTGCTGCGTGTCACCACCACCCGAAATTTCACTGAATCCCAGATTACCAGGATCCAATTTCACCTCATTACTCCTTATCCTCTAAATAAATTACGGTCTGAGCAAACACCCCTCAACCGACATGATTCCCACCGTCAATTCGGGAACACTCCCTTGCATCTCGAATTTCCCATCCTTAATCTCTGCCACAGACAACGTATCACACATTTTTCCGTTATAAGTAACAAGAGTAACTTTTCCCTCTTGCACATCTCCTATTGTTCCTCGTATTTTATATCCTTCAGAAGAAGTACATCCCATAATCCCCATCCCGATCAAAAGATCGCAATAGAACTAATTTTTTCTTTGTTTCATACAAATTTATCCTGTGATTTATTTACAATCATCTTAATTTCAAAAAGGCAGTCCTGAAATGCCAGAAACTTGCAGTCCCCCTTGTTCAATTATTCATCCAGAATTTCAGCGTATCTCTGCAAATTGATCCCATAAGTTGTTCTCATGTATTCCACGACCAAATCATATTTGTCATTAATAATCCGATTCCCTTACCTGATCCAATGGATCTTCGGCATCAACAGGATACATCCCGAACTTCCTCTTCCGGGTAAGTCATTGCCACTCGGATCATATTCAAAAAATCCAATCGCACACGTTCTTCCACGGTTCCTGCAACAGGCCCCGGATTTTCATCATACACGATAGAGCCCCATTCATTCTCAAACAACCAGGTAATCCAAGGCATCCATGTCGGAGCGCCATAAGTTTGCCTTCCATTCAAATTGGTTATCGGTTTAAAATCTTCCCCTAATTGAGAAGCAAAACCTCTACGTTTGTAAGCATTATCCGGATCTTTATCACACAAATCAATTAATATGTTTTCAACATAGAAATACCTCGGCAAATAAGGATTCTCTTCTTTCCATTGCTCAAAGGAAATATAACGCCTCCCTATTTTGGTCTCATAATCCGACATCCCGGCAAAACCTGGTGCGACCTCATAATCTCCTGTTTCAAAACGTGTTTTCAACCCCGGATAACTAAATGTACACGCAACCCCATGAATCTGTTCTGAAGTCAAACCAGCCTCCAATTCATCACTCGTAAAACTCAAACTCCAATAATCCAACCCATCTTTCTTAAATTGGATATGATTCTTTTGTAGGTTTGCGAACGAGGATTTCCATCATTAAAATCATTTACCAAGTACAGATAATAGGGTAATGACCTCCGATCCTCGTTCTTTATTCTTATCCATCCCTCCTAACAACCATTCTTTTTTTACAAATCCAGATATATCTGTATTTCCTCATTACTAGGAGTTGTACAAACATAAATCGGATCGTTATAAATTGGAGTTGTCCACATCCGATTTAAATGCGTACTATCCACATTTTTATAAATAATATACATCCCCCAATCTTTAGCTATTTGTTCAATCTCCTATCCCATGGATCATTCCCTTGGGGAAATTCAAAATCAAGCAAATCTACTCTTTGCACGGTCCCCACTCCATCATCATCCGTACATGAAGCCAAGCCCAACAAGGCCAGCAACAACACCCTATATAATTGTTTTATCAGCATAACGCAATTCGATTAACATTTAAACATCATTTTCGGTTCATTTTGCTCCAAACCAGAATTATATTCAAAAGCTTCATTCGGAAGCTGAAGCGTGAAACCAGGATCATTTTTTCTCCAACACATACTCGGAAGAATTGCCGGAAGCATCATACCAAACATGTTTTATATCTCTTCCATTCCATAGCGACGCAAATCAAACCAACGATGATTCTCGAAACACAATTCTCTTCGACGCTCATCCCGGACAAAAGCGATCAACTCATCCGCAGCACTAATATCCGTACTCACAAATGCCGCGGCACTAAACCTTTTCACTCGTAATTTATCAAGCAAAGCCTGAGCCTTCATTTGAGAATTCTCCATTTCCGTTTCTTTATAAAGCATTGCAGCTCCCTCCGCCGCATTCAAATAAGCTTCTGTGACCTTAAAGCAACGCCCCCACTTTCCACCATTCCAAGAAACCTCTATATTGTAATTACTAACAGCCTCAAATTTACTCACGGCCTTTTTATACCTTGGAGTATATCCATAATCTATTACTTCCCACATTAAATAATGATCTCGCCGTAAATCCGTAAGATCATAAGTTCTTATTAAATTATCTGAAGCCACGACAGGGATATAACTTGTGAAACCTTTATCTCCACTATAATAAACCCTTGTTAGTGGCAGTTCCAATACATCTCCTTGATTCCCAAACAAAAATATAATCTCCGATTTTCCCAAGTATAATAACTCCTATAAGTAGGATTCATTTTCTCATTGGGTAGAGGCTCTCCATTTAAATCCAATACTTCGTAACCATAATCGGTAATAACTTTTTTCCCCGTAAGCCAACGCCTGCGCCCAATTCTCCATATACAAATACACGCGGGAAATAAGTAATTGCACACAAGGTAAATTGATCCGGTTATTTTGTAAACTCCACTCTCCTTCCGGCAATGTCTTAAACAAACGTTCCGCTTCCAATAAATCTTGTATTATCCGCGTATAAACTTCCTCAACCGTGTTCCTTTTCATTCCGCTTGTCCCCATCTCGGCCGTCAACTTCAAAGGTACTCCCGGCGAATCTTTACCCACGGAGTAAGGTTTTCCATACAAATTTATCAAGTGAAAATAAAAATATCCCCCGGAAAGCCAAAGCTTGAGCCATGACCCTATTCCTTTCCTCTTCAGATCCCTGCACCTCATCAATATAATCCAAAACATAGTTACATCCAAGAATTTTTTTGTACACTTCCCCGTAGGTATTATATCCACTAAACTCATCTTTCATGTTTTTAGCCCACGTGTCAAGCCATCCGGATTTTATTTATCTTCTTCTTCCTCGGAAGCATCCGCCTTCCAATCCGGCCGAATAGCCCCATCGTCATCGAATAACCCCAACACCCCGTAAAAACTGCCCATCACTATATCCCGGTCCCATATATACTTCTCCCAGCAACAATTCGTCTAATGATTTAACTAATTTGGGAACATATTCACTCTGGGATTTAGGCTCCAAGAAATCACCACATGATGCCATAAAAAACATGGTCACCAATAACCCGTATTTTATCATTCTATTCATAAAAACCTCCTTTTTAAAAAAAAACCAACAGTTACACCAAAAGAGTATGTCTTGGGCTGCACGCTATCTCCCAATTCCGATCAAAACCATGAAACTTTTTATCGGCAATCACAAACACGTTATTCATAATTGCGTTAAGCGATGAACTTTTCACTCCTATTTTTCGCGCACCATTCCTCATTCATATTCCAAGTCAACGACATTTGTTGACAACGCAAAAAATCGGCATTTACAACCATCACGTCCGACTGTCCCCACATATCATACACGTTATACGATTTTCCATCTTGAAGATTAATCATATTAGGAATACGACCGGCATAAACTCCCGGAATATTTGTATTTTTCTCGTCTCCGGGCACTTTCCAACGTTTCTTCAGATCCTTACTCAAATTTACGTTAGATAATGGAATATTGCCGCTTTCGCGGGATATGGATTCGGCAACCTTTTCTTGGCTCCCAACAACAAAGAAAAATTCGCCCCGAACGTCAAACCTTTCCACCTCAAACGAGTTGTCAAACCTCCGGTGAAATCTGGCTCGGTTTTACCAGAATAAACAAGTAAATCCGTGTAATCGGAAATTTCCCTTAAAACAAGATTATTATCTTCATTTCTCACATAATCCCCCTGCTCGTCCTGCTCAAAAAAGTAAATTATATTCCGGACTTCCGTCATTCGGTTGATACCTTTAAAATTATATGACCAAAACTAGATACCGCATATCCCTCTTTCAATACCTTATCAGAAGATCCCGACAAATAATCTCTCAGCGTAATTTCACTAATCGATTGGGTTTTTGCCTTATTCCAATTTTTAGATGAATTTAACCCGATCGTCCAAGCCCAATTCTTCGTACGTATTGGTGTAATATTCAACGTGTACTCTACTCCGGAATTCACAATACGCCCACCGTTCACCTCTGTTCCTTCCCTACCATACTCTAAGGCTATTCGTTGATTCACAATATTATTGGACGTTCTCGTGTAATATTCCAAGTTCATCGTGATCCATTGAATAAATTGAACATCTAAACCAAAGTTCCAAATCTTCGTACGTTCCCAACTCAAATGGGGATTAGGAATACGAAAGATAGTCGACATATAATCACCATAATAAAGTTTCGTGGTCCCCATACTCAATATTAATTCAGGACTTATTGAATTCACCGCATTTCCCTGAATACCATAGGACACTCTCATATTGAACTGGTTCAATATATTAGAAATATTTCAACCAAGGTTCTTGAGCAACATTCCAAGAAAGCCCGAAAGAATAAGTCGGGTCGAAACGTTTATTCTGATCCTGCCCAAGCGATTGGAAGCATCGTTACGTATACTGGCATTCAACACGTATCTATTTTTTTATAAGAGTAAGCCAACGTGGCAAAACAAGGAAAATTTATTATCCGTCAACGTGCTACGACTCCATCCTGCTCCATCATACAAATCCTCTAAAATTCCCCCATCCTGTTACAGGAGCATTACCAATAGGCACCAACTCCTTTATTGGTGTCGGTCTTATAACCTCTCTTTACCTCTTTCTGCCACGTATCCATAAATTTTTGTCCCCTATTCTCTGTTTTAGTTGACGACACTTCCGTACCTATCAATAAGTTGATCCGATGATCTTCCTTCAACGTTTTCTGAAAAGTAATCTTATTCTGAACATTCCACCCCAGTACATCCGAATTTCCATTATATAATTCCTCCGGATGGCAACATCGCTGCTTTATACTTATCCGAACCAAACATTTCCGAGCCGAAATCATACCCTCTATAATTCTTGGCCACGTAATGGGTTTGTTCTCCCGCATAAGACTCTGATACTCCGACATTGTTATTTATACCACCCACAAATTCATACCTTAACCAAGGTGTAATATCCCATGAAAAATTCAAATTCCGTTTATTTGAGAGGACTTATTCTTTGAATAACTATGTTGCATCTCATTCAAAATATTAAAGCCTAGCAACACGAGATTTTCATTATACCTGTAATTCGCTCTCAATTTTTGAAAATACTGGTTACCAACATCATCATAAGCCAACACAGAACGGCTGGTCGATGTCGCATATTCCAAAGGATTAACACCTGCCGCATATCCCCAAGTCCGATTAACACTCCCGATCAAACTCATATCCACACGAACTTTGGGATGTAATTCAATTCCGACATTAATACGTCCACTCAGATTTTTCGCATCATTATCCTTTTCCACTCCAGCCTGATCACTGTATCCCAAGGAAACATTATACACGATTTTCTCGCTTCCGCCGGATATACTCAAATTATGGTTATGACTAAAAGAATTACGGGTCAACAATTTAAACCAATCCGTATTCGTCTGTCCCAATCTTTTGTATAGCCATTTCTGCCTCTTCTTTAGAAATTTGCTTGGCATAAAACAGAGTCATAATTCCTTCGTACGTGTTCAAAGACTCCACCGGAACATTTTGATACACGGCTCCATGACAAAAGCTTCCTGACTAAACTGAATCCGTTCCTCAGAATTCATCAAATTAAATAACCCGTAATGAGGACGAATTCGGAATGAAAACGTTCCGTTATAATTTACCGTCATGCGATCAGTTTGTCCTCTTTTAGTTGTAATCACGATCACACCGTTGGCAGCTTTAGAACCATAGATAGCGGTTGCAGAAGCATCTTTCAATACGGTTATTGTCTCTATATCCGCCGGATTCAACCAAGAAATCTGATTACCCAGTATATTTTCAAATCATCCACCATCATATCATTCTGGTTCAAGGGAAGCGGATCCGGTTGTATCACGCCATCAACTACCCACAACGGATCTTGATTACCTAAAATCGTGGATGTTCCCCGAATCCGTATTTTTAGGACTCGTTCCGGCGCGGGAACTTGTGTTCATCACCATCATCCCGGCAACCCGTCCTTGTAACATCTGGTCAATAGAAGTATAGGCCGGCATCATAATATCCGAAGCCTTTACAGTCGTGACAGAACCCACCACGTCACTCTTGCGTAATGTTTGATACCCGGTCACAACCACTTCTTCCATCGCCTGCACGTCCTCTTCCAGCGTAACGTTTATTTCCCGCTTATCGCCACAAACCACTTCCTTGGTCTTCATCCCAACGAAAGAGAAAATTAAGGTTGCACCTTTTTTAGGAACAAAAATTGAATACTTGCCTTCCGCATCTGTTGTCACTCCCGTCACGGTCCCTTTCAACAAAACGGTTACCCCCGGCAAAACAACATCATCAGCACCCACAACCTTTCCTCGAACAACAACCATCTCTTCCAATCCCTTCTTCTGGTAATCTCGATGTATAATAATATGTTTATCCCGAATTTCATACGTCAAATCCGTTCCTTTCAAACAATAATCCAAAATTTCTCGGATCGAAGCATTCTCGAATTTATAATCTTTCAACCCTATCCGTTGCACCTCTTGAGTATTATAGACGAAAGAATAGTCACTATTCTTCTGTATATGAAGATACACGGTACTTATCGGCACATGTTTAAAAAGAAAACGTGAACTTCTTCTCTTGCCCAGAAACTTACAATCGGCAAACTAAAAAGAAAATCAACAACAACAAAGCACGCTGAAACCTTGCTAAAAGTTTCAATTTTTCTCGGGTAAAGCCCGCTTTTCCCTTTTTCCATAAATTTGTAAATTATTTAATTCTTAAATATAAGAAGAACTTAAGGGGAATATGGGTGGTGCCGATTCCCCTAAGTTTTATCTACTTACGATTGTTATTGTATTCCCTTTCCGGGAAAAACGAATATCTCCGTCCGAGACAAAATATCCAAAACAGTATCTATATTATCATACTTTTTTAATTCTTGCCGTCAACATCATATTCCTAGCCTCCGCGTTAGCAAAAAAAAGTAATCAAAATTATACCATCGAGCCAATTCATCCATAATACGTTCTAACGTGGCCTGATCAAACATGAAATATCCATCCTTCCAAAGTGAAATAAAGAGTTTCGACTTCCAACACGCGGGAAGAATCTGGTCGATACAGACTTGTTGCCCGGAACAATCACATAAGACTGTCCCCTCCTTCACGGAAACACTCCCGCTTACCAACGTGGTTTGATTCACTTGATTCACGTAATCTTTCACGCAAAACTCCGTACCCAACACCATCACTTCCGAACGAGAGTTTTCACCACAAAAGGCAACGCCTCATCTCGTTTACATCAAAATAAGCCTCTCCGCTTAATTCCACGAACCGAACATCACCTGTAAATTTCACCGGATAACGCAATCTCGTTCCGGAATTCAACCAAACTTTAGTTCCATCACCAAGTGTTAAATGAAACTCTGCCCCCTGAGGAACTTCCATAATATTATACGTTGTGCTTGAAGGAACAACAGAATCTTTTGTTTCATACACGGCTTCTCCGCCCTGTTAACCCGAATAGAAATTTCTTCTGATTGTAATAACGTATCTTGCTGACTCAACACCACGCGCTCACCCGTGGACAAAGTAAGAAAGCCCGTCCTCTTCCTCCCGTTTCCGTCGTTGGCTGGAAATGCCCGACGGTATCGATCCCCTTTTCTAACCAGGTACCCCCCCACCGTCACAAGCAATAACACGGAAGCCGCGACAGCTATCCTTCTCATATTCCGCAATCTCACCCTTCTATTTCTCTCCTTTCGCACGTTTTCAAAGGATTCATTTAACTCTAATTGTCCCCCATTCTTCACGCCGTTGTTCATAAACCGATTCATCCAATAAAGAGGCCAACAATCGTCTATTCTCATCACTCTCCTCTAACCACACATCCAAACGAACCATTTGCTCCGGAGTTGCTATCCCCTTGATAAAAGCAACAATACAATCTGCTATATCGAAATTCTTATCCATTATAATCATTTTACACTAATAACTCTCAAGACAACCAAAAAAGGGTAAAAGAATTTAGAAAAAATTAATTTACGGACATTCCGAACAAAAAAAAAAATACTATTTTGAACTATCAATCGATAATTATTCAGTTCAGAAACGGGACAAATGAACAACATACAAAATATATATGAAGAATCTCGGTATAAAATTCTATTTAATGAATTCTATCCTGCACTTGTTCAATTTGCTTTCTCGTTCATAAATAACGAGGATGCCGCAAAAGATATTGTTCAGGAAATCTTTATCCGGATCTGGGAAAAAAAAAGAATCAAATTTGAAAACGAATTACTATTACGTAAATATTTATACCTTTCCACTCAAAATAAATGTTTCACTTATTTACGGGATCGCAAAGTTCAACATTACCACAAGCAACAAATTATAGATAATTACAAAGAACAAGAAAGAACCAAACATCATCAACAGCTTGATAAAGAAGAAGTATATCGTCAATTACTTTCCTCTATCGAGCAACTACCCCCACAATGTAAAAAAATCTGTTTACTCACGTTAGACGGGAAAAAGCCTTCTGAAATAGCCAAAAGAATTAGGTTTAAATGTCGAAACAGTAAAAAAGCAGAAAAAAATAGCATTAAAAACGCTTACAAGACAAATCGGATATTGATACTTTTATTCTCAACAACTTGATCCAAATCGCTTTGATAAATAACATTTGGTAATTATACACCACTTTACACAAACTCTTCCGTCACTTCGTGCCAAATGAGCCCGAAACGGTTTTGAATTGACTACGTTCAGCAAATAACGAGCAAACTCACTACCTGTCCTCACTTAATTGACAATATTTTAAACTTTTTTCAAATAATACAGGGTCATACTCGATGTTTACCGTTGCATATTCGATGTACTTAAATAATACAGGGATTAAAGACGTTTCAACTTCGATACAAAGACGTTTCAAAGGCGTTCACGAACGTCTTTGAAAGGTTTTATGATGGGATTATTGGGTGTTTTTCGATGAATTAATCTTTTCTTCATTTGATAATAGATAGTGATATATAATATCTTGTAAAACCTTTCTTTACCGTTGGCTTAGGACACCAACTGGATACCAACACAACACGAACCAATCATAAACATAGATCAATGTACATGTTATGTATATGCACTATTTATGCTATGTCAATGCTCTAGGGAAAGGATAGACCAACCATAGTTATTCATCGGACAAGGGTTTCTCCATACTTCCTTTTACACACCTTCGTTATTTCGCTGATTATTTCGTACTTTTGTCCCGTCATCATCCTCCATCATGCAAATCCTTAAACAATATAACAACATGAAGTCGACCAATATCACTCGAGAAGAAATGTGGGCTAAACAACACTTATCAATACATGATATTGATTACGCCGTGTGGGAACAGGATAAATCCATGCTTCATACAATGGCTAGAGTTAGTCGGAATTGCACGTTTGTAGTTGATGTTTACAAAAATAAATACGTTTACGCCTCTCCACATTTTGCAAACTTACTAGGTTATGATGAGGACAAAATCGCCACCTTGGAGAAACAGGGAGATTATCTGGAATCTCGGTTCCATCCGGATGACTTCGATCAATTAGTGGATTTACAAATCAAACTGGGACAATTCATTTATAGCCTGCCCGTGGAACAACGAAATGATTATTGCAATATTTACAGTTTTCGAGTACGTAATGCCAAGCAACAATATGTAAGAGTAACGAACAGACTGCAAGTTTTGGAACAAGGACGTGCAGGAAAAGCATGGCTTATACTAGGCAACATGAGTATTTCTCCGGATCAGAAGAATTCAGAACAAGTTGACTGTACCGTTCTCAATCTCAGAAACGGAGAACTATTTTTCTCCAACGTTATTATTCTCCCCGACAATCCATCTAACAGAACGGGAAACGGAAATATTATACTTGATTCAAAAAGGCTTACTAAAGCAAAGAGATTGCCAACAAACTCCAAATCAGTATTCACACCGTGAATATCCATCGACAAAATTTACTCCATAAACTGGAAGCTCAAAATTCCATTGAAGCAATCAACAAAGGAATAGGACTAGGGATACTAAAATAATTAGACAAAATCAACGTAGAAAATAAAATCTTAGTAAAGATAGCTATAAATAACTATTTCCTCCCTCCATGTTGTTGAATTAACTTTGTTCTTCTTTTCGCACAATTTTTAATTAAAACAACTAGGAGATTATGGTGTTCAATAAAACGGAAGAACAGGAAAAAAGTATTTACGACAGATTATCAACATTATAAACAATTCAGTTAACAACACGGACAAGTCTGTTAAAGAACACGTTGACACGTTACAAGAATACAAGAGAATATCTATGGTCGAATAAAGACATTGATCCACACGAGATACGTTCTATGCGGGAAAAAGTATCTTACGCCATT
>VOFG01004858.1_pt1 | contig 11860 bp, 16 predicted proteins | sample 5384171 | NCBI WGS metagenome assembly VOFG01 (sample SAMN12384726, study PRJNA508395) | human gut metagenome | isolation source: healthy gut F | host: Homo sapiens | reverse complement strand
GATAGTTGCGGACGTTCTCCGGCGCGGTCGGCGACGTCAGACGCCGATCTGCTCGTTCGCGTCCTCGCTGATATTGGTCAGCCGGAGGACGTATTCGCCCCGCATCCATATTGTGCCCGAATTTCAGCTTCAGCGTGGCGTTGTCGTTGAAATCAATGAAGTCCTGCGTTGCCAGCGCCTGCCCGCCGACTGTCTTGCTGTAGCTCTCCGTCCAGCGGAACAGCTCCAACCGAAGGAGCCCTTGTTATTATTGTAGCTGGGCGCCGCCACGGTCACATAGTCAAAAGGAAACGTCATGCAGAACTGGATGGCGTAATCGGTACACCTGCACCGGCGTGTTGCTGTCCGCCTCACAAAGCGGTACTGTTCCTTCCGGCACGGACAGCTCCACACCCTCCGGCGCGAGTGTCAGTGCATACAGATTGGGACCGGCTGTATCGGTCACCAGCGACAGGTATGCTCCCCGGCGGGCAGCTTCACAGTTCCGGGCGTGCTGTCCGCCATGTGCGCCAGTCAATGCCCGGCACCTGATGATTTGCCAGCGGCTCCAGTGATCTGCTCTCCGTCCAAAAACAGGCGGAAGGTTCCGTTTGCGGCGTCTTTTGCCCAACCGCTGACCACGCACCAGCGGTATGTACCGGCCTTCTCCACCCGCACCTTCAGATCAATGCGATCACCCGGGCGGACGCGGTTCCAAAATAGGGGTCTCCCAGTGTGGTCTCCACATACAGTTGCCCCTCGCCGCCGTCGATATGCCCGAAGGCTTCGCGGCATCGGCGAGCACAATGGTCGTCAGTGCGGTCGGGCTGACCTATGGTGTCCGCCGCAGTAATTCCGAGCGGCACAGTGCCCCCGAAGCAGGACGGCTGCCAGCAGGAGCGCCAGCACCCGCGCGGTGAATTGTCTCTTGCGTTTCATGTGTGTTCCTTTCCCGAACGGGCAACGCCCGCTGTCATGTTGTTGGGTTCATTATACCATGCCCCCGGGCGGTTGTCAATATCCAATTTTCCTTATCCGGTCTAACGGTGCATTTCTCTGAACGCCCACCGGACGCCGAAAATACCGCTGTCCGGGAAAAGCCCGGCAGGATATTGACAACCGCCCGGGGGCATGGTATAATGGTGGCACGCACCGACAAGGAGGCTGAAACATAGGATGAAAGATATTTCCCGCAACCTGACCATGCTCTGTGACTTTTACGAGCTGACCATGGCAGGGGGCTACTTCCGTTCCGGCATTGGCGACCGGATCGCCTACTTTGACCTGTTCTACCGGGACAACCCGGACGGCGGCGGATATGCCGTGGTCGCAGGACTGGAGCAGATCGTGGACTACATCCGGAACCTGCATTTCACCGAGGAGGACATCGCCTTTCTGCGCGGCAAGGGCTGCTTCGACGAGCCGTTCCTCGATTACCTGCGCAGCTTTCGTTTTACCGGCGATATGTGGGCGGTGCCGGAGGGAACCTTCGTATTCCCCCGGTGAACCGCTGATTACGGTTCGCGCTCCTGCGATACAGGCGCAGTTTATTGAGACCTACCTTTTGATGATCGTCAACCATGAGTCGCTGATCGCTACCAAGGCGGCACGCATCACCCGCGCCGCAAAAGGACGGGCGGTCAGTGAATTCGGTTCCCTGCCGCGCGCAGGGGGCAGACGCCGCCATTCGGGTGCCCGCGCCGCCTTCATCGGCGGGTGCAGCTCCACCGCCTGCACTCTGTCGGACGAGGTGTTCGGCGTCCCGGCGGGCGGCACCATGGCGCATTCGTGGGTGCAGATGTTCGACAGCGAGCTGGACGCCTTCCGCACCTACTGCGAAATATACCCGCACAATGCGACCCTGCTCATCGACACCTACAACGTGCTGGACTCCGGTCTGCCCCATGCCATCGCGGCGTTCGACGAAGTACTGCGCCCGCGCGGCATCACGTCCTGCGCAATCCGCATCGACTCCGGCGACATCACTTACCTGACTCAGGAAGATCCGCGCCCGGCTGGACGAGGCTGGCTGGCAGACCTGCAAGATCGTGGTTTCAACCCATGGATGAGTACATCATCCGCGAGCTGATCCGGCAGGTGCCTGCATCGACGCCTTCGGCGTGGGTGAACGGCTGATCACTGCCAAGAGCGATCCGGTGTTCGGCGGCGTCTACAAGCTGTGCGCCGTGGAGGCGCCGGACGGGACGATTATTCCCAAGATCAAGATCAGCGAAAACGTTTCCAAGATTACCACGCCGCACTTCAAGAAAGTCTATCGCCTGCGCGGACGGGATACCGGCAAGGCGGAGGCGGATCTCATCTGCCTGCATGACGACCGTGGACGATTCCCAGCCGCTGGAGATATTCGACCCGCAGAACACGTGGAAGCGCAAGGTTCTGGCAGACTTTACGGCGGAGGAACTGCTTGTACCGGTCTTCCGGGCGGCGAGCTGGTATACAGTCTGCCCACACTGCCCGAGATCCGCGCCCGCTTTGAGGCGGAGTGCGACGGGATGTGGGAGGAGGTACGCCGCTTCACCAACCCGCACAACTACTACGTGGATCTGTCCCAGAAGCTTTGGGATATTAAGCAGGTCATGCTCAACAGCCGGGCACACTGAGGTATACGCATATGACCGACCCGATCTGCCCGGCGGGCACCCTGCCCCGCCCCGACCCCCCGGCTCTGGCTGGGATGCACCGTAACCATGGAGACCGACCGCCTCATCGGGTACACGCACACAAAAACGGGCACACCTTCACTTACCCCATCAACTACGGCTACATTCCCGGTGTAACGGGCGGGGACGGTGAGGAGCTGGACGTGTATCTGCTCGGAGTGGACAGACCGGTCAGGCGCTTCACCGGCATCATCATCGGCGCGGTGGTACGCACCGACGATGAGGAGGACAAACTGGTCATGGCGCCCACCGGAGTACACTGCACCGCCGCAGAGATCCGGGAAGCTGTGCATTTCCAGGAAAAATACCACAACTCGTACATCCTGACAGCCCCGGAGCAGTCCCGCACCGCAACCACCGAATGATTAAAAGGAGATTGTCCCATGAAACGAACGCTCACCGCCTGCCTGCTGCTGGCAGGACTGACCCTGTCCCTGCTACTCGCATTCCCCACGCCCGCTTCTGCAAGGGAGACCCGAACCATCCTGAAAAACGGAGACTTTTCCGCCTCCGAAAAGTACTGGAACTTGGACGCAGGATCCTGCAAACGGAAAAAAGCAAGCTTGTCAAGGACGGAGGCAAGCGACGGCTCCGCCGGCATGAAGATCACCAACAGCCAAGCTGTCGCCAGCAGCTTGGGGCAGTTTGCCAACTGCCGGCAGGGCAAGACCTACATCATGTCCTGCGATGTCCGGACGGAGAACGTAACCGGCGGAACCGGTTTCTGCCTGGGACTTGCCACCTACGACAGTCAGGGGTACCAACCTAGGCGAGCAGGTCAGCTCCTCGGTGTTCGGCACACCGACTGGCAGACCGTGACCTTTTTTCACAATCACCAACAATCCCGGCTCAAGGTCAACGTCGGCGCCCGGCTCTGGTTTTCCACCGGGACGGCATATGTTGACAACATCACACTTAAGGAGATAATCGAAATGCCTTCTGTCAGCTCCACCTATGATTTGACGCTTTCGGAAAACCGCCAATCGCCATACGGTCAATGCACTGGGGTGCGAGTGGGACCCCAAGCTGCTGCTGCCCGTCAACCGTAACCACGGCATCACCGACGAGGATCTCGGACTTCATCAAAGGGCAGAATGCAGGCTCTCGGTATACAGGCGGTGCGCATGATGGTCACACCGGACTGGTTCGAGAAGCAGAACGACAACGATGATCCGTTCACCGCCAACGGACGGATTCGACATGGACAATGACGAAATGAACTGCCTCTTTGCCTATCTGAAGGTATGCGAGGAACTGGGCGTGCGGGTCACGCTGACATGGTGGGGCGCTCCCGCCCGGACACTGGCTGGCTCACCCCAACATCGGCGACTGGATCCGGTGCCCCCCCAACGATGCGGGAAATGGCGGAGAACATTTCCTAGTACATCCGGAAGAACGCTGGGCTACAACTGCGTCAAGGAGCTGATTATCCAGAACGAGCCGAGCTACTCCTTCCACGTGGAGGGCGGTGCGGTTGACTTCGACCTGTATGTTGCCTGCTACAAAGCCATGTATAAGCGGCTCAACGATATGGGTATGGGCGACATCGTGCTGGTCGGCGCGGACGATGCCCAGAACTTTGGCTGGTTCTGCAGTGCGGTCGAGGCGCTGCGGGACGTATGCGGCAAGTTCAACTCGCACAACTACGCATGGAGCTACAACCATCCCTTCCTTGACGTCGTGTCGCAGGAGTTTGTCTCTGTCCGCACGGCTCTGGCGGGCGATACCCCTTCTTCCTTGGTGAGTTCGGTGACGGTTCCGGTATCGGCGCCTACTATGCCGCTTCCACCGAAACCTACGGGCGCGGGCTGTACATCGCGTCTGTGGTGGTCAACCCTTCAAGGCAGGTGCCGCCGGCGCGTCCTACTGGCACTCTGCACGACGTGTACTACTATCAGGGTTCCGTTGAACCGGGCACCGGCGCAGGCGACAACGGCGGACTGATGGGCATGGGACTTATCGGCTACAAAAAGGACGGCGCCTGGAGCTTCCGCCCGTCCTACTACGCCTACGGTCTGCTGTGCAACTATATTCCCTTCGGCTCGCAGTTGTACAACATCACGGGCGACACCGACCATGTGGTAGACACGATTGCAGCCAAAACACCGGACGGTCGCTGGAGCGTGATTGCAGTCAACCGCTCGGGGGCTGAGCAGACGCTCAATATTTCCACCGGAGAGGCTGTCGGTACCATGCTGAACCGCTACCTGTTCACCGAGAGCGCCCTGCCCACAGACGGCACCATGATCGCCGCCTCCGGGCGTGTGGCACCGGCGGACGGTGTGTATAGCTTCACGGTCCCTGCCAACAGCTTCGTTGTGCTGTCCTCGATCGGCATGAGTGAGCAGGACATGACCGTGGAAACCGCTACGGAAACCGAACCCGCCACGGAGCCTCCCGTCTCCGCAACCGAGCCCGAAACGGCGGACAGCGTGTCCGATACCGCAACGGAAGCAACGTCCGGCGGCTGTAAGTCTTCCTTTGCCGGCGCGGCGGCTATCCCGGCACTGCTGACCACAGCCGGCGCGGGCGTTGCCACGAGCAAGCGGAAGAAGGCGCGGGACAACGCCTCGATGCGTTGCCGCAAGAACCGGATCCGCTGAGGTGACCTTTCATGAAAGCACTTATTGTAATTGATGTTCAGAACGATTTTGTCACCGGTGCGCTCGGCACGAAGCAAGCGGTTGCCATTTTGCCGAACCTCAAAAGCAAAATAGATGCCGGCATTGCCGCCGGGGACGAGATCATTTTTACCCGTGATACGCACGGGGCGGATTATGCGGACACAAACGAGGGCAGGCACCTGCCTGTTCCGCACTGCATCAAAGGAACAGAGGGCTGGCAGGTCGTCAGGGAGATCGACCGCCCCGACTGCGTGCATATCGACAAACCGACCTTCGGGTATACCGATTGGGCTGCCCTGCTCGGCGGCAGGGAGATCACGGAGATCGAGATCGTCGGCGTATGTACCGATATCTGCGTTATTTCCAACGCGCTGATTCTGAAGGCGCTTTTCCCGGAGATTGATATCACGGTTGATGCAGCCTGCTGTGCGGGCGTCAGCCCCGAAAACGCACCGGGCGGCGCTGACTGCCATGCAGTCCTGTCAGATCCGCGTTGTCGGCGCGTGATTCCCTCCTCTCTCTCTGCGGACATGAGCCTCGGTTCTTCATGATCTGCGTAAGCAAAGGCAGGCGATACTCTCGCCTGCCTTTTGCTTACGGGAATCACAGCGGCGCGTCCGGTCGGACCGCCGTCTGCGGAACAGTCAGTTCATATGCGTCACGGTCTGCCCGCGCGCTATGTACATGACAGACGGCGGCTGGCTGTTCCCATCCAACCTGGGCAAGGAGAGTACTGACCGTCACCAGCTCGTAGCCCTGCGCGATCAGCTTGTCTGCCGCACGGATGAAAATATCCACCGAGGACATATACAGGTCGTGCATCAGCACGATGGCACCGTCTGCGGCACTGTCCAGAATCAGCTGCACCTTGTCGTTCACGAACTGCTCGTATGCCGCCCGACGTGCGGCGTCCTCCGAGAACTTATCCGCCGTCTTGGGGTGGTTGCTCCAGTCGGTGGTGTCAATGCTCCACGCCACCGCCGTATATCCCAGCGAGGCGGTATGCCAACTGTTCCGCCGTGACGGCGCCGCCCACCGGACGGTACAGTCGCGGCTTGGGCACTCCGGCAGCAGTGATCGCCGCGGATGCCCGGTTCAGCGTGTCGGCAATAAACGCCCGATCCTTTGCCCCGGAAGGAGTCGTGATTATAGGTATGCGATCCGATCTCACAGCCCAGCGAGTCGGCGCGGCGCAGTGCCGACGGGTACTCCGCGGCGCGACTGCCCACCACAAAGAAGGTCACGTTCGCCCGATGCCCCGCCTTTTGAGCGCCTCCACCTTGTCCAGCACATAGGTGGTATACGGGTAATAGCCTGTCCAGATTTCGGCAGGCGCCTGCGGACCGTCGTCAAGGTAAAGGCAATGCGTTTTCTTTCCGGTCGGCTCATCGTCCTGCCGGGCGGTGGTACCCCTCCGCGGCAGAGGAAGCTGCGTTCCGGCTCTGCTCCTCGGCGGTGATGAAAATAACGCTGCACCTGGTGCCGCTCGCCAGGCAGGCAACCGCCAGCAGGCAAACTGCCAGCAATGCCGCACCCAGCCGTATGCCGCGGGCATCTGTTTTTCTGTCTCTGCGTACTGTCATGGTATTCTGAATCCTCCTCTACTCAAATCAGCTTTTTGCCAACCTCAAACGCCGGGGCTGCCGCTTTACCGACGTGCCGGTACAGGTTCCGGATACCGTCAAACACAATGGCATCCAACCGGTCTGTGTCGGGCACTCCATCCGCCCCGAGGGACAGACTCGTCCACGCTGACGTTGACAATATCCCCGATGCAGATGCCGTCCTCATTGAATCTTACCAGCCGGCACTCCAGCGCCAGCGGCAGCTCCCGGATGACCGGCGCGTCCACCGTCTCCGCACGTTCGGTATGCAATCCTGCCCGCGCCAGCTTTGTCCGGCACCTTCCTGCCGGAGACCATCCCGACATAGTCGCAGGCTTCGGCGTGGGCGGCATCGGCTATGCTGACCGTGAACGCCCCCGCGCACGGATATTCCCGGTCGTGCGGTGATCCTGGGACAGGCAGAGCATGATCTGATCCGTGTCGTAAACGCCGCCCCATGCGGCATTCATCGCATTGGGCGTACCGTCCTCGTTGTAGGTCGTGACAATCAGCACCGGCATGGGGTAAAGCCATGTCTTCTTCCCGAAATTCTTTCTCATTCTCTTATATCCTCCTGATTTGTTTCATCTGACGATACTTCCGGCGGCGCAGCCGTGCCGCCGTCTTTGCGCGGTATTGCCTTTCCGGAGCCCCGGCAAGTCCCCGGAATGCACGCTTCCCGCTTTTCTCAACTCCGCAGATACCTGCCCCATGCGTCCCGGTAGGCAGCATAGGTGCTCCGGCGACGCTCATCCAACGCGCGCGTCTCATGCCACTCGCGCACAACGCGGCGGTAGGCGGTCGCGGTCGCGCCGTCAACAAGCCCGTCGGTCACCCCGCGCCAGCCAGCCTCGTCCGATCCGTACACGGCGCCCCGCAGGCAGGCAAACTGCCAGTCAAAGCTGTCCGCAATGGCGCGGATACACTGCCGCTCGGCACCGCGCGCCGCGATCTGCTCCCGCAGTTGCCCGATCCCGGCAGACAGCGCCGCCAGCATATCCATGGCGGCACCGAACGCTTCCCCGCTCCGGCTACCGCCGCCGCGCGGCAGGTGCGGAAGGTTTCCTCCGGCACAGTCCCTTCCTTCAATGACAGCCACAGTGCCGAGAACACGCCGCCCGGCGCCGCGTCCCGATCAAACAGCTTCTCCCGCTCGGCGGTGTACGCCGTCTGCAAGGAGCCGAAGTGCCCGGCATCCGGTGTTCCGCCGTGCCCCCACGCCGCACTGACTGTCTTCAGCAGTGCCGGCAGCGTTTCGCTGACTGCATCCAGGAAATCCGGACAGTCTGCCGCATCGCCGCGCCCCAGCGTCCAACTCCCCCTTCCCACTGTACGCGCGCCAGGCTGTCGGCGAGCAGGGCACGCAGGTCTGCAAGTCCGGCGCGACGCGCCCGCAGGATCTGCTCCAGCCTACGGTTCAGATCGACGCAGCAGTGATACTGTCTGTCCGCGCGCGCCGCGTCTTCCTCCGGGACATCCGCCCGTCCCGGCGCACCGGGCGCGCACAGGAGCGGGCGCAGGGTGATCCAATGCTCCGCAAGAAACGCCCGCATCAGGCAACAGCTTCGGTCAATCTGTCTGCGCGGCAAATCATTGACGGCATCAAACCGCCGCAGTTCCCGGTACACATCGCAAAGCGCCAGACCGCGTATCGGATCGTCACTGCCCTCCGGCGGCGGTGCCAGCACCTCCTCCCGGAAGCTGCTCTGCGTTTCGTCCTCCTTCTGCGACAACCCGCGCAGGCGCTCCTGCACAAGCTCCTCCAGCACGCCAACCGTCCGATCCCGCAGATCGGGACGGTTTGCCAGCAGGTCGCGGACAAAGTGCCGCTCGGCTTCCGCGCAGGTCATCCCCTCTGTGCGCGGACGCGGATCATACCCGTCCGGCAACAGAGCCGCGTCCTGCTCCAGCACGCGCAGGCGGGCAACGCAGACGTCGCGGAAATCCTCATACCCGGAGCCGGCGCCCGTCGAACCGTCATTGCCCCCGATGCGCTCGCCTCTCCCCCTGCGGCGAAGTCAGCCAAGCCCTGTGCCGCGCGGGCGCCAAGCTCCTGCTCGGATCCGGACGCCAACACAACGCGCAGAAGGCGCTCCTCCAGCCGCAGTCGGTCACGGACCGGCACGATGCCGTCCTCCTCGGTGTCAGCCCGGAATGGCGCACACACACTGTCCGAAAGCAGAAGCAGAGCACACGGCTCCGGGTGCCGCAGTACCAGCCGCCGCCCCGCCATGGCATCCCCGGTTTCGGGTGAAACACGCTCCGTGCGCTGTGTCCAAAGGGGGAACAGCCCCTCTCCGTCCAGCAGGAAAACGTTGAGATCCCCTGCCGAAAACAGCTCCAGCGTATAATCACCGTCCTCCTCACCGGGCTTCACGCGACAGGCGCAGAAGGATACTTCGAAATACTCGGACTGACTGCCGGCAAGCCGCGCCGCCGCCGGGCACCGCCGGCGGAGTCCCGGTCGGTCGATTGCTTTGCAGGCGTCCCAATTCTTCGGAAAGACGCAGTCCCAGCTCCCGGCAGACATCGGGAAAGGCGTCTGTGCCGTTGCCGTCACGCCGGAAGGTCTCGACATACCCGTCTCCCTCCTCCGCGGCGATCAGGTAATCCGTGCCGACCGCCTCCGCCAGCGCCGCGCAGAACCGCGCCAACGGATGCTCGCGCTGGCGTGTACAGTCCCCGAAGGTCATGCGCAGGATGTCCTCCCGCACACCGCCGGGGGCGAAGCATGGGAAAAGTCTCCCCGCATCAGCTCCTCCGTCCCCCCGCAGGCGGTGTACAGCGGCATACTGACGCCGCCGGCGGAGGCGAATCCGTTTGCCGCTATCAGCAGATGCCGCGGCGGCAGGCATGGCATCCGTCAGCAGCCCGTAGGATGCCGGACTGCCGCACAGAAACGCCGTCGGCAACCACCGTGCAGCAAACGGCATCTCCTCCGATCCTCCTCGTCGGCGGATATATCCCAGCCGGGGCGGATGCCGTCTGCGGCTTCTGCCGCGTCCGTCAGTCTGTCCTCAGCGTCTGTATACATAGCATATCTCCTCTCCTTCTGTTGCGGGGTAAAGGGCGATACCGCCTCCCCGGTCGGTCAGCCGCCGCACGGTGCGGGCGGGCTGTATCCGTCCGCACCGTGGGCAGACGGGGCTGCCGTCCGGGGACAGGCGGGTGATATTCCGGAAATTCATACGTCGCTCGGCATCTGCCCGCCACGTATCTCCGCCCCGCTCGGTACGGTCTGTACTGCGGTACGGCGGACGGGGATGCGTCCCTCCGGCGGACATATGCCGGTCGTGCGGTAAGCAAGTCCCGTCACGGGACAGAGGCACCGGCTATGCGGGTGCGGCAGGCAGGGCAGTCACGCACCCAGCCGTCTGCCGTCACGCGCAACGCCCCCAGCGGATGTCCGCAGAAGGGACAATCTGCATCGTCCCCCGCCTCCGGCTCGGAAGCATACACCATGGCGCGCAGCAGAAGCTGCTGTACGCGGCGGAAGGACTCGATGTCGGTCGCTGAGCGTCAGCCGCCCCGCGGTGCCGAACGGATCCGTCGGCAGATACTCGTCCGCCGGGCAAACCGACCGGAATGCCCCCTGGGATCCCCCGTCCCGCACGCTCTGCCGGACGGTGGGCAACAGCAGGATGCGGTAGGTCAGATCGCGGCGAACCTCTATCGAGGATGCCGCGCGGCGTCACGCCGTCCGCCGGCGGTTCTCCCTGCACTACGGTCAGACGCAGCGACCACGCCCCGAAGGCAGACGGATATCCATATCACAAAAGCGGATTGCCTGCTCCGGCGGATCGGTGCAAAGCTGAAATGTCCGGCGGCAAACAGCGAGAGCGCCTCGCAGAAGGCAAAATAGCCCTCCGCCGACAGCCCGCCCCATCGCCGGACACGGTCTCGGTACCGATACCGTTCTCCGCACAGAAGCACAGCAGGCTGTACACGCAGTGGTAGTCGCGGTGCATCCGGAACAGATTGGAGCGGTGCAGGACAAACCGTCCGGCATAGCGGCTGCACTGCCGGATCAGCGGGCAGTCCATCCGGGAAGTCAGCGCGTCATACAGGTATTCCATCCGCGCAAGGCACCGCTGTGCCGTATCGCGGTACGCCTCCATGCCCCGCATATAGCCCGTGCGCAGTTTTCCCACCGCCAGAACATAGTACAGGTGACTGCCGCGCTCCAACAGGTTGCGGCTCAGGATATCGTCCGCGTACAAAAACTCCCGCACGGCGCGGATATGATGCCGCAGGAACGCCACAGTCTGCAGGATCAGCCGGGTAAAGCCTATGTTTTCGTACAGGGCATACTCGTCCTGGTTGGTCACGGTCAGCAGGCGCCGGGGGCGGATACTGCCCGCCTCCGTGATGTCCTCCCACAACTCACTGTGTGCGGAAGCGTGCAGGATGGAGCGGTTGTTCACCACCCGCACCGACTCGACCGGCAGGATCTCCTGCTCGTCCTTCAGATGAATGATCGGTTTGGCAAACACCCGCCGCAGGGCAGGCAGTGCCAGGAGCATTTCATCCAGAATGCGCGACAGACGTGCAAAGTCAAAGTTGTCACGCATGGAGAACAGGTTGATATGACTGACCGTCGCCCGGTCAAAGGCAGCATAGTCCGGCGGGGTGCAGTCGGCGGCGCGGGCATATGCCGCCAGCGCGTCATACCCGTCAAACCGCGCTCCCTCCGATCGGTCTACGGGCGGTCTGCGTCCCTCTGAAAGCGCGGACATTACAGAAACTCCTCATTCAGTCCGCGGACAAAGTCGGCGCACCGATGCAGTCCCAACCCGTCAAACTCGGCAGCCAGCGCTTCCCTGTCCTCCACGTTCCGGTTCTCCAGTTTGGCGACCACCTCGCTCAGCAGGATATTCTCCAGTGCTCATTCAGGGGCTGGCGGGCGAGGGGAAGCAGGCGGCGCAGTAGATCCGTACATAGTCCTCCATCTGCCGGGCGACCTGGTAGCACA
>VOFG01002138.1_pt1 | contig 11862 bp, 14 predicted proteins | sample 5384171 | NCBI WGS metagenome assembly VOFG01 (sample SAMN12384726, study PRJNA508395) | human gut metagenome | isolation source: healthy gut F | host: Homo sapiens | reverse complement strand
ATCAGCAGGACGATCACTGCTCGCTACAGTTGTATGCCCGTACTGTCTCCAGAATCTAACATAAATTATTTCGTCCTTTTTATATTTTCATACGATTTTATATGGTTTTCTCCGACTGCTGTCAACCGGAGTTTTCTTTGAGAGCACTGCGTATTCCCTTTATGATCTCCTCCTACAGATGCCGGAACCAAGAAATACAAAAGATATCCCCAAGGTTAAAGACCACACCCTTCAGTTTTCCACACTGAATGCTGAAGTAATCCACCACATAACGCCGGCACTACGCGGTCATAAAGGTTGCTGATGGCACCCCGAGAATGATGGCAATGCCCAGCTTCCTGTACTTTTTGTCTTTCTGAGGAAGAATCGCGGTCAGAAAAACCGGCCAGACCGGAAATAACCGCCAGCGGGAGCATCCGCACAAGTTCTCCATGCTGTTCCAGAAAGCCGAAGGGAAATCCTGCGTTGTGGTTCCGGTAAAGCAGGATTTTTCCTTTGTATGCGGCAGAGGTTTGGGAAAGTCTTCCGGTTTTTTCCGCTCAATCAGCCATTTGATGCCAAGATCCAGTGATGACAGCGCTGCAATGATTCCTGTATAAAAGCATAACCTCGTTCCTCCTGATTTTCCCAAATATCCACACACGATTGCGGCGGCGGCGGCCCGGCGCCGCGCAGTCACCTCATTGGTAACTGTCTCAGTACCCTCACAGTTACAGGCAAAAATCAGTAAAATTGCCTTCGGCAATGGGATTTTGCGCCTGCAAGCCCATGTTTTCGCTACGGTCAGCGCGAGCGAATGCGCGAGACCCTACTGGACAGTTACCCTCATTGTACTATCAGCGGATGGCGTCAAATTGTAACTCGGTTCCCTGTGCTGCTCATATACTGACAGGAAAAGACTCCGGGAGTTTTTATGATTCCCCGCAATGTTTCCCCGCCTCGAAGATATTGCCGATTTCATTGTCCGGTATTCCCTGAGGGCCGTAGAATCCTCTATGGGCTTGCCGGAACCCGGTGTGAATCTGGTCAGTCAGAATATGCCATTGTTCACGCGCCGCTTTCCGGTGTTCTTCCTTAAGTTTTACGCAGCATACCTACTCTGCCATTCCAAAGCTTTACGGTCTTCAGGATACCACCGCGCTGGAAGCTGCCGGAATCCTCCGGCTCCTTCAGCCGTGAATCTCATGAGTACCGGGACAGGGTTAAGCGTCCCCTCATCGGACTGATTGATACCGGAATCGACTACACCAATCCTCTGTTTCAAAACCTGGATGGCAATAGCCGGATCTTTACGGCTCTGGGATCAGACCATGGAAAGAGAAGCCCCCGGAGCCGGTGGCGGGATTCCAGCCATTCTACGGCACCGTCTACAGTCAGGAGGACTTAAGCCGCGCTCTGGACCCGAAAAACCCATTTGAGCTGGTGCCTCCACCGATACCAACGGCATGGAACCTTTCTGGCCGGTGTTGTGCCGGGCCGCCAGATCCAGAGTCCCACCTCGTTTTCCGGTGCTGCCCCGGACGCCGCGCTGGCGGTGGTGCGGTTAAAACCTGCCAAGCAGTATCTGCGGGAATTTTGCAATTCCAGCTGACGCGGACCACCAGGAAAATGACATCATGACTGCTGCCGCCTTTCTTTCTCGGCAGTTGCTGGTCAGTCGTCCACTGGTCCTCCTTCATGTTGGAACCGCATTAGGGAAGCCACAGCGGGATCTCTCCCCGCTCATGCAGTTGCAGGCCTTAAGGTTGGCACCTGCGTGGTTTTGCCTTCAGGTCACCGGTGCCGAAATGAAGCCGGATTCCGCATCACTATCCGGGCCGTCTTTCCCCAGACAGGCATATGAGGATGTGGAACTGCGTGGCGGATTCCACCGCCGGATTTCCTTTCCATGGAACTCTGGGCCGATGTTTGGAGCTTACGTAGGGTTTCTGTCCTCCCCTCTGGTGCTCATTGAGCGATCCCTCTGGCGGTGGGACAGGAAACCACCGTCTCCTTCCAGCTTGATGCCACCCACATTTTCATCAGTTGTCAGATCATTGGGTGAGGCTTCCTCCGACGGTTTCTGGCCTTTTGCGTTTGCATTGCCCGCCCCCCGGCATCTGGCATATCCGGGTTCATCCACGCTGTTTGTCCCGGGCAGTTTCCCTACATCTGGCTTCCTATGCAGGAATTCTTTACCGAAGACCTGGATTTCTCCGTGCCTGACCATTACGGATCCCGGCAACGCGCCTCTGCTTTAAATCCATCAAAGCACATACAAACTCATGTTACCGAAAGTCTTTACATCCACAGCAGCCGCGGCTTCACCGCTACCGGACAGATTGCCGATCTTGCTGCCCTGGTGTGGAAGGGCTCTGGACTGCCTCGCCAGGATGGCAGCACCTTTTCCTGCCCACCTGCGAAGCAATCTCGTCATCCGCCACAAGCCTGCTCACCTCGAAAGACCGCTCTCCGTGGCCGCCGCCATCGCCGCCGGAGCTGTGGCCTCTCTTCTCCTGGGCTTCACCCAGGGAAACGACCTGACCTCACCAGCATCTCCGTAAAATCCATTCTCATCCGCGGAGCGGACAGAAAAGAAGCGTCTCCCGCTATCCCAACGCCAGTGGGGATATGAAATCGCTGAATCTCGTACTGCATTTCTTGCCTCCTGCGGGAGTAAATCTAGAGATTACTAAAGGTGCCGCAGGAAATCCGCCTCATGGCGGTTTCTACATGGCCTTGATACATCTCATATCATATGGTTATTTTTAGCTGGTCTCACCGACGGTTTGGTCTCAGGGTAATCTGTGGTCACTGCCCTTGCTATAATTGTCCATCTCTCCAGCAGTGACTGCACGGTTAAGTTCATACGGTGTCGCCGCCTTTGTAGTAGGTCACATATCTTTCAAATCTGCTATGGTGCGGACAGTCTGACCGTCGAACTTGAAGATTAGAGTCTTTCTCTTTAAATCGGACTGATGCAGCACTGTCCCTTACGATCTTGTATACATAGATACCTCGGCATGCTATACATACTTGCCAGTGTCTCATTCCTGGCCTGAATTCCAGAACTGCCTCTGCCTCAACAGATCAGACACGGGTCTTTTGTTCATCAGTTCGTTGATGATATCCCAGCCTGAGAGATCGGGAGCTTTATAACTCCATACCTTCCACCTCAGTGGAAGAATACTCTGGCCGTTGATGCCAATAACCTCGCCCTTCATATTTAAAAGAGCGCCGCCACTGTTAACACAGGGCTGATGGCTGGCCGGCCCGAGCAAGTGCGGGTGGTCTGATCCTCTGCCTTCACTTCACGGTTTTAATGCGCTGACGCAACCTGCTGTTACGGACTGGCCATAACCAAGGGGCATTACCAATGGCAATGACGCCCTGGCCAACCTTTAACGCGCCGGAATCACCGAGGGTTGCGGACCTTGATCCTGACTCATGGTGTCAGACGGATATCCTTTAACGGGATGGCAATGACTGCCAGGTCCGTCTCGGAATCCGTACCCTTGATGGCTGCACTGACCTGGGAGTTATCAATGAAGGGTAACGGTCAGTTCTTTGGAGTCCTCAACTACGTAGTTGTTGGGTTACAATCAGAAGTTCTTCATCATTCTGGCCCTGGCAATCCCGATCCGCTGCTCAAACTTCTACGGTCTGGCTCGGTCCGAACCAGGGTCTGCTGCTGCACTTGACCATGGTGTTGTTGAGCAACAACGGACGGCATAGCTTTCTCAACAATAGAAGAAACATCGGTCTGAATTGCGGAGGTAACCGGTGCTCCGGCAGTGGTGCTGCTGCCGTCATCATCCTGCGCTCTTTAGCCCTGCGCCTGCGTCTCGAGTCTGACCAATGGTGGTGTACTGTCCCTTCAGGTACTCGCCGCGCGGTATCTACTGCAAACATTGTGCCACCAGCTACCGTAAACAGGACTGCTGCCGCGGGTAACACCGGCAATCTTTCCTGCCAGGCTACGGCCACTGGGTTTTTGTGTGTTCCGGGTCTCTGATGAGGCGTGATGGAACTCGGTGCGCGGTGCCCAGCCGCCGGTTGTATGATGCTTGTTCTGGCCTGGGCATCTGCCTGTTCTGTCCTGGGCAGAACCCCAAGGCGCTCCAGGAAGCTGCACTTCCCCTGCAGGGGCTGACTGCCATGCACTGCTGCTCTGGCTGTCTCCGGAGCGGACTGCCATGCGCTGCTGCTCTGGCTGCTTCCTGCGGAGCGGACTGCCCATGCGCTGTTATTCTGGCTGCTTCCCTGCGGGCAGGGCTGCCATGCGCTGTTATTCTGGCTGCTTTTTCCTGCGCAACGGACTGCCATGCACTGTTATTCTGACTGCCTTCCCTGTGTCAGATGCTGCCTCGCTTCTGGATCTCCGGATTTTCTTCCTGCGGGATGCTTCTGCGGTATTCCATATGTTCATCGGTGCGGGTCATTGCTAAATCAGCTTCCGAATCATGTTCTCTGTTGTCTCTATCTTCTTCGTACATAATGATGATCTCCTTTCTGTACTTCTTTTCCTTAACTCTGTAAAGAACTATAACAGAAAAAAATGTGTTGCAATTGTGTTTCCCTTTTCAATTTAATTGTGAACACTGCCTCCCCAAATAAAACCTGATTCCCATACAAAATGCCAGGCAGCGCCAATCTTGGCGCCCCCTGGCATTTCTGTTACTTTATGATGTTGCTATTCTTACTGTCCTGGTGCCGCTACGGTTCCCGATACAGAAGAAGAACTGTTTCCGCTTCCGGATGGTCCGCTGGATGAAACATTTCGGGTGCCCGGGCTGGTTGGCGTCGTGGACGTGCTGCCCGGATGGCTGGCCGCGCTGGTTGGCGTGGTGCTGCTTCCCGGATGGGACGCCGCGGTCGGAACCGTGCTGCCGGAACCGGACGATGTACTCTCACTGATGCTGCCCGGATGAGACGCCGCCGTAGTCGGGGTGGTAGAACTTCCCGGATGGCTGGCTGAACTGCTCTCCGTGGTGCTTCCCGGATGAGACGCGGAAGTACTCTCCGATGTGCCTCCCGGCCGGTCTGTTACTTTGGTATCCGCAATTCCGGATTCGCTGGCCGAACTCTCATTGTTCTTATGGTTATTGCGGCTTTCGGACTCTTTCAGGTTTCCATTTTCATCGGTCTCTGCCGCTGTTGTAACGCTGTGACTGCTGGAAATGGTCTCACCCTTTTTTACGAGGAATCCGTCTGCGTCGGTCTCGTACTTTACATACTTACCGTCCGCATCGGTCTCCATCTTAAGCTTTTTGCTGACTTTCTCTTGCCGTTTTTGTCGTACTCATATACGGTCTGGTAGCCTTCCTCATCCTTGGACTTTTCGAGGATTTGGTGGAAGCCGCCGTGGTCTTCTTCTGCGGCTGTACCACACCGCCGCCGGTTCCGACATTACCCACAAACTGTCCTTCTTTATAAATGCCGGTATCGGAAGAAATCTTCGCGCTGATCTTCTTAACGGTCTCAGACGGAGTATAATCTTCGTCGCCAAAGAGGAACTTGTGCAGTTCAATGACATTGCTCTCCAGAGTAGCCGAACAACCACGGCCCCTTCTTGCCCATGTTCGCGTCGCCACGTGCCTGCGGGAATCCGGTGGTCTCTCCCAGATGGAACTTTGCTGATATTTCTGGCATTGCTTACCAGGTCATCTACCCGATACTGGTAGATACCTGCGGGAACACCGTTCCGATCAGGGTGTACAGAGTCTGGAAATCGGCTTTCTTGGATTTCTCAAACGCCTGCGCAATGATCTTACGCTGGCGCTCGGTACGCGCGTAGTCGGTATCCATGAGACGAAGACGTCCGTACGCTACCGCCTGAACACCGTCTAAATGGTTCATGCCTGCCTGTTTCAGCTGGTGGGAACCAATGCCGGTTGCCTTTACCGTCTCGGTAATGAAGGAGTTAATATAGAAGAACTCCGCCTTGCTCAGCTCAATGTCCACACCACCCAGAACGTCAATCGCGTTGGCTACGGCTTTCCAGTTAAAGGTCATGTAATCCTGAATCTGCAGATCCAGGTTGCGGTTCAATGCCTCGACCGCCTGTTTCGGGCCACCTACAAAATATGCCTGGTTGATCTTGGTGTAGGAACCGCTGTCATTAATATTTAAGTAGGAATCACGGTATACGGATACCAGCTTGATCTCGCCGGTGTCACGGTTCACGTTGCAGATGATGATAACATCCGAGTTCGTGGATTTCTCGATGGCGTTGTCACGGGCATCCACACCGAAAATGGCGATGGTCCAGTAGCCCTTCATATTCTCTTCCGCATCCATCGCGATATCGTTGGTCTTGATCTCGCTGATCTGGAAAATCCTCGGAGCGCTGGATCTGTGACATCATACGGGCCATAAAGGCATAGCTGAAAAATGGCCACCAGCGCGATACACTCTGCCACGATCATGGCAATAATGCGGCGTCTGCGTTTTTCTTTGCCTCGCTGCGGCCAAAATCCGAGCGGCTGCCGCCTCCCCACGTTCTTACCGGCCGCAGCCTCACGAACCGCCCGGCTGCCAGCGGTCTCCCGCGCGGCACTGCTGCGCACATCCGCGTCAAACGCTGCGTCCTGTCCGTGATCAGATCCGGCTGCAGCCTGGAAAGAAGTTTCTCCGTTCATGCTGCTTCTCCGCCTGGAACCTGCGCGTCCACGGCCCATCTCCATTTCGTCCAGCATGTCCGCTCGTATCTCCGGCCAGCGGGCTCCTGGACACTTTCCCGTTTTGGCTGCTTCGAATTGCGTAGATGCGGGAATCTCCCATCACATCCAGTTCCCGCCCGCTGCTTCCTGACGCTTTCTCTGGCGGCTCTCCCAGCGTTCCCGCTCAGACGGATAGCCATCTTCCTGTCTGGAAGAACCATAACCCTGCGTATTCCGCATGCGGGGTTGCGTCTGCTTCTTCGCTCTGTACTGCGCTCTAACTCATCGTCAAAATCGTGACTCATTTTGTACCTCATTCTCATTCCTGCCTGCTCCGGCGACCGGGTCAATAGGCGTTCTTATTAATAAAGCCTTTGAAAAATGTCAGAAACAATATCTTAAAGTCAAATCCCAAAGTCCAGTTTTCAATGTAATAAAGATCGTGCTCAATCCGCTTGGTAATGGAAGTATCGCCCCGGTAGCCATTCACCTGGGCCCAGCCGGTCATGCCCGGACGAACCTGATGCTTGATCATGTATCTTGGAATTTCTTCCTTGAACCGCTCTACAAAATACGGCCGCTCCGGTCTTGGCCCCACCAGGCTCATGCTGCCAAACAGGACATTAAAGCTGCGGCATCTCGTCGATGCTGGTTTTGCGGATCACCCTGCCAATGGGTGTCACACGAGGATCCTGTTTCGTAGTCCACTCGCTCTTTTCCTTCTCCGGTGCCTGCACCTCCATGGAACGGAACTTGTACATCTTAAATGGACGGTTGTGAAGTCCAACCCGCTCCTGGCAGTAGATCAGCGGACCCGGAGAGGTCAGCTTGATCAGAATTGCCGTCACCAGCATAATGGGGGAAAACAGGATCAGGGCTACAATGGCACCGAAAATATCCACCGCCCGCTTCATAGCCGCGTTCAGCGGATCGTTCAGCGGAACATGGCGGATGTTGATAACCGGAAGCCCCTTGCAGGTCCTCCGTGTAAGGCTTTGTCGGAATCACCTTTATTGTAATCCGGAATAAATTTGGTGTGCACGCCGGATTTCTCAGACTGCCACGATCTGTTCCAGACCGCCGTATTCCTTCAGGCTTAACGTAATGGCAATCTCATCCAGACGGTTCATGTCCAGAATCGGCTTTAGGTCCTTCATGGTTCCGATGACCTTGATGCCGCGGTAGTCATAGCCCCACGGTTTGTGGTCATCCAGAATGCCGCGTACCCGGTAGCCCCACTCCGGATTGGCCAGCACGCGGTCAATGTAGCCCTCCGCCGCGCGGCTGTAGCCCACCAGAATGATATGCTTCTGATTGTATCCCTTCGCGCGCATGGAACGCAGCACGGTACGGATCAGATTTCGCTCCAGCGTCTCCGCTGCGATATTGGTGAGAAAGAAGCCCGCCATGAATCTTGCTGAAAACTCCCGCAGATACGGATTCTTTCTTCCCAGATAGAGGATTGTTCCAAGAGGAACAGTCCGATCAGGTTTGCTGCTTGCAGATGTTGGCAAACTCCTGGCGCCTGCCCTGCACCCGCTTCGGCTTAAACAGATGAAAGATTGTATACAAAAGCAGATAGACTGGTACGACCACCACCAGGACCCGCATGTAAAACCAGGTCGGCAGGATACCAGCCTCCAGATCTGCTCCGAACAATCCGCTTTTCAGTGTAATAAACCAGCTGAATACATAGGCGACCGCGATTACCAGTGCATCCAGAAGCACATGCAGCCGGTTCAGTCTGGTCTGATTATCTTTTATCATATAGTCCACCTTTATGAACTGCTGTTTTCAACAGGCAAAACAGCAACGGATTTGCCAGTGTTCTGCCAAAACGGCAGTCTACCGGCATCATAATGGAATCGTAACGATTATACACGAATTTTCTGGATCAGTATATTAAATTTCTATTAACTTTTGTTGCAGAAGCCAGTTTTTCCGGATCTGGCGTCTGGAAAACTCGTAAATATAAAGCGCCGCGCCGTAAATCAGTTCCCATTCAATCGCAAGATAATTGCGAAGATCTTCCTTCCGGTATGGAACCTTCCGGGTCTTTTTCACGGTCCGGATGCCCTCTAAAAACCCCGTCCACATAATCCTTCTCAAAGCCCAGCTTTTTAAAGAAGCAGTACTTTCCCGCAATGCCGGCGGCAATCGGAAGACTGTTTACCAGCAGCTGCAGGGCCGGCATGTTCTTATAATTTAAGTACACGTTATTGCGGGCCGCCAGCTTTACCTTAAAGGAGTTGTACTTGGATCCGCTGGTGCCGCTTCCCACATGGAACACCTTTGCGGACGGACAGTATAAATTATAGTATCCCGCAATCTTCGCCCGGTATCCCACATCGATGTCTCCAGGTACGCAAAATGCATCTCATCGAAATAGCCAATCTCCTCAAAAGACCTCTCTGCGGTAAATAGCCGCTCCGGCACAGGAAGAAAAATGTGGCAGGGACGGTCATAGCGTTCGATTTCCTGTCCCACGCCCCTCTGGTACGCCCAGCCCATAATGCTGTACATATCCCCGGCGTCATCCATCAGTTCCTTATGGTAGAGCTGAATCATCTTCGGGCTGACAGAAAAAATTTCGGCGAAGTCTCAATTGCCTTTAACAGTTCGCCCATTATATACCCGGCTCCGCCTCGGTGTCATTGTTTAAAAGGATCACATAAGGTGTTTTTGCGGCCCGGATCCCCACATTCACCGCCCGGAAAAGCCAGTGTTGGTCTCAGAAAATGGAAGGAAGCCCATGCCCTTCAGCCATTCCACGCTGCCGTCGGTGGAACCGTTGTCCACCACCAGCAGTTGAAAGTCACGAAAGCTCTTGTCCAAGCTTTTTTTAAGCCGTCAACTTTTTTCATGCGTCTTCCTCCAGCTTACTGCTCTTTGAGCTCAGGCAGTTTATACGGCTCACCGATCTTCTTTTAAGAGATCCCGCAGGGAGAAATCGGATTTTCTCAGGGTTAAGTTCGGGTTGTAGCACGGATCACCGTTCTGTAAAATATCCGCCAGCGTTTTGCCACCAGCGCCCACTCACGGTTGAAGCGTGCCACCTTTCTCCCGCATATCCTCCAGACCGCGGGGACTTGACTCGTAGTGGTGTGACCGCATACGGCGCGTAAAACCACCAGATAACCGGCTGCCCGCACCTTCAGGCAGAAGTCCACATCGTTGAAAGCCACCGCCAGTTCCTCGGTCAGGCCGCCCACTTCCTCAAACACAGACTTTTCACCATCAGGCAGGCCGCCGTCACGGCGCTGTAGTCCTGGGCACACATAGCCCGGTGGAAGTAGCTGTTCTCTGCCTCATGCGGCCGATAAAGGTGTGGCCTGCCACACCGCCAAAGCCGATCACCACACCGGCATGCTGAATGGTGTCATCCTCGTAGCAGGCGCGCACCCACAATGCCGACCTCTTTTCTCTGGCAGAAGCCCAGCATCTCCTCAAACAGGCGCGGGGCAATGATCTCGGTGTCGTTGTTTAACAGCATCAGGTATTCGCCCCTTTGCGAAGGTTGCTCCCAAAATTGTTGATGGCGGAATAGTTAAACTCCCGCTCCCAGCGCACCACCTTCACCTGCGGAACTCCTTCCTGGATCTTCTCGTAGTAGGCGAAAGGTTTCCTGGCCTCGGTGCTGTTGTTCTCCACCACAATGAACTCCAGGTTCTTATAAGTAGCCCGCTCGATGATGGAGCGGATGCAGAGGTCCAGATCCACGCTGTGGTCCTTGTTCGGAATGATCACGGACACCAGCGGATCCCCCTGAATTTTAAAGGTGGTGTGGTAAATGCCATAATCTACGCCCTTCTCCACCTTCTCCGCCGGGGATGCCGCAGCGCTCGTAATGGGCCATAATGGCTCTTGCGCCCGCCTCAAAGGCGTACAGCTTACTCTCCGGATTGCTGGCGGTGGATTCCTGATGACAGCGCCAGTGATACAGCACCTTCGGGATATGACGGATTTCCTTTGCGCTCTCGGCAGCGGAAGATAAAGTCATAGTCCTGGGCGCCGTCAAACTTCGTGACGGGAAGCCGCCCACCTGGTCTAACAGGCTGCGTTTTACCACAAACAAATGGCAGATATAATGACGCTGGTTAAGAGATCCGGGTTGAAGTCCGCTTGAAATGCGGGTCGAACAGCGCGCCGCCGTCCATATCCAGCTTGTTTCATCAGAGTAGATCACGTCGCAGTCCGGATGCTCATTGATGGTCTTTGCCACCTCGTAAAGCGCATGCTCCGAATGAACATCGTCATGGTCTGCCAGGATGATGAAATCACCCTTCGCCATCTCCAGGGCCGCGTTGGTGTTGCCGAAATGCCCAGGTTATCCCCCAGCTCCGACACATGGAAGCGGCTGTCTTTTCTTTGTGTACTCCGCCATGACGCGGCTGACAATGGCACCCTCACCCTTCGGGCTTCCGTTGTACACAGACCTCCCAGTTTTTGTAGGTCTGGGCCAGAATGGAATCCAGCATCTCGCGCAGGTATTTCTCCGAGTCTTGTGTTTGGAATGACAATGGATAACAGCGGTTCATACGCAAACTTCGTTTCGCGCTGGTCTGCCAGTTCTTCCTCCTTCGGACGGGTCAGCTCATACCACTCACCGTAGTCATAGTCGTTATCCAGTCCCTGCAGCTTGTGGGGACTTTAAAAGCAGGGCCTTTTAAGCCATGTTTTTTCCAAATTCCAGCGCCACATGCACGGTCTCCATGTTCATGGAGGTCCCCGATCTTTTCCATGCGCTTGTGTGCCACGCTGGCCGCTTCGCGATCAGCTCCTCATTGTATTTCACCCGGGCCGTCTTTCCATCACAGCGGATCACCAGCCAGTAATCCGCGCCGCGCTCGTATGGGAACTGAATATCAAAGTTATAATCCCGGGTCATAGACCTGCTTGTAATAGATCTGGCTGATCACAGTTATTTTTTCTCAAATTCAGACGTTCTTCTTCCACAACAAGCGGACGGTGCATCACGCGCTGGTTGATGGAAAGCACATACTCTCCCACCATGCCGATGAAAAGATCTGCACCGACCCCAGAAACAGCATGCCGATGAGCATCGGTGCCATGCCAGCCGGGAAACGGTCCCACCAGATCAGCTTCATAATCAGCACACAATGGCCACCGCCACCATGCTTAAGAAGGCACCTCCGATGGCACCCACTAAAGGTTGCGTATGCAGGCCCGCCTCTTTGGTGTAGGAAGTTACGCTGAGCAG
>VOFG01004492.1_pt1 | contig 11867 bp, 22 predicted proteins | sample 5384171 | NCBI WGS metagenome assembly VOFG01 (sample SAMN12384726, study PRJNA508395) | human gut metagenome | isolation source: healthy gut F | host: Homo sapiens | reverse complement strand
TGCAGCTTTTCCAGGCGCATCTGGCGGAGCTCCGGGTGACGGTATCGGGGTCGACGGTCTCGAGCGACTGCAGATAGCTGACGCCCGACTGCACATCGGTGCGGTATTCGGCCCGTTTCTGCCCGCTGCAGCCGCTCAGAAGCAGCGCTGCCAGCAGCGCACACACCAGCAGCAGCCCTGTCCGCTTTTTTCATCTCCGCACCCCCTCCGTCAGTCTTTCGGAACCTCATCATATCATGCCGTCTGGCGGAACGCAAGGTGTTATGTCGACAATATTTTTCAAAAATCCGGAACCGCCTCCATGAAAAACCTCCGCCTGCAGCGTGCAGACGGGAGGGAAAAACTCGGCCGTTATTTCTTTCTCCATGTACTCGGCATCAGCAGCACCAGCATCGGGTACAGCTCCAGCCGCCCGAGCAGCATATCGAGGCACAGGATCACCTTCGCGAACGGAGAAAAGAACGCGAAATTGCCCGCCGGGCCGCACAGACCGAGGCCGGGACCGATGTTGTTGAACGTCGCCATGACGGCCGTGAGCGTGGTCGAGCCGTCGTAGCCGTCGAGCGAGACGAGCAGCACCGACGCCGCGGCGATAAGCACCATACAGGATAAAATAGGTGCTCACGGCCCGGACCGTCTCGCCGGAGACGGGCTTGCCGTCGACGGTGATGACCTTCACGGTGTGCGGGTGCAGGATCTTGCGCAGCTCCGCCTTGGCCGCGCGCATCAGGATGACCACGCGCGAGACCTTCAGTCCGCCGCCCGTCGACCCGGCGCTCGCACCGACGATCATGAGGGAGCACCAGGATCACGCGGGAAAACTCCGGCCAAAGGCCAAAATTCTCCGTACCGAAGCCCGTTGTCGTGATGACGGAGGAGACGGTAAAGGCCGCGTGATGCAGGCTGAAGCCGAAATCGCCGCCGTAGAGCTTCATGATGTTGCAGGTGATGAGCAGCGTCGAGCCGAGAATGATCGACACGTACCAGCGCAGCTCCGTATTCTTCCACACGAGGTCGAATTTCCGCCGCAGGATGAAAAAATAGATCGAGAAATTCACGCCGAACAGCGCCATAAAAACGGTCGTGACGGTCTGCGTGTAAACGCTGTAGGAGGCGAAGGAATCGTTGCGGATGGCAAAGCCGCCCGTACCGGCCGTGCCGAAGGCGTTGCAGAGCGAGTCAAGCAGCGGCTCGCCGCCGGCCAGATAAAAAGAGGATCTGCACACCGTCAGGCAAAATAGATCCCGTAGAGGATCTTGGACGAATCGGCCATCCGCGGCACCATCTTGAGACCGTCGGCCCGGGGCTCTCGGCCCGCAGCAGGTGGATGGCCTGGCCGCCGTCCATCCGGACGATGGCCAGCATGAACACCAGGATACCCATGCCGCCGATCCAGTGCGAAAAGCTGCGCCAGAACAGCATGCACTTCCAGAGCTCTCCTCCACCCGGGCAGGATGCTCGAGCCGGTGGTGGTAAAGCCGGGAGATCATCTCGAACACGGCGTCGAGATAAAACGGGATCTGCCCCTTAAAGCGTGAACGGCAGCGCGCCGACAAGCGAAAGCACGATCCAGCTGAGCGCCACCGCGATCAGCCCTTCTTTTTCGCATACATGACGGCCCGCTTGCCGCCGCCCAGCCGCAGCGCCAGCGCGCCGAGCACTGCCGCGCCCAGCATCACCCCGAGGAAATACCAGCCGCTTACCTCATGGTAGATCAGCGCCACGAGCAGCGGCGGCAGCATCAGCGCGGCCCCGATCAGCAGCACCGCGCCCAGCACATAGACGATCGCCCGCTTATTCATGGCCCGGCCCTCTTGCCAGAATGTCCTCCAGCTTGCCGAACCGGCCCCGCGCTGCAGGTCACGACGATCACGGTGTCGCCCGGCTCGATAGTATCCTGGCCGCCGGGGATAATGACCTTGCCGCCGCGGTCAATGGAGCCGATCAGCAGGTTTTCGCGCAGCCGCAGCTCCTGCAGCGGCACGCCGCAGAGCTTCGAGCCCTCCGCCGCACGGAATTCCAGCGCCTCGGCCTTTCCGCCGACAGTTTGTAGAGCGTCTCGATCTGCGAGCTGCTCTCGGAATTCTGCATCGCACGGACATAGCGGCAGATGAGGTTCGACGCGGAGTTGCGGGGATTGAAGACGCTGCCGAGGTCCATACTGTCGATGATGGACTCGAACGAGGTCCGGTTGACCTTGGTGATGACCTTGATCTTCGGCCAGGTCTTGCGGATGTACATGCCGACGAGGACGTTTTTCCTCATCGATGCCGGTGAGCGCCGCGACGGCGTCGGTCGTCTGATGCCGCACTTGCGCAAAAACGCTTCGTTCGTTCCGTCACCGCAGAGGATCCCCGCCTTGGGAAGGGCAATGGAAAGCTCCTCGCAGCGGGCCTGATCGCTCTCGAGAATTTTGACGTCGAGCCCTGCCTCGATCAGCTGGGGCCAGATAATAGGCGATGCGCCCGCCGCCGATGAGCATGACGCTGCGCACGCGGCCCGCCGCCAGCTTCATCTGGCGGAAACACTGCTGCGCGCCGCCGTAGGAGGCGACGAACGAGATCCGGTCGCCCGACTGCAGGCGGAAGCCGCCGGAGGGGATATGGATCTCCTGCTCGCCGCGCTCGACCGCGCAGACGAGCACCTTGGCCTCGTGACCGACGGCAGCTCCATGAGCGTTTTGCCGCTCAGCGGCGAGTCGGCCGGGAGCTGGAATTTGAGCAGCTCGACCTTGCCGCCGAAGAAGGTGTCGGTCTTGATGGCCGAGTGCGGAGCGTCCGGGCCATCTCCCGGTCACTGAATGAGCTCCGGATTGACGGACAGGCTCAGCCCCAGATCGTCGGAGATGAGCAAAGCCCCGGCGTATTCGGGGGTTGCGCACGCGGGCGATGGTGCGCCGCGCGCCGATCTTCTTCGCGACCAGGCAGCACAGGAGGTTCAGCTCCCTGCGCCGTCACGGCGATGACCAGATCCGCCTCGTCCACGCCCGCCTCGATCTGCGTGGCGTAGGGTCGCGCCGTTGCCCCCGACGCTCAGAATGTCGAGATCCTCGACTGTCCGCTGCAGCGGCGTCCCGCTGCGGTCGACAATGGTGATCTCATGCCCCCGCGCGAGAGCTGCTCGGCCAGCGCGCTGCCGATCTTCCGTCGCCCACGATCACGATCCGCATGGTCTCAACTCCTTTTGTCTCATTATATTAAAAATCATACCACGCCCGCCCCTTTTTTGCAACCGCCCCGGTAAAGCCCCCGTTCAGGAATGTTCCCTCTTGCCCGCGTGGGAAAAACACAGTATAATTATAATGAAAAAGAATTGTCCCTGTCCCAAGGATCAATGCCGCGTCTGCCCGCAGAAAGGTACCATCCATCAAAATTTCCACCGCACCTTCTATTGATGGCAGCTGTTCTGAGGCAACCAGTTACAAATTTGGTACCCCCGTATCAGGCGGCGCGTAGCAGACGCCCGTGAGGTGACCACCGAGTGGAACGCCACCCGAAAAACGTTGGGGCTTACCTGAATTCAGACGCAGGAAGCACCAAATCGTAACCCAGCGCCCTTTTTTCTCCCCTATCTTTTCCCGCGCAAGGGAAAAGATAGGGCCGCCGGAGGCGCGTCAAAATGACCACGACGGAACGAGCCGCCGCTCGCGGCCTAACATTCTCCAACCATTACGGAGGTTCCCTGAAACAGCAATATCTGCAAACCGGAAAGATCGTCAGCACGCACGGCGTGCGCGGCGAGGTCAAGCTTCTCCCCTGGGCCGACAGCCCCGAGTCTTTGCTGCAGTTTGACACGCTCTGGATCGGCGGCCGCGCCTACGCGGGTGGAGTCCTCCGCGTGCAGAAGACCTGCGTGCTCGTCAAGCTCGCGGGCATCGACACCGTGGAAGCCGCCAGCGCCCTGCGCGATCAGGTCGTCTCGATCGACCGCGCCGACGCGCAGCTGCCGCAGGGCAGCATCTTTATCGCGGATCTTCTGGGTCTGCCGGTCTACGACGGCGAAACGCCCATCGGCAGGCTGACCGATGTCATGTCCACGCCCGCCAACGACGTCTACGTCGTGAAAGGCGAGGACGGGCAGGAGCATCTGATCCCGCCGTGCCGGAATTTGTCCTCGAGCGCCGGCTATATCTCGCGTGCGGCTCATTGAGGGGATGCAGACCGATGCGCCATGCGTTTTGATATTCATGACGCTGTTTCCGGAGGCCGTGGACGCCGATGCTGAACGCCAGCATCCTCGGCCGTGCGCAGAAAAAAGGGCTCATCGAAATTTACGCCCACCAGATTCGCGACTACACCGCAAACCGCCAGAATCAGGTTGACGACTATCCCTACGGCGGCGGGCGCGGCGCGATTTTGCAGTGCGATCCATTATATCGGTGCTGGTGCGCGAGTCTGCGACGATGTTGGTGCGCCCGTCCACACGATCTTTCTATCCGCCTGCGGCAAAACCTTCAACCAGGAAAAGGCAAAGCAGCTTGCGGGCGAGTTTGAGAACATCGTTCTCGTCTGCGGGCACTATGAGGGCATCGACCAGCGCTTTATTGACGAGTGCGTAGACGAGGAAATCTCCCTGGGCGACTTTGTCCTGACCGGCGGCGAGCTTCCGGCAATGATGATCACCGACGCCGTGAGCCGGCTGGTGCCCGGCGTTCTGGGCGACGAGGTATGCTTCACCGACGAGAGCCATTGGGACGGATTGCTCGAGTATCCGCAGTACTCCAGGCCCGATGTCTGGCACGGTCTGAGGTGCCCGAGGTGCTGCTCTCGGGCGACCATCAGAAAGTCGACCGCTGGCGCAAAAAACAATCGATTCTGCGCACGATGTATCGAAGACCCGACATGTTCCAAAAACTACGCTTCCCCTATAAAACGCGCGCCGAACGCAAATTTGTTGCAGAATTGGAGGCAGAAAATGAACAGTTCCGATCTCGAGACCCTAAGAACCTGGATTACCGAAAGTAGTAATATTGTCTTCTTCGGCGGTGCGGGCGTGTCGACCGAGTCCGGCATTCCGGACTTTCGCAGCGTCGACGGCTTATATCACCAGAAGTTCGACTACCCGCCGGAGACGATTTTAAGTCACAGCTTTTTCTACAGCCACACCGAGGAATTTTACCGGTTCTACCGCGAGAAAATGCTGCCGCTGGACTAGCAGCCGAACGCCGCGCATCTGGCGCTCGCGAAACTGGAGCAGGAGGGAACGCTCCGCGCCATCGTCACGCAGCACATCGACGGTCTGCACCAGAAGGCGGGGAGCCGCTGCGTCTATGAGCTGCACGGCTCGGTCTACCGCAACCGGGGCCAACCGCGTGCTGCTGGGCCACCACGACCTGCAGCGCGAGGTCCGGGCGCTCAACCGCGATCTGGTGCAGCTCGGCCGCGAGGCCGTGGGCACGCCGCGCTGCTCGCGGGCGACATGACCACGACCGGCCGGCCCGTCACCCCCCGGCGACGACAGCGCGTATGAGACGCTGCTGGAGATCTACCGCGAGCAGGCCGAAGCGCTGCTCGAGGCCGGGGTCGACCTGTTCGCCGTGGAGACGATGATGGGCGTGACCGAGTGCATGGCCGCCATCGAGGCCATCCGCAGCCTGTGCGAGACCCCATTTTGTGTACGCTCTCGGTCTATTCTGACGGAAAATGCTATTTTGACGGCTCTGCCGAGGAAGCGGCGGAGCTCCTGCCCGGCCTCGGCGCGGACGCCGTGGGCATCAACTGCTCGTCCGGCCCGGACCAGATGGGCTCCGTCGTGCGCATGATGCACCGGGCCGCTGGTGATACGCCCATCGCCGCCAAAGCCCAACGCGGGCCTGCCCACGATCACCGAGACGGGCGAAGCCGTCTACAGCATGGGCCCGGAGGACTTCGTCCGCCACATGCAGGCCCCTCAAAGCAAGCGGCGCCGCCCTCCTCGGCGGCTGCTGCGGCACCACCCCGGAATTTATCGCCGCGATGCGGAGCCTGAAATAACCCCCTGCCTTCCCCTACGAGGGGGAAGGCGGCACGGCGGAGACCGTGACGGAGAGGTCGCAGCAAATTTGTGGCAACCTCTCAGCCAGCTTCGCTGACAGCTCCCCTTTCAGGGGAGCCTTGGATTTTCGCTCCCCGCAAGGGAGGTACCAACCGCGTCCAAGCACTCTTTTTCTCCCATATCTTTTCTCTTGCGAGAGAAAAGATAGGGCCGTCGGAGACATACAGCAGATACAAATCTGCGACGACCTCTCAGTCTCGGCTGCGCCGAGCCAGCTCCCCCTGGCAGGGGGGAGCCTTTGTGGACTCCGCAATTTTTTCATCAGGAGGCAGCTATGCCTGAATTTTTACCGATCTCCCGTGCCGATATGACCCGGCGCGGCTGGGACAATGCGATTTCGTCTATATCATCGGCGACGGCTATGTCGATCACCCCTCCTTCGGCCACGCCATCATTTCGCGCGTGCTGGAGAGCGCGGGCTATAAGGTCGGCATCCTCTCCCAGCCGGACTGGAAGGACCCCCCGCCTCCATCGACGCTCTCGGCGAACCCCGCCTGGGCTTTCTGGTCATGGGCGGGAACATGGACTCGATGGTGAACCACTATGCCGTCTCCAAGCGGCACCGGCAGACCGACGCCTACACGCCGCGGCGGCGTGATGGGAAGGCGCCCGGACTACGCTGTGACGGTCTACTGCAATCTGATCCGCAGGACCTATCGCCGCAAGCCCATCATCATCGGCGGCATCGAGGCGAGCCTGCGGCGGCTGGCGCACTACGACTACTGGTCGGACAAGCGCAACGCCAATCATTGTCACCGGTATTTTTGGTAGGAGGTGTACTGTTCGTACTCGGTATCTTCGGGTCATGTGTTTGGCGTATTGTATTCTCGGCGTTGTGGCCGATCTGCTGGCCGGTTCCGGGAACTTTAGAAACAAAGGGCGTAACCTGTTGTCCTACATGATTTTGTTCTCAGCCCAGTTTTCTCCTACGGTATGCTTTGGTTTGACCGCGACGCCTATGTGCAATATTTGGTAGAAAAGGGAACAGAACAGACCTATATGGACACAATGGTTTCAACCGCGCAAAACTGGATGCTCCCGGCAATGATTATCGGCGTGTTGATCTGTGCTATCAGCGGTCTTGTAGGCCAGAAACTATTGAAAAAGCATTTTGAAAAGGCCGGAGTAGTGTAATGGAGTGCAACTGCAAACAAAGGACACTTGCCACATTGTTTGACCTTCTTGATCAAAATGTTGTTCTCTTTCCTCTTTATGGAAATCCTTGTTCATGGGAGAGTGCAACAATGTTGGGCAGGTAAACCATCCATGTGATGAACCAATCCACTCTCATTTTGAATACAGGGCAGTCTCGCTGGAATGGAAAATCTGACTTATCCAAGGGAAAAAATGAAAGAACGCATTTCAAGACAGTTGCGGATTTGATATAGCCCATCTGACCGGGAGAAGCATATTTGAATTATCTGGCGGTGAAAAACAAAAGGTGGCGTTTGCGTCCATCTATGCTATGTCTCAGTATTTACTTGTTAGATGAACCATCTTCCAATCTGGATATGGATGCTATTGAGGATTTTGCGGCGTACACGAACTCCTAAAGAAACAAGGCAAGACCATTCTAATTGCAGAACATAGGATTTATTATCTGAGGGATTAGTTGACCGCATTGTGTATGTGGAAAACGGGGCTATATCTGCTGTGTTTTCTCTCAAGCCAGTTCTTTCTATTCCTGAAAGAACAGCGGCATAGTATGGGACTTCGCGCTTTAGATTTGTCAAAGAGTACAACCAAGGGCCTTTGCTGAAAATTCTCAAAAGCCGATTTTGGAAGTCAGGAACTTATCCTTGTTCTATAAGAAAAAAGCCGGTTCTGGACGATTTGAATTTGAGTGCGGCACCGGGAGGAAATCATAAAGGAATTATCGGCCATAACGGAGCCGGGAAAATCTACATTTTTCCAGAACACTATGCGGCCTACACACAAACTGTACGGGAAAATTCTTTGGGATGGTAAAGAACTGAACGCAAAAGAGCCGATTAAAACACTCCTATATGGTGATGCAGGACGTAAGCTATCAGTTATTTGCCGATACATTGGAAAAAAGAATGTGTATTTGGAATTAAGCATCCTGATCTGGATGCAGCAAAACAGGCAAATGGAACGGCTGGGTATTATGAGTACCGTACTCATCATCCCAATACACTTTCCGGGGGCCAGAAGCAGCGTGCGGCCGTGGCAGTCAGTATAATGGTATGCCGTAAGGATGTTTTATTTTTGATGAACCGACTAGCGGACTTGATTATGACAGCATGATTCAGGTTGCAGGGTTATTTCAAACGCTTTCCAAAATGGGAAAGGTAATTTTGTTGTAACCCATGATTACGAATTTTTGGCGGCAGCCTGTACAAAAGTGATTCATTTAGATAACGGAAAACAACAGGAAGATTACCCACTTTCCGACAATCTGCATCGACTACATGATTTTTCTTGCGGTCAGAAAGGAGGCAGAACCTTGAGAATGGAAAATGACCTCCTGTTCTTCCATGAGCTGATTGGTAACTGTTCCGTTGAAAAAGATTCAAAGATATATACAATTTCTCCCAAATTTGGGAAAAGGCACCATGCAGAGCTTTGAAGTGATGCCTGGTGCTGAAATTGTTATAGCAATGTTCATATCACAACTCAATTCAAAAAAAAATCCAATGTATAGGATCGTTTTTATTGAAGTCACCTATTGCTTTCATGGGCGAGTGAATATGCTGTTCAGCAACCAGCCGGAGATGATTATGAGCGACCATTATATTTCTGTTTTCAATGGTGCAAGCCACCTGAAAAGCTGTGATTTTGGGAAAAAACCTTTTGTTGGTGTTTCAGTGGTGGCTTATCTGCCGCAGATTATAAACAGCCTGAATATCATGCTGGGGACAATCGCGTTTGACGAGGACACGGATTTTCAAGGACTTTTTAGCGGGCGGATGCTTTATAGCACCCGCAACAAAAGTGTGGAGCATATTTTTACCGAACTGCTCTTGCTGCCGGAACAGTACCGCAATTACCTTATGCGTATTAAAGTCATGGAACTATTGCCATACCTGGTTGGCAAAATGGGTATCGGACAGATTTTGGAATTTCACTATTCCGCAAGGAGGATGAATTGTAATGAGTGATGTAAAAGCTCTGTTTGGACTAATTGATAAGAAAAATAAGCGTCGCCTGATTGGTGCGGTGATCTGCTGCGTCCCTGTCTGTTTTGTGCGGCATCCCGTCCTATTTAGGCGTTTGGGGTATTGTGACCTGTTTCCTGAATGAACGGACAGAGAATCTTTTTCAATATGTGTGCCTGATTGCCGCAGCAATCATTTTGAAAACATCTGCTGTTTGGAACCGGCACAAAAATCTCTCACAAGGTAGCCTCACCAGACATTGGGGAAACCCGTAAAAAGCTGTTCCGTAAAATTGCCCGTTTACCAATGGGCTATGTGAAAACAACGGCATCCGGGCAGGTCAAAACGATCATTATGGACAATATGGAACAGTTGGAGACATTTTACGCCCATAACATTCCAGAGATTATTTCTGGTCTCGCTGTACCGCTATGTATGGAAATCCTGCTGGCGATATTGGACATTAGGGTAGCCGGTATCATGCTGATTCCGGTCGTTCTGTTTATTCTTGTCGGTATTCTTATGATTATCGTTCAGATGAAAAAATGGACGAATTTAATCAGGCGTTTGCCGACGTCAGCGTTAAGACGGTGGAATATGTCAACGGTATGAAAGAACTGAAGATATTTGCCGCCGACGAATCCACTTATGGCCGCCTGTCAGAAAGCATCCGCACTTACAGCACCGTTGTAACAGAGTGGTTCCAAAGCTGCTTGAAATATGTTGCTTTCAATCATGCCGACTTAAACAGCAACCTTGTGTTCTTGTTTCCACTTCTTGCCGGTTTGATGTATCTCTCCGGCAGCGTGACAGCGGCCAGCTATATTATGTATCTGTTTATGGGCTTGCCATGCTGATTCCGTTGGAAACTGTTTCTAATAACTTTGATTATATCGGCATGAACGCTTCTGTTGCAAAAAAAGATAGACGAAATTCTGAAGCTGGATGAAATGGCGGATATGACCTCGAAGGCAGAACTTTCCGACCACACGATTGTGTTTGAACACGTTACATTTTCCTATGGGGAAGAACAGCCGGTGATTAAAGATGTCTCATTTACTGTTCCTGACGGAAAAGTAACGGCGCTCGCCGGTGTTTCCGGCAGCGGCAAAATACAGCGGCCAGCCTGATCTGCCGGTTTTGGGATATAACCGAGGGACAGATTTGTATGGGCGGCGTACCGCTGAACCAGATCCGCTATCGATCTGATGTCCCAGATTTCTTTGTGACCCAGAATACGTTCCTGTTCAAAAAAGAGCATCCGGGATAACATTATGATGGGAAACCCAGAGGCCACGGAGGAAGAAATGATGCAGGCAGCAAGGATGCCGTATGTCACGACTTTATTATGCGGCTTCCAAAGGGCTATGACACAGTGATAGACAAAGGAAACCAAGTTGAGCGGCGGCGAAAAACAGAGAATCACATTGGCAAGGGCGATTCTGAAAAATGCGCCGGTTGTGATTCTTGACGAGGCAACGGCTTACATTGACGCCGACAATGAAGATTTACTGCAAAAAGCGCTGGCTAAATTATCAGAGGGAAAAACCGTACTCGTAATAGCGCACCGTCTTTCCAGTATCAAAGGAAGCTGATTCGATTGTGGTTCTGGAACAGGGCAAAGTGATTGACTGCGGCACACATGATGAATTGATAAACCGTTGCTCCCCGTATCAGGGATATGTGGGCGGCCTTTGAACAATCCGATCAATGGAAAATGGGAGGTGTAAACGCATGATTGCTATGATACGGAAATTCTTAGACCTTGCAGGCGAGCGCAAAAAGCAGCTTTATCTTGCGTGGCTGTTTCAGGCGTTGACCTCAATTTGTGAGGGCGCGATATATTTCATCATGCTGTTCCTTTGCGATAAAAGATATTTTGGGCGGCTCGTTTACAAGGGAAAAACTGATACAGTATAGCCTTATGTTTCTGATCTATACTGTCCTGCATTTTGTTTTTTATTACTTTACGATTGCAAAAACAGCGCCCGGTATCTTATGCCATGATGCGGGATGAACGTCTTTCGATTGCGGCGAAAATCAAACAGTTTCCGCTCTACTACTTTACAAAAGACAAGATCAGCCAGCTTTACATCTTTGTTTACAACTGATTTAAGTTTCGTGGAAATGAATATCATGGAGATTATTGCCGGTTTCGTTTCCAGCATGATAATGACGGTTGTATTTGCTCTGATGCTGCTTAGTGTGGACTGGCGTATGGCGCTTCTTCTGTTTGCGGGGATCATCCCCGGCTATATCCTCTACCAGCAGTTTCAAAAGGCATGGTTCAACTGGGAGAGCAGAAGAAAAAATACGCAGGTGGTAATGATTGATTCCACGCTGGAATATGTACAGGGTATGGAAATCAAGGCATACCGGCTGGAGCAATCCGGTAAGCTCGTGGAGAATCAGGTGGACAGATATTGCACGGCTTCTGACCGTTATGAAGCGACGCTGACGAATGGAGCATGGGTTATAAGATCTGCCTGAATCTGGGCCTGTTTTGAGCTTGGGTGTTGGCATTGCAATGGTTCGTTCTTGGTTCATTAACCCCGCAACCTATTTGTTTTTGCAATTATGGGCATTATTTTTTTTGTCCCGCTGGAAGCTCTGATGGGTTCCTTTTTTCCGTTATATTGTCCTAAATGCAAACATGAAACCCTGATTGCGGTAAGAAAAAACTAAATTTATCTATCATCCAAGAGCCAGACGCAC
>VOFG01002322.1_pt1 | contig 11868 bp, 15 predicted proteins | sample 5384171 | NCBI WGS metagenome assembly VOFG01 (sample SAMN12384726, study PRJNA508395) | human gut metagenome | isolation source: healthy gut F | host: Homo sapiens | reverse complement strand
TGGTTAAACGTTTTTATCCATACCCTGCGGTTTTTTACCACTTGCCTAAATGATGCGCGCATAAGCTCTGATAAAGGTTTTACTAAAGGAGCACCAACGTTTATCAACGCGCCATGGTGGCGCCGGGCCAGGAGGTAACATCATGTTCCAGGCTGGGATGTCGTCGAGACCGACTTCGAAGGATTTCTGAAGCTGCTGCGTTCCAAGACGCGCGCTTTCGTGTCGATTAACGATCCATTTAGTACTACATCACGCACACCGATGGCTATTGGCGTGTTCAGGATTGCGAGCCCTAACGATAAGGGCCACTTTACTGACTGCTCCGAGCTGGTCAACGCGCACGGTCTGCGAGGTCGTCGAACTGCCGTGGATGCGCGGCAAGAGCCTGCACGACAGCTTCTCAGGTGCCACGGTCTGCACGAGGCCGTCGCTGCTTAACAGCCAACACTCGATATTTTCTCGCAACCGCCGGCGCCGCCCCCCGCCGGCGGTCTTTTGTCGACAATATGCTTATGTAGAGCCGACCATAAACAACGAGTTTGCTGACGATAAGTCAAAACTCGACTAATAGAGATACAAATTGGTTCAAAACTCGGACTATCGAATGGCGGGAGAGATGAATAGTAGTTAGCCCGGTCGATTTCGACCGGATGCTCAACGGGCTTGTCCGTATCTATTCGGAGTTCGCGCGCCTGCGGTCTTTCGGACTGCGCCTACTGGATGCTCGTCGTCGACACGAGTGCAGCGGGCGGAAGCGTTGCCGTGAGTCGGCTGACGAGTGAATGGTTCTACAGCAAACCAGACCATCAATTCGGCGATCCAGACGCTTAGGGCGCGAGGGCTTGCGACGTTGGAGTTTGCCGAAGGTAGTCGTAAGAACAAGGTTGTGCGACTGACCGAAGAAGGCGTGCAGTTTGCCTAAGCGCTACGCGTTGCCGGCGCAAAAAAGCCGAGCAACAGGCATTCGAGGCGCTCGAGCCGTGGGAACAGCGCGAGATCATGCGCTTGGTCGGTAAGTTCTCCCACGTTCTGAACGAAGAGTGCGAGGCATTTAAACGGCAAGTGGCCGCCGAGAACGAGGCTGACGATAAGGGCGAGGGGACACATGCGACTCTTAATGAGGTTTATGAGGCCGTACCGCGGTCTGATTGCGGTGACGCTGTTTGCGGTGCTGATAGATAACGTCGGTACGCTGTTGGTTCCCACGATGCTGGCGAACATGGTCAACACCGGTATTACCACGGGCGATATCGACTATATTTTACGCAACGGCCTGTACATGCTTATCGCGACCGGCATGGCCAGCGGCGGCACGGTGCTGGGCTGCTATCTTCGGCGCGCCTGGCCGCCAACGTGGCCTGCGATATCCGCAATGCCGTGTACGACAAGTCGCTCGAACTCGCGGCTAGCGACTTTGAGCGCTTTGGCACGGGTTCGATGATCACGCGCTCACTCAACGACATCAACGTGATTCAGCAGGCTGTCCTTCAGACGATTCAGTTGGTGCTGCCGGTACCGTTCTTGGCCGTGGCGGGCATCATTTTTGCCTGGTTTATCGATCCTGCCATGGGTACGCTGCTGGGCGTGGTGGTTGCGATCGTGCTGGTGGCGGCGGTCTTTACCGCTTGCCAACGCCGCGCCGATCTTTATGCGCCTGCAGAGCTTTATCGACCGCATGAACGTGGTGCTGCGCGAGAACATCGTGGGCGTGCGCGTCATCCGCGCATTTAACAAGGAGCGCCACGAGGAGCAGCGCCTGGACGAGGTGTTTAGCGATTACGCGGCCAATGCCATCAAGGTCAACCACCTGTTTGTGGGTCTCGACAGCTCCAGCTTCTTTTTGATGAACATCGCCGAGGTGGCGGTGCTGTGGGTGGGCGGCAACCGCGTGGGCGTCCACGCCATGCAAATCGGTAGCATCTCGGCCGTGCTGGAGTACGCGATCCTGATCCTGTTCTTTGTGATGACGGCGCAGATGGTGATTCTGACGCTCCCACGCGCCGCCGCATGCCTGAACCGTGCGCAGCAGGTGTTGGAGATTGAGCCGAGCATCGTGGACGGCAAGCGCACGCTGGACACGTGCGCGGCGGAGTCTGTTGACGGTGCCGACGCGGTGGCCGTGTTCGACCACATGTCGTTCCGTTTTGACGATGCCGACGAGGATACCCTGTGCGACCTGAGCTTTGCCTGTCGCCGTAGCCAGACAACGGCGATTGTAGGCTCGACGGGTTCGGGCAAGTCGACGGTGGCAAAGCTCTTGTTGCGTTTCCACGATGCCACGAAGGGTGCCATTCGCCTGAACGGTGTCGATCTGCGCGACCTTTCGCAAGGTGAGATTCGCGGGCATATCGCTTACGTGCCGCAGAAGGCATGGCTGTTCTCCGGGCACCGTTGCAAGCAACCTGCGCTTTGGTAACGAGGGCGCGACCGAGGCTGACATGCTCCATGCGCTGGAGGTTGCCCAGAGCACCTTTGTGCTCGACCAGCCCCAGGGGCTCGATACGCCGGTGGCCCAGGGCGGCACGAACTTCTCGGGTGGTCAGCGCCAGCGCCTGGCGATTGCCCGCGCACTCATGAAGCATGCCGATCTATATATCTTCGACGACAGTTTTCGGCCCTGGACTTTAAGACCGATGCGGCACTGCGCCATGCGCTGCAGGACGAGACGTGCGATGCCGCGGTGCTCATCATCGCCCAGCGCATCTCGACTATTTTGCATGCCGATCAGATCGTGGTGCTCAAAGACGGCGAGATCGTGGCCCAGGCACGCACGACGAGCTCATGGAAACCTGCGAGGGTGTACCGCGCAATCGCGAATCGCAGATGAAGGGAGGTGAGTAGCATGACCGAGGAGCTCAAGAAGCAGGGGCATCGTCGATGGCGCTGCGGTTGTAGAGACAGTCGAGGAGACGGGCGTCGCGCCCGACCTGGACGAACCGCCAAGGCGGCGGAGCGCGAGGCTCGCCGCCAAGCGCTCTACGAGGGAAAACGAACGTGCCGAGGACGAGGCGCGCCCGCGCCGAGGCAGAGCGTATGCGCGACGTGGACGACGAAGACGAGGACGACGCCTCAGGATACCTGGGCGACGGTGCGCCGCCTGTGGAGTGAGGCTGCCGGCGACCATTGGCGCTTCTATATCGTGTTCGCGAGCATTGTGTTCTATGTCATCTTTAACACCGCCGCGCCGGCATATAGCGCCCGCGTGATCGATGAGCTGTGGGGGCATATGAAGCTAGCGTTTGCCAACAACGCTAGCTTCAGCATTACCTGGGAGAACTGCGGCAGGACCATCTTCATCTACTTTATGATCTGGACCGCCGCCGCCTCGTTCTACGCACTCCAGAGCTTTTTGATGTCGAGCGTTGCCGAGCGCCTCAACCTGCGCCTACGCAACCGCATCGCACAAAAAGCTCAACCGTCTGCCGCTCGCCTATTTTGACGCGCATCGTCCCGGCGAGGTCGTCAGCCGCGCGACCAACGACCTGGACAAGATGTCCGAGAGCATGCAGCGCGGATTGCTGCAGCTGCTCGTGTCGATCGGCACGGTTGTTGGTGCTGTGAGCGTGATGTTCGTGTTCAGCGTGCAGCTTACGCTCGTCTTTCTGTTCTTTACGGCACTGTCGCTGCTGGTGACGAAGGTCGTCTCGCGCCGCACACGATGTGACGGGCGAGCGCCAGGAGATGGGGTGTCAAAGATTACGAGTGCGGTTGAGGAAGGCTACTCGGGCCGTCTGGTGATTCGCGCGTTCAACCGTGAGCGCCAGAGTTCTGCCGAGGTGCACCAGGCCTCGGGCGAGCTGGCACGCGTGAGTGCCAAGGCCGACTTCATGATTAACGCCGTCGGCCCCGCGGTGCCTTTATCGGCCGTTTGGCGCAGATCGTGATCGCGCCGTGGGCTACAGCATGCTGGTTGCCGGTCACATGACCGTCGGCGTGTTCAGGCGTTCTTCAGTTTATCTACGGGCGTCGAGCCCCATGACGCAGCTGTCGTTTACCTTCAACTCGCTGCCAGAGCGCGTTGGCGAAGTGCAGACGCGTGTTCGACCTGCTCGATAGGCCAGATGACCGATCCGCTGCCGGACGAGGCCGCCAAGCTGCCGGGTCGCGTTGAGTCGCGTCTCCTTTGAGCGTGCGCGCTTTGGTTGGCATTGCGCCCGACAAGCCGCTTATGCGCGACGTGTCGTTTACCGCCGAGCCGGGCCAGAAGATTGCCGTGAGTGGTGGGAACCACGGGCGCGGTAAGACGACGCTCATCAATCTGCTCATGCGCTTCTACGAAGTTGACGGCGGGCGTATTACGCTCGACGGCGTGGATCGGTCCGAGCCGCATGGACCGCGACGAGCTGCGCCCTTTTAGTTTGGCATGGTGTTGCAGGACGCCTGGCTGTTCGATGGCACCATTGCCGAAAACATCGCCTACAGCTGTCCCCGGGCGACGCGTGAGGAGATCGGCGTGGCCGCTGCGTGCCGCTCAAGGTCGCGGCTCTTTGTTGCGTACTATGCCGCAGGGGCTACGACCACGCGCGTGACCAACGATGCCGAAAGCATCAGCCAGGGCCAGCGTCGGCTGCTGACCATCATTGCGCGCGCTGCTCAATAACCCGGCGATTCTCATCCTGGACCGGGCGACCTCAAGCGTGGATACGCGTACCGAGCTTGCCATCGGTCGTGCCATGGACGCGCTTATGCGCGGGCGCACAGGCTTTGTGATGCGCGCACCGCCTGTCGACGATCGTGGACGCCGACCTGATCTTGGTCATGGATCACGGCAACATTATCGAGCAGGGGCACGCATAGGGCTGCTGGCTGCCGGGGGTGCTACGCGCCGACCTCTATCTGAGCCAGTTCGCATAATGTGACAAAGGGACCAGTCTCTTTGCCACATCACAAATAAGGCGCGCCAGGGATGAATTCCCTGGCGCGCCTTTGATGTCCGATGTCGTTTTGTGCCGCTTGCGTTCCTAGCGTTCGTCCACGAGCTTGGCGACGAGGGCCTTGAGCTCGGCCACCTTCGCTCGAGTTCCTTGACGCGGCGGGCATTCTCGGTGATGCCCTGGCGGTTGAGTGCGGACTGCTCGGCGGCGTCATCGGGCATGTACTCGCGATGCTGCTTGGCGTCGAAACTCTCCTCAGGCTTTGGCAGCCGTTGCGCTTGATGATGGTAACGCCCGACAGTGCAGTTGTCGGGAGACGTCATAGCGACCGAGTTGCCGCCGATCTTGACGTTGTTGCCGATGCGGATGTTGCAGTACCTTGGCGCCCCGTGCCCGCCGTGACATTGTTGCCCAGGGTGGGGTGACGCTTGCCGGTCTCGTTGCCGGTGCCGCCGAGCGTGACGCCCTGGTAGAGCATCACAGTTGTCGCCCACAATGGTGGTCTCGCCGATGACGACGCCCATGGCGTGGTCGATAAAGAAGTGCTTGCCAATCTGCGCGGCAGGGTGAATCTCGACGCCGGTGATGGCGGGTGATTTGCAGAGCACGCGGGCGAGCGAGAAGCGATGACCGATGCTCCCAGCCAGTGCTCGGGCACGTGGTTCCGCAGCGTGCAGGCAGGATAGGAAAGGAAGATGACCAGACCGTTTTGCGCGGCGGGTCCTGCGCTTGGACGGTCTTGATGTCTCGCGAATGGTATTGATAAAGCTCACCGGCCGCCCTCCCCTTAGCGCCATGGCAATGCGATTCAATAAAGTATAAAGCGATTCGCTAGGGATTAGGAAGGACAATCTTGGCGGCATTGCGCGACAGGTGTCAGTTATGCAAACTTGCTGGTAATGGAGTCATGCTTTTTGTGGGGTTGCGCACGAGGACGCCGCAACCGTATACTGGTCAACTTGGACGTATCCGCGCCCACAACTGAGAGGTTTTACTTCATGGGTTTCATTAATTTTATCGTCGAGCTGCTCAAAGATCCGCGCACCGCGATTGCCAGCGGATCGCCGCCGGCCTGCCATGGCCTACGGCTGTGCAGTGTTCCCCGATCATCTTTATCGAGACGGCGTGGTGTTCTTCCTGTTCCTTCCCGGCGATTCACCGCTGTTCGCCTCGGGTTTCCTTTGCCCACAATGGCGGCTTTAACATCGGCGCTTGGTTACCGTACGGGTTGCCGGGCGATCAGTGCAATTTTATGATCGGTTTAAAAGATCATCGCCTGGTAAGGTTAAGGCCATGACGCCGAGAAAAAGTCCGTCCGAGGACTTCGACAGCAAGTCACCTGGCCATCTTCCTGTCGCTTCTTCCTGCTTATCTCTACCTTCCTTTTGTGCCCTTTATCGCTGGCATGGGCGGCATGCAGGCGCAAACTTTGTCACCCGCCAACGTACTGGGTGGTATTACTTGGTCAACGCTCTTACACTGCTGGGCTACTTTGCGGCATTCCTTTGTGCAGGAGCACTTTGAGTTGCTGATTGTTGGCATCGTTGCTTTTGTGTCGATCATTCCGACTGGTCGGTCTGGTTAAAACTAAGCTGGGCAAAAGAACGCGTAGCTCGAGCCAGCGCGCAAACTGTGCGGTTGAGGCCCGTCACCGCTTACGGTGGCGGGCCCTTAGTTTCGGTCCAATGAAATGCTTATTAGTTAAAGAAAAGGTTTTATCCGACGCGGAGTACAATCGTGCATGCAATCGACGTGCCATCGGCTTTGATGTTGCCTGCGTGTCCCGTCCGGCCTCTTACGCTCCGGGCGTGCTACGCGACGCGGTCGGCCCTCGGTCCCTGTGCGGGTTCGCGAGCAACCGCATGTAAGGAGCGACATATGACTGTCGAGAAGAAGGATATCGATTGGGGTAGCCTCGGCTTTGGCTACATGAAGACCGATTACAGCTACGAGGCTCATTGGAAGGATGGCGAGGTGGGACGAGGGCGGCCTGACCACCGACCACGCCCTGCATGTCTCCGGGGTGCGGCGGTATCTTCCATTACTACCAGGAGGTCTTTGAGGGCCTGAAGGCCTACACCGCCGAGGACACAGCATCGTCTGCTTCCGTCGGCGACATGAACGCCGAGCGTATGTATAACTCTGCGCAGCGCCTCGAGATGCCCCGTTCCCCCCAAGGACAAGTTCGTTGAGGCCGTCAAGCAGGTCGTTTCTGCCAACGCCGCCTGGGTTCCGCCCTTCGGTTCCGGTGCGACCCTGTACGTGCGTCCGTTTATGATCGGCTCCGGTGAGCGCGTTTCCGAGTACGACCATTGCCGCACTTTGGCACCGGCAACATCAGGCCGGCCTGAACACCACGCCATGTCCTTAAAGCCCACGATGGAGGCCCATCGCGGGGGCTATGCCCAAACCTGTATCTCGACTCCGAGTCCCGCACCTATGTCGAGACCGGCGGCGCCAACGTTCTGTTCGTGAAGAGGATGGCACGCTCGTCGTTCCGCATCGCACACCACTCCATCCTGCCCTCTATCACCGTCATTCGCTCATTCAGGTTGCTCAGGACCTGGGCATAACCGTTGACCAACGCCCGTCGAGTGGGCCGAGGGTCAAGGCCGGCACCTTTGTGGAGTGCGGCCTGTGCGGCACCGCTGCCGTCATCTCTCCGGTGGGCCGAGATTGACAACAAGGTCTATGGTGCCGAAACCGTGACCTTCCGGCTGGATGCACCGAGATCGGCCCTGTGATGGAAAAACTTCCGCGAGACCCTGACTGGTATCCAGTCGGTGCTATCGGAGACAAAAAGCACAACTGGGTTTACACCGTGGCGTAACTTGGCTCTTGGCGAGCCACGTCGGGCAGAGAGGAGCAAGTTCCTCCCAGCGCGTCCTCGGACGTACAAAGAGTCCTCGCTGCTGCGCACTTCGTGCGGCGGGGGCTTCTTCCCGTCTGCGGAGGTGGGAGGAACTTGCTCTCTGCCCTGCGGCTCGGCGCTGTCGCGACAGGGATTACTTGGCTGAATTGAATATGGTGCGCGGCCTTTTAGGCCGCGCTTTTGTTTGGTCGCGCTTTGTGCGTGGATAAGAAAAGGGCCCAAGGTTTGTGCCTTGGACCTCAAAGGTTGATGAACTGGCTTAAGACTCGGCCGTGATTGTTAGAACTTGACGGTCGGTGCCTGGCGGGCGGCCTCGGCGGCCCTCGAAGCCCTGGCGCTCCTTAAACTGGAAGATGCCGGCAAAGATAACAGCCGGGAACGTCTGGATGGCGTTGTTGTAGCTGAGCACGCAATCGTTGTAGCTCTGGCGCGCGTAGCTCACCTTGTTCTCGGTGTCCTCGAGCGATGCCTGGAGCTGCGTGGTTGGTGTTCGCCTTAAGGTCGGGGTAGGCCTCGGCGACGGCAAAGAGCTGGCGCAGCGCACCGGTCAGCACGTTGTCGGCTTCCATCTTGGCCTCAGGGGTGGTGGCGCTCACGGCGGCGTTGCGCGCGTTGACCACGGCGGCGAGCGTGTCCTGCTCGTGCTTAGCGTAGCCCTTGACGGTCTCTACCAGGTTTGGGATCAGGTCGTTGCGGCGCTGCAACTGCGTGTCGATGTTCTGCCAAGCGTTATCGATGCGATTGCGCTTGGTGACCATGTTGTTGTAGATGCCGGCGATGGCACAGGCAATCACAACGAGAACAACGATACCGATGATGACGGGAAGCATGATGTCTCCGTTTCGAATGGCAGCGGCGTCTTTGCGCCGGCCGTTGTTGGTATAACACATCTAGTATACCCCGCAACCTTTGGCGGTGCCGAACTTTACGGTAAGCGTTGTGTTTCAACCAGGAGTGGGCGCCAATAACGAACGGGTGGTACAGGTGTAAGATATGCGACGAATTAAGGAATGCTGTCTACGCCTTGAGGATGGCGATACGGATGGACCTTCGCATCAAGAAAACCTATCGTGCCCTGTTCGATGCCTTTACCGAGCTTTTGAAGAGCATCGGTTTGAGGATTTGACGGTTGCCATGCTTTGCGACCGTGCCCCTGATTCGTCGCACGACGTTCTATAAGCACTTTCGCGATAAAACGATTACTTTGCCTTTTATATCGATGAGCTTATGACGGGCTTGCCGCAAAAACAGCCCGATGAGGCCGGCGCAGTGTCTGCCGAGGACGTGCGCGCGCTTCGACACGCGATTTTGGACGATGCCATGGATTTGATTTTGGCGCACGAGCAGCTCATGGATAACATTTTGGCAAGCAGCATGTCGGGCATGTTGACCAACGTTATTTGCGACCGCATTGCCCGCTCCATTCGCGAGCGTGTGATGAACGTGCTTGCCGAGGATGCCCTGGCGCCCGTTTCGCTCGAGACGACATCGGAGTTTATCGCCGGTGGCATTATTCGACTGTTCACAAATTGGTGGGAGTCGGGTCACGATCTTGAGCGTCGACCCGAGATAGCCGACGTGGTCGATGCGCTGTTCGAGCGCACCATGACGCCGGTGAATCACTAAGGTGGCGGAGAGGGGATTCGAACCCCGGAACGCTCTCGCGCTCAACGGTTTTCAAGACCGCCGCATTCAACCGCTCTGCCATCTCTCCGTGAGTCGTAATGATAGCATCGTTTTGGATTTGCAACAGGAAGGCGAACGATGACGAGCACCGGAATCGATGAGAAGTTCATGAGCGAGGCGCTGGCGGAGCGCGTGCCGCCGCGGCGGTGGGCGAGGTGCCGATCGGTGCCGTAGTGGTGCGCGCGGGTGAGATCGTCGCGAGGGCGCATAATCGCCGCGAAGCTCGACCAGGATCCTTCGGCTCATGCCGAGTTTTTCGGCCCTGTGCGCCGCCGCGCAGTCGCTCGGTCGTTGGCGCCTTTCCGACTGTACGGTCTACGTGACGCTCGAGCCCCTGCTGCATGTGCGCGGGGCTTATGGTTAACGCGCGCGTGGGGCGCTGCGTGTACGGCGCGGCCGATGCCAAGGCGGGTGCACTGGGCTCGCTGTACGACCTCAATGCCGATTCGCGCCTGAACCATCGGTTTAACGTACGTGCCGGCGTGCTGGCGGATGAGTGTCGTGAGGTGTTGAGCAGCTATTTTAGTGGGCTGCGTGGCACCGATTGTGCTGGCTGCGGTTGTGGGGCCGATCTTGGGGCATACCGCTCATGCCGAGGCGCTCGCGTGTGCCGAAGAGGATGCTGGCGCAGCGGTCGACTTTGGCCCCGCGTGCCGCCGGCCCCCGCCGTGTGCTGCTGGCGATCGACTCCTTTAAAGGCAGCGTTTCGAGTGCGCAGGCGGAGGAAGCCGTTGCCGAAGGCGTGCGCCGTGGCCCGATGCCGAGCTGGGCGCTTTGCCGCTGGCAGATGGTGGCGAGGGGACGCTCGATGCCATCGCCGCGCGCGCCGGCGTGCTCTCGACCTGTGAGGTTGCAGGCCCCTTGGGCTATCGCGTGTCTGCCCGGATGCTGGTGGACGACGAGCACGACTCGGCTGTAATTGAGATGGCCGAGGCGGCGGGTATTGGGTATTCACCCTGCACGGAATCGGCGGCGCTTGCGGCTTCGACCTATGGCGTGGGCGAGCTCATACTTCGCGCGGTCCGTGCGGGGGGCAAAGACTATCTATATTGGTCTGGGCGGCAGTGCCACCAACGACGGTGGCGCCGGCATGCTGCAGGCGCTGGGTGCCCACCTTGTTGATGAGTGTGGCTGCAATATCGCCCCCGGTCTCGCGGGCCTTGAACACGTGGCGAGTATCGATTTGACACCAGCGCTTCGGGTACTGGAATGGCGCGCGTTTGTGGCGCTTTCCGATGTCGAGAATCCGCTCGTGGGGGCGCCGCGGTGCACTGGCAGTGTTTGGCGGGCAAAGGGCCTGCCGACAGACGATGCCGAGGCCCTGGGCAAGTACGACAGCTGGATGGTCGGTTACGGCCGCCTGCTCGATGCGGCGATTACCGGGGTGCGGGCTCAGGGGTTGTTGCGCGTGCCCGAGGTGCACGGACATTTGGTTCGGTGCTCGGCGTGCCCGGTGCCGGTGCTGCCGGCGGCCTGGGTGCCGCGCTGCTGGCGCTCGGTGCCGAGTTGCGTTCCCGGGCGTGGAGACGGTGCTCGATCTGATTGGGTTTGACGAGCGCGTACGCGATGTCGACCTGGTCATTACAGGCGAGGTAATATGGACGAGCAATCCGCCGCCGGTAAGGCACCGGTGGGCGTATGGCCCGTCGTGCGAAGCGATATGGGCAAGCCGGTGGTCGCCGTCGTGGGCGGTCGTGCGGACAACCTGGATGCGGCGTATGGGCAGGGTGTCGACTTAGTTCTGCCGGTCTGTCGCAGACCCATGCCCCCTTGACCAAGCGCTCGACCCCCAGGAAGCCACAATCAACCTCATCTGCGCCGGTGAAGCCGCCGCCCGATCCTACGACCTCGCCCGTATCTAAGTCTTTCCGGGCAAGTCTCAATAAGATTGCGGTGGAATAGTTCCTGTTTTTGGCCTTGGGTCGTAAACAGAACTATTCCACCGCAACTCAAAAGTGGTCTTTTGGCCCTGTCCCAAATTAGCTACCTTGCCCCATCGGGCAGGAGCAGGTAAGATATACCGAGCGCCTAGCGCGTTCGATGGGTTCGGATGACGACATGTTCCGAATCTGGTCAGGTCCGGAAGGAAGCAGCCATAAGGAGCCTCTGTCGGGCATCCGGATCCATCGAACGCACGGGCGCTTTTTGGTGCCGCGGCTACCCGCGAGTGCCGGCAGGGCGCTTGGTGTCTCGCTGGTCCTCGGCTTCGCCTGCAGGATCGCTCGACTACCAAGCGCCCTGCCGGCACTCGCGGGTAGCCGACCAAAACCGCCTGAAGGGTCACATTTATCTGATAATTGAATCCCTGGCGTTATGCCGCTCGCTGGCGTTGCCAAAACATCGGCTGCTACATGCCTTGGGCGCTAGCGAACGTCGCCGCTTACATCTGTAAACGAGTTGCTTACGCATCTCCGGGACTCGCCGTACTATCATGAA
>VOFG01001964.1_pt1 | contig 11875 bp, 18 predicted proteins | sample 5384171 | NCBI WGS metagenome assembly VOFG01 (sample SAMN12384726, study PRJNA508395) | human gut metagenome | isolation source: healthy gut F | host: Homo sapiens | reverse complement strand
GGAATTCACGCCGAATTTCGCGTCGATACTGTCGTTTGAAATAACGCATGAGCTGGAGCCCTCAGAACCCGCAGCGGGAATGGTAAGCACGCACATAAGCGGCAATGCTTGCTCAATGGCTGCCTTCTTGGCGAAAAATCCCACACATCTCCATCATGGAACACGCCGAACGCAATAGCCTTCGCGCAGTCGATCGTGCTGCCGCCGCCAACAGGGAAGCACCAGGTCGACATCATTTTCCTGAGCTACGGCAATGCCCTCACGCACCGATGCCACTTCGGGGTTGGGACGCACACCCGAAAGCTCAACGAATTCGACGCCCGCCTTTACAAGCGATTCCTTTACGCGCGCCAAGGTGCCCGTGCGCACCACCGATCCGCCGCCATACACTAGCAGGGCCGCTTATAGCCGAGCTCGGCAACGTGCTGCCCCACTGCATCGGTAACGCCGCGCCCGAACACGAATCGGGTTGGAGAGTAAAACTCGAAATCGTTCATGGAACGTCCTTTCGTCGCTTCTTTAAGGCTGTCTAATCAGCAAAAACTGAGCGAAAGGCAGCAAGAAACCGCCCTCTACGCCCGTATTATACGGAGCTTATCCAGGATTTGCGCACCCTTGGAAGCTAGCGGCGCATACAAGGGAACGAGAAAAAGCCAACCTTCAGAAGGGGCAAAAGGCCATGCAGGCTAACGGATTCCCATAACGAAAACCTCGAACAGGGAAACAACTACCAGGAAGGCGAAGTTATATGCCTCAAAGCGAGCGATAAACTTGCCGTTGCTACCCAGCCCCGACTTCTGATACTGCCGAAGGGTAATGAGCGTTGCCAAGGAAGAAATGGGCGTACCTACTGCGCCCACGTTGGTGCCAAGGGCAATGCCCGCCCAGTCGTTCGAGAAATGGCTGATCAGAATTGCACTGGGCACATTGCTGATAATCTGGCTGCTGACAAGCGAGGTCACGAATGCGCCGCAAGCATCCAAAAAACGGTGCTAAAGAAATCGGAAATGGCGGGGATCTGAGCAATGTTCCCGCTAAAATGAAGAAGCAGACAAATGTCATCACCAAGGCGTAATCGGTCTTTGCGAATACCCTTCTGTCGGTAATGGCAAGAACAACGACGATAACGGTCATGCCCATCAAAAACGGCACCGCACCAACCGTCATTGCTATGCAGAGTGCAAACAAAACAACGTATATTGCAACGCGCGGCTTAGACACCTGAATGCTTTCGGGTTTTCGGTAATGGAACTCCGCCTTCTTCACAAAAGCAGCAACAAACAAGAATGAGCGCCACTGACAAAACAAGCGGAGGAGCCATAGCCGCAACGAAATCACCGAAGCTAACCCCGAACACTGTGTACAGATACAAATTGTGGGGCTTGCTGAATGGCAAGCATTCCACCAAAATTGGCGGTAAGGGTGATAGGATGAAAGCGAACGGGATCTCCGATTCGCGGTTAACCGATTTCAAAGCACCAAAGCAAGGGGTAAGACAGCAATCAGTGTCATGTCGTTAGACAAAAATCATCGAACAGCCGAGCGTAATCAGTACCAAGGCAATTACTAAGGTTCGCGTGCTAGTTACATGCTGCACCAAGGAATGGGCGATGAATTCAAGCAGCCCTGAAGAATCGATGGCGGCAATTACCGCAAGAATGCTGAATAGGCAGGCCAGGGTATGCCAGTTGAAATAATCAAGATACGCAATAGAGGGAGGAACGAAAAACATCGTTACCAGAGCCGCCACCGCCGAAACCACCAGCAAAGGATTATGGGCAAGCGCCCGCTCCGCAGCGCGTTCCGCCGAGCGAGCCTGCATGCCCTCAAGATGGATGCCGTGATGCTTTACGTCTAAATCTTCAATATGTTCGCTCGGGAGTTTCATGTAGCAATTGTACGCCCAGCCAGCCTGTAAAATGAGGGGTCTAATCAGCGGAATTGTCCTATTGATATGGCGTTATGCGGAGAAGTATCACTGGCTTCGCCCATCAATTCGCACCTTCAGGCCCCCCGCCCATCAATCCATCCCTCAGGCCCCTCCCTCAAGGACGGCAATAGCCTTTGCGTACTTCTCTGCACGACGTTGGTCTTTTCGGTGATGCACGGAAGCCTGGACAGGTCGCTGTTGTGGCGCAAATCGGCAAAGTTTCACCGCACGTGCGAGCGGGTTCGGCTTAAGGGAGCGAACATATTCGAGGTACGGCACCGATTCATCGTGGGTAAGTAGCTTTAACGCTTCGATAACTTCGGGCGCAACTCCTCTTTCCCGAAGATTTGCAAACGTAAGCGGGTATCTTCAACCACATCATGCAACCATGCAACGGCTTTGGCAGCATCGCCCTGTACGCTAGCTGCAACATGAGCAGGATGTTCGATGTAGGGTTTTCCCGCTTTGTCCACCTGACCTTTATGAGCCGCAGCTGCAATAGACTGCGCCAATTCGCTTTGAGTGTAAGCCATATATTCCACCTAATAAAAGTAGCGGGCCAAACCCGCCGCTTAAACAGAACTGCTATTCGGACTTTGCCGGGCCGGCCACCGCGCCCGCGCAATGAGGGCAGCGCGTTGCGCCTTCCTTAACTTCCTCCAAACAGAACGGGCAGGTAGGAGCAGGCGTTTCTTCTTCCTCTTCCTTCTTAGCAATCTTATTGCCAAGATCCTACGCCTTGCTCCACCGCCCTTATGAGCAGGAATACGACGAAGGCAACAATAAAATCGATGTGGCTTTAGCGGTTGATAGCCGCGAGATGCAGACGGGCATTCATGCGAGCTCAACGCACCCGAAACAAGCAGCTTCCCGGTTTCCGAGGCTACCTACACGGTCAACGTCACCGATCCGACTCCCGAACCTAGCGACGAAGACCCTTTCGGCGAACCTCAACGCTTTCCCACGCCAAAGCGGCGTGGGAATAACGGATTACGAAAAGAAGATCGAAAACAGAAGCAGAGCGAGCACAAATGCCGTAACAGACTTGGTGAAGGTGATAAGATCTTCGCCTGGCTCGGGGTTGAGATTTTGCCACCCCCAGCTTCCCGCAATATGCGATTGGGCATGATTTACCGTAGCGCCCATCAAGTACTTCGTGAACTGGAAAATGCCGTATATCAAAAGGGCAAGAATAATGATGGTAACCATGGCTATCGTTTCCTTCCGTTGTGCGTTTATGCTTCGTTTCATTAACGACAACGATACGGAATCAGCATTTTCCAGGTGTACAGAATAATTCCCTGGGTATTCCGCGGAACAGGGGAAACTGAGCGCAAAAAAGAACAAAAGGAAGCCATTTTTTCAGGCTTCCTTTATAGCCACGACATGGGGATGATGGCTTCGGCAGTATAACACGGCCAGCGGTAAATCGGAACGCTGGCCCTTCGATTTAAAGAATCCCGCCCACGATGGACATATAGCATTTTGAAGCAATTAACATTGGCGCCGACAGCAGTGGCAGGAAACCGAACGCCAGTTGGCAGCCCGATTCTTTCCCTGAGGTTTCCTAGCTGAAGTTTCGTAGCGAAAGCTTATCGGCAAATAGCGAATCCCCAATGCCGCTCAGCACCGCAGACGCCCCCATTATCTCGACCGCCTTTGGGATCATCCCCCGCGCATGCGGAGAACACGCCGTAACTTACATATCTGCTCATCGAGCGTAGTGAACCGCCCTAGTGCTTTACATTTCATATTACCTGCTTAAACAAAAAGAGCCGACAGCATACACTGACAGCTCCTGGACCAAAGTCTCACTTACGAAGCACAAAGCTGTATCGCTGCCAAATGCATTTCCTAAAAAGAGGGAATGTCAAAATAGGTATCGTAAGTTAATTAACAACAACTACAACTACCCCGTATACCCCACTGGGAATTCAGGCGGGACATTACGCTTGGAAGGTTGCGGGGCAGGCGGTTGCTCTTCTCCCGGTTGGCGTCGATGAGCATGCTTAGATATGCGCTTCTCCATCTTCTTTGCATCATGATGATTGCGGCATGAGTAAATATTGTCCCCGCCGTTGCCGTTCTCTCTTGATCCGCAGCTTCCACTCGCCCTTCCCGCACTGCCGATAAGGCCAAGCCATACTGCACCGGGCATGCCACCGATGGCAGCACCTAAAGCGGCACGTGGCACCCTGCTCTTTGCATCGATCGCCAAATACGCTCCAACCTAGTGTCAACATCCCACACCGACGTCGTAGCTGGCGCGCCCTGGCTGCAACCCCAACCCAGCGCCAACACCCCCGCACCCCAGCTGCAACCCCAGCCCGCCGCCACCTTGACCTCCAGCACCCCAGCCAAAAAAGATCCCGACCGCTTTCGCGATCGGGATCTTCGTTAGTGCTGATTGAACACATCCTGTGTTCTTGCCAGGCCCTTTTCCAGCAGCGATTCAACTGCTTCGGCGGCACGCTGGCATGCCTGGCCGAAATCGTCCTTTGCATCCTTCTTCGGAGTGCCCAGCACGAAATCTACCACGCTCATCCTTCCAGGAGGGCGACCGATGCCAGTGCGCACGCGCAAGAACTCGCGTGAACCGCACTTTTCGATGATGGACTTCAGGCCGTTATGGCCCGCATGCCCACCGCCCTTCTTCACCTTCACGGTGCCTGGGTCGATATCGAGCTCATCGTGGATAACAATAAGCTCTTCAACCGGGCAATCGTATTCCTTGCACAGCTTCGACGTAGGCCCACCGGAAAGGTTCATGAAGCTCTGGGGCTTCGCTAAAATTACCTTTTCCACGCTGCCATCGGAATGGCGCAGCTTACCTTCGCCCACCAAAGCACCGCAGGTGTTCTTCCAGTAAGTTACACCCCATTCGCTGGCCAAAAGGTCTACCACCTCAAAGCCCGCGTTATGGCGCGTATGCGCATATTCTTCCCCGGGTTGCCCAGGCCAACTACTACGCGCATGTCTTACAGGGCAAACTCTGGGTCGAACAGCGAAGCAAACCGACTTGTTGTCGTATACGTTGTTGATGGCACGAGCCAGAAGCGGAGCAACGGAAATAACGTTGATTTTGCCAGTCTGCTTTTCCTGAGGAACGGCAACGGTGTTGCAAACTACCAGCTCGTCGATCTGGGAGTTTTCGATGCGCTCGTAAGCAGGACCGCTGAAAATAGGATGCGTAGCGCATACGTATACCTTTCAGCGCCCTTCTGCTTCAATGTGGCAACAGCAGCGCACAGGGTACCAGCGGTATCAATCATGTCGTCGTTAACGATGCAGATCTTGCCGTCAACATCGCCGATAAGAGCGGTGATTTCGCCTTGTTATGACCAGGACGGCCCTTGTGCATGATAGCCAGGTCGGAATGAAGCATGTCGGAAAGCTTCTTTGCAGCCTTAGCACGGCCAACGTCGGGGCTAACCACGCACAGCTTTTCGGTGTCGATATTCTCTTGCGGAAGTAATCAGCAAAGATAGGCAGCGCCGTAAGGTGATCTACCGGGGTATCGAAGAAGCCCTGAATTTGGCCCCTGATGAAGGTCGATGGTAATGGTGCGGTCAATGCCAGCAGCAGTCATGATGTTGGCAACCAGCTTAGCCGTAATAGGCTCACGTGCAGCAGCCTTGCGGTCCTGACGAGCATAGCCGTAGCAAGGAACAACAGCGTTTACGGTACGAGCAGAAGCGCGCTTTGCCGCGTCAGCCATAATAAGCAGCTCCATTACTGCTTCGTTAACGTTAGGCGTGGAAGTGGACTGTACGATGAATACGTCTGCGCCACGAACGCTCTCAAGATAACGTGCGTAAATTTCACCGTTCGAGAACTTCGAGCTTCACGTTGCCGAGCGTGGTGCCCAGCGCAGTGGCAATATCCTCAGCCAGCTCGGGACAGGTTGACCCGGCGAATACCGCCATGGTCTTGGTCATGTTGCTCATTAGTTCTTCTTTCTCTCGTTCCAATGCTCAATTCGTCTGACGGGCGCGACCCAAACCAAGGGCCCCCGCAGATACGTCTTTGGTGATAACAGACCCGGCGCCGATAAGGGAGTTCTCCCCAGCGTTACCGGAGCAACCATCATTACGTCGCTGCCAACAAAGCAGTTGTCGCCGATGGTGGTAGGCCATTTCTTTTCACCATCGTAATTGCAGGTGATGCTGCCAGCGCCAATGTTAACGCCTTCGCCCATGGTGGTGTCACCGATATAGCTCAGGTGCGGCACCTTGCTGCCCTTTGCCGATGGTAGATTTCTTGATTTCCACGTGCGTACCCGCCTTGGAACCTTCGCACATGTGCGTGCCAGGACGCAGATATGCACGAGGGCCGCACGTAACATCAGCATCAAGGACAGTTTCGATAGCCACGGTTTCTTCGACCTGGCAATTCGCCCCCTACCGTAGTGTCGGTAAGGCGGGGAATTGGGGCCAACAACACTGCCGGTGGCGATGGAGGTAGCGCCCATAAGGAAGGTCATGGGCAGAATCTCAACATCGGGCTCGATGGTTATCGGGGCCGATCCACGGGTGGCGGGATCCATGATGGCTACGCCGTTGTCCATATGCATGCCGTTGATGCGCTGCTGCAGCACCTTGGTGGCCTCAGCAAGCTGACGGCGAGAATTAACGCCCAGGCATTCGGATGCGTCTTCGGCTTTCAGGCCAAGAACGCGCTTGCCCTGATTGCAGGGCAATGCCCAGAACATCGGTAAGGTAGTATTCGCCCTGCGCATTGTCAGTGGAAACTTCTTCCAGCGCAGCAAACAGGGTTTCGATGTCGAAGCAGTAGAAGCCGGAATTGCATTCCGTTACCGCAGCCTGTTCAGGCGTGCAGTCTTTCTGCTCGACGATTTCCTGAACGTCGCCTGCCGCATCGCGGATAATGCGGCCGTAGCCCGTGGGGTTTTCCGCTTCCATGGTCAGAACAACCACGGCGGCGTTGGCCTCTTTCGCGCGTGCGAACAAGCTCGGCGATGGTTTCGGCGCGTACCAGCGGGAATCACCCGTAAAGCACTACCAGGGAACCGCTGCGGCCCTCAAGCGCACCACGAGCCGCCAGAACCGCATGGGCGGTACCAAGCTGCTCTTCCTGAACAACGGTGGTTACGTCGGTAAGGAGAGGCTCTACCTGTTCCCTGCCGTGGCCTACCACGCCAACAACGGAATCGATGCCCGCAGCGTGTGCGGCATCGACGACCCAACGAACAAGGGGCTTACCGAAAATCTGGTGAGCCACCTTGGGTTTAGATGATTTCATGCGGGTACCTGCACCCGCAGCAAGAATAAGAGCTGATGCTTCCATGGACGCCTTTCTGCTCAATTGCCTATGCGTCCTCAGTATAGCAAACGAAAACCAACGCTATCGCTGCTCCGCAATAACCAAACCAGAGCAAAGTGCATCAAGCAAAACAATGGCGTAATGCTGAGCCGAACGATCGGCGCCAGCATCTTCCCAGCCCTCTTCAGGCAGGCGAACAGCAATACGGCGCTGATGACCTTCCGTTGCCATAAGAGCCTGACCAACGCGGTCGGGAAGGCTTTCTTCATCCACGAAATCTACCGTGGGAACCGTGGAAGCGGGCTTTTCGTTGCCAACCAAAATTTGCACGAAATACATGCTTTCATCGGGAGCAACCAGCAGCGAATCAGCGCTGGTAACCTTGGATGCCGGAGTGGTAGCAAGCGCCAAGTTCGACATACGAGCGGCAACCGAACGAGTGAATTCCGATGTGCCGAAAAGGCAGATAAGGTTCGATTCGAGCACCTGAGCTGCGCGGGCAAAACCCAAACGAGGAACGGGGCTGAAAGAATCCTTACCCTTCCAAGAATGCTGCAAGTGCAGAAGCGCGCGGTGGGTGAATGCGCCGGCAATGCCATCGGTGGGCAAGCCCATGTTCAGCTGGAAACGACGCAGAGCATCTTCCGTGTGAACACCGAAAAATACCGTCGGCAATACCACAAGAAAAGCCCAGCGCGGAAAGAGCTTCCTGGAGCGTACGAACATCGGCACCGTGGAAGAACGGAACGCGCAAGAACAGGTTGCGGTCGCCCAATTCGAACGACGCGTCAACCAATTTGGTCCAAACGGCGTTGTCCACTTCAGCACGCGGTTCAATGCCGCAATCGCGGCACAGCGACAAAACAGCGTTTTCCGTTTCGGCACCAAGGTGCCCGTTACCTGGTCTTCAGCCAGATAACCAGCTTTTACGAGCCTGCGCTGCACATCTTCAACCGCAGCGCCGGAATCGTTTTTCTTAATAGGATCCATATGCTTCACTACTTAAGTCGATCAACGAACCAATCTGCCATCGACGCTAAAGGTCGCGCATCTTCGATTCGGGCAGGATTTTCGCAAGGCGCTCCTGAGCGTTGGCGGTTAGCTTCTCTGCATAGGCGCGCATAATCGATGCTGCCCGCTTCACGCATGATGGAAACCGCTTCCTCAAGAATAGCCGGATCCGTTTCCTTGGAGGAAAGGATCTCTACCAAGCGTTCCCGCTTCGTGGTGTTCTGCAGCGCATGAACCACAACAAGCGTACGCTTGCCTTCGGTAATGTCGCTGCGATAGTCTTTTTCTTTTTGCTTCCTTGGTGCCAACCAAGTTAAGCAGGTCGTCCTGAATCTGAAACGCAAGGCCCGTGTCCAAGCCATAAGCACGAAGGGCTTCAACCTGCTCTTCCGAGCCGCCGCCAACCATAGCGCCAACAGCCAGGGGAACCGCGCCGGAATAATGCGCGGTTTTATGCGTTGCCATAACCAGATAATCTTCCGGCGTGATGTCATAGCGACCGTCACGAGCCCAGCCAATATCAAGTGCCTGACCCTCTACCGTGCTCTGAGCCATGGAAACCAGCTCGATAGCGACGCGCACCTTCATGGAGTCGGAAAGCAGCGGATCGCGCATAACGATGCCGTTTACGATGGACAGGGCCAAGTCGCCCGCGTTAATGGCAAGGCCTTCGCCCTGGGTAAGGTGCATGCAAGGCTCGCCACGGCGCAGCGATGCTTCATCGGCAATATCGTCGTGAATAAGGGCAGCCGTATGGAAGTGCTCGATAGCGGCAGCGGCAGAAAATGCTCGACGGATATCGCCACCTACCGCAGCGCATGCTGCAACGCAGATAAAGGGGGCGATGACGCTTGCCGCCATTTTGGCTGTACTTCATAAGCGGAGCGTACAGGTACTTATCCATATCGGGATGGCTACCTGTAGGAATGAACGTGTGGATGATGTCGCCGACTTTGTCCGCATAACGGCTCAGGTACGATTCGAACAGCGCGGGCGAACCGGGCTGGGCAGATGCATCTTCTGTCTTGCAGTATGCCTCGAAATCCTTGATGTTTTGGACGATCTTGGGATCCTGCATGTAAGGTGCGATGTCTGTCATCTTCAACGCTTTCGTTATAACTGAGTGCCCGCTAAAACGGGGCACTGCTGAATTCAGAACTGGTAGGAGCGGTGGGACTCGAACCCACAAACCCGAAGGTGGCGGATTTTAAGTCCGCTGTATGCCAATTCCACCACGCTCCCGTGTTGCCCCCTGACGGGCAAGCTCTACCATCATAGCAAAATAACTCCCAACGCGCGGTTGAGGATCATTCCCATGAAAGTTTTTCAGTGAACAAATCTTGATCAACAAGCAAGATTTTCTTATTTCCCCTGCTCATAGGCATCAAGGATCAAGCCTTTGAAGGATGTCCGATTCACTAACTGTGAAGGATTTGCAATCTGATGCCGCAAGCACTTCAAGTAAAATGCCCAAGCCAGCAACAAAACCGAAGCGCGTTCGGGCTGAAGGCCCACTACCTGCTTGCGGTCGGCCATGGGCATGCTGGACAGCTGGCGGTACAGGCCGTTCAGGGGTTTCACCTGAACCGTAACGCCATCGACCAAAGCGGAATCGTATACTTCCATCTTCTTGTCCATGGAAACAACGCTGGTTGCCGTGCCTGCCACCGCAACGATACGGTCGTCGATTGCAATCCCTTCGTTTTTCGCATGTTCGAAAAAGGCCTTGAATTCATGCTGAACCCAGGCGCGAGCCTGCGCCAATTCAGGTTCGGTCGGAGGGTCGGAAACATAGAAGCGCTCCGTCATACGGCGGCATCCAACATTGAACGAATGCGCCAACTTCGAGCTTCACCGCCAACACCCAGCACCACTTCGGTGGAGCCGCCACCGATATCGGCAACTAGAAGGTTTTCGCCTTCGTGCCCGCGCGAAGCGCCGCGGAACGAAAGAGCCGCCTCGCGCTCGCCTTCGATAATGGAGAGCTCTACGCCCAGCTCGCGCAACTTCCCTACCAAAACGTCGGAATTTTAGCATCGCGCGAAGCGCTGGTAGCAACGGCGACAATCGGAATTTCAGGGTGTTTGTCATCGCGATAGCTGTTCACGATTTCAACGTATTCGCTAATCTGCGCAACCACGCGCTGAATGGCGTCTTCCTGGAGGACGCCCGTTTTATCGACGCCAACACCAAGATTGGTTATAACGCAACGCCGCTCAAGCTCATGGAGCGCGCCGTCTTGAACCTCTGCCAACAACAATCGGCACGTTACCGTGCCGATGTCGAAAGCTGCAATACGTTTTTGAATTAGTGGCCATAGCCAAAGATCACATCCAAAATGCCGGAATACCACGTGTCGGGGAGCTGCCACGCTACCTGCAGGGATGGCATAGACGCGATCATTTGAACGTGAATCACTGGTTGAGGGAGTTACCCCTTCAACCGAAACAACATGTTCACCTGGGCGTATCCATCCCAACTCGGAGCGGGCATAGTCCTCAATGCCTTCATCGGTATTAAGGTAATCTACCTGATTTTTGCATCTGGGTATTGTATTCCTGAAGCGCATCGTACTCAGCTTGAAGCTGCTGAAGCTGACGCGTTTCGTTGTAGTAGTTCTGACAAGGGAAGTAGAGCATGGTTACCGCGAACACAACAGCAATGAGCGAAACTATGCCGCGTGTTGCCCATGCAGAGATAGACCCCGTAAAAGGAATAGCGAACGGCAGCGAAAAAACCGTGCTTGCCGCTTTCGCCTTCAGCCATGCTGCGCACCGACTTTACGCTGGGTTGAGCCCATGCGCATATCGTATACGGCAGCACGACTACCCTGTTCTTGCTGTTCCGCACGCGCACGCGTCTTTCGCGAAAGCACCGATGGTGCGATCGAATTCGCGATCAGCCTTGGCAGCTCGGAAACGCTTACGAATTTCATGAGAGAAGCTTTCGTTCTGCTTGCGCTGTGCCGAACGACGTGCCGCTGCATGCTCTTCGCTTTCTGCGGAAGCATCATCTATGCGACGAGAACGAACGCCGCGTGCAGCGTCGCTACGAGAAGAGGCATAACCAGAAGGCTCATGGGACTGATAGCCCCTACGAGCCTGAGCGCGAGCTGACGAATAACGACGGTCGCCCGCGGAAACAGACGAGGAATAACCACGACCAGCACGTGGAGCGGCGTGATTGAAGTCATCGTACCCACGCATAGAGGCACGTTCCCGTGAAGGACGCTGCAACTGCGCATAGTTGCTTTCGGCAAAACGAGATGCCGATGCCTCGCGGTAAGAACGAGCGCTGGAAACACGAGGGGTGTTTGAGCGAGAAGAAGTGCGACGAGCTGCGCCTTCTTCGGCATTTCGATGGGCCTCTGGGCTCTACGAGAAGAAGACGAGGGTGAAACGGTACGCGGAAGCGAAGCCTCGCGGGCTTTTTACCTCATCGAACGAAAGAATGTTCGCTTGTCGCGTCACGAAAAAGAAGACCCCTTGAGCATCGTAGTGTGGTTAAGTAGTGCGTTTAATGCTTTGAAGTTCAACTACTATACCACAGGCACCAGTCCGAAATAGACCCTTGATTAAAGAAAGAAAGGGCTGCACAAAGCAGCCTTTCTTTTTACGGTAACGTTACCGAGTAACGCCTGTTGATCGTTGA
>VOFG01004415.1_pt1 | contig 11876 bp, 24 predicted proteins | sample 5384171 | NCBI WGS metagenome assembly VOFG01 (sample SAMN12384726, study PRJNA508395) | human gut metagenome | isolation source: healthy gut F | host: Homo sapiens | reverse complement strand
GGCTTTTGCCGTCGCCCAATATCATGTATTGTAGTCCGAGGCAGTCGACTACGCCCTCTTTCTTAGTGCGTTTTCCTTAAGGAATTTCTCGTCTGCTTTCGCTTGTTTGTCTTTGGCTTCCTTTTCCTTGGTTCATGGCCGCTTTTTCCTGAAAATATTGGGTCACGATACTTTGTGCCTCGTGGTGCGATACGGCCAGTTCTTTGTTTTCGAGTACGTCTTTGATGGCTTGTGCAAAATCATCGATGCAAGGTCTTGCGCTCCCATGCTTTTGAGTTGCTGCCCGATACCCAAGCCCAATGCGTAACACTTTATCCATTTGCGGTGTTTTTATTAAAATGTTCTTACTAAAGCCGCAAAAGTTAATTGAATTATTTGACCTTTAGGTGATTTGCTTGTATTTTTCCTATTTTTGTAGGTAAAAACTAAAATAGATGAAAAGTTGTTGTTTTGACAGGGGCCGGCATGTCGGCTGAAAGCGGTTTGAGTACGTTCCGGGATTCAGGCGGGCTGTGGGACCGCTATCCGGTGGAGGATGTGGCCACTCCCCGAAGGATATGCCCGCAATCCGAGTTGGTCACCCGTTTTTATAATGAACGCCGCCGTCAGTTGCAAGAGGTAGAGCCATGCCGGGGACATGTGTTGCTGGTGGCCATGGAGCAAGATTACGATGTGACGGTCATCACGCAGAACGTAGACAACCTGCACGAGCGTGCCGGCAGTACGAAAGTGATTCACTTGCACGGCGAGCTGACGAAAGTCACGTCGAGTCTGGAACCGGACAATCCTATACATCCGTGAGCTTCGCCCTGAAGAGTGGGAAGTGAAAATAGGCGACCGTGCGGCAGACGGCAGCCAGTTGCGGCCTTTTATCGTTTGGTTCGGCGAGGCGGTACCGATGATAGAGACAGCTATCGACGTCACCTCGACGGCCGATATTTTTGTAGTTATCGGCACTTCCCTGAATGTTTATCCGGCGGCAGGGCTGCTGAATTATGTTCCGTCCCATGTTCCCATTTATGTGATAGACCCCAAGCCTGTGGCAGGAATCCATGGTGGGGGACGTGTGCATCATTTGATGAAAGGAGCTTCCAGAAGGGGTGGAAGAGCTTATGGCTTGTTTGGAGAAATAGTTTGCCGTGCCTCTCTGTTTCGCCCGTCTTGCCTCCGTTTTTGTGAAAGAGGGAGAAGGGGTAGAGATACGTCTTTCCCTCCTCCAGGGATTTTGGGAAAACATGCTTCATCTTTCAGGTTTCACCGTAATAATCTTGTATCTAATGAGTTATGAACTGAAGGATGATTCAGTCATCTTTCAGCCCTGTTTCAGTCGCGCCTTGTAGAGAACCGGAAACCGTTTGGCACACGGGCCACTTTTTTCAGCCAAACGAAAAATCAATCTCAGCCGAATGATTTTTCGTTTGGCTGAGATTGATTTTCACCTCTCTGATGACGGGAGGCTGAAAAGATGGCGAACCATCCCTTCAGGGTATTAATGCGTTTTGTACCAGAGTTTTATGTATCATCCTGAAAGATGAAACATGTTTTTGGAAAAACTATAGGAGGGGAAGAGAATGCCCTTTTTTATGGCTTTTTATTAAAGAATTTTAATTTTGTAATTTCCCAACAGGTAGTTTTGTGTCTTCATACGTATATACATAAAAAAAGGTTAAGCGGATGAAAGGTATAGTTTACTTTTATTGTTTTTATGTATGTGCTGTGCTTGCCGTTATGGAAATACAGCCGTGAAGAAGCTTTAATGTTAGCCGGAAAGAACAGAGGGGAATTGGAGGCGGTGTTGGAATATTATCGTGAAGATTCGTTGAAAACGAAAGCCGCAGAATTTCTCATTGGAAACATGCCCGGTCATTATTCGTTTGCCGACACAGTGTCGGTAAACCGTTATTATGATGCCGTAGATGCGGTATTGGATTCTTTTGTCGGGCCGCCCGATGGAGGAAGTGAAAGGTGTTCTTGAGCGTTTGCCATTCCGCATGGACGACATTGATTATGGTAAAGTGGAGGATGTGGAAATCGTTACGGCGGGATTACCTGATACGGCACATAGACACCGCTTTTGTACGATGGAAACATGGGGCATGGGCAAGGCATTTGGATTTTGACGAGTTTTGTGAATATCTCTTGCCTTATAAGATGGAAGAGTTCCAATATTTGGATGGTTGGAGGGATTATTTGTGGAAGGACTACTAGGGAGAGTTGGATGGGTTGAAATATAGCGATTTGTATTGGAACTCGGCTTTGCAAGCATCCCTTATCGCCAACAACAGTTTAAAAAGACGGTTGCATCCTCATTTTATAGAATCTGCCATTGTTCCGGTGTACCGTCTCAGGACACGGATGAGGCTGCCTTGCGGAGTGTGCGATGATTATTCCAATATCACCGTTTCCGTGATGCGCAGCTTGGGGATTCCGGTGGCATGCGATTTCACACCCCACTGGCCGGTCCGTGCTTCCGGGCATACGTGGAACGTGGTCAAAGGGAACAACGGGAATAACCTGACTTTCGGGGAGCTGATACGAATCCCGACCAACCCCATAACTTCGATGAAAAGAAAGCCAAGATTTTCCGGCACACTTATGCGGCAAACCCGGAGCTGAAACGACTGCATGAAGAAGCCGAGTATGTTCCAGAAACTTTCCAACTGCCATTCATGAAAGACGTGACCCGGGAATACATGGATTGCAAAGATGTGGAGGTGGTTTGCCATGTTGGAACGGGCTATGCCTATTTGGCCGTGTTCGACAAGGAAATCTGGGCACCGGTGGACTTTGCCCGGATGGAAGATGGGAAGGCGGTTTTTCAGGATGTGGGCTGAACATTGTCTATCTGCCCATCATCTTTAATTCCAAAGGGGAACAAGAAGCCATCGGCCATCCTTTCCTATTGAGAGTATGACGGTCATAAAAGGAATTCATAGCGGATACACTGACAACGGAAAAAACTTGTGTTACGCCGGAAATATCCGGCTTTTTCCCTTACGTGCTGCCATACGCAGGCCGTCTTGTCGGGGCTGAAATACAAGCTTCTGACAGTCCTGATTTCGAGGTGGCAGATACGTTGTTCCGTATTACGGACGGTTCGGCTTTGGGGCATGAAATCTGGATTGCCGATACGGTAAGGGCTTACCGGTATTGGCGTTATATCCAACCTTGGCACGGCACACATTGTAACATTGCTGAGGTTGCTTTTTTATGAACGGGGTAGTCATGAGGAAACCGAGGGGCTATAATAGGAACGGATGGTTCTTGGGGCAACAATCCGGAAAGGACGAAAGAAAAGGCTTTCGACGGTGACCTGCTGACTTATTTTGACGCACCTATACACTCCGGTGGTTGGGTAGGATGGATTTCGGGAACCCCGTATCGTTGGAAAAGGTGCTTTGCACGCCGCGTGGAGACGGTAATACCATAGAAGTCGGTGACCGTTATGAATTGTTTTATTGGTCCAAGGGACATTGGGTTTCTTTTTAGGAGAACAAGTGGCTACTACGGTCAGTCTCATATGAAGACGTGCCTGTGGGCACGCTATATTGGCTGCGGAATCGGACGAAAGGAAAAGACGAACGAATCTTCACTTACGAGGAAGGACGGCAAGTATGGTGGTAAGATTTGGAATAAAGAATGTAATCTCAATATGAATAACCATGAAACGCGAATATGATGTGAAAAGGGAAATGCTATTGGTCTTCCGAACATTGTGGTTTCCTTGTTCAAAGGAAAGGATGTTTTCGTATCCGAGGCAGTTTCTTGGCAAGGGAATATCTCTTGTTTTTAGAACGTGTGCGAAAGGTTTATCCCGGTCTGACCAAAGACGACGTGTTCATCATGCTTCTTGTACGGATGTCTTTCAAGAATACGGAGATAGCCCGGTTGTTACATGTGAAACCGGCATCTTTCAGATTGCGGAGGTGGAGGTTGAAGAAAAACTGGGAGATTCCGGCATGGATTTAAGGAGTATGATAATGAAGTTGTAGGCACTTGGACGTGTTAAGGATCTGTGCGTATACAAATTAAGGCTGTTCAATTTGTATACGCTTTTATTTGTTGATGTGTCCTTTTTATTGCTTATTTTGGAATAGGTTAAATTCTTAATATTATTAAGCCATGAAAAAGTAATAGAAATAGTTTTTGTTTTCTTTGTAAGTTTGACATTTACAAATTGTGAGTCAAGTGATTGTGTTGAAATTCTTCAGGCTGAATCTACTTGTTCAAACTTGCCTTAATTGGAATTTGTTGTACCAATGAGCAAATAGGATAATTTCAGGAATGCGGAGATAATGAAAGAAGCCAATAATAGAGTCAGGCCGTACCTTAAAATTGAGGATGGGCATATTGAACTTATGCTTAAATTTGGAAAAGAAATCAATGTTTCAGATGAAATCTTCCAAATTTTTGTAGAAGGAACGAAACGTAATAACACTTTATTAAAAGAAGGCAAAATATATGTTCGTAATGGACGTTTGTATTTTTATACCTCTTCTCGTAGAAGTTTCCACGTTTTAAAAAACTTATGCCGGAAGCAGACGATGACAATTATCATACAGAAAGAGAGGAATTGCCAAGTGGAGGGTGGACTGAGACTGTTGTGTGTGGAAATGAAAATGCAGCTTTAGCATATTATGAAGATTATAGAGAAGCGAAGGAACCTTTGGGGGTTTTACTTTATTATGCGTCAAAAGGTGTTAATAAAGTGATTGGTGGGCCTCTTTGCCACTGCTTTTGAGTATGCTTGTGACTTAGTCAATTGGAAAACTGATAAACAAGAAGAGGCGATATATAATGCGGCCAGAAGCGGGGGGCTTAAGGCTGTGACTACTATGACCCTCTACCACAGTTTCCTGGTGGCACTACACAGATGGTTACAGAAATTTATGATAGTAAAGGGAATTTGTTAGGTCTTTTTTTTTAACGTTAAAAATATGGAATGGAAGAAGAGCAGCCAAAACATATATTTGCAGCTTTTTTTGTTTTGCGATGTTTGTTATTGACCTGATAGCCGGCATCAATTACTTATATGAAAGGAATAGTAATGCATTCTTCAATGTTGGCATGTCTTTCGTCTGGTTGTTTGCGGCTTTGAAAGGCCGGAATATTTGGGTGGATCGGTTGGGGTGGATTATATGGGGAATTTTTCTTTTACTCAGATATGGTGGATGGTCGATAAAGATTTTGAAAGCTATTTATTTTCGTTGGTAGCTTCTTCTAAAGCAGGCAGAATAAAAAGGCTAAAAAAGCATACAATATGAAGCACATACAGTTTCTCATGAAAAACAAATGGTTGTTTTGTTCTTTTTTTGATTTGGTTCGGAGGAATGTTTTGGATAGTTTCGAACGGTTTGTAGATGCTGAAACTGATCCGAAAAGCCTATTTCGCCTTATTCGGGGTTGTTATCTTTTTTGTACGTTTTGGGTACTAAAAACATTCCGGTGGGTGTGTCGAGTAAGTTTTGCTTCACCGATTTTGCTGCCGCTATTATGCTGTGTGCAGTTTCGCAAGCCTTTTATGCCATCTTGCAAAAAACGGGAGTTTGTACCTCATTCGGGACATTTCCCGTTTGCGGCAGTTTTGATAACCCCGCAGGGGTAGCCTCAGCCTTGGCTTTCAGTTTGCCTTTCTGCTTAGGTCTGGTTGGCCATCGGTATTCCTATGTCAGGAAAATTGCATGGGCAAGCATAGCCATCATAGCTATGGGGGTTATTGTCTTCGAATCACGTTCGGGCATATTGGCTGTTTGCATGGTGATGTTCGTATTTTTCGTAATGAGACGAAAGTGCGTACGTAAGTTATGGATGATATTTTCGGTCGTGGGATTGGTTGCCGTAGCCGTCTTTCTATACCATTATAAGCAAGATTCGGCAGATGGCAGGTTGCTGATTTGGAGATGTACTTGGTCTGTCATTCGTGAAAGTCCATGGATAGGGTATGGAATCGGAGGATTCCAAGCCCAGTATATGGATGCGCAAGCCGATTATTTCAAAGCTCATCCCGGAAGTCCTTACGTTATGTTGGCAGACAACACTCAAGCCCCTTTCAATGAATATCTGGGACTCCTTACGGAATTTGGCTTCGTAGGTGGCATCGTCCTGCTTGTTGGCGTAGTCTTATTGTTGCAAGCGTGGCGGAAACATCCTTACGGGAGTTCCCTGTGTGGCCATGCTTTGCCTGTTGTCTATAGCTGTTTTTTCCTTGTTTTCTTATCCGTTTCGTTATGTCCATACTTGGATGTTATGTGGAATTTCCATCGTGGTATTGCTTTTTTAACGCCTATCCTCCTGCACTGTTTGTATGCCGCGTTATATCCTTGGCGGCTACGCTTTGTCTTGTAGGGGCTGCCTGCCTTTCCATACATCGGATGCGGACCGAAATGCGTTGGTGCGAAGTGGCTACTTGTTCCCTTGGTGGAATGACGGATGAAATGTTGTCCGCCTATAACAAATTGTATGGCGAACTGGGTAGAAACCCATATTTCCTCTATAATTACGCTGCTGAACTTAACGTGTCTGGACACTATGGTGAAAGCCTGCGTATTGGGCAAGAATGCGATACACTGATGGCTGATTACTTTGTTCAACTCCTAATGGCAGACAACTGTAAACAGTTAAAGCGATATGAACAAGCGAAACGTTATTTGGAGCAAGCTTCTTACATGTGCCCCTAATCGTTTCGTTCCGCTTTATGAGTTATATAAAATTTATGAACTTCAGAACGATACAGTAGCCATGTGTCGCATGGCTGAAGTCATACTTCGGAAACCTATAAAAGTGGAATCCTCGGAAGTACATCGCATTGTTGCTGAAATGAAACGGTATAAACAGGGTATGAAAAGTGCGTTTTAAATGAATAGTTAGTAATTCTAATGAAACATAAATATAAGAACGGTATAGTGGAAGCCTTTTCTTGGACATGGGGAATAAGCATGTTGGCTTTAGGGCTTTATTTTTTTGGCTGACAGGAACTGTTGGGCTATCGTTTGCCTTTCTGTGGGGGCGCCGATGTTCAGAACCAAGTTGCAGTGGGCGAAGATAGGGTATTGTATCATCATGATGGGGCTGCTCATATTTTGTGTGTATGTGTCTTGCTCCGGAGGTTTTGGACTGCTGATGAGGACTGAGTGTAGATGACAGTTGTTTGATGCATTGTCGAATATAAATTCTAAATAAATGAAAGGTATTTTTATGCAAGGTAAGCTGTGTGGTATTCTTGATGTGGAATATGCCGATGACAGCACAAGTGGCAACCAGTGTACGACCGGAAACGTGGAAAGAACAGTTGAGTAATATGCCTGAAGCATCACGGGGAAGAGGCTGTGAAAAAACGTGATGGAAACGAAACGGTCTCTATCTGAAAGGATATACTTACCGTGGAACGATTGATTCAGAAAGAGAACTGGAGGAGGTGAAGTCACGCTTGTTTTCGGACGTGGCCAACACAGTGTGCTATTATGACAAAACTCATGATGCCTACGACGTGGTGAGCGTGGGGCTGATGAGATGCTTGTCGGGCGTGATGGAGCGGCCCGTTATGATTGATGCCATTCGCAGCGATTGTGAAAAGGCGATGCATGCGGGCATGGAAACCATTGAACTGGAATGGTGCAGGAATGGCAATACCTACCGTTCGTGGGCTGTAGCGGAAAAAGGGGGACGTATTGTTTTTGAGAATATAGGTTGCCTTATTGCAGACATGGAAAGTATGGTACAATGCGACAGGGACAGCGCGGAATCGGAAAGAGAAAGTATTCGAGAAGTCCTGCACGTTGAGTAACTTGTTGGGGATGGAACTTTATTCTTATCGCATGTATTGCCGCTCTTCCTTTGGCGAAGACGGAATTTTGAAGTCTGTCCAAATGCGTGCCAAGCAGTCTTCTGCTTTCGGGTGGCATTGTTCGGCTGATATTTATACGGAGGACGGGACAATAGACCAGGACGCTTATCATCTTTGTCACTGGAGGAATGAGGTCACTCCTCCTTGGGGCAGAACCGTGGGTGAAAGCGGAACATTCACGCACAGGAAAGAATAATGGAACAAAGAAGAGGGAGAAGTTATAGTCAGGTATATGTGTTAAAAAACAAAAGCAAACAGGAGTTTCCGCTGTTTTCTACCTAAAAAGTAGTATACTTGCACAAGTTATTGATATAAAAATGAATTTAAACCAATTAAAATGATGAAAAAGTATATTTGTACAGTATGCCAGTGGGTTTACGACCCCGAGGTAGGAGACCCTGAATCAGGTATTGAGCCGGGTACAGCTTTTGAAGATATTCCCGAAGACTGGGTTTGCCCGGTTTGCGGTGTGGGCAGGATGATTTCGAGCCTTACGAGGAATAAGATTTAAAAAGGACAAAAGCGAAATTGCTTCCGGCCTGAATTCAGGCCGGAAGCAATTTTGTTTTTAAGACCTCCCATTGTTCCAAAGCGTTTTTAATGGTCCATATTGAAACTCGGACATACAGTTTGTTCTATAGTGTATGTTAATGCTTTTTGTTATAAGGTGGTTTTGATATATAGATATGATAGAAAAACCGGAAAAGTCAGATTGTAGATTTATCAATACCATTAATCACATAGGGCATGGTGATGGCGTGTTCTGCTTATTGAAGTATGGATTTTGTTAAGGTTGACACGCCTTTCGGATATCTTGTCCGGCTGTTATCCGAACAGAAGCTCCTATCACCTTTATGTAGCAGGCATTCAAAAAGATAGGAATCTATGAATCCGGCTTTTCAGTTATCATTATTGTGTTTATATCGAAATAAGATATAGGTCTCACTCTTCAAAGGTAAGCAGATTATTATAATTGGCATTATATATTTGAAAATAATTGTGTAAAATTAACTGTTGTGGCTGTTTTTTGCGATATGAAATATAGATTTAATATAATAATTGTTTTTATTTTATTGACTTTATTTGCTATTCTCTTTTTTTATTATGGTATTTTTGTGGCACATTATAAAAATACGTATGACTAAGAGTGATAAGAAAATTTTGGAAGGGGCGTTTCGTCTTTTCTTAAATGCTGATTATGAAGGCGCCTCTACGTCCGATTTAGAAGCGGAAATAGGGCTGACCAGGGGAGCCATATATTATTCTTATAAGTCTAAGGAAGAACTTTTTAAAGCCGTCATAGATCGCTTTGTCTTGAACAAGCAGAATGTATTGCAGAAGACCGGTTTTTAAGGAGGAGGCTGCCAAGTGGATTTCCTTGAAAGAATATCTTGAGGTATATATAAACAGGGCGAAGAATACGATTGAATCGATGAAGCCTTTTGTTTGGGAGGGGAACAATGGCTTTGGAGGTTACTTCAGCCTTTTATATCAGGCACATAAGAACTATGAAGGATTTGATAGTAAAATTTAACCTGTTTTTCATGAGTATTCTTTTATAAAGGCTGTAGTAAAAATGCCATTAAAACAGAAAAATAAGAGATTTAGATGCCGAGGAGGTAGCGCATCACTTGAGGTATATTTTTTATTGGTTGTGCTTTTGAAGGAGTCTTTTAATAATGGGCTTACGGTAGAAGAGGTACAGAAGCACTTAATGTTTTATTATAATATTATAAAGCGATGAATAAAGTTTATATAAATTGTTTAAGTTCGTTTTGCCGAATGAGTCTGTAGACAACGAACATATAGAAGATTTCTTGGGTTACATCGAAGGAAAGAAATCACGTATTAAGTCTATTGTATTAAAGCGTAATGGCATTAAGCATCTTTATGATTCACTGAATGAGGAAGGGCGGTGACCCATCGGAATTCCGGAATGGTGGTAGAGGCTATCAGAAATTATCTTCGCTCGGGGGGATGCATAGAGGATATCGATATTTTGTGTTGTGCGACAACGACACCGGATCAGTTGGTTCCATCGCATGCTTCTATGGTTCATGGGCAATTGAAATGTCATCCGGTAGAGATTTTCTCTTTTTCCGGTGTTTGTCTGACTTCTTTTGCAGGCTCTAAAGACTTTGTTCAACGCCATTCGGTTGAATGAAAGTCATAAAGGTATTTGTACGGCATCTGAGTTGATTTCTCCTACATTCAGGGCTGTTAATTATGAGGATTGCCCGAAGCCGTATGCGATGAGTTGTCCAATACTCAATATATGGAGTTTGAACGTGATTTCTTGAGGTTTATGTTGAGCGACGGTGCGGCAGCCTTGCTTTTGTCGGATCGGCCGAATGAAGCTGGTCTTTTTGAAAATAGAATGGGTGAAGACAAAATCTTATGCCAATGAGACTTCTACGTGTATGCGTATGGGAGGTGAGTTGCTTCCAATGGGGAATTGAAAGGTTGGAAAGAGTTCGGCGACCGTTTAAATATCGGTAATTTCCTTCTCTGCCAGGATTTCAAGATTTTAATGAACGGAATGAAGTATTGGGTGGATTTTATAGAAGAGTGTATACAGGAATATGCTATGGATGTACATGAGATAAAACGGTTATTCCTCACATCTCTTCGGCTTTTTATAGGAGATGAACTGAAAAAGGAAATGCAAAGCCGTAATGTAGAATTATGGGATAACTGGTTTACGAACCTCTCTGAAGTCGGTAATATCGGGTCTGCATCTATCTTTGTTGCTTTGATGAATACATGGCTACGCGTGCACAAAAAAAGGTGAGAAAATATTGCTGTTGGTTCCGGAGCGTGCGAGGTTTAGCTATGGCGCAGCATTGCTGACCGTTGTCTGATATTATCAAAGTTGATAAGTGGGGATAAAAAGGATTAAAATCATGAGTTTTAGGATTCTTTTGGCTTCCAACCGTGCTTCCGTTACATTGAGGATACAGTCGGAGAGTTGTTCGCATTCGTTGATGACGTCCATATACATTGCCCGGTCTGATAATTATACACACCGTTGTTTACGTCTGTAAAATTCAGATTACGTAGTTGATTGCGGAATTTATTGATTTCCCTTTCTATATAGTAGGCTGTGGAAGCCTCTCTTGGGGCTTTCCGGATGGATAAGATGGTTCGCATTTGTTCCAGTGTTGTTCCGTCAGTTGAAACATTTGGTGAATGTGTTCCAACTGTTTTTCCGTGAGTTGTTGGGTGCTTCGATAGTTCCTCCGGGCAGTATGGGCGATATGATGGCAACTGTCTCCGATGCTTTCTATTTCAGCTACTTCGCGTAGCATGCCGCAGATTGCACGTTTAAGGTCTGCCGATGGCTCTTCGGTACTGACTTTGTTCAGGTAGTTGGCTATGTCTACTTCCATTTCATCGCAAATGTCTTCATAGTGTTCCACCAAGGTGAAAAATATTTTTAAATTCCGTTTCATTGGATACGGAGAATAGGAAACGGGTTTGTGTGAACATTTTTGTGACGGTGTCGGCATAGTTGATGATTTCCTTACGGGCTTCCATGACGGACTGTTTCGGAGTGTCGAGTATCCCTTTGGTAATGAAACGCAACTGGCTTTCCTCTTCGTCGTTGTAGTCGTGGTTTGGCCACCCAGCGGGTAGCCAGTTGTTCGAGAGGGTTGACCAAACCGATAAACAGGGCGGCGTTGCAAAGATTGAAACCGGTATGAAAGGCTGCCAAAAACGTAAGCCAGATTTTTGTGTCGGCCGTCATGAGTTTTTGCGTCGGGTCGAAATGGATAAAGTCACATAGCAAATTGACGAAGTAAGGAAAGGCCAAAAAACATCCAGGTTACGCCACTCAGATTGAAAACCAGTTGTCCGAGAGCCGTACGGCGGGCAGGCGTTCCGGCAGAAGATGCCGCACGGCAAGTGACGATGGCGCGGCCGATATTCTCACCCAGCACAAAAGCCACGCCGGAATAGATGGACCATATGCCGGTGGAACACAGGGCCATTGAAGTGGGCCAAGAGAACGGCCGAGGACTGTACGCCGAAA